>Ga0116134_1000106_pt1 | contig 44309 bp, 43 predicted proteins | sample June2015DPH_19_5_FD_89737 | JGI IMG/M metagenome (GOLD analysis project Ga0116134, IMG submission 89737) | Peatland microbial communities from SPRUCE experiment site at the Marcell Experimental Forest, Minnesota, USA - June2015DPH_19_40 | ecosystem: Environmental > Terrestrial > Soil > Wetlands... | reverse complement strand
TTCTCCGGCTGATTTCTCCGGCCGGCCGGGCGGGATCGGCCCGGCCATCGTGCGTGCGCGCGCGATGAGCGGCCGTCAGCGCGCGGCCGCAGCGGCCGTCAGCGCGCGCACCTCCGGCACGAGAACCTCCAGCGGAGTGCCGGTCGGGAAGACCGCGGCTGCGCCCGCGGCGCGCAGGCGCGGGATATCGGCCGCGGGGATGGTGCCGCCGACGATGACGGCGATGTCGCCGGCGCCCGCGGCCCGCAGGGCGTCGACGGTCCGGGCGGTCAGGGCCAGGTGGGCACCCGACAGGATGCTGAGCCCGACCACGGCGACGTCTTCCTGGACGGCGGTCGCCACGATGGCCTCGATGCGCTGGCGGATACCGGTGAACACGACCTCGAAGCCGGCGTCACGCAGGGCCCGCGCGACGATCTTGGCGCCCCGGTCATGGCCGTCCAGCCCGGGCTTCGCGATCAGGATCCGGGCCGTCATCGCAGCACCACCGTCATCACAGCACCGCCCGCCATCACAGCACCGCCCGCCATCACAGCACCGCCCGCCATCAGAAGACCACGGGCTGCTGGAACTCGCCCCAGACCGCCTTCAGCGCGGCGACCATCTCCCCGACGGTGCAGTAGGCGCCGGCGCAGTCGATCAGGGGGCCCATCAGGTTGCCGGTACCCTCCGCGGCGCGGGCGAGATCAGCCAGGCGAGCGCGCACGGCCGCGGCGTCACGCTGCGCCTTGACCTGGGCGAGCCGCTTGAGCTGCCGCTCGCGGCCGGCCGCGTCCAGTTCGTAGGTGGCGAGGTCGGGGGCGGCCTCGTCGGTCACGAACCGGTTGACGCCCACCACCGGCCGGGTCCCGGCCTCGACGTCGCGATGCAGCCGGTAGGCCTCGTCGGCGATGAGACCCTGCAGGTAGCCGTCCTCGATCGCCCGCACCATCCCGCCGTGGGAGTCCAGGTCGTCCATGATCTCGATGATGCGGGCCTCGGTGGCGTCGGTGAGCGCCTCGACGAAGTAGGAGCCGCCGAGCGGATCCGCCACCCGGGCCACGCCGGTCTCGTAGGCGAGGATCTGCTGGGTCCGCAGGGCCAGCGTCGCCGACTCCTCACTCGGCAGCGCGAACGGCTCGTCCCATGCGGCGGTGAACATCGACTGGACGCCGCCCAGCACGGAGGCCATCGCCTCGTACGCCACCCGGACGACGTTGTTGCGCGCCTGCGGGGCGTACAGCGAGGCCCCGCCCGCGACACAGCCGAAACGGAACATCGACGCCTTGTCCGCGCCGGCCCCGTACCGTTCCCGGACGATCGTGGCCCAGCGCCGGCGTCCCGCCCGGTACTTGGCGACCTCCTCGAAGAAGTCACCGTGCGTGTAGAAGAAGAACGAGATCTGCGGGGCGAACTGGTCGATCGTCATCCGGCCGCGGGCCAGCACGGTGTCGCAGTAGGTGACCCCGTCGGCGAGGGTGAAGGCCATCTCCTGCACCGCGTTGGCCCCCGCGTCGCGGAAATGCGCTCCCGCCACCGAGATCGCGTTGAACTTCGGCACCTCGGCCGCGCAGAACTCGATCGTGTCGGCGATCAGCCGCAGCGACGGCTCCGGTGGCCAGATCCAGGTGCCACGGGACACGTACTCCTTGAGGATGTCGTTCTGGATCGTCCCGGTGAGCTTGGCCCGGGGCACGCCCTGTCGCTCGGTGGCGGCTACGTAGAAGGCCAGCAGGATCGCGGCCGTCCCGTTGATGGTGAAGCTCGTGCTGATCCGGTCCAGCGGGATGCCGTCAAACAGCACCTCCGCGTCGGCCAGCGTGTCGACCGCGACACCGACCCGGCCGACCTCCTCGCTCACCTCTGGATCGTCGGAGTCATAGCCGCACTGCGTCGGCAGGTCGAGCGCCACGGACAGCCCGGTGCCCCCCTGCTCGAGCAGATAGCGGTAGCGGCGGTTGGACTCCTCGGCGGTGCCGAACCCGGAGTACTGCCGGAACGTCCACAGCCTGCCCCGGTAACCGGAGGGGTAGTTACCCCGGGTGAAGGGAAAACGGCCCGGCTCGGGGGGCTCGGCACGCCGGTCCCCCGGTCCGTAGACCGGCTCGAGGGGAAGGCCGGACGAGGTCTGGGCGAAGTCGTTCATCGTCAGATACGTTACTTGCGAAAAATGAGAATGCCAATATCGCCCTCCTGGCGAACGGGGCCGAGAGCAGCCAGGGCAGAGTGAGAACCTTCGCGAACGGGGCCGAGAGCAGCGAGAGTAGAGCGAGAACCCGGGCGAGGGGCCGAGAGCAAACGAGAACGGATGAGAACCCCGGCGACCGGGCCGGGAGCAGCGAGAGTAGAACGCGAACCCCCGCGAACGGGGCCGGGAGCATAACGAGAACGGATGAGAACCGCATGGCCGATGTTCTGCTCGAACTGGACGAAGGCATCGCGACGGTGACCGTCGACCGGCCCGCGGCGCGCAACGCCATCGGCCTCGCGACGATGGACGCGCTGGAAAGAGCCCTGGACGCCGCGGCCGAGGCCGATGTCCTGGTCATCCGGGGCCAGGGTGACCGGGCCTTCATCTCCGGTGGCGATCTGAAGGAGCTGGCCAAGATCCGGACGCACGAGGCGGCCGCCGCGATGGCCGTCCGGATGCGCCGCCTCTGCGACCGGATCGCCACCTTCCCCGGCCCCGTCGTGGCCGCGCTCAACGGCCACGCCCTGGGCGGCGGCGCCGAGGTCGCGGTGGCCGCGGACATCCGCGTGGCCGCCGACGACGTACAGATCGGCTTCACCCAGGCCAGGCTCGCGATCATGCCCGCGTGGGGGGGCGCCGAGCGGCTCGCCGCCCTGGTCGGCCGGTCCCAGGCCCTGCTGCTCACCACGACCGGTGACCGGCTGGACACGGCCGAGGCGTACCGCATCGGGCTCATCCAGCGGGTCTACCCGCGGGCCGAATTCGAGGAGTCCTGGCGCGGGCTGGCCCGGCGCATCGCGGCCTCCCCGGCCCGGCCCATCAAGTCGGTCATCGCCCGGGCCGCCCCGTACCACCACCCGGAGCATGAGCTCTCCGCCACCACCGCCTTCGCCACCCTGTGGACCGCCGAGGCGCACTGGGCCGCAGTGAACGGCCGCCCGGGCGGCTCCTGAGCCGGGGCGGCGGCTCCCGATCCGGGGGTCCCAGCGTGCCTTTGGCGCCATCGCGCACGTCCCAGCGTGCCTTTGGCGCCATCGCGCACGTCCCAGCGTGCCCATGGCGCCATCGCGGCCGCCTGGCCGGGTCCGCTGTCCACGGCATGTACGTAATGGCACCTCTACGTGTACTGGGCTACACGTGATGGCACCTACGTGGAAAGCGCCCCAGGCAACGGCGTGGCGAATGGGGTGGGCGATGCCAGCGGGGCGCATGTGCCCGACCCGCGAGCCGCGCACCCCCCGGTCCCGTAACCCAAGCCGCGCACCCCCGGCCGGACCGGCCCCGGACCGGCGGCTCCTGACCCGGGAGCCGGTGGCGCCGGGCAGGCGGGGCGGCGCCTGGCGGGCGGGGGGCGGCGGCTCCCGACCAGGCACGACCACGCCAGCGGAACCGCACCCGGCGGGGCTGACGGCTCCCGATCCGGGCGGGCGGATCACGGGCGTCCGTTAATTCAATTTGTCCTTCATGACCTTGCCGGTGGCGTTCAGCGGCAGCTCATCCAGGAACGCCACGGACCGGGGCACCTTGAAACCGGCCATCCGCTCCCGGCTCCAGGCGATCAGCTCCTCCCCCGACACCGGGCCCTTCGGGACCACGAAGGCCTTCCCCACCTGGCCGAGCCGCTCGTCCGGGACGCCGATCACGGCGGCCTGCGCGACGGCCGGGTGCTCCAGCAGGAAGCCCTCGATCTCGGCCGGATAGGCGTTGAAGCCGCCCACGATGAACATGTCCTTCTTCCGGCCGACGATCCGCAGCCGCCCCCGGTCACCGATCGTGCCGAGGTCCCCGGTGTGCAGCCAGCCGTCGGCATCGACCGCCTCGGCCGTCCCAGCCGGGTCGTCGAGATACCCCTTCATCACGCAGAACCCGCGGACCAGCACCTCGCCGTCGCCCGCGATGCGCAGCTCGTAGCCCTCGCACGGGGTGCCGACGGTCGTCGCGATGTCCTCGAACGAGTCACCGGACCGGGACAGGCTGACCGTCCCGGCCTCGGTCAGGCCGTACCCGGTGAAGATCGACTGGAAGGGCAGTTCGCTGATGGCCCTGCGGATCAGCTCGACCGGGATGTCGGCGGCCCCGGTCACGGCGACCCGAAGCGACGACAGGTCCCGCCCGGCCGGCGCCGACAGCAGCGAGTGATAGAGCGTGGGCGGCCCCGGCAGGACCGTCACCTTCTCCCGTTCGACCAGTTCGAGCACGCGATCCACATCGAGGACCGGCACCGGCAGCATGGTGGCGCCGCGCAGCAGGGACGTGATGCAGCCCGCCTTGTACCCGAACATGTGGAAGAACGGGTTGACGATCAGGTAGCGGTCGCCCTCCCGCAAGCCGACGGTGTCACACCAGTTCGCGGTCCACCGCAGGTTCTGGGCGTGCGTCATCATCACGCCCTTGGGCCGCCCCGTCGTCCCGGAGGTGAAGATGATGTCAGCCACGTCGTCGCCACTGACCCTGCGCTCGAGCGGCGAGCCGCTCGCGAGGAAGCCCGACTTCAGGTCGATCACCGGCACGCCCGGGGGCGCCGCGGAGTCCAGGCCGAGAAAACCCTTCTCGACGAGCACGGCCTTCGCCCCGCTGCGCCGGATGATGTCACCGGCCTCGTCCGCCTTGAAGCGGGTGTTGACCGGCACCAGGACACCGCCGGCGGTGAGCAGGCCGAACGCCGCGACGATCCAGGACGCCGAGTTGGGCGCCCAGATCGCCACCCGGTCGCCCTTCTCCACCCCCGCCGAGGCGAACGCCCCCGCGGCCACCCGGACCTGGTGGGCCAGATCGGCGAAGGTGAGCCGGTCCGGCCCGTCCGCGACCGCTTCGGCATCGCCGAAGCGGCCGGCCGCGCTCAGCACCATCTCGGGGATGGTCTCCCAGGTCATGGGGTCTCCCGGTCGCTCACGCGGCGATAAGCCGGGCCAGGTTGCCGCCCATGATCTTGGCCTTGTCCTCCTCGCTCAGCTTCGTCCGCTCGTTGAGCACATCGATGTAACGGACCGGCTGGGCCAGGCCCTCCGGATGCGGGTAGTCCGAGCCGAACAGCACTCGCTCGGAGCCGACGATGGAGGACAGCTCGCCCAGATTCTCCTCCCAGAACGGGCTGATGTGGATCCGGTTCCTGACCTCCTCCACCGGGTTGCCCAGGAAGCCTTCCGGCATCTTCTTGTAGGTACTGGCCAGCTGGTCCAGCAGCGGCACCAGCCAGGCCGAGCCGTTCTCGATGACCGCCACCTTCAGCTCCGGGTTGCGGAACAGGCCGCCGTGGCAGACCCAGGACGCGACCGCGTCGGTGACCGGCCGCCACTCCGCCACCGACCGGAAGGCGTTCGCCACGAACGGCAGCATCTCCGAACTGCTGCCCTCCCAGTCCTGCGCGTACCGGGCGTAGCCGCTGTCCGAGGAGTGCATCGCGACCAGCACGCCGTGCTCCACGCAGCGCTGCCAGAACGGGTCGAACTCCGGCAGCGCGAAGGACCGCGATCCACGGAAGCCGGGCACCGGGGCCGGGCGGACCAGGATCGCCCGCGCGCCCCGCTCGACCGCCCAGTCCAGCTCGGCGATGGCCTTGTCCACGATGGGCAGGCTGATGACCGGGGTGGTGAAGATGCGGTCCTTGTAGTTGAACGACCACACTTCGTCCAGCCACCGGTTGAGCGAGTGCACCACCACGTGGATCAGCTCCGGATCGTCCCGCATCCGCTCCTCGATCAGGCTGGCCAGGGTCGGGAACATCAGCGTCCGCTGGATGCTCAGCTCTTCCATCAGCTCCAGGCGCGGCCCCGGCTCCCGGAACGCGGGGATGGCCTTCATCGGCTCGCCGAAGATCTCCCGGCGGGACTTGCCCTCGGGGTTACCGTGCGCGAAGTAATCCTCCATGGCGCCCGGGCGGGCGACCACCTCGAAGGTGGGGTTGGGGATGTAGTCGCTGATCTGCCCGCGGACCGCGATCTTGGTACGCCCGTTCACCTGCACGTACTGGATGGCGTGCTGGTACTGCTTGGGCAGGTACCTGGTCATCGCCTCCGGGGGCTCATACAGGTGGTTGTCCGCGTCGAACAGCGGATAAGGCGGAACGCTCGACGGCATGAGATCCCCCATTGCTTGTTATGAGAACCCTATTCTCCTGTTTGGTGTGCCGCAATGCGCTGCCGGAGAAACAAACTTCTGGACCTTGCCGCTCGCGGTCCGCGGGAAGTCGTCCACGGCGTGCAGCTCCTCCGGCCACTTCTGCCGGGCCAGGCCCGACCGGCCGAAGTGGTCCCGCAGCTCGGCCAGCCCGGGGACGGCAGATCCGGGCTTCAGCCGGACGACGGCCGCGGCGTGCTCGCCGAGCCGCGCGTCCGGTGCGGCCACCACCACGGCTTCGGCGATGCCGGGCATGCCCAGCGGCACCTCCTCGACCTCCGGCGCGCCGACGTTCTCGCCGCCGCGGATGATGAAGTCGGCCTTGCGGTCGGTGATGGTGAGGTAACCGTCCTCGTCGAGCACGCCCACGTCGCCCGTGTGGTACCAGCCGTCGTCGTCGAAGGCCCGGCGGGTCAGGTCCGGGTCGGTGTATCCCAGGCACAGGTCCGGCCCGCAGCTGAGGATCTCCCCGTCGGCGGCCAGCCGGATCTCCACGCCGCGCAGCGCCGTCCCGTCGGTGAAGAGCCGCTTGAGCTCGGGCGCGGTATGCCGCGAGCCCGTGATCGACGGATGCTCGGTACTGCCGTAGGAACGGAACACCGTGATCCCCATGCTCGCCAGCCGGCTGGCGACCGCCGCGGGAACCGGGGCCCCGCCGAGGCCGGCGTACTTCATGTACGCCAGGTGCGCGGCGGTGAAAGCGGGATGGTCCAGCAGGCTCGTGATGAAGTACGGCGCGCCGCCGCCCACGGTGAGGCCGTCACTGAGCATCAGCCCCAGTACCTGGGCCGGATTCCAGACGTCGGTGAGGTTGACCGAGGCGCCGTCCAGCACCGGGATCAGGAACGCGTTCACCATCCCGATGAAGTGGCCCACGGGCGCCGCGGTGAGCTGCGCGCCCCGGTCGGGCGGGAAGCGCTCCGCCAGCTGCCGCGTCTCGAAGCCCAGCGTCTGGTGACTGTGCACGACGCCCTTGGGGTCGGACGTCGTACCGGAGGTGAACGCGATCAGCGCGGCACCCGCCGGGTCCGCCGCCAGGGTGCCGGGCATTGGGTCGGCGCTGAGCAGGTCATCGAAGCTCGTGGCCCCGGGCGGGCGCCCACTGGACCCGGACCCGGGCTCGCCCGGGTCCGCTGGCACCACACCGACGATGGGCACGCCCGCGCAGAGATCCGCCTGGTACTCCATCCGCCCGAAGCGCTCGGCGGTGATGAAGACGCGCGGCTCGATCGCGCCCAGGATGTAGGCGACCTCCTTGCGCCCGTAGAAGTGCACGATCGGCACCACGGCCGCCCCGAGGAACGCCGACGCCCAGAAGACGGCGGCGGCCTCCATCCAGTTGGGCAGCTGGAACGCGATCACGTCACCCGGGCCGACGCCCCGCGCGCGCAGCCCGCCGGCCAGCCGGCGCGCGATCCGCTCGACATCGGCGAAGGTCCCGGCCCACGGCCGTACCGCCGAGTGCACGCGGAACACGGTCCGCGGGGAGGCCGCCAGCCCGCGCGCCAGCATGGCCCCGAACGTTTCCGGCGCCCACCAGCCTTCCTTCTCGTACCGCTGGACCAGGTCGGCGGGAATCTTGCGCACGCGAACCTCCCGTACTACCGAGCCGCACTGCCGGTCGCACCCGGGGCGATACGAGCCGCACCCGGGAGTGATAATTGCATTCTCTCAAACTGAGAAGCTACATTCCATACATGGCGCGAGACCGTGGCTTCCATCCGGTCCGGATCATCCGGATCGTCCGGGAATCGGCCGATACGCGCACGTTCGTGCTCGGCACCCAGCCCGCCGCCCCGTCTCCCCTCACCGCCGCGCCCTCCCGCACTGCCTCCTCCCCCGTCGCTCCCCCATCTCCCCTCGCTGCCCCCTCGCCCCGCACCGACTCCTCCCCCTTCGCTGACTCCTCCCCCCTCGCTGACTCCTCCCTCACCGCCCCATCCCCTTTCACGTACCGGGCCGGGCAGTACTTGACGTTCCGGGTGTGCGGAACACTGCGCAGTTACTCGATGTCGAGCTCGCCGGAAACCGACGGCGAGCTGATGGTGACGGTGAAGCGGACACCCGGCGGCCACGTCTCGAACTGGATGCACGACCGTCTCGCGGCGGGCGACCTGGTCGAGGTGACGGCGCCGGCCGGGGTCTTCTGCCTGCGGGAGAGCTCCGCCCCGCTGATCGCGTTCTGCGGAGGCAGCGGGATCACGCCGATCATGTCGCTGGTCAAGAGCGCGCTGGCCACGACGAGCCGGCGAGTCCGGGTGCTGGCGGCCAACCGGGACGCCGAGTCGGTGATCTTCGGGCCGGCGCTGCAGGAGCTGGCCGGGCGGTACCCGGGCCGCCTGGACGTCCGGCATCACCTGGACGCCCGCGAGGGGCTCGTCACCGACGACCGGGTGCGGGCCTTCCTCGGCGGCGACCGGGACGCCGACTTCTACATCTGCGGGCCCGCCCCGTTCATGGACCTGATCGAGCGCACCCTGCTCGCGGCCGGCGCTGATCCCGGGCAGATCTTCATCGAGCGCTTCGAGACCGGGGCCAGCGAGCCCGCGGCCCCCCGGCAAGACAGCCCCGAGCAGGGCAGCCCCCCGAAGGACAGCCCCCCGAAGGGCAGCGCACAGCAGGCCGGCACGGTCACGATCGTGCTGGCCGGTAAACGGCACACCCTCCCTCGCCGTGACGGCGAAACCGTGCTGGAATGTGCGCGGCGGGGGGGCCTCAGTACCCCCTTTTCCTGCGAGGCGGGGAACTGTGCCACGTGTATCGCCCAGATCACCGAGGGCGGGGCCGTCATGCGCGTGAACGATGCACTCGATGACGACGAGGTCGCCGACGGCTGGGTGCTCACCTGTCAGGGCGAACCAGTAAGCCAGCACCTCACCGTGGTCTTCGAGGACTGAGCCCGTGCCTGCCGTTCCAGAAAGCGCCGGTCCGAATCCTGGAGGAAAGCGCATGATCGATCTTCGCTTCGAGGCGGACGTGCGGGTGGACGAGAGCCCCGCCGGGCCGGTGGTGCGCCCGCCCGTCACGAGGACAGCCACGCAGAACACGCCGGGCCCGGCGGAGACCGTTGTCCTCTACCTGCACAGCGACCGTTATCTGTCCAGCACCGGGGAGCCGGTGCCCGGCTCGGCCCGGCGCCTCGCCCTGCGCACCGGGGCCACGGTCGTGTGCGGCCGCTACCGGCCAGCTTTCCCCGCCGCGCTGGAGGACGTGTACGCCGGCTACTGCTCCAGCCAGGCCGCGGGCCCGGTGGTCGTGGTGGGCGAGCGGGCCGGAGCCCAGCTCGCGGCGGCCCTGCTGATCCGGTTGCGTGATTCGGGCGCCCCGCCGCCGCGATGCGCGGTCCTGGTCTCGGCGCTGCTCGACCTGAACATGCAGGCGCCGAGCCTGCGGCTCAACGCGGCCGCCGATCCCACCTTCGACGCTGACCGGCTGCGGCGGCACGTCACCCGGTACGCCGCCGGCACGGCGCCCACCGACCCCGTGCTGAGCCCGCTCCGCGCCAACCTGCACGGCCTGCCGCCGGTCCAGCTGCTCGTAGCGGGCACCGATCTCCTGCTGGACGACTCGCTGGCGTTCGCGGCGCGGGCGGCCCGGTCCGGGGTCACGGTCGACCTGCGGGTCCGGCCGGACGCGGCCAGCCTCCAGGCCGAGATCGTGCCGGCCATGACCGACTTCATAACGACGTGGGCCCGGACGACGCGCACGCCCCAGCGCGCCTGACTAGCAGCACCGCTCACCGCAATCGGCTCGGTCAAAGGTTGTCCGGACGCCCTTGCACCCCGACCACCTCGGCAAACGCCTCTGCACCGGTGAAGTCCCCGGGATTAGCGGTGTACAGGGGCAACGCGTTGCTGGCCGCGGTGGCAGCGATCATCAGATCCGAAGCCCGCTTGCGCGGCTGGCGCCCCGCGGCACGAACCGCCGCGCAGATCTGGCCGTAAAGTCTCGCCGCGTGATGATCGTAAGGGAGCGGCTCGAAAGTGGATTCAACGTGCTGTAGCACAGCCACACGCCCCGCGCGTTTCAGCGGGTCGTCGGTGGCGTGCGGCCCGTAGGACAACTCTCCCAGCGTGACCGCCGTAATCAGGAAGGTCTCGGGCAGTTCCGCAGGGTCGTAGAGCTTGAGAGCCGCGATGATGCTGGTGTCCAGCACGCCGGCCTCATGCACCGTCACAGGCCGGTTCCCTCGTAAGGGTCGCGGATGTCCTGCCCGACGGCCGCATCGAGGTCCGAACGCAGCTCATTAACGTCGATGACGGGAGCGGTCGCGAAGATCGCCAGGACCTCGTCCCGGGGAACCGCCTGACGGCGCCTGATGGGGACCATTTTGGCCAGCGGCTCACCGTTCAGGGTGAGCGTGTACGCGCGGCCTTGCCGCAGACCACGGGTAACCGACCCGGAATCGGCGACAAATTGCCGGACACTGACGTCTGTCGGCTGACCCTTTGCGGAAGTCATAAAAATCAGCCTACCAAGCCGTACCACGTTGTACCACGGCGCGATCATCGACCGGCTCAACGACGGCGGGCACCTGCCCGGCCCCGGCCAGCCCAGGCGGCCCGACGATGATCAATGACCGGCACTGCGCGGCCCGGAGAATGTCACCGCTGACCGGACTACCCGCCGCTGCGCCGGGTTCCACGAACCACTCGCGCCCGAAGAAAAACCCGAAAACCGGAACGGGCAGCGCCAGCATGACCCGGAACAAGCGCGCCGACCGGCCCGTACCCCGCACGCCGGACTGATGGGCCGCCAGCGCTGACTGCTTTTGCCGCGCATACTGGCGGACGTCCACGCGATGCGAAATCGCCGACCGGGACTGAACGAGACGCGGATCACCCGCGGGTCATAACGGACCACCAGCCTCAGCAGGCGCACGGGCCTGAACAGCCAGGCCGCCGTCTCCCGCGGGAGCGTGGCTTCCAGGATCCGCACGCCCGTCATCTGCGCCGCCCGGGCGCCCACCTGATGCACCTTGACGTGATCCGGATGGCCGTTGCCGCCCTGCGGGTCGTAGCTCAGCAGGATGCCGGCGTGCTCATCGCGGATCAGGCTGGCCAGCCTCCCGGCGGCTTCGTCAAGATCTGCGCGGACGAACCGCGTCCGGTCCGGGGGATCGGGATACAGAACCGGCCCGTGCCCGCTGTCGGCATATCCCAGGTGCCTGACCCGGTGGACGCCCAGCGCCGATGCGCTGGCCCGCAACTCCTCCAGCCGGACCCGACCGGCCGGGCCGGCGGCGGGCCCCATGACCCCGTCAGACGCCACGACGACGATCACGCGGTGGCCCTCGCTCGCCAGCCTGGCCAGCGTGCCCCCGGTCAACAGGACCTCATCGTCCGGATGGGCGTGGAACGCCACGATCGTCGCCACGCTGGCATCGTGTCATGCTCACCCGGTCTGGGACGGAGTTCCCGCTAGCCCCGTCCCGTCGCACGACGAGGTCCCGAGATGATGGGCGGGGACTCCCGTCCTGCCCGTGCCGCGGCCCGATAGCCGATCGGCACTCGGCGCGGCACGTCGGCCAGGAGTAACGTTGAAATCGAGGCGACCCAGCCGATCGGAGGCCACGATGCTCTGGCCCATTACCCCAAGAGGCGGCCGACTGCTCGGCCGGACCCTGCTCACTGCGGCCAACATGATCACCGTGGCGGCGTCCCTGGCCGCGGACTGGAACGACTCGCATATCTTCAACGATCGCTGGCCCGCACACGCCCGATTCCATGGCGTGACCGCGCTGACGACGGCCGTGTCGCTATCGTCTCTGAACGTCTGGTCCCTGTGGTCCGGCACGAACGACGAGGCCGCGGCCCGCCTCTATGCGGCGGCCGTTCCGGTGGCGTATTGGGCGCCGTTCTTCCTGGCTTCGCTGGTTCCTGGCACCGCGGTCGAGGACCCACCGCACCTTGTCCCACGGCTGGCAGGCATACCAGCCAATCTCCTGGGCGCGGCGGCTACCACCGCAACGGCGGTCACCGGCTGGTTCATCGACCGCCGTTCCGAGGATGCTCAGAGCTGACGGCGCTTTCACTCGCGTGGTCTACGCCCTTCGCTGACGGGCCAAGCCAAACTCAGGGACCGGCGGGCATCTCCTCGTTTACCGAGGTGGCCGATCTATCGCGAAGCCTGCGAGTCGCGCCGCGAGATGATCTCGGTGACCCGCTGCGGCGCAGCCAGACCGCCCGCCACTGCTGGGCGTTCGCGCTGGCCGTAGCGCTCGTGTGCGTGCTGGCCGGGGCCAGGAGCTTCCGGCAGGTCGGCGACCTGCCCCAGGAGATGCTCGCCGCGCTCGGCGGCGTGCCGCGCCCGCTGCGCCGCAAGATCCCGGTGCCGAGCGAGAAGCGGATCCGGACCCTGCTGCAGGACCTGGACGGCGACGCCCTGGACGTCATCATCGGCGGCTGGCTGCGCTCCCTAGCCGCCGCAATTCCGCTCCCCGGGCCCGGTCTGTCCCTGTGTAATGTCCTAGTCACCGCGACGGCTGCGTCGGGATCGAGACCTGCGAGGGAGCCGTTATGACTGACCCGGCCCGGTTCAGCGTGGGCAACTCGCCAGCGGCCCACATGATGCTGCTGGCCCGCGCGCCTGAGCGGGTCCTGGCCCTGCGGCTGGCGATGTCCTCAGCGGTCAGGCCATCCTCGGTCGTGCTCGACGCCGGCTGCGGGTCACTGGGAGTCCTCGCCATCATGGCGGCCCGGCTCGGCGCCCGCCGGGTCGTCGCCGTCGACCATGGCCGGCTGGACGCCGCGCGGGCGCTGGCAGAGGAAAACGGCGTCGCCGACCGGATCGAGTTCCGCCAGTGCGACCTGGCCGATCTCCCCGCCGACAGCGGGAGCTTCGACGTCATCCTCGGGATGATCTATTACAACGAGCCCCGCCGCGACCTAGCCCAGCAGCAGCTCATGGCCGGACTCGCCACCCGCTTCGCCCATCCCGGCACCACGTTCATCCCCGACACCGTGCGCTACACCGTCGCGGGCTACGACTCGGCCGGCCCTGACCGGACCGACCGCACCCGGCACGACGGCTGGGACAGCGCCGTCGGCCGGGCCGAGGCCCTCACCGGAATCACCATGGCGTCCATCCGGCCGTTCCCCGGCCCCGACGACTCCGCCATCACCCGACAGCTACCGCCACTACTCGGCTCCCGCGTCGGCCAGCGGCGCTGGCGCGGCCTGCGCCAGCGCCGCTGGGCCGCCCGGGTCCGCCGGGCGCTGGCCGGGCCCGGCATGACGCTGCTCACCAACCGCGAGGTGTTCACCCAGATCAGCTACGCCGATCCGGCCACCGCCCTCGCCTACCCCCCGGCCCCCGCCCTCACCGTCACCGCGGCCGGACGGCTCGACACCACGATCTAGCACCAGGAACTCAAGGTCGGCGACCTGCTCATCCGGGACACCTCGACCGTCCCCCCCCTCACCCCGCCCCGCGACGTCCAGCCCGGCGACACCGCCAACCTGCTCACCGACGGCGGCTGGGACGACGCCATCCCCCTCACCATCCGCCGCAACTAACCCAAGGCACCGACACCGCAACCGCGCGCAACGACAGACCGCCGGGAACCCCGCACAGGCCAGGCTCGCGCAGCACCTCCCGGCAACAAGGATGAGGGCCTGCCCGAGACGACGAACCCGGTTAGTGCGTACATCCACTGCACGCGATGGCGCCTACGTGTGCTGGGATACACGTGATGGCGCCTCTACCGCTAAAGCCCACGGGCCCGGCCTGCTGGACTACGGCCAGATCAAGGCGCCCGCTATGGAAGTGCTCACGCAGGAAGCGCAACTATGGGGCGGAGAGGGCGTCAGCGGCGGGGAAATGTCAGCCCGCGCCGGTGCCGATCGCGGCCAGCAGGACCAGGAGCAGAGTGGTTGCCGCGAATAGGCCGTGGCCGGCGACGAGCAGGGTGCGCACCCAGTCGCGGGCCGGCATGGCCGCCGTCCCCGTCTTGGCGGGGACACCGCCGGGGGCTGGGTGCCCGGGGAGCCCGACCGTCGCCACGGCGAGGCCGAGTCCGGCCACCGGCAGGAGCAGTCCGACCGCGGCCCAGGCCAGGGGCGCCCAGTCCGCGATCAGGTAACTGACCCACACCACCAGCCCGGTGGTGGCCAGCCCGAAGTGCCCCAGGAGCACACCCGGCGGCGCACCTGCCCGCGGCGTGCGCGGCCGCCGCCGGCGGATACCGCTGCGGATGATCCAGGAGACCAGCAGGTAGGCACCGCTGCCCGCGGTGATCAGCCAGGCCCCCAGCGCGGCCAGGCGCAGGGCCAGGTCGCTGCCCGCACCCGCACGAACCGGCGTCCCGCCGGCCGGCTGAGACGCCTGCGGCGGTGAACTGGGTGCGGGCTGGGGCCCGGTGATCAGGTAGGCCAGGCGAGGGGCGGCCTCGGCCGTCAGTCTCCGCCACGCAGGCTTCTTCGATCTGCCCCCCACGACCATGTTGATGGCGCCGGCGGCCGCCTCGTTAATCTGCGCCTTGCCGAGCCCCCGGCAGGCGGCCGGCATCCGCGTCACCGTGATGCCATGGTCAATCGCGTACACCCCATAATCGGCGCAGCCTTGCACGGTGACCTGGCGCGGACCGACCGGCCGGGCGCCGCACCCGGCGGCCAGCAGGACAGCGAACAGGCCTCCCGCGACGGCGGCGATCCTGAGGCTGACGTCCGTGGCTCACCCCACCCATTCCATAACGTCGCGCGCATCATGGCCATCGGAACGGGGCGAGTCGTCACGGCACGCCGGACGCTTTCCGGCAGGCGCTTTTATACGGGTCCGTATGCCCGGCGAGAACCTCCATCAGAGCCGTGGCCATCAGGGAAGCACCTCTGGTCCGCCACGGTCGGACGCGAAGTAGCCGGGGGCCGGGCTGCCGACGCCGGTCACGTCGTCATAGCCGGGGGTGGCGGCCAGTCCCTCGTCCAGGCCCAGGGTCACCAGGATCGGCGCGGCGGCGACGAGGCCGGCCGGCAGGGCCACGGCGGGCGTGTAACCCGGCCCGAGCGGCTCGTCGGTGACATCGTGGAAGGCGCGGGTGCCGTAACGGGCGTAGATGACGGGGTTGGCGAACCCGATCGGCGCGCCCCCGGCCATCTGCTGGACGTCGGCCTGGATGCCCGCGATCAGCGGGGTCGAGGCGCTGGTGCCGCCGCCCGGCCCCTCCTGATAGACCGGCGGCTGGCCCGCGCCCGCGCTCAACGTCTCCCCGACCAGCGAACCCGTGAATGGATCGGCGTCAGCGGCGATGTCGGGGACCACCCGCATCGGGGTGGTGCTGCCGTGAGCGTCGCTGAGTGCGGTCGGCACCACGCCCCGCTGATAGGACGGCTGGCGGAACAGGGTGCTGGTCCCGCCCCCGGAGCCCCCGGCGAACTCGCCGGGCAGGCCGGCCCAGCTCGTGCCGTCAGCGGCCGGCTCGGCGGCCCGGTCGCCCCAGCCGGTTTCCCATTCGTACTGGCCGGCCGAGCCGGCCGCCAGGCTGGTCCCGCCCACCGAGGTCACCCAGGGATCGCTCTGCGGGTAGATCAGGGTCGGCTGGCCGCCAGCGGAACCACCGGAGAACTCGCCGCCGTCCCCGGCCGCGAAGTAGAAGCCGATGCCCTCGGCGGCACCCTGCTCGAAGATCTGCTCGTACGCCCCGATCAGCCCGGCTGACAGCACAGCGTCGCTCGCGACCGCGGCCCAGGAGTTGCTGACGATAGTGGCCAGGCGCCCGTCGACCACGGTGGTCATCGCGTCGAGGTCCTGCACGGTGCCCTCACCGTCGTCGCACTTGGCGCCGACGTAGACGATTTTCGCGTCCGGTGCCGTGGCGTGCACGAGCTCGACGTCGCCGGTCTCCTCGTTGGACAGGGGGAACGGCCCCTGCGTGGTGCCCTCGCAGGAGGCGTCAAGCCCGGCGGGCAGGATCTGGGTGAACTGTCCCGGGCGCAACGGCTCGCCGTGCCGGGCGCCGAAGGTGGCCAGGTCCTGGGCGGCAGTGTCCCGGCGCCACGGATGTATCACCGCGATCGTGACGCCCTCACCGGTCAGCGAGCCGGGGACGCCGTAGGCGGAGCGGAGCTGCTGGGGGGTGTAGCCGCATAGGTAGTAGGGCGCGGTCCGGCCGTAAGCGGGCGGCAGGCTGGTGGCCAGATTCTGGCCGTAGTAGCTGGAGCATGACGGGTCCATGGCGGCCGGGACGGCCAGCCCGAGCGGCTCTTCTCCCTTGAGGAGGGCCCCGGCTGTCCCGCTCGCTGGCGTGACGACCGCGGGCGCTTCGGCCCGCGCCGTGGCCGGGGCGGGGGCCGGGGCAGTGGCCGGGTAACCGGGCAGACCGGTCTCGAGCGGGGCCACCGTCAGGACGGCCGGCGCCACCTGCGCGGGCGCGGACAGCTGAGCGGCCGGCGGGGGGGCCTGCTGGGTCAGGCCATCCACCTGGTAGCTGTGCCAGACCGCGCCGAACGCCAATTGCGCCTCCGCGGCGGTCCCGCTCACGGCGATGTAGTGCTCCGTCACCGCCGCGATCTGCAGCCCGCTGGACGCCAGCCATGACTGGATGGCCGCTACCTGGCGGGCATCGGGGCCGAAGCGCCCGGTCACCTGGGCCGGGGTGAGGTAGTCATGAAACGACGGGCTCCCGGGGTCCGACACCGACGCCGCGTACGCGGCCAGCCCCCCCGGGTCCCGTCCAGCCAGGTACACCCGGGCGCTGATGGCGGCCCCCGCCGCCGCCGGCCCCAGGTCTGATGTGGCGTTGCCCCCGTCGCCGACCAGCCGGGACCACTCCACGACATATGGCGCCAGCGTTCCGCGGGCCGCCACGGATGTCCCGGATACCACTGATGTCACGGTATGCGACGGAGCTGCGGCGGCGGGCACGGCCAGGGCGGGCACGGCCAGGGCGGCCAATGCGGCTAATCCCGTGAAGACCGCCCGGTGTGCCCCGCGTGACCGCAGTCCAGAACCCTTCGTCCAGCGCATGCGCACTCCCTCGCCGAAGACAGCCGTCCCCATCACACTAACAATCCCCCATCAACTAACAAATAGGCGGAGGAGTCATCACCACGCTCTCTCATGGAGCCTTCGCTACGATCTCCACGAGATTTCCGTCTGGATCGCGCAGCAGGGCGTTCCGGTACTTGCTTCACGGGCAATCTTCGGCCTCATACCCAGAGCCTTCGTATTCAGCGCTTCCGGTCACGTTCAGAGGCACGGCTCGCCGGTCATTGGTGATCCTTCATGGGGCGTGTTTCCGGGCGCGTGCTCTATTGTTTTCGCCTCAGGATCTAAGACAGACGACGCCGTGAAGTCGGCAGCGATCAGCGCCGCCAGTTCGCCTCCATGGCTGGCGGTAAGCCAGCGTTGGCTGCCGAAGCGTTGCGCCACCCACTTACTCCCGCTCGGCGCGGTGCGGCCACGGATCGGGGCCGAAGTAGCTGAACCACTGGATCGCGGTATCCATTTACGGTCACTGATGGCGATGTCGTACAGATAGCCCCACTGACGATCAAGTTCGTCGAGTATTGCTCTGTCGGCAGCCGTGAGCTCCTTCATGTCTGGGGCCCCTCTGACCAACTCACTTCGGCCCAGGCGACTTGACCGTCCGGCCCAGCGTCGTGACCGAACTTGTCTGCCAGTGCGGCGACGATGGCCAGGCCCCGCCCGTAGTCGGATTCCGTGCCACCGCCCCGCGGATGCCATTGCCCGACTCCCGGATCGGCGACCTCCACTCGCGCCCATCCCGCTAGCGTTCGTAACGTGATCACGAGCTCGCCACCTGTCTCTCCGGCAGGGCTATGCAGGATGGCGTTGCTGATGAGTTCCGCGGCGATCAACTCCATGTCGTCGCTGCGCGGGGAGTCTTCCAGCATGCCGCGCACGAACCGGCGCGCGGCTGGCACGATGGCGGGGATGCCGGGGAACGCGACCGAGGTATCCATCCGTGAGCTCCTAGTGCACCGGGAAACCCAAAGCTGAGTACTCATCTCGACCTGAGTACTCAGCTTGTACCTGAGTACCCAAGTTCGTCAAGCTTGGCCACATGCCCGCGTATACCTACCAGCGCATCGCCGACGATCTGCGCCGCGCCATCGTGGACGGCAGCCTGGCTCCCGGCGCCAAGCTGCCCAGCCGTCACGAACTGGCCCGGCAATACGAGGTTTCCGATCGGGTCGCCGTCGAGGCCGTCCGACTCCTGGCCGCCGAAGGTTTCGCCGAGACGCGGAGCGGCTCAGGTTCCTACGTACGGCAGCGGCCCGAGATGCAGCGCCTCACCCGGTCCTGGTACACGACCCGCAGGGGCGGCTCACCGTTCCGCGCGGAGATGGGCGCAGCTGGCCGAGTCGGGACCTGGAAATGCTCCAGCGAAAACGCCGAGATGACGCGCACAGTCGCCCAGAGGCTGAGCGCCGAGCCAGGCCAAGCCGCGATACGCACCCGGTACACGTTCATCGCCGACGACGCACCGGTCATGCTCTCGGAAAGCTGGGAGCCGCTGGCGCTGACCGAAGGGACCCCGGTCATGTTCCCCGAAGAAGGCCCGCACGCCGGACAGGGCGTCGTCGAGCGCATGGCCGTCATCGGCCAGCAAATCATCACGGCCGAAGAAGTTGTCAGCGCCCGCCCCGCACTCGCCACCGAGGCAGCCGAGCTCAACATCCGGCCCGGCAGCACGGTCCTGACGATTACCCGGACTTACTCAACCAATGAACGCCCCGTCGAAACCGCCGACATCGTGATCCCAGTCGAGCGATACGCGCTGGTCTATGAGGTTCCAGTCGTGTAAACGCAGATCAGCGGCCATCCACCTGCAAGCGACGATCGCATGGAACCGTTATGATTCCTGACTGGCACGAACACGGAGGGCGGCCGGGTGCAACGGTAATCAGGTGACCGCGCCGACCTCCTTGAGGGCGAGGATGCGGTCCCAGTCGAGGCCGAGCTCCATCAGGATCTCCTCGGTCTGGGCGGCGAACGCCGGGGCCGGGCCGGATTCCGGGGCAGTGACGTCGAACTGCACCGGGTTGGCCACCAGTTCCAGCTCACCGGCCTGCACGATGTACTCGTTGGCCCGGACTTGCGCGTCCTCGGCCACCTGCAGGGTGTCCTGGATCGGGGCCCACGGGCCGGCCAGGGTGGCGAAGGCTTGCGTCCACTCGGCCAGGGTGCGGGTGGCGATCGCCTCGCGCAGGATCTCCACCGCCTCGGGGGTGTGCTCGCCGATGTCCTTCGCGGTCGCGAACCGGGGGTCGTCGGCCAGTTCGGGCCGGCCGATGTGGCGGCACACGTCGGCCCAGAACTTGCCCGGCTGCATCATGACGAAGGCCAGGTAACGGCCGTCCGCCGTGCGGTAGGTGCCGCTGAGCGGGTTGGTCGGCGAGCCGTGCGCGCCGAACGGCGGCGGCACCATGGGCTTGCCGAAGGCCAGCGACAGCCCGATGCCGTGGCCCATGGCCCACACCCCGCTGCCGAGCAGCGAGACGTCCACCACGGACGGCTCGGCGGTGCGCTCCCGCTTGAGCAGGGCGGCCGCGATCCCGCCGGCCAGATTGGTGCCGGAGATCGTATCGCCGTAGGCGGGCCCGGGCGGCGGGACCAGGCCCTCGACGCCGGGCGGGGTGAGGCTGGCCGCGGTGGAGCCGCGGCACCAGAACGCGGTCATGTCGTAGCCGCCCTTGCCGGACTCGGCCCCGCGCGGGCCGAGCGCGCTGCCGCGGGCGTAGACGATCTTCGGGTTCACGGCGCGGATGTCGTCGACGTCGATGCCGAACTTCTTCCGGTGCCCGGGCAGGAAGCTGGTCAGGAACACGTCCGACCGGCGGGCCAGCTCGTACAGCACCTCGCGGCCCTCGGGGTTACTCATGTCCAGGCCCAGGCTGCGCTTGCGCCGGTTGGCGTGCTCGATGTTGGGGTTCGGGTCGTGCTCCACCACGAACGTGCCGACCCGCCGGAGCCCGCGCTGCGGATCACCGGTGACGGCGTGCTCGATCTTGATGACGTCCGCGCCCCACTCGGCGAGCACGGCCCCCGCGGACGGGACGAAGCCGTACATCGCGACCTCGAGCACGCGGATGCCGTCCAGCGGTTTGCCGTGTTCCCCGCTCATGGGTTCCCCGCTCATGGGACCACCACCGCGAGCGTCTTGCGCTCCAGGAACTCCTCCAGGCCGGGCCGGCCCATCTCCCGGCCGATCCCGGATTGCTTGTACCCGCCGAACGGCGCGTCCGGGGCGAAGTAGTTACCGCCGTTGATGCTGAACGTCCCGGTGCGGATCCGCCGCGCGACCGCGATGGCCCGGTCCGCGTCGGCGCTGAAGATCGCGCCGGACAGGCCGAAGATCGAGTTGTTGGCGATCCGCACGGCGTCGTCGTCGCCGTCGTAGGGGATGACCGCGAGCACCGGCCCGAAGACCTCCTCCTGGGCGATCTCGCTGTCCGGGTCGACCCCGCTGAGCAGGGTGGGCGTGTAGAAGAAGCCCGGGTCGACCTTGCTGCCGCCGGTGACCAGCGTCGCGCCGGCCGCGACGGCCCGCTGGACCATGCCGTCCACCTTGTCCCGCTGCCGCTCGCTGATGAGCGGCCCCATGTACGTGCCGGGATCGGTGGGATCGCCGTACTTCACGTGGCCCATCATGGCCGCGACCTGGGCGACGATCGCGTCGTGCTGCTCCCGGGGCACCAGCAGCCGGGTGGTGATCGCACAGCCCTGCCCCGCGTGCGAGCAGATCATGAAGGCCGCGAACATGGCGGACGTGGCGAAGTCGGCATCGTCGAGCAGGATCATGGCCGACTTGCCGCCGAGCTCCAGGAAGACCCGCTTGACCGTGCGGCTGGCCGCCTCCATGACCCGGCGGCCGGTGGCGGTGGAACCGGTGAAGGTGACCACGTCCACGCGCGGGTCGGTGGTCAGCAGTTCGCCGGCCTCGACGCCGGAGGAGGTGAGGACGTTGACCACGCCGGGCGGGATGTCGGTGCGGGTGGCGATCAGCTCGCCCAGGGCCAGGGTGACCAGCGGCGTGTCCGGGGCACCCTTGAGCACGACGGTGCAGCCGGCCGCGAGCGCGGGGGCCAGCTTGGCCAGCGCGAGCTGGTTCGGGTAGTTGTACGGGATGATCGCGGCCACGACCCCGGCGGCTTCCTTCTCCACCCAGCGGCGATGCCGCTGGCCGCGCACCTCGACCTCGCCGAGTTCCTCGGTCATCGGGTAGCTCTTGAGCAGGTCGGCGTAGTAACGGACGATCTCGATGGGCTCGTCCAGCTGGGCGCTGTAGGTGAGCTGCCGAGGCGCGCCGACCTCCGCGATGGTCAGCTCGCGCAGCTCCTCGCGGTGCTCGCCGAGCACCTGGTAAAGCTGCTCCAGGCACCGGACGCGCAGCTCCGTGTCCGTCGGCCAGTCGGTGCTGTCGAAAGCGCCCCGGGCCGCCGCGATGGCGGCCTCGGCGTCCGCGGCCGTCGCGTCCGGGGCCTCGCCCAGCGTCTCCCCGGTGGCCGGATTGACCGAGGTGAATGTGCGCCCGGCGGTCACCAGCTTCCCGTCGATGAGCAGGTGCCTGGCCGTGCCCGGCGCCGGGGCTCTGTCCTCGGCTCTGTCCTCAGCTGGCATCCCGTCTCCTCGTCATCGGTGCTGGACTGGAAACTACATTCTCTTTAGACGCAAATCAATCTTCCAGCCAGGTTCAGCCGAGAGTATGATTCTCAAAATCGGAAGGGAGATTTTCATGGGTGAGACGGCTCCGGTGAGCCCGCACCTGGACGTGAAGACCGCTGTCGTCACGGGCGGCGCCTCCGGCATCGGCCTGGCCATCGCGGAGCGACTGCGCGCCGAGGGGTACCGGGTCGCCGCCCTCGACCTCAACCCGTCCGATTCGGAGTTCGGGCAGAAGGCCGACGTGACCGACCGCACGCAGGTAGACGAGGCACTGGCCGCCGTCAGGGAAGATCTGGGCCCGGTCACCATCCTGGTCAACGCGGCCGGCGTGGACGGGTTCAAGCGCTTCACCGACCTCAGCTTCGAGGCCTGGCAGCGGGTCATCAACGTCAACCTGAACGGCGTCTTCCACTGCACCCAGGCGGTCCTGCCGGACATGATCGAGGCGGGGTGGGGCCGGATCGTCAACATCTCCTCCTCCAGCGCGCAGTCGGGCCAGCCGTTCATGGCGCACTACGTCGCGGCCAAGTCGGCGGTCAACGGGCTGACCAAGGCCCTCGCGCTGGAATTCGGGCCGGCCGGCATCACCGTCAACGCCGTGCCCCCGGGCTTCATCGACACGCCGATGCTGCGCCGGGCCGAGGCGCGCAAGCTGCTCGGCGGCACGGTCGAGTATCACGAGGAGCGGACGCCCGTGCGCCGCGTCGGCCGGCCCGAGGACATCGCCGCGGCCTGCGCGTTCCTCGTCTCGGAGGAAGCGGGCTACATCACCGGGCAGATCCTGGGCGTGAACGGCGGCCGGAACACGTGAGCGAACCGCAGGGGCCGCAAACCGCCCCGGAGGCGAGCGGGAGACAGCAGGTGAGCCGCATCCCCCCGCTCCCGTACGCCGAGTGGGACACCGAGGCGCTGTCGGTCATCTCGGGCGGCCGCCGCCTGCCGCCGTCCAACGTGCTGGGCCTGCTCGCCCAGCACCCTGACCTGGCGCGGGCGTTCCTTACGTTCAACCGGCATCTGCTGGCCACGTCGGCCCTGCCGGCCCGCACCCGGGAGCTGGCCATCCTGGAGGTGGCCTGGCGGCGGCGCTGCCGGTACGAGTGGGCGCAGCACGTGCTGATCGCGAGGAAGGCCGGCGTCACCGACGAGGAGATCGCCGGCATCCGCGCCGGGGAGGCCACGCTGATCGCCGTGGCGGTGGACGAGCTCGACGAGAGCTCCTGCCTGTCGGACCAGACCTACCAGGCGCTCGCCGCCGGGCTGGATGACCGCCAGCTGATGGACCTGGTCTTCACGATCGGCACGTACGGCCTGCTGGCCATGGCCTTCAACACCTTTGGCGTGGAGCTCGATCCCGGCCTTTCCGACGACAGCTTCGACACCGGGGACCGAGAGCGTTCGTCCCGTTCAGAAGGGGTATGACCGTGGCGCATTTCGCCAAGCCAGCCGCGGGGAGCTGGACCGAGCAGTATCCGGAGCTCGGCACCGCCCCCGTCGACTACACCGACTCCATCGACCCCGCCTACTACGAGGCGGAGCGGGCGGCCATCTTCAAGCGGACCTGGCTGAACGTCGGCCGGGTGGAGCTGGTGCCGAGGACCGGCAGCTACTTCACCAAGGAGCTGGCGGTCGCCGACACCTCGCTGATCATCGTGCGGGGCAAGGACCGGCAGATCCGCGCCTTCCACAACCTGTGCCGGCACCGCGGCAACAAGCTGGTCTGGAACGACTATCCCGGCGAGGAGGTCAAGGGCAACTGCCGCCAGTTCACCTGCAAGTACCACGCCTGGCGGTACAGCCTGGACGGTGATCTGACCTTCGTCCAGCAGGAGGAGGAGTTCTTCGACCTCGACAAGAGCGCCTACGGCCTGAAGGCGGTCCGCTGCGAGGTCTGGGAAGGGTTCATCTTCGCCAACCTGGACCCGGACGCCGAGCCGCTCACGGACTACCTCGGCGAGCTGGCCAAGGGCCTGGAGGGGTACCCGTTCCACGAGATGACCGAGGTCTACACCTACCGGGCGGAGGTGGGCAGCAACTGGAAGCTGTTCATCGACGCGTTCGCCGAGTTCTACCACGCGCCCGTGCTGCACCAGAAGCAGGCGGTCAAGGGCGAGGCGGACAAGCTGATCAGCTTCGGCTACGAAGCGCTCTGCTACAAGCTGTTCAGCCCGCACTCGATGATCTCCTCCTGGGGCGGCATGTCCCCGCCCAGGGACCCGAGCATGGTCAAGCCGATCGAGCGGGTGCTGCGCAGCGGCCTGTTCGGCCCGTGGGACCGGCCCGGTATCGAGGGTCTCGACGCGCTGCCGCCGGGCCTCAACCCGGCCCGGCACAAGGCCTGGGGCTCGGACTCGTTCGAGTTCTTCCCCAACTTCACCCTGCTGATCTGGGCGCCCGGCTGGTATCTCACCTATCACTACTGGCCGACGGCGGTCGACCGGCACGTGTTCGAGGCCAGCCTGTACTTCGCGCCGCCCACGACCGCCCGCCAGCGGCTCGCCCAGGAGCTGGCCGGGGTGACGTTCAAGGAGTACGCCCTCCAGGACGGCAACACGCTCGAGGCCACCCAGACCATGCTCAAGAGCCGGGCCGTGACCGAGTTCCCGCTCAACGACCAGGAGATCCTGCTCCGGCACCTGCACAAGGTCGTCGGCGACTACGTGAAGGAGGACGCCCGTGCTGCCCGCTGAGTTCGCGGCCCTGGAGCCCTACCTGCCCTGGGCGCTGCCGACCGAGCCGGAGCGCTACGCCAGGCGCCTGGCCAGCTCGATGGATGAGATGCAGGAGTTTTACGACACGGCCTTTCCGCTGCTGGAGCCGGTCCTCACCCACCTGGACGGCTTCCCGCTCGACGATCTTCCCGATGCCGAACGGACATTGCTGCACCTCATGATGGCGCTGGTGATGGTTTCCTTCCCGGTCGAGGTCTGGAAGCAGCCGCGTGTCCCCGACAGCGGCGCCGCCTACCTGGACCTCGTTAGAGAACCCGTCGTCTGACCCGCCCGGCCCGGCTGATGGGCGGCGCCGCCCATCAGCCGGTACAGCTCAGGCGGTAAAGACCGGTAAAGAAAGGACAACAGCAATGGGGCGTGTCGAAGGCAAGGTCGCGTTCATCACGGGCGCGGCGCGGGGCCAGGGCCGCAGTCACGCGGTGCGGCTGGCGCAGGAGGGCGCCGACATCATCGCGGTCGACATGTGCCACGACCTGGAGACGCTGAAGTACCCGCTGGCCACGCCGGACGACCTGAAGGAGACGGTCCGCCTGGTCGAGGAGCAGGACCGGCGGATCGTCGCGGTGCAGGCCGACGTGCGCGAGCGGTCGCAGCTGAGCGCGGCGCTGGAGCAGGGCCTGGCCGAGCTGGGGCACGTGGACATCGTGGTGGCCCAGGCCGGGATCGCGGCCATGCAGGGTGACCCGCCGCTGCAGGCGTGGACCGACGTGATCGACACCAACCTGCTCGGCGTGATCAACGCGACCTCGGTGGCGCTGCCGCACCTGCAGGAGGGCGCCTCGGTGATCGCCACCGGGTCGACCGCGGCCTTCATCAACGCGCTGCCCATGCAGCAGCTCGGCACCGACCCGGGCGGCATGGGGTACATGGTGGCCAAGCGGATGCTCTCGCAGTACATGCACGAGCTGGCCCGCAACGTGGCCCCGCTGAAGATCCGGGCCAACGTGGTGCACCCCACCAACTGCGCCACCGACATGCTGTTCAGCGAGCCGATGTACAAGGCGTTCCGCCCGGACCTGGAGAACCCCACCCGCGCCGACGCCGAGCCGGCCTTCGGCGTGCAGCAGGGCATGCCGATCCCCTACGTGGAGCCGGCCGACATCAGCAACGCCGTGCTGTTCCTGGCCTCGGACGAGGCCCGCTACGTCACCGGCATGCAGCTGCGGGTCGACGCCGGCGGCTACCTCAAGTCGTACGACTTCCATCTGTGATCGAGGAGGGATCATCCGTGAAGGTGCACGTAGACCCGGAGCGCTGCCAGGGGCACACGCTCTGCGCCATGGCCGCCCCGAAGGTCTTCGAGCTCGACGAGGTCGACGGTCATTCCACCCCCATCAGCGAGGACGTCCCCGCGGACCAGGAAGAAAACGTCCGGGAGGCCGTCCGCTCCTGCCCGGAGCAAGCCATCTCCATTTCGTGAGCCCGGGCCGCCCCGGGCCCGCGCAGCCTGACCACCTGCCGCCGCCCCCGAGTGCAAGGAGACAACGGCGTGAGCGCAGAAGACGTCCCGAGCGACGCCGACCGCAAGCAGCCCCGGTTCCAGTTCGCCCGGCACACCCCCGAATACCGGAACAAGTTCCGGGCCATCACCGAGGAGATGCACGCCAAGTGCCCGGTCGCCTGGAGCGACACCTACGACGGCCACTGGGTCGCCGTCGGCAACGAGGCCGTGTTCGAGCTGGCCCGGTCCGCTCAGTACCTCTCCAACGACCACGACGTGAACAACGAGCGGCGCGGGTACCAGGGCATCACGATTCCGTCGCCCAAGGACAATAACTTCCAGGGCGGGTTCCTGGAGATGGACCCGCCCGAGCAGCGGCACTACCGCCAGGCGCTCAACGCCTACCTGTCCCCGGCCGCGGTGAACCGGTGGACGCCGGTGGTCCGGGAGCTGGTGCGGGCCTGCCTGAACGAGAAGATCGAGACGGGCCGGATCGACTTCGTCGACGATCTGGCCAACGTGGTCCCCGCCGTGCTCACGCTGGCCATGATGGGCATCCCGCTGAAGAAGTGGAGCATCTACTGCGAGCCGGTGCACGCCAGCGTCTACACGCCGCCGGAGTCGCCGGAGATGGCCCGGGTCCGGGACCCGTCGATGGTCATGTACCAGGACATGTTCGGCGAGCTGGCCGCGATCAAGGAGAACCCGCGGCCGGGGCTGATCGACGCGCTGGCCCGGGCCGAGATCAACGGCCAGAAGCCGGGCCACATGGAGCTGCTCGGGGTGATCATTCTGATCATCGGGGGCGGCTTCGACACCACCACCGCGCTCACCGCGCACTCCCTGGAGTGGCTGGCCGAGCACCCGGACCAGCGGGAACGGCTGTCCCGGGAGCGGGCCACCCTACTGGACCCGGCCACCGAGGAGTTCCTGCGCTTCTTCACCCCGGCGCCCGGGGACGGCCGCACCTTCTCCGCCGACTGCGAGCTGGCTGGGCACCAGTTCAAGGAGGGCGAGCGGCTGTGGCTGTCCTGGGCCATGGCCAACCGCGACCCGGCGGTCTTCGCCGACCCGCACCAGATCGACATGGCCCGCACCGGCAACCGGCACTACAGCTTCGGCCTGGGCATCCACCGCTGCATCGGCTCGAACGTGGCCCGGATGGTGTTCAAGCAGATGGTCACCGGCGTCCTGGACCGCATGCCCGGCTACGAGTGCGACCCGGCCGGGACCGTGCACTACGAGACCATCGGCGTCATCCAGGGCATGCAGCACCTCCCCGCCACCTTCACTCCCGGCTCCCGGATCGGCCCCGGGCTGGATGAGACCATCGCGGCCCTGCAGAAGGCCTGCGACGAGCAGCGCCTCGCCGAGCCGGTCACGGTGCGCAGGTCCCAGGCCAACATCGGTTCCTGATCCCGAGCAACTGAGGAGACGACGTGGCCGTGCCCCCGGGCCCTGCGAGCCGCCCGCTGCCGCTGGTCACGGCGGAGACCGAGTTCTTCTGGACGTCCGGGGCGGATGGCCGGCTGCGCGTGCAGGAGTGCGCGTCCTGCGCGGCCCTGATCCATCCGCCGCAGCCGGTGTGCCGGTACTGCCGGGGGCACGAGATCCGGGTGCGCGCGGTCTCGGGATTCGCGACGCTCATCGGGTTCACGGTCAGTCACCGGTTCACCGTGGGCGGGCTGCCGTCGCCCTACGTCGTGGCGCAGGTCGCGCTGGAGGAGGACCCGCGGGTCCGGCTGACCACCAGCGCGGTCGGCTGCGATCCGGAACAGCTCCGACTGGGCATGCGGATGGAGGTCGTGTTCGCCCGCGCGGAAGATGTCTGGCTGCCGCTCTTCCGCCCCGCACCCAGCCAGCCGGCGCCCGCCGAGCTACCGCGGGACGAGATCGAGCCGGATCAGATGTGGCGCCACGTGCGCCCGATGGCCAGTCCGGACAAGTTCGAGGACAAGGTCGCGATCAGCGGGATCGGGAGCTCGCAGATCGGCCGGCGGCTGATGGCCGACCCGCTGTCGCTGACGGTTCAGGCGTGCGAGCGCGCCATCGCCGACGCCGGCCTGACCATGGACGACATCGACGGCCTATCGACGTACCCGGGCGCCGGGCTGGCCGGCCCGTTCGGCGAAGGCGGCGTGACCGCACTGGAGGGCGCGCTGGGCATCCAGCCGACCTGGTACAACGGCGGCCCCGAGACGTTCGGCCCCGGCGGCTCGGTGATCGCGGCGATGCTGGCGGTCGCCGGCGGCGTGGCCCGGCACGTGCTCTGCTTCCGGACCCTGTGGGAAGCGACCTACGGCGAGCTCATCAAGCGCGGCAAGGTCACGCCGGACGGGGGCCGGGTCGGCGGGGCCGCGAGCTGGATGCGGCCCTTCGGGGCGACGTCGGCGGCGCACACCCTGGCCCAGAACGCGCAACGGCACTTCCACCGCTACGGCACCACGCGTGAGACGCTGGGCTGGATCGCGCTGAACCAGCGGGCGAACGCCGCGCTCAACCCGACGGCGATCTACCGCGACCCGCTCACGATGGACGACTACCTGCACGCGCGGATGATCACGACACCGTTCGGGCTGTACGACTGCGATGTGCCCTGCGACGGAGCGGTCGCCGTGATCGTGTCGGCCGTGGACGCCGCCCAGGACCTGGCCAAGCCGCCCATCCTGGTGGAGGCGACCGGAACCCAGATCATCGAGCGGCTCGAATGGGACCAGAGCACCCTGGCGCACGAGCCGCAGGTCCTCGGGCAGGCCGCCCATCTGTGGTCCCGCACGTCGCTGCGCCCCACCGATGTCGACGTGGCCGAGCTCTACGACGGTTTCACCTTCAACTGCCTGTCCTGGATCGAGGCGCTGGGCTTCTGCGGGATCGGCGAGGCCAGGGACTTCCTCGACGGCGGGAAGAACATCGCCCGGGACGGCCTGCTCCCGCTGAACACCCACGGCGGCCAGCTCTCGCACGGGCGCACGCACGGCATGGGGCTCGTGCACGAGGCGATCGTCCAGTTGCGCGGCGAGGGCGGGGCGCGGCAGGTGCCGGGCGCCCGGGTCGCGGTGGTGAGCTCCGGAGGCCTCACCCCCAGCGGGGTCATCCTGCTGCGGGCGGACACGTGACGCCGGCTGATTCCCCGGAGCGGCCCGGCGTGGTGGGCCCCCCGACGGCCGGAAGCCCGGTCGTTTCCCGCGTGGCCGACGTGGACGGCATCCCGATGTCGGCTCTGGTGGCCGAGGTGCCGCGGCCCCGGGCCGTGATCGTGGCCCTGCACGGCGGCGCGGTGACGTCCCGGTACTTCGACGTCCCGGACCGGCCCCGGCTGTCGCTGCTGCGGACCGGCGCGGCGCTCGGCTTCACGGTTATCGCGCTCGACCGGCCCGGGTACGGCCGTTCCGCGCCGTATGCGGACCGGATGGCGACCGCCGGCCAGCGCGTCGGCCTCACCTACGCCGCGGTCGAGCGGCTGCTCGCGGCGCGCCCCCGGGGGGCGGGCCTCTTCCTGCTCGGGCACTCGCAGGGCTGCGTACCCGGATAAGGGCTCACGGGCCGACGGCCATCTGATTACATAGAGTAAATACATGTTACTTTAAGTGGCGATTATGCGTGGGCGGGGGCCGTCCATTTCCGCCAGGCAACGGGCAAGGGGAGACATGCGCGCACCGGGGGGCGTTCGCAGCGTTACGGGGTTTCGCGGGCGGTTTCCCGCGCGTGGGTGGTGCGCCGCCGTGGTGGCGATGGCGGTGGGGGGAATACCGCTGATGACGGCGGCGCACGCTTCGGCGGCGGTTCCTTACCGGGTGACCCGCACCATCCCCGTGGACTTCCGGCCGTCCGCGGTGGCGGTGGATCCCACCACCCGCACCGTCTACGTGACCAACTACGTCGGTGACACCGTGTCGGTGATCAACGAGGTCACCAGCACCGTGATCGACAACATCGAAGTGGGCTACAGCCCGGACGCTGTGGCGGTGGATCCCACCACCCACACCGTCTTCGTGACCAACGAGAACGCTGGCACGATGTCGGTGATCAACGAGGCCACCAGGAAGGTCACCCACATCATCCGCGTGGGCAACAGCCCGCTGGCGGTGGCGGTGGATCCCGTGGCCCACACCGTCTTCGTGACCAACGTCGTCGGTGGCACGATGTCGGTGATCAACGAGGCCACCAGCAAGGTCACCCATACCATCAACGTGGGCCACGATCCGCAGGCGGTGGCGGTGGACCCGGCCGCCCACACCGCCTACGTCGCCAGAACCGGCGATGGCACGGTGTCGGTGATCGACGAGGCCACCAGTACCGTGACCCACCGCATCCGCGTGGGCACCTACCCGGACGCGGTCGCGGTGGATCCCGCGGCTCACACCGTCTACGTGGCCAGCGAAGATGGCACGGTGTCGGTGATCGATGTGGCCACCGGCGCCGTGATCCGGACCATCGCTATGGGCGGGATCCTGGCCGCGGTGGCGGTGGACCCCACGGCCCGCACCGTCTACGTGGCCAACTACTTCGCGGGCACGGTGTCGGTGATCGACGAGGCCACCAGCACGGTAACGGCCACGATCGGGGTGGGCTATGGCTCGCAGAGCGTGGCGGTGGACCCCGATACCCACTCGGCCTACGTGGTTGACTTTGGTCAGTCGGTGTCAGTGATCAGCAGGTGCATGTGATGAGCGGCGCCGGCTCGCGGTCGTCTGGATACTTACCGCCCGGGCGAAAAAAGCGGGTTCAGCGTTCGCGGCTGCCGGGTGATGTCCCGGGGATGGCCGCGCTGAGCCGCATAATGAGCGTGCGCGCGGCATCGGCGAATTCGGGCGGGCCGAGCACTTCCATGGGCTGGTCGAGCAGTGCTATCCAGATGAGGAAGCTGAGTGACCACGGACCGCGGCTGGTGACGACGCAGCTGTCTTCACCCTCGGGCGCGGCGATCGCGTAGCGGCTGGGGATCCGGCCTTCGATACGCGCGACGGGGACGTGCAGGCGGATGCGGGCCGGGGCGGCGCCGGGCTCACCACTGCGGCCTGCCCGAGCCTGGACGTAGGCGGCCGGATCGCCGCCCGGCACCGTCCGTCTCTTGCCGCGCCCGCCGGGCCGGACGCGGCCGTGGATGCGGTCGACCCGGAACGTGCGCCAGTCGTCCCGGTCCAGATCGAAGGCGGCCAGGTACCAGTCGAACCCGCTGTGGACCAGGGCGCAGGGTTCGGTGTGCCGTTGCGATGCGCGCCCGTCCCCGGCGACGTAGGAGAAGCGGGCCCGAAGGTTGTCGCGGCAGGCGCCCGCGAGTGCCGCGAGGACGTCCGCGTCGATCACGGGCGCGCCTATCGCGACGGCCGAGGTGGCGGCGCCGAGCGCGCTGACCTGCCGCCGCAGCCGATCGGGCAGGACCTGCTCGAGCTTGGCCAGGGCGCGAACCGACGTCTCCTCAACACCCGCGATGGAGCCGGCGGCGGCACTGCGCAGGCCCACCGCGACGGCGACCGCCTCGGCGTCGTCGAGCAAAAGGGGCGGCAGCCGGCCGCCGCTGCCCAGGCGGTAGCCGCCCGCGACGCCGCGGGCGGCGTTCACCGGGTAGCCGAGCGCACGGAGCTTGTCGATGTCACGGCGGATCGTCCGCGGCCCGACCGCTAGCCGGCCGGCCAGTTCCTCGCCGGTCCAATCCCGGTGCAGCTGCAGCAGCGAGAGCAGGGCGAGCAGGCGGGCGGAGGGCTGGAGCGTGGCTTCTTCCACCGTCTCCTCCAGAGATCGCGAACGGCTTGGGCGCGCCGGGAAATAAACCGCAGACTTTGAACTCCCTGATCAGCGCCGACTGCGCACAGGCCGACGGGTTAATCCTCTGCGAGCCCTAACGGCACGAAAATTATCATTAATTTAGGACCTTAGATGACCGCTATTGATGCGACGGTAGACCTGTCCGTCAAGCGGAAGACCAACGCACGGAGGATCGATGACCGAGCACCAGGGCCGGGCACTGCAGGTCGCCCTCGCTTACTACGGGGCATGGGCGAGCAAGGACCTCGAACGGACCATGAGCTTCGTCGCCGACGACATCGTCTGCGATGCCCCGGCCGGGCGGATCGAGGGCGCTCGCGCCTACCGGGGGTTCCTGGAGTCGTTCTTCAAGCTGCTCAAGCGTTCGGAGCTGATCGCGTCCTTCGGTGATGACGAGACGGCGATGCTGCTCCACGACAACGACACGGTGCCGGTGCCCAGCGCGCCGTCCGCCGCGCACTTCACGGTCGAGGACGGCACCATCACCCGCGTCCGCTTCATCTTCGACCGAGTGCCCTACGAGGCGGCCGCGCGTGCCCGCCAGGCCGTCTGACCGCCGCGCCGCGAGACCAGCGGCGAACCAACAGGGAGAACGCACAATGGGCAGCAACGAGGTCAGCTCGATCCTCATCACCGGGGCCAACGCGGGTATCGGGAGAGAGCTCGCCCGCCAGCTCGGCTCCCGTGCGGAGATCTCGCGTGTGTACCTCGGCTGCCGCGACCGCCAGCGCGGGCTCGCGGCGATCGACGGACTGAAGACCGAGACGGGGCGGGACGTTTTCGGGCTGGTGATGATCGACGTCGCTGACCTGGGTTCCGTGCGAAGCGCCGTCGCTGCCCTGCCGGAGCCTGTCGACGCGGTGGTGATGAACGCCGGCGGGTCCGGGGGCAAGGACCCCGCCGCTCGCACCGGCGACGGTGTCACCCGGATTTTCGCGGTGAACGTCCTGGGACATGCGGCTCTGCTCGACGGGCTCATCGAGCAGGGCAAGCTGGCCAACGTGGCCGTCCTGGCCGGAAGCGAGGCGGCGCGCGGAGTTCCGAAGCTGCGGATCCCGCGCCCGGCGTTCGCTAGCAGCTCCGCCGATGAGTTCGCGAGCGTGATCGACGGCAGCTACTACGACGGCAGGAGGTTCAGCGGCAGCGCCGCCTACGCTCAGGTCAAGTACATCGGCGCGCTGTGGATGGGGTCGATGGCACGCCTGCACCCGGAGCTGCGCTTCGTGACCATGAGTCCCGGGGGGACACGCGGGACCGGTACCGCCAGCGAGATGAATCCGGTCATGCGCTTCGTCTACGACCGGATCATGATGGGCGCGATCGCCAAGAAGATCACCCACACGGTGGACGCAGGTGCCGCGCGGCTGGCTGGCGCGGTCGAGGAACCGGCCTACGGGCGCGGGACCTTTTACGGGAGCGCCCAGGACACGCTCACGGGGCCCGCGGTCGACCAGTCGACCATCTTCCCCGACCTGGCCAACGAGAAGTTCCAGGACAACGCCAGCGCAGCAATCCACCGGTTCCTCCCCGTCCGTCCCCTCTATCCCGCCGGATAAGCCGCCCCCTAATCGCCCGGACAAGCTTGGGCACGCTTTCAGCGCATGCGACTGAGAACGCTCTCCTGATCACAGGAATCCGTGGTGGGAGCGGGCGGACTGGGGCGCCGTCGATCAGGTGGTGGCCCGGTCCGCCGGCGCCGCGCCCGGGGACACTCCGGGCTCCGGGCCGCCCTCTGCGGCCAGCACCGGCGGGGCCTGCACCTCGGAGGCCGGGGCCTGGGCCAGGGCGGCCTTCTGCTCGGCGCATATCTCGGCCAGGGCCTGCGGGGCCAGGCGGCACAGACCGGGGAATCGGACAGGGGCAGGTCACCGAAGACGAACCCGCCGCCGTGGAGATAGACGATGAGGGGCCGCGGGACCGTTCCGGCGCCACGGGGCTGGTAGAGGCGCACCGGCAGGTCACCGCCCGGCCCGGCGATGACCCGGTCGCTCACCTCGGTCCCCGGCGCCACCGTCCCGAAGACGTAGTTGGTGACGGCGTTGGCCGGGGCGCGCCGGGACTGCAGGGCGATGACGTCGGCCTCGCTCCGCGTCAGGGCCGCGGTCTGGCGCCGCACCATCCAGGCCCACACCCGCAGCCGACGGTCTATCGGTGCCATCCGTGCTCCCTCCGGGGCCATGGCTGCTCCCGTCCCCCGGGGTCGCTCCCGTTCCGCAGGCCACGGAGACCCGGCCGCCATTTCTGCGCAGCTATCCTCACTCTAGCTGGGACCCTTACTTGCATTCCACGAGAATGCTATTCTCATTGAATGCATCAGCTGGGATGGCAGGCGGGACTGCACCCCGCTCCGGACCCCGCTCCGGGCCGGGGCGGGCGCGCGACGCGGCGCGCATGAACACCGAATCGCTCGCCCGCTGGCTGGACGGCCGGGGCATCGGCCCCGGCGAACCCGTCGAAGCGTCCCGCATCTCCGGAGGAGCCTCGAACGAGATCTACGAGGTCCGGCGCGGCGGCCGGCGGATGGTCTTGCGCAGGCCGCCGGTGGCGTCCTCGGGGTGGCAGAAGGACGCCACCATGCGCGAGTACCGCGTGCTGAAGGCGCTCAACGGGACCGACGTGCCGCATCCGGAAGCCATCGCCGTCTGCGCCGACCCGGGTGTGGTGGGCTCCCCGTTCTACCTGATGGACCACGTGGACGGCTGGTCGCCGATGAGTTCCGGCGGCTGGCCCGAGCCGTTCCGCAGCGATCTGTCCCTGCGGCCCGGGCTCGCCTATCAGCTGATCGAGGGGATCGCCAGGCTCGGCAACGTGGACTGGCGCACCCAGGGCCTGGAGGGGTTCGGCAGGCCGGAAGGCTTCCACGAGCGCCAGGTGGACCGCTGGCTGGCCCACCTGGCCACGTTCAAGTTCCGCGAGATCCCTGGCCTGGACATGGCCGCGGAATGGCTGCGCAGGCACCGGCCGGCCCACTGGGAGCCGGGCATCATGCACGGCGACTACCAGTTCGCGAACGTGATGTTCCACCATGGGGCGCCGCGATCAGCTCCCCGGGCGGAATCCGGCTCAGGAAGAGACCGGTGAAATGGTCTCGCAGCTCGCGGTCGCTGGGGGCTGCCCCATTCGGGCCCGCCGGCGCCGCGGAAACGGGAGATCACCCATCTCAGCTGGAGAAGCGCGTGGCTTTCCGGACCGGGCTGACGGGCGATGAGCTGCTTAAGCGCCGTCCAGCTGGGCAGCCCATGCTCCCGGGCGATGGCCAGCTGAGCCGCGTGCAGGGCCAGAAACTCGCCAGTACGCAGGCGGCGTTTCGCCTCAAGCTTCAGGTACCGCAAGCTTGGCCGGTTGGGCAGCGCGCGTTGACCGGACACAGCAGGCAGGCTCAGGGGCTTATGTAGTGGGTGAGCAGGGGAATGAGCACCTGCGCGTCGGGGCTGCCCCAGCCGGTCACCGGATCCCAGCCAGGTGTGGCCTGGTATCCGGTGATGGTCTGCTGCCCGAACATGACCGTGTTGTTTCCCTGGGTGATGTCGTGAAAAGCCTTGTGGTACGAGGCGCTCTGGCCGATGCGGTAGAGACCCGCATTGATGAAGCCCAGGTCCCGGCCGGCGTACTGGTTGGCCAAGGCGACGATTCCGGCCCAGAACGGCGCGCCGGCGCTCGTGCCGGCGCTCTGCGAAATGACGTACTGGCCGCCTGTGAGCACGCCGACCCCCGCAATGCCGGTATAGGCATCAGCGTCGGCCGCCACGTCGGGCACGCCCCGGCTGGCCCCGATGCCAGGGACGCCGGCCTGGTCGGCGGGACGGCCGAAGACGCTGCTGAAGCCGCCGCCTGATGCCCAGTGCGGTCCCTGTGCCGGTGTAATGGGCCTGTTCCAGGCGGTCTCGCTGAGGTAGGCGCCGGTCGCGTGATCCGCGTTGAGGCTGGTGCCCCCGACCGCCAGCACGAGCGGGTCAGAGGCGGGATAGTTCACCCCCTTCGGCGGGGCAGTAACGGAGGCCGCTGTTCCCGGGCAGGGCTGGATAGCCGCCCCGAAGTCGCCCGAGGACACGATCACCGTCACGTGCCGGTCCTGGTCTTCCTGGAGCGCCGAGTGCACCGTCGCGATGTCGGCGGAGGTGAAGCAGCGTTCACCCAGGCCGGCGCTGACCGAAACCACGGTGCCGAGCGAGGGGGCCAGGCGCAGCGCCGCGGCGTACGCGCTGGCGATCTGCGCGGTGCCCGACTGAGGCAGCGTCGCGGGCAGCAGGATGACCCGGATGGCCGCCCCAGGGGCGATGGCGTGCACGATCTCGGCGTCTCCCGCTTCCTCACCGCTGGCCCGGTACGGCGAAGCGGCGCCCGCGAAGCGGGTAAGGACCTGCAAGCGGGCGGCCGGCAGGCCGAAAACGCTGTCATAGCGCGCCAGGTCCTGCCGGACGTCGGTCACGGTGGCGGTCGCCGCGGGGGCGATCTCCGGTAGCACAATCGTCTGCCCGCGGCCATTGATCCCGTGGTCCAGCAACGGCTGGATGCCGTAAGCGACGCGAAACTGGCGTGGCGCGTAACAGGTGGGATGCGCCGGCGTCAGGCAGTCGCTGACGGGCGGGCTGGCAGTAGCCGTCGCTGCCGGGGTGACGCCACCCGACCCGCACCCGGCCACCGCGATTAGCATGCCGGCAGCCGCCATTCCCGGTACGGCCAGCATCCGCGAAATACGCGGGAGCAGCCGTCCTGAACTGTGAGGTGCGGGTAGGCGGAATACGCGTATCTGACCGGACATGGCAGTCCTTCCCTACCGCCCGCGGGTCCGCGACATCGGGCAGGAAAGACCAGCCATCAGCCATACCCATACAACCGGTGAGCTTCATAGCCCTGCCCGCGGACCCAGCGGCAGCCGGAACAACCAGCGTCCAGACTACGTCCGCAGCCTGCCGACCGCCAAGGCACCCCAAAACCTCGTGCGAGCTTCACCGTTGAAGACGGGATGGAGCTCTCACCACTGGCGCGGTTTCGTCCTCGCCGGCGAGCCGGCCGGCCAGGGCGCCCGCGCCCTGCGCCCGGTAGGACGGGCGGGTGATCGCGTCCCGGATCGCGGCGGTAAGTGCCGGGGCGGACAGCTTCTTGCAGGGGATAGGCGGCGGTCCTGTGCCGAGGGCGGCGAGCCGGCCGCCCAGAACGGCTGGTCGCCGATCTTCGGCACGCTCACGGGCCGGCCCAGATCCCCTCCAGGCCCGGCTGCGCTTTCCGGCTGACCAGTTCGACGCGGAAGCCCGTCGCGCTGCGGTAGAACGCGAAGAACGGGACGCCGTCGGGGCCGGCCCGGGTCGCCTCGGGCACGTAACCGTGCCGTTCGAGCTCGGCGGAGTCCGCCGCCACGTCGTCGGACCAGTAACCGGTGTGATGGATCGCCGAGCCGGCCGCCGGTTCCCAGAGAGTCCCGGGGATGCCGCCTCCACCGACGCGAACTCCAGGACCACCGTCTGGTCGCCGTGCCACTCACCCTCGAGGACCTGAGGCTGTGCGTCGGCGGCCAGCAGAGAGACTCCCTCGGCCATGGCGGGCATGGCGGCCCGGGCGTAGGCGTCCATGCCCGCCCGGTCCTTGATGGCCTCGGTCAAGATCACGTAACCCTTCGGCATGGTTCTCCTCAGCATGGCGGGCGGGCAGGTCCTCAGGTCACCGCGATCGCGCGCTCGGGGCAGCTGCCGGCGGCGTCGCGAACCGCCTGCTCGAACCCGGCCGGAACGCCGGGCTCTTGCGCCACGCTGTAGCCGTCGTCGGTCAGGGTGAACACCTCGGGGCAGAGCGTGCCGCAGATCCCGTGCCCCCGGCAGCGGTCCTCGTCGACCGTGACCTGCATCAGCCCTGGCCCCGGTCCGTGTCCCGGTGCTGGTCCCCGGGCAGCGTGTCCCCAGCCGGCGTGAACTCCAGGTTCAGCCGGGCGAGGCCGCGCAGGATGAAGGTGGGAAGGTACCGGTACTCGCGGGCGCCGGCGGGGCCGTGCACGGACTCGGCGATCCGGATGTCGGCGGTGCGGTCGAGGATCCGCTCGATCGCGACCCGGGTCTCGGCGCGGGCCAGGGGCGCGCCCGGGCAGGTGTGGACGCCACGGCCGAACGAGACATGGTGACGGGCGTTCGGACGGGCGGGGTCGAACGTGGCCGGGTCGGCGAACCGGCGCGGATCACGGTTCGCGGCCCCGTTCAGCAGCATCACCGTGGTCCCGGCCGGGACCTCGACCCCGCCGATCGTGACCGGCACCCGGGACAACCGGAAATCGCCCTTGATCGGGCTCTCCACCCGCAGCGTCTCCTCCACGAAGTTGGGGATGCGGTCCCGCTCACTGCGCAGCAGCCGCTGGAGATCGGGGTCCTCGGCGATCAGCCTGAGCGCCGAGCCGAGCAGGCGCACGGTGGTCTCCTGGCCGGCCGAGAACACGTTGGCGGCCACGCGCACGACGTCGGCGACGTCGGGCACCGAGCCGTCGGGGAACGTCGCGGTGGCCAGGCCGGTCAGCACGTCCTCGCGCGGCTCGCGCCGGCGGTCCTCGATATACGCCGCGAACCGCCCGTACAGGAACTCCAGCGGGTTGTGGGAGATCGTGTCCTCGCCGGTGCTGCCGATGCCGCCCTCGGATCGCGGCCGCTGCCGCAGCGCGACCGCGAACTCGTCCCGGTCCTGCTCGGGCACGCCGAGCAGATCCGCGATGACCAGCAGGGTGAACGGGCCCGCGAAGCCGCCGATGAAGTCGCCCTCCCCGGGGGCCAGGAACTCCGCCAGCAGGTGATCGGCGAGCTGCCACATGGACGCCTCGTTCTCCTTGAGGCGCTTGGGGGTGATCAGCTTCATCAGCAGCGCCCGGTGCGCCGTGTGGACCGGCGGGTCGAGCGTCGGCAACTGGTCGCTCATCGGCAGTTCGTCGCGGTGCTGCTCAATGAGCCCGGTCACGTCGTCGCCCTCGAGCAGCACCGGGAAGCCGGGAAACGGGCCCGTCACCGAAAGACACGAGGAGAACCTCGTGGTGTCGTGAAAGACCTCGACCGCCTCGTCGTATCCGGTCACCATCACCACGCCGTGATGCGGCTCGCGCCGCACGGGGCACTGCTCACGAAGGGCTTCGTAGTACGGATAGGGATCCGCGACGAGTTCGTCACCCTTGAAGAAATCGATCGCCTCGAAGTCGTTCACGATCCGTACCGCTCCCTTCGGAACCCGTCAGCACTCGAAACCCGGTCGGCATCTATCCTCGGCACGATTTTGAGAATACGATTCTCTTGTTTCAAGAACAAGAGTAACCGAAACGGGACGTGACGGGACGGGTCCGGAGGTCACCCTATGGAGTTTGAGTTCGACGAGGACCAGCGGCTGCTCCAGCAGTTGGTCCGGGAGACGGTGGCCAAGTCGCGCACGCTGCCGGAGCAGCAGCTCTGGGCGACGTACCAGGATCTGGGATGGCTCGAGGCGCCGCCGGTAGAGCTGGCCATCGTCCTGGAGGAACTCGGGTACGCCGCCGATCCGACCCCCTTTCTCGCCTCGGCGACCTGGTTCGCGCCGCTGGCGGGCCGGCTGCCGCAGGGCTCGGGAACCGGCGCGTTCGACGGCACCGGCCGGTTCGTCCTGGACGCGGACCGGGCGGACGAGGTCGCGCTGCTCACCCGCGATGGCGTGACGGTGGTGAGCGGTCCGGAGCTGGGCGCGGAGCGGGTCGAGATCTTCGACCCCACCCTGCACGTCGCGCACGTGGACGCGCCGGATCTGGTCGCCGGGGTCCCCGATCTCGCGCTGATGGGCCTGGCGATCTCCACGGTGGGCAGCTGCCGCCGCATCCTGGACCTGGTGCTCGGGCATGTGAAACAGCGCGTCCAGTTCGGCGTGCCCATCGGCTCGTTCCAGGCCGTCAAGCACAAGGCCGCGGACATGCACGTCGCGATCGAGCGGGCCAGGGTGCTCGCCTACTACTCCGCGCTGACGATCGCCGAGGACGATCCGGACCGTGGCCGGGCCGCGCTGATGGCCAAGGCCGCCGCCGGGGAATGCCAGCAAACCGTCTTCGCTGATGGCCTCCAGCTCTTCGGGGCCATGGGTTTCACCTGGGAGAACGAACTCCAGATCCATCTCAAGCGGACATGCGCCGGCGACCTGCTGCTGGGTACGGCCGCGGTGCACAGGAAGGCGCTGGTGGCATGAAGCTGGCCTCCGATCCCGAGGTCGAGAAGTTCCGCGGAGAGTTCGCCGCCTTCCTCGACGCGCATCTGCCCAGTGAGGCGGAGGCCGTCCCGCGCCCGCGATCGAGCTCGGACCTGCCGGAGTGGGCGAGGCGGTGGCAGCGGACCCTGTTCGACGCCGGCTACCTGCTGCCCGGCAACCCGCCCGAGTACGGCGGGTGCAACGCGACGCTGCCGCAGCAGCTCGCGCATCAGGAGGAGCTGTCCCGTCGGCGGATCTACCCCAGCTACAACCCGCAGGGCGTCGGCATCATCGCGGCCTCGATTCTGACCTTCGGCACCGAGGAGCAGAAGCAGCGCTGGGCCGTGCCCATTCTGCGGGCGGAGATAACCGCGTCCCTGGGCATGAGCGAGCCGGGCGCCGGATCCGACCTCGCGGGCCTGCGGACGCGCGCGAGGCTCGTGACCGGGGATAGCGGAGAGGAAACGGGGAAGCGGGCGGGCGGCGGGGACCACTTCGTGGTGAACGGGCAGAAGGTGTGGACCTCCGGGGCGCACGACGCCGACGTGCTGCTGACCTTCGTGCGGACCGACCCGGACGCCCCGAAGCACAAGGGCATCAGCGTCCTGCTCATCCCCACCAGCACCGAGGGGGTGATCAGGAAGCCCTTCGCTTCCATCGTCGGCCCGGACGACCTGGACTTCAACGAGGTGTTCTTCACCGACGTCCGGGTGCCGCGGGAGAACCTGATCGGCGAGCTGCACGGCGGCTGGGCGGTGGCGCACGGCTCGCTGGGGCACGAGCGGTCGATGCTGTGGCTCAGCTACGCCGAACGGATGGATGACCTGATCAAGGACGCACCCAGCCACGAGGAGTGGTTCGCGACCCTGCTGATGGACGCCCAGGCGCTCCGGCTGCTCGGCTACCGCCAGCTCAGCGGCGAACGGGAGCCGGCCGAGCTGTCCGTGCTCAAACTGCTCGGCTCCGAGGCCGTGCAGGCGGCCAGCCTGCACGTGCTGGAGGCGGCGGGCCCCGAAGCGCTGCTCCATCCGGCCCGGACGGCCCCGCCCAATCACATGAGCCTGGACGCGTTCACGGCCAGCTGGTTCGAGCGGTACGTACGGAGCTTCGCCGGCACGATCGCGGGCGGCACCTCCGAGATCCAGCGCAACATCATCGCCGAGCGCATCCTCGGCCTGCCCAGGTAAGGACAAGCGATGGACCAGATTCTCTACGAGGTGAGCGACCGGGTAGCGGTCATCACGCTGAACCGGCCCGAGGTGGCCAACGCCCAGACCATGGAGCTGCTCGACGACCTGGACGCGGCCTGGACCCGGGCCGCGTCCGACGACCAGGTCCGGGTCATCGTGCTGCGCGCCAACGGCAGGCACTTCTCGTCCGGGCACGACCTGAAGGATCGCGGCTGGTCGCCGGAAAAGATCACGCTGGAGTGGATCTACCAGGCCGAGGCGCGCCGCTACCTGGAGTACAGCCTGCGCTGGCGCAACGTCCCCAAGCCGTCGATCGCCGCGGTTCAGGGCAAGTGCATCGCCGGCGGCCTGCTGCTCTGCTGGCCGTGCGACCTGATTGTGGCGGCCGACAACGCGCAGTTCTCCGATCCGGTGGTGCACATGGGGATCGGGGGGGTCGAGTACCACGGCCATACGTGGGAACTGGGCGCGCGCAAGGCCAAGGAGATCCTGTTCACCGGCCGGGCCATCACCGCCGAGGAGGCGGAGAAGGTCGGCATGGTCAACCGGGTCGTGCCGCTGGACGGACTGGACGCGGCCGCGATGGAGCTGGCCGGGCAGATCGCCCAGGTGCACCCCTTCGCCCTCCGGCAGGCCAAGCGGGCCGTCAACCAGACCCTCGACGTGCAGGGTTTCTACGCGGCCATCCAGTCGGTGTTCGACATCCACCAGACCGGGCACGGCAACGCGCTCAGCGACGGCGGATACCCCGTGCTGGTCCGGCTGGAGGGGATGAAAGAGCGGATAAAGGCCCAGTGAGCCGGCGCTTGCCCAGAGCCGCCAGCTGGGCCGCCGGCCGCGCTGTCCGTCTTCCCCGGGAGGAGAACCGATGAGTGGACCGGGCGTGACCGGACCAGCCGAACCAGGCCAGCCCGCCGAGACAGGCCAGCCCGGCGAGGCAGATCAGGCCGGCCCGCTGAAGCGGATCGGTTTCATCGGCCTGGGCAGCCAGGGCGCCCCCATGGCGCGGCGGATCATCGGCGCGGGTTACCCGATGACGCTGTGGGCGCGGCGCCCGGCCACCCTGGAGGCGTTCGCCGGCACGACGGCGGCGACCGCGGGCTCCCCCGCCGAGCTGGCCGCGGCCAGCGATCTCGTCTGTATCTGCGTGGTCGGTGACGCCGATGTCGAGGAGGTCGTCGCCGGCCCGCGTGGTGTCCTGGCCGGGCTCCGGCCGGGCAGCGTGCTCACCGTGCACAGCACCGTCCACCCCGGAACCTGCCAGAGCCTCGCCGGCCAGGTCCGTGCCCGGCGTGCCGCCCTGGTCGACGCGCCGGTCAGCGGCGGCGCCCCCGCCGCGGGTGAGGGCCGGCTCCTGGTCATGGCGGGCGGTGAGCCCGGGACCGTGGAGCGCTGCCGGCCGGTCTTCGAGACCTACGGCGATCCGGTGGTTCACCTGGGCCCGGTCGGCTCCGGACAGCTCGCCAAGCTGCTCAACAACATCCTGTTCACGGCGAACCTCGCGACCGCCGCCAGCGCGCTCACCCTGGCCCAGTCGCTCGGCGTCGACCCCGGCCGGCTGGCCGACGTCATCGGCCACGGCAGCGGGGACAGCTTCGCGCTCGGCCGGATCACGGCCGCCGGCGGCACGCTCGACCGCATCGCCGCCCACGCCGGACCGCTGCTGCGGAAGGACGTCCGGCTGATAGCCGCCCTCGCGGACGAGGCGGGGGCACCGCCGGGGGCCGTGCTGGCGGCGGCCGAGGCCGCCCTGGCCCGCATGGGCCAGCCGTGACGGCCGCCAGCCGGGCCACTGGCCAATGAGGCGGATGGGCGGATGAGCCCGATGGAGAGCATCGTCGTGGTCGGCGGCGGTGCGGCCGGTGTCGCCGCCGCCGAGTCCCTGCGCCGGGACGGGTACAGCGGATCACTGATCCTGCTCGGCGCCGAGCCGGCCCTCCCCTACGACCGGCCCCCGCTGTCCAAGCAGGTCCTCACCGGCGCGTGGACGCACGAGCGGACCCGGCTGCATGAGCGTGAGCACTACGCCGACCTCGGCATCCGCCTGGTGTACGCCCGGGCGTGCGGTCTCGATGCCGGGCGGCGCGTCATCGACCTGGACGACGGGCGCCGGCCGGCCTTCGACGGGCTGATCATCGCCACCGGCGTGCAGCCCCGCCGTCTTCCCGCCGGTCACCACCTGGCCGGAGTGCATGTCCTGCGCGGTCATCCGGACGTAGCGGGGCTGCGCGCGGCCTTTGAGTCCGGCCGGCAGGTCGTCATCGTCGGCGCGGGATTCCTCGGCATGGAGGTGGCGGCCGCCGCCCGGGCCATGAACGTCGACGTCACCGTCGTCGATCTGCTGGCCCAGCCCATGATCCGGCAGGTCGGACCCGAGATCGGCGCCGCCATCGCACGGCTCCACCGGGACCACGGCGTGCAGCTGCGGACCGGTGTCGGCGTCGGCGAGCTGACCGGCGCGGGCGGCCGGGTCACGGCGGTCGCCCTGGACGACGGCAGCACCCTGCCCGCGGGCTGCGTCCTCGTCGCCATCGGAGCGGTTCCCGCGACCGGGTGGCTGGGCACATCCGGGATTCCGCTCGGGGACGGCGTCGAATGTGACGAGTACTGCCGGGCCGCGCCCGGCATCTACGCGGCGGGCGACGTCGCCTCCTGGTTCAACCCCCGGTACCGGCGCCGGATGCGGCTGGAGCACCGGATGAACGCCACGGAACAGGGCACCGCCGCGGCCCACAACCTGCTGCACGGCGATGTGCAGCCGTTCTCTTCCCTGCCGTACTTCTGGACCGACCAGTACGACGTCAAGATCCAGGCTCACGGCGTCTTCCCGGCCGGCTGTGCGGTCAGCATCGAAGCGGGATCCCCCGGCGCCGGCCGGTTTGTCGCGCTGTACCGCAAGGGCGGGCGGCTGGCCGGGGTGCTCGGCTGGAACGCGCCGGCCCGCGTGCTGCCCTACCGGAAACTCCTGCTGGAGCAGCAGATGACGGTGGGTTAAGCGCTGCGGGCCAGTGGTACCAGTTCGCCGGCCACCGTCGCCAGTACGATGGAAGTATGTGCACACTTACCGCCGCCGGAGTCCCGGGACCGGGGACCTCCCGTGG
>Ga0116134_1000104_pt1 | contig 44613 bp, 39 predicted proteins | sample June2015DPH_19_5_FD_89737 | JGI IMG/M metagenome (GOLD analysis project Ga0116134, IMG submission 89737) | Peatland microbial communities from SPRUCE experiment site at the Marcell Experimental Forest, Minnesota, USA - June2015DPH_19_40 | ecosystem: Environmental > Terrestrial > Soil > Wetlands... | reverse complement strand
CGGAATTATTGCGGGATGGTTGCGCCGGGTCGCGCCCGAGCAGGAAGATATCTGGTCGTTCTCGCCGTTCATCGATCTCACCCTCTATCGCATGATTCGGCGCAATCTGCCGCGCCCGCGCGTGTTCGATTGGCAGGTCGCTTTCTTCACAACCATCGTGGGCTTGCGCTTTTTGCAGACGGAAATCTGGCGTTTCTGGCCGAACTCCATCTTCAGCCTGGAAAGCCCCGGCATGTGGATGGGGGGCGCCGGCGGAACACTGAACGGATATTTAGTGGAGAGCGCGATTTACCTGACGGTGGTCATGGTGGTGGGCACGGAACTGAAGATCTTCAACAGCGTCCGCATCCAGATCAAGCTGGAAGAGCAGGAGCGACTGCTGCTGCAGGCGCGCATGGCGGCGTTGCAGAATCAGATTAACCCGCACTTTTTGTTCAACACACTGAATTCCATTTCGTCGTTGGTGCGCTTCGATCCCGACACGGCTCGCGAGATGATCCTGAAACTCGCTACCATTCTTCGCCGCCTGCTGCACAGTGCGGATTCGTTCGTTTCGCTGCGCGAGGAAGTGGAGTTCATCGACAACTATCTGGATATTGAAGTCGTGCGCTTTGGACGGGACAAGCTCAAGGTCGTCAAGGATCTCGATCCGGCATCTCTTGAAGCCATGGTTCCCAGCATGTTGCTGCAGCCGCTGGTGGAAAACTGCATCAAGCATGGACTTTCTCCCAAAGTCGAAGGCGGCAGCATTACGCTGCGCAGTCGCCTGATCAAATCGCGGCTCGTGGTCGAGGTAGAAGATGACGGCGTGGGCATGGAGTCGGCGCAAGAGTTCACGGAGGCCGATGGCTTGGAAGGCATGGGAATCGGCATGGCGAACGTGGCCGAGCGTTTGAAGGTGCTCTACGGCAATGCAGCCAAGATGATGATCGAAAGCCGCGAAGGCGGCGGCACGGTGATCCGGTTGCGGCTGCCCATTCTGCCCAATCCGGAAGAGCTCATGACGACTTCGGCGGCTGCGCCAGCACCTTTCGGTAAAAGTTTTCGTAAAGCGGAATGATCTTGCTGGAGCAGTATTTTTCCATGGCAGAAGCCCGCGCCCGTTTCCCCATGGCGCGCAGCGCGGATTCATCGCTCAGCAGATCGATGGCGTAACGCGCCATGGTCTCCACGTCGCCGACATCGGCCATAAATCCAGTCACTCCGTGCTCGATCACTTCCGGCACTCCACCAGAGCGGGTGGCAATCGGGACCACCTCACAGGCCATTCCTTCCAGCGCCGCGAGTCCGAACGACTCCAGTTCGCTCGGCATCAACATCACGTCTGCCATGGCCAGCTTTTCACGGATCTGATCCTGCTTCCCAAGAAAAGATACGTGCTCGTGAATGCCTTTCTGCACCGCCAGCCACTCCGCCTGCGAACGATCGGGCCCATCGCCAATCAGCAGCAGCTTGGAAGGAATTTTCTTGCGCACACGGTCAAAGATTTCGATCACATCGAGGACGCGTTTCACGGGCCGGAAGTTCGAAAGGTGCACCAGCAGGCGTTCGTCGTTGGATACATACTCGCTGCGTTTTTCCAGCCACTCCGGTTTGCGCAGATACTCGTCGCAGTTCACGAAGTTCGGGATGACCTCGATATGGTTCTTGATGTCGAAAACATTAAGCGTGCGGTTGCGCAAATACTGCGAGATCGCCGTCACGCCGTCGCTTTGCTCGATGGAAAAACGAGTAATGGGAAGATACGAGCGGTCGAGCCCGACCAGAGTGATGTCGGTGCCGTGCAGCGTCGTCACGAACGGCAAGTGGCGCCGCGGCGGAGTTGCCGCCAGCATCTGCTTGGCCAGCATCGCGCTCACCGAGTGCGGAATCGCGTAGTGCACGTGCAGCAGATCGAGTTCGTAGAGCTGAGAGACCTCGGCCATGCGCGTCGCCAGCGCCAGATCGTAGGGAGGATATTCAAACAACGGATAGCGCGTGACCTCGACCTCATGATAATGAATGTTCGGTTCCGGGCCGGTCAGGCGAATGGGCTGCGAATAGGAGATGAAATGAATCTCGTGGCCCCGGCGAGCCAGTTCCAGCCCCAGTTCGGTGGCGACAACTCCGCTGCCGCCGTAGGTCGGATAACAGGTGATGCCGATCTTCATGCGACTCCCCATGCGAGTCCAACGATAACACTATTGGATTCGCCGGAAGGGCTGGGGATGCAGGAGCGGGGAAGTCAGATTGCGCGGCTTGCCCAGAGTCTTTTCGGGCAAGCTTGCAGGTGGAGAGCCGGGCGTCCCCGCCCGGCGGACCCTTCGGCTTCCCCCTCGGCTTCGCTCGGGGCTTTGGCAAAGAAGGGCAGGCTCGCGAGACGCCCGTCCCTACGCTATATGACCATCATGCCGGCCCGGTCCTAGTCCGTGCTCGGCTTTTTCGGCGTCAGCTCGCAGGCTTGTCTGATTCGATCCAGATTCAGCCCGCCCGGAGAAAACTCAGCGATCTGGCGGCCGCTCCGCGTGGGAAGTTCCACCTTGAAAACCTGGGCCCCGAGCATGCCTCGAACCGTGCCTTTGTCCATGGAGAGGAAGTGGCCGCGCATCCAATTCCAGCACTTGAAGTAGTGGGTATCGTCAACTCGAACCATCACTTCCAACTGCGGCTGTCCCCAGAAGCCGGGGCGGTTCGGCGGCGCCAGTCTGACTCCGGGGTTGAAATCCCCAAACTTGAGCTTGCCGTTGCTGCAGTACAGATCCACTCTGGGCTTGTACTCCGGGTCTTCCTTAAAATAGTTATCCGACTGAATCTCAAAACGCACTTTCTTCGCGCCCGTCATCTTGTCGGTGGAGGCGAACTCCAGCCATTTTCCGCCGGCGCCGACGCCGTCCGATTCGCCCTGATATGGAGTCATGGCGCCACTCTGCGCGCAAGCCGACGCTGCTGCCGCGCCGATCGCAAGTAACAAAAGAGCGGCTCTCGCCGCTAGTCCGGAACCGATTGCTTTATAAAGCAAGCCCGATACTTTCAAGATCTCCTCCTCTTAATCACACCCCTACATACTATTGAACCCGGAAGCTGGTGAAAAGTTGTATGGAATAGTCCAGGAGTCGCGATTCGGGGTCGCTATTTAGTTCCGTCCATATCTGCTACTCTGCTTGGTTGCTTTTTCGGAGGAAGACCGATCCATGCGATTCCATAGCTTTTTCAGAGCCAGATTTGCTTTGTTCCTCTGCTTGGCTCTGCCGCTATCTATCTTTGCCGCCGACAAGGCCGCCGACAAGAACACCGATAAGAACAAAGAGAAGGCGGCGGACCAGCCATCGTACGAACTGACGCAGCCCGCAAAAGAGAATCTCGACTACGGCATGTACCAGCGCATTCGCGACGAAGGCCTGACTCATTCGCACGTGATGGACTTTGCCTCCGCGCTAATGGATGGCATTGGCCCGCGCCTTACCGGTTCACCCAACCTGCGCCGTGCCAACCAGTGGACGCGCGATCAGTTGGCGGCGATGGGTTGCAGCAACGCCCATCTCGAAGACTGGGGAGAGTTCGGCATGGGCTGGCAGCAGCTCAACACCTGGGTACGGATGACGTCGCCCGACACGGCTGTTTTCATCGCCCAGGCCGCGCCCTGGTCGCCTTCCACCAACGGCGCAGTCAATGGCCAAGCCATTTGGCTTGATATCAAGGACGAGAAAGATTTCGACAAGTACAAAGGCAAGCTGGCCGGGAAGATCGTTCTGGTGGGAGAAATGCGCGAGGTGAATCCGGTGGATAAGCCGCTGTTTACACGCATGGACGACAAGGATCTCGCCAAGACTGCCGAGTTCCCTCTGGAAAAGCAGAAGGCTCGCGCCGACAGGATGCAGGAATATGTAAAGCGGTCGGTTCTGCTAGATAAGACCGGAAAGTTTCTCGCCTCGGAACATGCTTTGGCGGTTATTCTTCCCAGCCGTGACGGCCGCGGCAGCGGCGGCTCCGGCGGGACCATCTTTGATGACGGTGGCCTGGGGAGGTCCACCTACAAGCGCGATCACGCCAATCCACTTCCGGTGGTGGTGGCGGCGATAGAGAACTACGGACGCGTTTATCGTCTGCTGAAAGCTAATGTGCCGGTCAGCATCGAAATGAATGTCGATGTGAAGTTCTTCGATGACCATGAACATGCCTTCGATACGATCGCCGAAATTCCCGGCACCGACCCCAAGCTGAAAGATGAGGTGGTCATGGTGGGTGGCCATCTCGACTCATGGGCAGCGGCGACAGGCGCAACCGACAATGGCGCCGGAACCGTGGTGGCGATGGAAGTCATGCGGATTTTCAACGCGCTGCAAATCAAGCCGCGGCGCACCATCCGCATAGGTCTCTGGACGGGAGAAGAGCAGGGACTATTTGGTTCCCGCGGCTACGTCAAGCAGCATTTCGGATACGTGCCACTCTCGACCGCTCCCGATCAACTGGAGAAGCCCGAGTGGCTGCGCAAGCCCGCCGGTCCTGTCGTAATTAAACCTGAGCAAGCGAAAATTTCCGGCTACTTCAACGTGGACAACGGCACCGGGAAAATCCTGGGGATTTATCTGCAGGAAAACAGCGCGGTCGGCCCCATCTTTGCGCAATGGATGGAGCCGCTGAAAGATCTCGGCGTCACCACTATCACCGCGCGCAATACCGGGGGCACCGACCACCAATCATTCGACGCGGTCGGCGTTCCCGGCTTCCAGTTTATTCAGGACCCCCTCGACTACGAATCGCGCACCCATCATTCGAACATGGACACCTACGAACGCCTGCAGCCCGGCGACCTGGCGCAGGCGGCAACCGTGGAGGCTATTTTCGTATACAACGCCGCCATGCGTGACCAGATGCTGCCGCGGAAGCCGCTGCCGCATCCCGAACTCGAGGAGCAGCGCTCGGCTCCGCTCAAGGTGATGCCCGGAGCACTGGAACCGACGGAAGATGCCAAGGATAAGGATAAAGAGAAAAAGTAGCCGCCAGCGGTAAGGGAGATGATTCGATTCTGCGACGGCGCCTGGTGGCACGCCGATTAAGAGCCCCAAGTGTAAGTACAGGTGGTGCTGCTTCCAAGATCGGCTTTATGCCGCTGAGGGGACACTTTCTCCCGCGGGACAAGTTTTACCGCAGCCCGCTAGGTCGAGCTTGTCGGGCTCAGGTAGTTTCCCGGCGAGTCGTAGTCATACGACGCATCTGGACGGTACGGCGGTGGGTCGTCGGACCAGTCGTAGTCGTAACCCGGGTAGCCGTACGTCGGCCACGCATACCCATAAGGGCCGTACCCATAAGGGCCATACAACCAAGGATCCCAGCCGAACGCCCAGCCCGGGCCCCAGTAGCCGCCCCAGTAGGGCCATCCGAAGCCGAAGCCCCAAACTCCCCAGCCCCAGCCGCGGCCCCAACCCCAACCACCACCCCAACCATAGGCACCTCTCCATCCGCCAACGCCTCTCCCGAAGCCCGGCGCTGTGCCTCTTGCCGCGCCAAAAGAGTGAAAACCGCCCTCGTAACTTCCGGCGTTACGAGCGGAAAGACTTGAGTGCGCGGAACTACCCGAGTTGCCGAACGAATGCCATTGGCCATCGTTGATTGCTGGACGAATATTCGACGAACGATTTCCGCCCGAGCCGAGACTGCGGCCGGCTTCCGATCCGCCGCTTCGCCCGGTCATGCCGCGCGATGCGCCGTACCCGCCATCCGAACGGCCGCCACGAAAGCCGCCGCCCTGGTATTCGCGTCCTCCACCGGAAGACCGCTCGCCGCCATAAGATCCGCCACCACCATGGTAGCCACCGCCGCTGGCATGGGAACCCCCACCGCTCCCGCCACCGTGACCGCCGCCGCCGTGCTGAGCGAATGCTGAAATTGGCGTGAGCGCGAGACCGACGAAAGCGGCAAATGCGAGGATGGATCGAGGAAGACTGAATCTGCTCATAATCCGTACCTCCCTTCGAATGTGGGGAGTGCAGTTTCGAGCGAGGAGCCTGTACAAGGACAGCGCGCTCCTACCTCATAAGATTCTACTCCCCAGGCAAAGGGTTGCACCCAAGCTTCAACTGGTGCGATAAGGTCACCAAGCCAGCCAACATCGGCGTCAACGGCTTGATATTTGTGAAACCTGTCCAATACCATTGCCTTGCTCATGACTTCTTCCGACGACAACCGCCCAAGGTGAATATGCGCGAACACACGGTGTGCCTGTTGTTGCTTCTGGCTGTAGCTCTATCGTTGGTCAATGCTCTGGCCAATGCTCAATCGCCATCCACGCAGCAGTCTTCTGAGGCGCTATTGCCCTACAGTCCCGGTCTCGACCTTTCCTCGATGGATAAGTCTGTCGACCCTTGCGTGGATCTCTACCACTATTCCTGCGGCGGTTGGCAGAAGAAAAACCCGATCCCACCCGATCAGACTTCATGGTCGGTCTACGCCAAGCTCTATCAGGACAACCTGACCTTCCTGCGCGGCATGCTGGAACAGGCGGCCCAGCCGGACGAGCGACGCAATGCCGTAACGCGGCAGATTGGCGACTTCTACGCCGCCTGCATGGACGATGCCGCAGTGGAAAAACGCGGCCTCGCGGCGATTCAGCCGGAACTCGACGCAGTGGCGCAGATCAAGTCGGCGAAAGAACTTACGCCGCTCGTGGCGCGACTGCAACTGATCTACTACCGGTATTCCTACAACAGTTCCATGCTGTTTTCGGCGGGCTCGACGCAAGACCCGGACGACTCCGAGCAGGTAATCGCCGACGTGGATCAAGGCGGCCTGGCCCTGCCCGATCGCGACTACTACATCAAGGATGACGCCAAATCGAAGGAAACGCGCGAGCACTACCTGCAACATGCGCAGAAAGTTTTCGAGCTGATCGGCGACGACCCGGCCGCCGCCAGGAAGAACGCCGAAACCGTCATGCGCCTGGAAACGGCCATGGCCAAGGCTTCGCTCACTCGCGTCGAACGCCGCGATCCCCACAAGCTGGTTCATAAAATGAAGGTCGCCGATCTCATCCAGCTTGCGCCCAACTTCGACTGGCTCGCTTACTACCACGAGATGCAATACCCGGAGATTGCCGTTCTCAACGTCGACGCGCCCGAGTTCATCAAGGAACTCAACACGCTCCTCGCGTCCGAATCGATCGACAGCTGGAAATCCTATTTGCGCTTCCATGTCGCCGACACGTCTTCCCCTTACCTTTCTTCGAAGTTCGTCGAGGAAAACTTTCAGTTTTACCGCCAGTACTTGCGCGGCGCAAAAGAGATGCAGCCGCGCTGGAAACGCTGCGTGCAGTACGTCAACTATGACTTGAGCGAGGCGCTGGGTCAGGTTTATGTGGCCAGAGTCTTCTCTCCCGAACTTAAAGAAAGCACGCTCGATATGGTGCGGCGCATCGAGGATGCGATGGGTGCGCGCATCAAGGCGCTTGACTGGATGAGCCCGGAAACCAAGCAGCAGGCGCTGACCAAGCTGGCGGGAATCCGCAACAAGATTGGCTATCCCGATCATTGGCGCGACTACAGCTCGGTGCAGATCGCGCGCGACGATTTTGCCGGCAACGTCGAGCGCGCGCATCAGTTCGAGAGCCGCCGCGAAATCAACAAAATCGGCAAACCCGTCGACCACGGCGAATGGGACATTTCCGCTCCCACCGTCGATGCCTACTACAATTCGCAGATGAACGACATCAATTTTCCCGCTGGCGTGCTGCAGCCGCCGCTCTATGATCCGAAAATAGATGACGCTCCCAACTACGGCGACACCGGCGGCACCATTGGCCACGAACTCACCCACGGCTTCGACGACGAGGGCAGCCAGTTTGACGCCAAGGGAAATCTGAAAAATTGGTGGACGAAAGAAGACCGCGAGAAGTTCGACGCCCGCACGAAGTGCGTGGAGGATCAATATTCAGGATATGTTTCGGTGGAAGATGTTCACATCAACGGCAAGCTGACCCTGGGCGAAAACGTCGCCGATCTCGGCGGCGAGATTCTTGCTTATTTCGCATGGAAAGATGCGACCAAAGACAAGAACCTTCATCCCATCGACGATCTTACTCCCGAACAGCGCTTCTTCATTGGATTCGCGCAATGGACCTGCGCCAATGAGCGTCCCGAAGACATGCGCATGCGCGCCATGACCGATCCGCACTCTCCCGCGCGCTACCGCATCAACGGAGTCGTGGTAAACATGCCCGAGTTCGAGGAGGCATTCCACTGCAAGCCGGGCCAGCCCATGGTGAAGCCCGCCGCCAATGTGTGCAAGGTTTGGTAGTGCGAGGTTTGGAAGCGGCTGCTGTAACTGCTGAAATTGCCTGACCGATACAATATTGCGAATGAATCCGAACTCGCAGGAGTGGCTGTGAAGCATTGACCGAGGTCGGCTCGCGAAGACAAAGACCACAATCTAGCAAACTCAGTCTTGTTTTGCCTTCCTCTCTTGCGGAGGGTTCGCCGTCTCCGAGCATGGATTGCCGCCTGGGGACACGCATGAGCAGCCCGAACCACTGTTATAGCGGCACTGATCTTCCGGATGGTCAGGTTGGTCACAAACTGGATTGCCACATCCGGAAAATTTGGGAATCTTCATGCATGCAGAGTTTTGGGAAAATTTGTGGGATTGTTCCCACAAAGCGATTTCCGGAGCTTCGAATCGCAATTCTTCATGACTCAGCACATGAAGCTCAACTCCCTGGGAGCCTTTCACCTCCTTCACCCCTCCGTTGACATCTAAGGAATAAGGGCCTGAAATCGTAATTCGCGTGTCACCGGATTTCGTTTTGCCGGGAACGAAGTTGATTGACACTGCGGTCTTGCCGTCCGCCGCTCTGGTGACCGAGATATCACCCGCTGTGACGATAGTTACGCTTGCACTGCTGTCCTGTCTCAGCGTTTCCTGAGCTAGTGCGATGTTGACCATGAGCAGTGTGCATGCAGTGATTGCGAAACTCCATCTCAGCCGTGTTTTCATTGGACCCCTTCCATCTTTTGAAAAGACCAGAGCGAAACGTATCGTCATGTTACTCTCAATCCGACTGCGAAAACTATGCTGGAGTTCCTAGAAGAGAAGGCTGCGGGAAGTTGGTGCCATCGGGGAAACCAACTGCCACCCCAAGTGCCACCGGTGAACAGGGTACTCCGGAGACGGTTCATTGAAAGCGAATCAATGCGTTAGCATACAGTATGTTGAAGCGATAGGCCCGGATGGCGAAACTGGCAGACGCACGGGACTTAAAATCCCGAGGGGCGAAAGCTCCGTGACGGTTCGATTCCGTCTCCGGGCACCACTCAATCATCGAGTGAAAAGCTCAGTGAGCACGCTCCCATCACGCGAAAGTACCACACCTAAAGGCAGACGAATCTTGCCGCACCCAGGGCTCGCCTCGGGTTTTGCGCGCCCTGTTCGGTAAGCCAATTGCCAATGAACTCGAAGATTCCGTGAGGCGGAATACGAATTTGCAGCCGCCCTGCTCTTAGCACAGCGCTGGCGATTCTGCAGATGTCGGCCTACGAAGGAGTACTGCCATGCACGTGCACGCCAACCAACCCCATCCAAACGCCCAACTGGATGCTCTTTGTGCCGCGGAAAGGGCCGCAGCCAATCGGGAAGCTGCGCGGACCAGAAAGAAGCTGTCGGAGTTTGCCTTAAAACTGGCCGCCGCGCTTGATTCCGGGGAAGATTCCGTCACAAGACTCGGGCCGCGCGAAGAATCCCAAGAACAGGCGAAGCGCCAAAATCAGCAGAACCAGGGCAACTGGACGAAACCAACAGAGGGGGCGATTTCAGCAAGCGCGCACAACTCTATTTCGGACTGGGCATAACCGGCGATCACGGGTCTCCAACCTGCGCGCCGTATCACAGACTTACTAAGTCCATAACTCGGCAAAATCTACCACCGCCAACTCGGCAAAGCTTGCCCGTTTGCTTGGTCACGGTTGAGAACCGCTGCTAGCTCTTTCGCGAACTTCAGCGAAGCTTGTGGAAGCAGCGAACTCTCCCCGAGTTGCCGCTATTGTTCCTCTACGGACCAGTTGGCGTCGCAGCAGTGAGCATGTCGCCGCGATGACGGTTGGCTCGTCCACATCGAGGCCCCGAAAGATCCTGATCAACTCGGGCACAGGGATGTGCCCTTCTATTCGATCCAAAATCTCTCGCTCGACCGCGTCAAGCTGATGTTCAATCGTCAAGGCCTGTCCCAGCAAAGTTGCCTTGGCTCTTGCACGTATGCCACTGCCCAGCACGCGTGCGTCAAGCAGGGCTATGGGTCCGGCGCGGCGCAGCCAACTATGTCTGAGGATCTGCTGCCAATCGGAGTGCCGGGTCAAACGTTCCGCGAGAAAAGCTGCATCGATCTCCCCACCTGCGGCGCGCTGCGGCGATGGTGATTCCTCTACGCGCTCCCAAGGCAGCCCGCAGGCCGCGTCACTCCACTGGAAAGAAAGAACCACGGAGACGACGCGCGTATAGCCCTGGGCTCGAAGATTGTTTGCCCACTCGTGCGCCGAATCTAGAAATGCCTGGTAGTCGTCACCGTGAGCATGTCCGATGGCGTACTTCACGGCGGTGTGTTCGCCCAAGCGGAGGATATGAATGTCCATCGGGGCGCCGTCGAGCCATTCGCGCAAGCGATGGACGAGCGGCTCCCGGTCGCGCTCGCCGAGTTCAGTGACCACCTGCGCCATACCGCCCGGCGCGAGGTGATGCGGCAAGCCGGCGACGATCCGTTTCTGGATATCTTCCCCGGACCGGCCGCCGTCACGAAAGCGCAGCGTGTCGACCGGCGAGGGCACAAACGGGGGATTCGCCGTAATCAGGTCGAAACGTTCGCCGCGCACGGCCTCCAAGAGATCGCCAGCCACGACCTCCAGATTGGTGGCGCCCGAGGCTTGGGCGTTGAAGCGTGTGCAACGGGCCGCCCGCGGGTTGATATCGACGGCGAGCACATGCTTTGTGTGAGCGGAAGCGAGCAATGCATGAATGCCCGAGCCGGTGCAAAGGTCGAGGGCAGTGCGAAATCGGCGGCGTGTGGTACAGCGCGCAAGACGGCGGCTGTCGGAGCCGATCGCCATGACGTGATCGTACGGAACCGTGGCATACCCCGGATGCGGAAGTTCGGGCCAGGCGTGATCCGAAAAGATCAGGCGATCGCCGACGGGAAAAAGTGACGCACGAGCCCGGGCCAAGCCCGTTTCAGCGATGGCGAGCAGCCCGGCGCGGATCAGCACATCGCGTTCGGACCGAGCCAACAATCGGTCGAGTTCGTCCGCCGGCAGAGTCCCCTGCAACAGAAACAAATCGATGGCCAGAGCGAGCGGATCGCGGGCGGCCAAATGCTCCGAGCGATATATCGGCAGATGACGCCATTGCAGGTGGGTAAGATCCTCCAAACCGAGACGCTCGGTTACGAAACTCTCGGAGTATCCGACGCCAGCGAGCTTCGAAACGGCGCCGCGAAGACCGGCTACATCGGCATGGTCGACGATGAAGGTGGCAGCTTCCGTCATAGGCTGAAGTACACCTCAATCGAAATGGCCAGCGAACTCCGGCGGGTACCAGGCGCTCCGTACGCTTTGCCCCATCGATTAGACCGCTGTAAGAGACGAAGCGCTCTGCACAATTACGGAAGCAATTTGCACTCCACAGCGGTGCACAAAGGTGGGGGTTCGCCGAAGCGCGCTGGCAGGATGCAGTTTCCGTTCGGTCCCGCGCGCTTCTACAATGTCCAGAACCGGCAGGCGAGATCGGCGTATAATGAAGCCGCTTCCCAAGTCAAAAGGGAAATCCGGGGATAGACGCCAGCGCCGACACAACGCGTACTCAGCAAGAAATGGTAATTCGATCTGGGGCTTCAACGTCCATCGTGCAAAGAGGGCGTGTGCAACGAATCTTCCGTAAGCCCAGTCTCCGACGCACCTTCCGAAGCACGGTGTCATCTTTACCGGCAAGACCGCGAGCTGCGATCGTCGGGTGTCTGATTGTTCTGCTCTGCACGTGGGTTGCTCTGCCCGGATACGCGGCGAGCGGCGGCTCCCAGTCTGCTTCGAGAGCAGCGGCTGTTTCCCCTTTGAGCCAACCTCCTTCCGCGTTTATCGTCGTCGGCCTTCTGGGAGGATTTGTCCCGCATGATGATCCGCATCACCCCGAAGTGCAGATGATCCGAAGTCTACGTCAGGAATATCCCAAACAGGTTTACTTCGGCGTGTTTGAAAACCACAAGCTCGGAGAAGCCTACAAGACCATCCTCAACCGGCTGGGTGCGAAGGAGGACGGTACATTATCGGCTGACGAAAAGCGCCGCGCTCGCATCGTGCTATTTGGCCACAGTTGGGGTGCTTCGGCTGTAGTCGCCCTGTCTAGAAGACTGGAGCGGGAGGGCATCCCGGTCATGCTGACGGTACAGGTGGACAGCGTGGCCAGGCCCTTTCAGAACGATCGCGTGATTCCGTCCAACGTTCTGCAAGCGGCCAATTTCTACCAAACCCACGGCCTGATTCACGGCCGCTCAACCATCACACCCGCCGATCCAGCGCGCACAACGATCCTCGGCAATTTCCGTTGGGAATATAAAGAGGAGCCTGCGGAATGCCGCGATTTTCCCTGGTATGCCCGCTTTTTCACCAAAGGCCACATTGCGATCGAATGCGATCCCAAGGTCTGGTCGCAAGTGGAAACGTTGCTGCGTCGCCACTTGCCGAATCCGGTGGTAAGTCAGACTGACGCCGGTGGGTCAGACCTTCGACCTCCAGGCAACGATCGTGGCGCGGCTCAACAGCAGTAAGTGCTACTTCGCGGGGAGCTAAGTCAGTCCAGGTTGAAATCATCGCCTTCTTATTGGGCGAGAATTGTCCGTCGATCAGATAGGCCGCCGCGATGCCGCCTGCGACATAGGGCTGAAAGATCGCGAGGACGATCACATATTTCTTGGCTTTAAGCACGGTTTCCACTATTCCGCGGACCGGCTTGCTGCGTCGAATCGTCCCAGGTACTTGTGGAATCACAAGACTCACGAATTCCAGATCGGAATGCCGCCGGCTGTATTTAGCGATTGACTTTGCCACCCGTTTAGGGGTGGTTACGCCCAAATCGGCGATGATGCTTCGCGACACCACTTTCGGGTAATAGAAATTCACGATGTCTCGAACAAAATCCGCGCAATTGCGTGATATGGCTCTGTACAAAGTCCGATTCGGACGGGAATTGAGCCAACCAATCAACGCGTCATCCTGTTGGATTGTGGTTTCGATTTCATAAGCAAAGCTGGTGCGGTTGTACGCCGACCCCACGAGTTGCACCCAATTCCCGCCCGGTGCCTGCCCAGAGAGATCGTCAGGCACAAGATCTTCCATATTACTGCGCCGGTATCGATCTCTAAGAAGGGCCACCATCTTACTGTCAGCATAGATGGGGATATCTTCTGGATTCGTGACGGCATAAAGATAGGGAATAAGTGGAATGGCAATCCAGTCATACCCACGAATCCCCTTGTACCGGCTGATTACTACACCGTGTTCTCCTTCTCGGCAACGCCGCAAAGAAGTGGGCGAAGCCGCGCAGACACGAGTTAAATAGACGGCCACGTGGCCAGCGCCGGCAAACGCACCATCATAGCTGTAAGGTTCTTCGAGCAGAACGGCAGCATTCGCGCTCACTTCCCGAGGTGCCCACAGGGATGCGAGAAGCAACGCGCATAATGTTGCAAGTTTCATATCGACTGCACGATTGAATTCTGATCAAACGAACGTGAATCTGGTTACTAAGCTCGGATTTGCGCGGTAGCATCTCCACTTCACCTGCTGACAGTGCGCTCTACGCTTCTTTACCAGCGCTTCCAAGATACCAAGTCCGGGCTTTGTGGGCTGATCAATAAGGACCAGAATTGACTAGGATTTCCGCGTCCATGGCACACCCGGCTACACCGCCCACGCCACGGTTCGAATCGCCTTGCGTTGGAGGAGGCAAACCCGGTAGAAATTGACCAGATCATGCACATTCCTGATGGTTACCTCAGCCCGTCAACCTGCGCCACCTTCTATCTGTTCGCAGCTACGGGCTGGTACGCGGCGCTGAAGCGCATCAAGCGGCTTCTTGCCACGCGCGCAATCCCGCTGATCTCAGTGTTCGCAGCTTTCTCTTTTGTGGTCATGATGTTCAATGTGCCGCTGCCCGGCGGAACCACCGGCCACGCGGTTGGCGTTGGCATCGCCGCTATCGTGCTTGGCCCTTGGGGTTCAATTCTTGCCATTTCGATCGCTCTCGCCATCCAAGCGCTGTTCTTCGGCGACGGAGGAATCACCACTCTGGGAGCGAATTGCTTCAACATGGCAATTGTCGGATCCTTCACCGCCTACGTCGTTTACCGGATGATCGCAGCCAACTCGAAGCTGGAATCTCGCCACAGAGTACTAGCGGCAGCCGTTTCCGGTTATGTTGCCATCAATGCCTCGGCCTTCGTTACCGCGGTTGAGCTCGGTATTCAGCCCATGCTTTTTCATGACGCCAGCGGTACGCCGCTCTACGCGCCATATCCGTTGCATGTGGCCATTCCAGCAATGATGATCGGACATCTGACATTTGCAGGTCTGGCGGAGGCGGCAATATCGGCAGGCATGGTGTCCTATCTCCAGCGCGCCGATTTGGGTCTGCTTAGAGGAGTAAGCGGATTCGCCCAGGCGCCAGGTACGATCGTCGCTGACGCGAGCCCTGCAGATTCACCCGGACAACGTTCACCCGGACAACTCTCACCACGACGACTATGGTGGGCGGTGGCGCTTCTCATGTTATTCACGCCTCTCGGCATCTTAGCGGCAGGCACTGCCTGGGGTGAATGGTCTTCTGCTGACTTGATGAATCCGCACACGCGCGAACAGATCGGGGCCGCCTCGGGCAACCATGCGCCTCCGTCGTCCGTTCCTGTTGGAATCGAAAAGCTGTCGACCGTGTGGACCGCGCCGTTCCCCGGCTATGCGCCGCGGTTTATCAAGAGTCCGGCGTTTGGGTACTTGCTGTCGGCAATGTTTGGAGTGGGCTTCATGGTCCTGGCTTCGCTCGTTGCGAGAGTGGCTGGCGGAAAATGGCCCCGGAGGGATCTGCGCTCATGAGCCGGCATTCTTTCCTCGAACGGACGCTGCAAGGCTTCACCCGAGCGGTGTCGAGAGCCCTGCAATCGGAACATGCCGCGAGCCAACCGGGCCTGCTGCAGCAACTTGATCCTCGCGTCCGGGTCATCGGAATCCTCGCTCTGGTGATTGCGGTGATCCTCTGTCGACGGCTTGAGGCCATTGCCGCCATTTTGCTCATCGCAATTGCCGTCGCGGTCGCCTCCAGAGTGAGCCTCGCGTCACTCGCAATACGAGTCTGGCTTGTGGTTCTAGGTTTCTCGGGCGTGATCGCGCTGCCCGCCTTATTTATTACTCCTGGCGAGCCACTTTTCACGTTGCCGGCTCTGCACCTTTCCATCTCCGTCCAAGGAGTGCGCACGGCCGTGTTACTGGTCCTGCGCGTGGAAACAGCGGCTACACTAACCACAGTGCTGGTGCTTTCGACCGCCTGGACTCACATCCTGAAAGCGCTCCGTTCGCTGCATCTTCCGGCCGAGATCGTCACCATGCTGGCCATGACGCACCGCTACGTGTTCTTGCTGATCGAAACCGCCAACCAGATGTTCGAGTCGAGGCAAAGCCGAACCGTCGGTGTATTGAGTGGTTCTGAGCAACGCAAAATGGCGGCTCGAACCGCCGGAGTCTTACTGAGCAAGAGCATCGAACTTAGCCAGGAGGTGTATCTCGCCATGTTATCGCGCGGCTTTCGCGGAGAGGTTCGTGTCTTGACCGACTTCCGTTTCAAAGCGCGCGATTACGCCGGCCTTACTGTCTTCCTCTTTACTGGCTGCTTAGTTGTGTGGATAGGGAGGTAACCAGGAATTGGCGTCAACTTTCGAAGTGCAGAACATCAGCTTCTCTTACGAAGCAATCCCGGCGATCCGCGGACTCACGCTCCACATCGCAGAAGGGGATCGGATTGCGCTGCTTGGCGCCAACGGCTCCGGCAAATCCACGCTGTTGCGAATTCTGGACGCGCTCTATTTTCCCTCGGCCGGTACGCTCACATTCAAGGGGGACGCGCTCACCGAAAAGCACCTTCAGCAGGACGAATTCTTTCTGAATTTCCGTCGGCGCGTCGCCCTCGTCTTTCAGAATCCCGATGTCCAACTTTTCAATCCGACCGTATTCGATGAGGTCGCCTACGGTCCTTTGCAGTTGCAATGGAGCAAGGAAGACGTGATCCGGCGAGTGGACGAGATGCTCCACGTTATGTCAATTTCACACTTGAGGGACCGCCCGCCCTACCGGCTCTCGCTGGGCGAGAAAAAGCGGGTTGTGTTGGCCTCCGTCCTCGTCCTCGATCCCGAAGTCCTGCTGCTCGATGAGCCCACCGCGACCCTCGATCCCAAGAGCCAGAGCCAGGTCGTAGACTTCATTCAACAGTGGAAAGGCACGGCGAGGACCGTGATCACCGCTACTCATCAGTTGGAGATTGTCGAAGATATTGCGGATCGCGTCTTCGTGCTTGAGGCAGGCACCGTAATTGCCGAAGGGACTCCATTGGAGATTCTCGCGGACACCGGCTTGCTTCTGAGAGCAAACCTTATTCACGCGCATCGTCATTCCCACGGCGGCGTCGTGCACTCACATCCTCACTTTCACGGGCAGCCTCGCCATGAACACGAGCACTAAGGCGCGAAACCGCACTGCAGATCGGAGACTCAAGATGAACTCGGAAGCCAGATTTAAGCGATTAGTCTTTTGTGGGACGATTGCCGTACTTCTGTTCTACTCGATCTTCCTGATACCGGCGAACTCCCAAGAGAAACCGCGCCCTAAAGTGGTTGAGATCGACAGTGGGGGAAAGGATTATCTGCAAGTCCTCGCAGGACCCCCTGAAAGCGTCACGATGAAGTCTGGACTGGTAGTTCTGGCCCCCAACAAATCCGTTGGAAAACACAGCACCGGACAACATGAGGAATTGCTGGTTGTGCTGGAAGGACACGGCGAAATGACTTTCAAAGACGGTTCCAAGCTGGACGTGAAAGCCAACCATGCCCTCTACTGCCCACCCGAGACCGAGCACAATGTGACCAACACTGGTCGCAGCGTACTGCGGTACGTTTACGTTGTCGCGAGTACCAAGTAAGTACGTGGGTTGAGGTGCTATGGAGCACGCTTCAATTAACTGTGCGGTGATCGTGTATCCACTTCTCTTGTTGATGGGCACGATCTGCTGAAGTGGATGGGTATACGATGCCAAATTGTCCTATCATCCCGTGACTCAGCGCCGACGGCACGTCTTATGCCTACTCCACCTTCCGCGTGCTCTCCGATCTCTACGTGGTCGATGGCTTGAAGTAAGCGGCGACATCTCAGCCGCCGATCGTCTGCCCCGCCGCTCAGATTTCGGAGCGCGTCGCGCGCGTCATCAGCTCTTCGATGGCCTGTTGCGGTGACTTGCCGTTTTCAAGGATAGCGAACATCTGTTCGGTAATCGGCATTTCGACGTTCTTCTTGCGGGCTAAACCAAGCGCGGCTTTAGTCGTGAACACTCCTTCAGCAACGGCTCCATGCATGTCTGCGATGATGTCGGACAGCGTGCGGCCTTTGCCCAGTTCGACTCCAACGCTGCGGTTGCGCGAGAGATCTCCGGTGCAGGTCAAAACCAGATCGCCCAGTCCGGCGAGTCCAAACATGGTGTCGAGGCGACCGCCGCAGGCCACGGCCAGGCGCGCCACCTCGGCAAGACCGCGCGTGATCAGCGCCGCTACCGAGTTGTGGCCGAGCCCGACGCCGTCGCAGACGCCGGCGGCGATGGCGATGATATTCTTCAGCGCGCCGCCCAACTCCACGCCGATCACATCGTCGTTGGTGTAGACGCGAAAGCGCGAATCGTTGAACGCTTGCTGCACGGCGCGTGTCACGTCGCCGTCGAGGGACGCCACGGTCACAGCCGTCGGATCGCCCCGCGCTACCTCTTTGGCAAACGAAGGCCCGCTGAGTGCCGCCATGCGTGGCGTGAACTTGCGGCTGCGCAAAACATCGCCAATCACTTCCGTCATGCGCAACAGAGTTCCGTCTTCCAGTCCTTTGGTGCAACTTACAAAAAGTATCTCTGGGCCGAGATCGGGCGCCATACGTTCGAATAAAGCTCGACAATGCTGCGAGGGCATGACGCTGACGACGATCTCCGCGGCCTCGAGCGCGGTGTGCAAGTCGCTGGTCGCTCGAATCGATTCGGGCAGGATGAAGCCCGGCAGAAAGTGCTCGTTGATTCGGCTTCGTGCGATGCTCTCCGATACTTCCGGTTCGTTGGCCCAGAGGCGGACCTCGTGCTGGAAATCGTGCGTCCCTTTGCGTCCGAGGACGATTGCCAGTCCGGTGCCCCATGCCCCTGCTCCAATGATGGCAATGCGGCTCATCTGCGGGTTGCTCCTAACGTCTCTGATTCTGTATCTAACTTTGATTCTGATTTCGTTCCGAACTTTGATTCCGTTCCGGCGGCGATACGTCCGATATTTTGGCGGTGCTTCCAGATGACAAGCGCCGAAACCAGGGTGACAAAAATCAGTTGCCGTGGGTCCGAGTATTCGTGAAGTGCCCACGCCAGCAACGGAAAAGCCGCCGCCACAGCGACCGACCCGAGCGAGACGTAGCGGAAGGCGACGGCGATGAGAAAAAACAGAACCAACAGGCACAAAATGGATTTCGGGGTGAGCAATATAAAGGCGCCAAGACTGGTGGCGACGCCCTTGCCACCGCGGAACCTAAGCCAGACAGGGAAAAGATGGCCAAGCACGGCGAAAAACGCGGCCGTGGTCATGATCAGTGGCTGATGCGGTCCGCTGAACAGCACCCGCGTCACGAGAACCGCGGCCAGGCCTTTGGCGGCGTCGAGCAGCAGAGTCGCAACCCCGAGCGCAGGCGACTTGCGGGCCACGTTCGTCGCGCCAATGTTGCCGCTGCCGCTCGCGCGTACATCCTCGCCAGTGAAAATCCGCACCAGCAGGAACCCAAACGGGATGGACCCGAACAGGTAGCCCACGGCGGCGGCGATGAGGTAAGGATTCATGTTCGTCTATCTAATATTCTTCGACCTGGCGCATGTTTCATAAATAGGCCTTGAAGGGGCGCGGCTTCGCCGCGCCGTCCAGCTCGAATAAACACCGGGGCTTTAGCCCCTGAGGAAGCCAGCGGCTTATCCTTCAGCCCATTATTAAGATCGCTTCTAAGGTTCATCGAACTATTCCGCTGCGTGGGCAACGGGTCCCATCGCGAACCGTTCCAGCTTCGTGTACTTCGATCCTCCGGGTGAAAGCTGGCTCTGATAGAGAATAAACTCGCGGGCCGTCATTCTGCCAAAATCAAGTTCGCCCATCGCGGCGAGCCGCTTTTCGAGCGCCGCGAAAATTGAGTTGGGGCCGTCGCCTTTGCGCCATTTCGGCGAGCCCGATCTGCCTCCTCCACGCGCCAGAGTCAGATGCGGACTGTGAGGCCGGTCCTCCCGCGGAACACCGAGTTCCGCTAGAGCCACATCGATGCTCTCCGCCAGTTCGGTTAACTGCGCTCCAGCCTGGATTCCGATCCAGAATACGCGTGGAGCCTTCGCGGTAGGGAAGAATCCGTATCCGCCAGAGCGAATTTCGAGCGCGCTGCTTTCAATCCGCCGCAAACGTTCGGTGATGGCCTCGATTCGCTCTGGCGTTTGTTCTCCGATGAACTTCAGCGTAATGTGCAGCGACTCCGGACGCACCCAGCGCGCCTCGGGCGCAAGACCCTCAACGCCCTCGAGGAAGCGCGCGATCCGGGCACGGACTTCAGGGTCGAGATCGATGCCGATAAATATTCGCATCTTTAAATATGACGGCGCCCTACAACAGCGCCCGCCGGATCATCTCCAGCGCCTGCTGGGTTGCGAACTGCCGAATGCGCTTACGGTCGCCCGGAAAATTGCGTTCGACGACCTGCGTGCCTTCTTCTCCCGCGAGCGCGATGTAAACCAGGCCCACCGGCTTCTGCTCGGTTCCTCCGCTCGGGCCGGCAACTCCAGTGATTCCAACTCCGTAGCTCGCGAGGCACCGCTTACGGATGCCTTCGGCCATCGACGCCGCCACTTCGCGGCTCACCGCTCCGTGCTGGTCGATCAGAGCTTTAGGAACATTTGAGAATTGCGTTTTCAATTCATTCGAGTAGACCACGGCTCCGCCTAGAAAATAGCGCGAGCTGCCGCTGAGCGAAGTGATGCGCTCGGCCAGCAAGCCGCCGGTGCACGATTCAGCCACGGCCAGCGACATGCTGCGCATCTGCAGGAGATAGCTGACGATCTGCTCGATGGTCTCGCCTTTGCGAGAGAAGATGGCGTCGCCGAGTTCGTCTTCGATTTTTTCAGCGAGCTCCTCGACGCGCGCTTCGGCATCGGCCTGCGAATCCTTGCGGCAGCGCAGGTGGAGTTGAATCTCGCCCCCGCCCGCCAGAATGGTCGTCTCGACGTCGGCATAAGTTTTGTAGATGGGCGCGACCCGCGCGTCCACTTGCGATTCTGGAATCATCGCCATTTTGAGCGTGCGCGTGGCGATGTGCTGAGTCGGAATTCGCGTGCGCAGTCGCGGCAGGCATTCGGTTTCGAACAGCGCCTTGAGTTCGTAGGGAGGGCCGGGAAGCAGCATCAGGAGCCGCTCCTGGCCGTCGTATTTTCCGCCGATCCACTGGCCAGGCGCAGTGCCGAGCGCATTCGGTAACATCGTGGCGCTGGTCAGGATGTCGGCCTGCTTGGCATTGTTGGCCGACATCTTCATGCCGCGCTTGGCAAAGCGCTCTTCCAGTTTCGCGATGAGATCGAGATCGCGTTGCAGTTTCAATCCCAGGGCATCGGCCACCGCTTCGCGCGTCACATCATCTTCCGTGGGTCCAAGGCCGCCCGTGAAAATGATAATGTCCGAGCGCCGCATGGCGAGTTTGGCGGCCGCGGTCAGTCCTTCGGCGTCGTCGCCCACAATGCACTTGAAGCGCACCTCAACGCCAAGTTCATTCAATTTTTCGGTGAGGTAGAGCGAGTTGGTGTCCTGGCGATGCGGAGTGAGCAACTCAGACCCCACGGCGATGATCTCGGCGTTCACGGGTAAAAGTGTAAATGATGAACAAGGTAGCTGCCGACTCGGAGCTCGGAGCTCGTAGCTCGTAGCGGTGCGCTTCGTGCTTCGGGCTTAGAGCCTCATCTTTGCGGCTGCTGCTGCGTCATGCAGTGCAGCGCCCCGAATCCCCAGATCAGATCGCCAGAGTAGATCGGCACGATTTCGCGGGTCGGGAAAAGCTCCGCGAGCGTGTTGAGCGCAATGCGATCATTCGGATCGTTGAAGACCGGCGCCAGCACCACGCCATTTGCGATGTAAAAATTCGCGTAACTGGCGGGCAACTGGCGGCCTTCGAAGACGACTGGACGAGGCATAGGAATCTCGACAATTTCAAGTTTCTGTCCGTCGGCAGTGCGAGCGGCTTTCAGGCGGCCCAGGTTCGCGTGCAGGGCCGCGTAATTCTCGCTCCGCTCATTCTGCTCGATCATCGTGATCACGGTAGTCGGAGCGACGAAGCGAGTGATGTCATCGACGTGCCCGTGGGTGTCGTCGCCGGCGATGCCGCTATCGAGCCAGATGACCGACTGCGCACCAAAATAGCCGGCGAACAGTTGTTCATAGGCCGCCCGGTCCATGGGTGGGTTACGCTGCTGCGTGGTCGAGAGCAGGCATTCCTCGGTGGTGAGCAGTGTGCCGCAGCCGTCGACGTCGATCGATCCGCCTTCGAGCACGACGCGGTGCTTTTGGCTGAAGGGCTGCACGACACGCACGCCCGCGGCCTTAGCCATGCGCTCTCCAATGTTTTCGTCGAGACTGTAATTCGGATACTTCGCCCAGGCGTTGAATTGAAAGTGCAGAGCAAGCAGCCCGGAATCGGCGCGGTCATAATGATGATCCGCGGGCGGCGCAAGAAAGATACAACCGGAGTCGCGCGTCCACACGCGATCGGTGCGCCAGCGGTGAAAACAAACATTATCGGAAAGCGCACCCGCCTTTTCGAGCGCCGTGCGCGCGCGTTTTTCCCAGCTTGCATCATTGACGATCAGGTCCACGCGCTCATGCCGCGCCAGGTTGCGGACGATCTCCGCATAGACCCATTGAATCGGTTCGAACTTGCCTGGCCAGTCGCTATGGAGGTGCGGCCAAGCAAGCCACGTGGATTCGTGCGGCTCCCACTCGGCGGGCATGCGATATCCCTGTGCGGCGGGAAGAAGATTGGCGCGAGTGGCGGATCGTCTGGGCATTTTCGTTCCGGTTACTTTTCGTCAAGCATGCGGCTGGTGATGGGAGCGTAACTGTCGATACGGCGGTCGCGCAGGAAGGGCCAGTTGCGGCGAATGTCTTCCAGATGATGAAGGTCCACTTCGCCGAGCAAAATTTCTTCCTTGTCGGGCGACGCTTCGGCGAGCACACGGCCGAAGGGGTCGCAAAAAAACGACCCTCCCCAAAACTCGAGGCCTTTGCCGGGCACGGAATTGCCGCGGATATTACCGGTCTCAAAGCCGACGCGATTCACCACGCCAACATAAACGCCGTTCGCGATCGCGTGCGCCCGCTGGATGGTGCGCCAGGCGTCGTGTTGCGCCTCGCCGAATTCGGCCTTCTCCGCGGGGTGCCATCCGATGGCCGTGGGATAAAGCAGAATGCTCGCTCCCTGCAATGCCGTTAGGCGCGCGGCTTCGGGGTACCACTGATCCCAGCAGACAAGCGTGCCGAGTTTTCCAGCGGAAGTGTCGAAGGCCTTGAATCCGAGATCGCCGGGAGTGAAATAAAATTTTTCGTAGTAGAGGGGGTCGTCGGGAATGTGCATCTTGCGGTAGATGCCGACGAGCGCGCCGCTGGAATCAAAGATGGCGGCCGTGTTGTGATAAAGGCCCGGTGCGCGCTTCTCGAAGAGGGAAGCGATCAGCACGACTTTATTCTGCCGGGCGGCGGCAGCGAGCTTCTCCGTGCCCGCGCCGGGAATCGGCTCGGCAAGATCGAACAGGGCGGCATCTTCGCGCTGGCAGAAATACTGCGTCTGGAAGAGTTCGGGCAGGCAGACGACGTGGGCGCCCTTTCGTGCCGCCTCCGCAACGCGGCCGAGCGCCTTGGCCAGATTGTCGGCAGGCTCGGGACCGCATGACATTTGAATCAGGGCGACGGTGAACTTGTCTCGCAATTTTTCCCCACCTTGGGAGACGCGGCAAGCCGCGTCTCTACTCATCTGTGATCGCGATCTAGGATATCAAAGTGTTTGATGCCGGCGTGAGTCTTGCACCACCGGCGTAAGAGCAAGTCGCCGCGTTTCCCTCACTTCTAGTAAATTGTTTCTTCAGTCAAAATCATTTCTTATTCTGGAGGTTCTTCCTTGAAGCAGAAAACTGTTGCGGAGCACAGCCATCATCACGACAGCAATCATCAGGAAGGCGCGGGCATCGACCGCAAGCTGCACGATCCGGTAGCTGACCGTCTGATCCCGCTGGAGCCGCTCGATCTCGGCAAGATTCGATCCATTGACGACTTGGTGCGTGCGATGTCCAAGACGGCTTTCACGGGCCGCCAGCTCGGCGAAGCCGCCGACGTGCTCGAGGCCATGGCACGCGACAAAGAATGCTTCGTCGTCATGACGCTCGCCGGCGCCATGACCGTGGCCAAGCAGGGCCTGGTGATTGCCGAGCTGATCGATCGCGGCATTGTGAATGCGATTGTTTCGACCGGCGCGCTAATGGCGCATGGGCTGGTCGAAGCGACCGGGCGCGCTCATTTCCGGCACAATCCCGAACTCAGCGACGAGGAACTCTACGAGGCCGGATACAACCGCGTCTATGACACGCTCGAGCCCGAGCAGAACCTCGACGACGTGGAGCGCGTGATGGCCGCGGTATTCGGCGGTTGGGACGCGGACGAAGTGATGTGCTCGTATAAATTGAATCGCGCGATTGGGGAGCATCTGGCAAAGCGCGCCAAAGGTCAACGCGGCATTCTGAAGTCGGCCTACGAAAAAAATGTTCCGGTATTTGTTCCCGCGTTTTCCGATTCCGAGCTCGGCCTCGATTATGCGTTGACCAACCGTGAACGTGACAAGCAAGCGAAGGCACGATTCCGCTTCGATCCCTTCGAAGACCTGGAGTACTTTGCCGCAACCCTCCTGAGTCAGAAGCGCCTCGGAATTTTCACCATCGGCGGCGGCGTTCCGCGCAACTGGTCGCAGCAGTTTGGACCGTTCATCGAATTGCGCCACCGCCGGGGCGGGGAAGACCTGCCCCTGAAGCGCTATCACTATGGATTGCGCATCTGCCCGGAGCCCGTGTTCTGGGGCGGTCTTTCGGGCAGTCCGTATAGTGAGGCGGTTTCCTGGGGCAAGTTTGTGCCTCCGGCCGAAGGCGGAAAGTTTGGCGAAGTTTTTGTGGATGCTACGGTAGGCCTGCCGCTGATCGTAGCCGCCGTGCTGGAGCGGCTGAAGAAGAAGCCGGCAGGGAAAAAGATACTTACTAAAATTGCAAAGTAGAGACGCGGCTTGCCGGGTAGGCGGGCAGGCTCCGCGGTCTACTTGGCCGATTTCACCGCGGTCAGCATCTCGCGCCGCAGAATCGCATTGATCCGGGACTGGTAGCCCTTCCCCTGTGCTTTAAGCCAATCCAGCACATCGGCGTCGACTCGCGCTGTTATCTGGCGCTTGCGAGGACGATAGAAGTGGCCGCGCCTGGCGTTTTTCCACTGTTCCTCCGTCATTTCGGGAATATCGCTCGTATCAATATCGCTGTCTGGACGACTAGCCAGCGCTTTCAGATGCGCCCGCCGTGCTTTCGTCAGTGCTGGCATCCTTTCCAATGTGTACTTAACCATTTTCGTCTTCATAGCGTCGCCTTTCTTTCCGGGTAGCCTGTCGAGCGGAGATGATGCGAATGACCTCGACCTGCGTGCCACCATCGCGTTCTTCTCTCACGGTGTGGGCCACCGTGAGAAGGAGCAAGCCCTCGACGAGGCCAAGGGTCTGCCAACGCAGCTCCCCACCCTCGATGCGATCTTGCACTGACACATACAGCGGATCGCGGAACGCCTGGCTTGCCTCCTCAAAACTCACGCCGTGCTTGCGCCGGTTGGACAGGTTCTTGGCTTCGTCCCACTCAAATCGAATGCCTTCCACATCCTAATTGTAATTATAAATTTGTAATTATTCAACCGGCCTAATTGGGAGGTTCTCGCCCCTCGTGGATGAGCCTTGGCTTGGACGGGCGAGGGCGCCGTTCTTGAGACGGCGGGGCGCGCAACACTTAATCCGCTACGTCAATCGAAGATCAGCACAGCCGACGCGATCACCGTCGTCCACAGCCCGCGCTTATCCCCCACCGCCGATTGCGTCACATTGGCGGTTCTGACGATCTTGTTCGAGATGCGATAGATCTCTTTTTTCTCGTCCCACGATCGATCGGAATCGAACTCCACGTTCAGAGTTGTGGCCAGCATTTCGGCGGCGAGTTCTTCCGCGTAATCCCCGGCAGCGTCTTCGGTCTCACCGAACGAGTGATGCTCGCTCAGATACCCGTAGGTGTTGCGATCGGCAGGGATGGCAACGCCAATCGAAGAGGCCAGCAGGCGGTGCGGCTCGTGCGTCGAGTTTTCCGCAACCACCGCAAATACGACTTCTCCCGGCGACAGATACGTGAGCCCCTGCGAACGCGGGACCAGCTTGCAGTTGGGCGGAAAGATGGAAGAGACACGCACCAGGTTTTGCGCCGCGATGCCGGCGTCGCGCAAGGCGAGCTCGAAAGAAGTGAGGCGCTCCTTATGTTTCCCCACACCCTTGGTGAAGAAGATTTTCTTCGGGACCATGTCCTTGCCCAATTCAGTTTCCTCCAGCAAATTTTGAATTGATCTGAGAAGGGCAAATCTAACACAGCGATTAGTGAAGATTGTATGAAAAAAACAGGGATGTCCCGCTGCACCGAACCACGGACGGCTTGGAGGCTTCGGCAACAGTCGTTGGTCGATGGTCGTCGGTCGTTCGCGAACAACGGCTCAAGCGACAAAGCCTAGCGACTAGCGACCAACGACCAGCGACTGTCCGCAGCACTCAAGCCGCGTGAATATGGGCTTTGCCCGCCGCCAGCGGGATGAGTGCCGGTTTCACCAATTCGCGGAAATCGGCAAATCTCATGCGCACCAGTTCACGGTGCGAACCCGCGTTAAAGGCGATCTCCTTGTCCTCGGCCAGAGTCTGATCCACGAAAACGTCCATTCCGTAGAGATTGCCGAAGGGTGGCATGGACCCGGTTTCGCAGTCGGGGAAACGACCGCGAAATTCGAGTTCGCTCGCCAGTTCTACTGAGTCTGCCCCCAGGTATTTTTTCAGCCGGTATAAATCCACGCGGAATGAAGCGGGCACCACCGCCATGGCCAGACGTCCATCGATCATCACCATGACGGTCTTCGCCAGCTCTTTTCCGGGTGTATGGGTGAGGGCGGCAATCCCCTGGGCCGTGTAGGCCACCGAGTGCGAGATCACCAGGTATTGAATGCGGTTACGATCCAGGAATTCCCGAAGCATGGAAAGAGGCACAGACACCTCCCGTCCGAACCGCCAGCCGGAACGCTTCTGAAGGACTGCCGAAGCTTGCTCTGCGGATCGGCGCCGACATAATTATGCGCTCCCCAGAGGCCGGGGAGGTAGTGAAATCTCCAGAAAGTGCGTAATTGGGGGATTTTCACAGCCGGCTCGCGCTCGACCCAAAATGGGAAAACTCAGAGCAAGAACCGAGGGAGGCTAGCAAGAAATGTTCACTTTTGGCCCGCAAAATGCCTCTCAGAACGCGCTGCGAGGGCACAGCGCAGATCCTACGCGGCCTGTTTCGTAACCAAGGAGTGCGCGGCCTCTCTGGCCTGCGATCCCACGATCTTCATTTCGTGCCAGTCGTAGCGGAATTCCTGGCCGCAATCCAGGCAAGCGACGTAGGTGCCCGTCCGCTGTGCCGTCGGGTTGCGACGCGAACCGGCGCGCACCGTGATCGGAAAACTGTAGCGAGCGTGCCGGCAGCCAAACATGGCGTCCATCAACTTGGAAAACATCGAGTAACCTCCACAGAATAAAGCGATAAAGCTGGCCCATCCCCTTCGCTTGAACATCAAGATGGGCTCTAACCACTTAGATTCGAGGAGCACGAAAAAGGTTCGCGGCCCCTGATAGCACCGCTGGTACACCCCGTAGGCGTCCCGGAATGAAGTACTTACGGCCATTCACAGGGACGACAGCTGGGAACCATGTGTGGGAGCGCGACGTGTGGGAGCGAGATGTGTGCGGGCGAGATCTGTGGAACAGGAAAGAGCACCAGAAGCAACAGCTGCACGAAAAGCCGAGCTTAGCTCCCAGGGGGGTCGGACTTCTTGTGCCCCGAGCAACACTTGCTCATGATCGCAGACCGGAGCCGCACCCGCAAATCCTCGGGTAACTCGTAAAGTTCCGAGTCGCGGTAAATTTCGATGGTTTTCCGAGTGGTATCGCAGACCACGTAGCAGTTGTGGCACCACGCCAGGTGATCGTCCAGTTCGGACTTGGTTCGGGCGTCCAGCGCGCCATCGAGGTAGTTGGTCAGCTCGTTTAGAAACTCAGAACACTTCACTGGTCGCCATCTCCACTCGCCCGTTTCTGAAAGAACCGGTTCAGCCGTTCGCGCAGTTGCAGCCGCGCGCGCAGCAAACGCGATTTCACCGCCGGAATGCTCAACTCCAGCGCTTGGGCCGTCTCCTCAGTCGAGAGGCCTTCCACGTCACGGAGTACGAACACCGTCCGGAATCCCGCCGGCAATCCCTGAATGGTGCGAGTCAGAATCTCCCGCAACTCCGCCTGGTTGTACATCTGCTCCGGATTGGGGCTCCAATCCGCAACCTCACGGGGAAGCGAGTCATCCTCAGTTTTTACTTCTTCGTCCAGAGAGACCGTCCGTTCCGGTTTTCTCCGGCGCAACTTCATCAGCGCTTCGTTAACCGCAATCCGCACCAGCCAGGTATAAAACTTCGACTGTTCCTGGAACTTCTCCAGGTTGCTATACGCCTTAAGGAACGCTTCCTGAACCACATCTTCCGCGTCCTCGCGATTCTGCGTAATGTGCTGTGCGATGCGAAAAACGTTGCGATCGTAGCGCCGTACTAATTCTTCAAACGCTTGATCGTCGCCGCGCTTGGCTCGCCGGACCAGCGCCATTTCTTCGCTGACCGGCTGCTCTATATTGGGTTGGATGGTACTCATTCGTAACTTGATGCAGATTTTTCCGACAGCGCTATTGAATCCGCAATGCTATTGTACTTGGTGGCGGCAGTTTTCGCTGCGTGGCTTTGGGAGAGTGCCCAGTAGCCAGTGCCCAGTTCCGGAGAACAGGTGTCCCCAAATGTGGTCGCTGAGAACTGAGAACTTGAAACTGATGACTGAGAGCTAGGTGCCGAGTACGGAAGGCCAGGTACCAAGGTGTCCCGAGAACGCCTGCTAGCGGCCATATAATTAGAGGTTAGAAGGGTAACTCCCTTCGTCCCCCAAAAGAGCTTTACGTCGGAGTACGAATGAAGGAGCGCGGCTGGATTGAACCAATTGTGGACCGGGTGGTTGCCCAGGTTTTGGACAGCCATGCAGCCCAATTACGCACCGAGATTGTCCGCCGGGTGATGGAAGAGATCGCAGCGGAACCTGCGACCGACGAATCAACCACCCACGATGCGGCTTCCGCGTCCGCTTCGGCAGATCTGGCCCGCGCCGTTGCTGAAATCCATGTGGGCAACTCGCAACGGGAGATTCTGCGCGCCTTGCTCGATACCAGCTCTCGTTATGCGACTCGAGTGGCGCTCTTTGTCGTAAAGGGAAGCCATGCCACCGGATGGCAGGCACGCGGCTTCGCCAATTGCGATGCGGTAAAAGATTTTGCGCTCGATGAAAATGCTCCGGCTGTCGCTCGTGCCATCGGCCGTGCGATCGGCGATCCCGTGCTGGCGAGCGTGCCGGTTGCCGACCTGGATTCGCGTTTCCTGCAGGAAGTTGGAACTCCAGCCAGCGGAGAAGGCCGGATTCTTCCTTTGATTTTGAAAGACAAAGTTGCCGCGCTGTTCTATGCCGACAGCGGAACCGGTGCGGCGGGCTTGCTCGATGCCGGCTCGCTCGAACTGCTGGTGCTTTCAACCAGCGCCTGGCTCGAGGTCAACTCGCTGCGCAAGCAAACCCACAAGGAACCGTCCGTGGCGCACCTGGACAGTCACCACGTGGACAGTGGCGTCGCGGCAGCCGAGACGCCATCACACCAGGCGCCGGCTTTCAACGATCCCTTTGCCTCGCATGCGCCCGCGTTTGCTTCTGGCCACGCCATGGCTGCAGCGGCGTCAGCAGGCGAAGCCCCAACGCCAGTCGCCAGCGCCGCCGTTGAGGCTCCAATTCCAATTCCAGCTCCAACGATGGTAGCCGACGCCGTGACCGCCGAAGCTGAGAGTGTAATCACGGAAGTTCAGTCTGCGGTTGCCGAAATCGACCCGGCGCTGGCCGAGCCGCTCCCCATCGGTCACGCGGAGACTGAAGCCACACCGGAAACGCCGCCGGTTGCCGCAATCTCGCCCGAGGATCAGGAAGTGCATCGCAAGGCCCAGCGTTTTGCCCGCCTGCTGGTCGACGAGATCAAACTCTACAATCAGGCAAAGGTCGGCGAAGGCCGGAAAAATAAAGATCTCTACGACCGTCTGAAAGAGGCGATTGAAAAAAGCCGCGGGACGTACCAGAAACGTTACGGGCACACGGTTGCCGCTTCCGGCAATTACTTTCAACATGAAATAATACGAAGTCTCGCAGAAGACGATCTCTCCATCATGGGTGCCAACTTCAGGCAGTAGGTAGGGTTTGAGTGCGCCGTCTTGCAGTCGCAGTTTTCGCTGGAACTTTCTTCCTGCTCTGGCTCGGCTTTTTGCCGTCCGCAGTCGCCCAGTCCCAATCATCTACGTCGTCTGTGAACGCCCCAGCGAAGAGTACATCCGTCAAGAAAAGAACTGCCGCTGCCCCGAGCACGCAGAAAACCAGCACCAGGAAAAAGCGTAAGACCATTTCTCCGCGCGTGCGCCGGGTGCGGCGAGCCTTTGTCGCCTCCGCCAGTCTTCGTCCCATGGCGCAGCAGTTGTTGCAGGACCGCACTCCCGTCGCCTACGCCGGCATCGAAGCCTATGCGCGCCGTCACCCCAAAGAAGATGCCGGAGCACTGGCCTGGCTCGTTCTCGGCTACGCCCACACGCTTGATCACGACTACGCCAAAGCCATCGACCCGCTCAACCGCGCCAAAGCCGGCGCCAGCGAACTCGGAGACTACGTTGCCTACTACCTGGGCGACGCCTACCTGAAAACCGCGCACAATGCCGAGGCGCTTTCCACGCTCGCCGATTTCAGTAAAAACTTTCCCGACTCGCTTCTCATCCGCGATGCCCACCTCGTCTATGCCGATGCGCTGCTCGTGGAAGGCCGCGCGCAGGAGGCTGCAGCTCTCCTCGAAAAAGATCGAGCTCCGGTGCGCAGCGATGTGGAATTCACCATTGGCCGCGCCTACGAAGCAGCGGGCGTGAATCAGAAGGCCGCAACCGCCTTCCGCAACGTTTACTTCAACCTGCCCAACAGTATTGAGGCGGATGCGGCGGGAGCAGAATTGCGCAAGTTCGGAATCTCCGGCGATATTGCCGAGCGCCGCACGCGCGCCGATCTGCTGTTCAAAGCCAGGCACTATAGCGAAGCGGCTCACGATTACCACGACCTCGTCGAAGAAGTCAGTCCGGCTGATCGTCCCGATGTGCAACTGGCGCTGGCGGGAGCGCTCGAAAAAAGCGACCGCAGTCACGATGCCCGCCAGCTTCTAACTGCCATGGGAGCGCAGCACGGCGACGCCGAAGCCGAGCGCCTTTACCTGCTGAGTGAGACCCAGCGTTCCACGAGCGATGAAGAGGCGGTGCAGCGGACGCTCAACGAGCTGCGGCAATTTGGCCCGGCCAGCCCATGGCTGGAACAGGCGCTGTTTTCGGCCGGGAACATGTATCTGCTGAAGCGCGACTATGATCGCGCCATCGACTGCTTCCGCGAATTGCAGGAGCGCTTTCCGAATGGTGGGCGCGCACCCTATGCCCACTGGAAGGCTGCGTGGCTCGCCTTCCGGCAAGGCCGCACCGATCTGGCGCGCCAGGGTTTCGAAAATCAAATCGCGCTCTATCCCGATTCCGCGGAAATTCCCGCCGCGCTCTACTGGCGCGCGCGTCTCGCCGAAGAAGAAGGCAACCCGGCCATGGCGCGGGCGTTCTATCAGAAACTCACCGACCGCTTCCGTAACTACTACTACGCGGACTTCGGCCGGCAGCGCCTGAAAGCATTGCCCAGTGCAGGCGTCGCGTCGCAAGGAAGCCCAACCGAGCCTCCGCCGCACTACACGCTGCTCGACCGCGTCTCCGCGCTTTCAACCTCGGGAAGAATTACCGCAACCGATCCTCCCGACGACAACCTGCGCGTCGAACGGGCGCGTCTGCTGTCAAACGGAGGCCTCGCCGATGCGGCGGTACGCGAGTTGCAAGCGGCCGCCAGTCAAGAGGGCGGAACCTGGGCGCCGCCCGAGATGGCGCGCGTTTATCAGGACGGCGGCCGCTACGATCGCGGTATCGAAATCATGAAGCGAGCCACGCCCAACTATTTCGCCGTCGATATTCCCGACCTGCCGCGCCCCTACTGGGAAGCGCTTTTTCCCAAAGCCTATTGGGCCGATCTGCGCAAATATTCCGAGCTCAACGGCCTCGATCCTTATCTGGTCGCATCGCTAATAAGGCAGGAGTCCGAGTTCAACGCGCTGGCGCTTTCCCGCGCCAACGCCGTAGGCCTGATGCAGCTTCTGCCGAAGACCGGCAAAAGCGTCGCCAAACAAGTCAAGCTCAAGGGCTACAACGCGCCGCAACTTTACACGCCCGCCGTGAACCTCGAACTCGGCACCCGCTACTTTAAAGAAATGGTCGACAAATACAACGGACAGTACGAGTATGCGCTAGCCGCCTACAATGCCGGCTCCGACCGCGTCGGCGACTGGCTGGAACAGGGCCACTACCGCGATCCGCAAGAGTTCGTCGAGTCCATCCCCTTCACCGAAACCCGCGAGTACGTGCAAGCCATCCTGCGCAACGCGAATGTCTACCGCCAGCTGTACGGGACGCCGTAGCAGGTTTGCGTAGGGACGGCCGCCCTCGGCTGTCCAGCGGGGCGAAGCCCCGCCTACGGGACAGGCGTGCCTTGGCTCAGGCACGTAGCTGCGCCGCCATCGGCTGAAGAGCGGATGGCTCCGGATTGATCGCCGCAAAATGCGCGACGACCGTAACTGTCTCTGACGGGCGCGGCTGTGAGATGGAAGCTTGTCGCGGGTGTGCCGGTGCACCCCGATAACGAGAAGATGTATCCCTGACGCTTGCCGCTGGCCAGTCCGCTGCTGATGAGCATAGCCTGATGTTCATTGGCTGCGGCAGCCCCGAAGCCGTCGAGGTCGGAAAGTGTGCAGGTGTACCCCACGGCAGGATAGCTCGCCGCGTAGGTAGTCTCTGCCGCGAGAATCTGGCGCACAGCGGTGAGAGTGCTGGCATCGCTCCCGAAGTTGCTACTCGGGATCTGTCCCGGAGCCTGCCCCATGCCCTGCGCGTGAATCTGCGCACCGGCCGCGGCCGCGCGCGCCTTCACTCCGTCGGAGATGGTCTTCAAAAAGTCGGGATCGGCCAGCGGCAGGTTGATGGTGATGGCAATGTCATTCAACGTCCACAGCCCCGATTCCATCTTCATGGAGAAGACGACGCGCGGCATGAACGGAGTCTTTTTTGCCTGGTTGTCTTTATAGGTGTGGAAGGACAGTTCGATGTCGTCCTGATCGCCCTGCAGGGAGTCGTTGTCGACGACGATCTCAACTCTCTCTCCAGTCTTAGGATCGTCCGTGGCAAGCATCACCGATCCCGTCTCAAATGTTTGAAAACTCTTCCCCTGCGTTTGAAACGCGCCGGCGAGCATGGAATACTGCTGCAGGCCGGTCAGCGCCCCCGAGTTTTGGAGCGTGGCGCGCGTAGCCGTCGGCAAATGCTTGAGGAAGGTTCCCGGCTCCTTGCTGAAAAACATTTCCATTAAAGCCTGCCGGGCAGTTTGAGGGGCTTCCTGAGTTGCGCTCTTGGCCCACAGGCCCACGCTGTAAATGGTTAGAGAGAGAATGACGACCGCGAGTTTTCGCATAAACAGGCTCCTGCCAGGTGTTGTCTGATCTTGGCATCACGGCAGGGAGAGATTCCAGTTACCGAGGTAAGAACGAGGTAAGACCGGCGTAAGAATAAGGAGTAAGGCGGACTGCTATGCCGACTGCTCGCTGGGCGACTTGGTAAACAAGATCTCAAACACCAGCAGCCCCGCTCCCACCACAATGGCGCTGTCGGCCACGTTGAAGGCCGGCCATTGGTAATGGCCGACATAGAACAGCAGAAAATCCACCACATGCCGGCTGACCAGGCGGTCCCACAGATTGCCAACCGCCCCGCCCAGAATCAACGACAGCCCGATTCCCGTGGTGGTCAGGCTATGGCTGTTTTTCCAGAGCAGCGCGGAGACGATCAGCAACGCAACCACCGAAAACGAAATCAGCAGCCCGACTTTCCATTGCGACGGAGAATCCGCAAAAATACCAAACGCTGCACCCGGATTCTCGGCGTGGATGATGCGGAAAAATCCAGGAATAACCGGGATACTGTCATGCAAGGAAAGACGGCGCGCGATCGACCACTTGGTGACGCGATCGAGAGCGACCACGAACAACGCGATCAGAAAATGATATTTGCGCATGACCCGGAAAATTTCTTCTCTACCTGCTTACCTCTAGCTTATCGCGTTTGCCGAAGTCGCGGTCACGCCCCTTCAATTTCCCCGTCAATTTCTTTGAGCACCGCGCTGCAGCGCTCGCACACCGTGGGATAGTTCTTGTCCTCGCCCACATGGGTCGAAAAATTCCAGCAGCGCTCACACTTCTCGCCCGGAGCCTTGCTCACCTCAACCACAACCGGCGCGTCTCCATTTCCCGATCCTTTTATTACTTCGACGGCCGAGACGATAAAAAAGTAGCGCAGATCGTGCTTGAAGCGCTCCAGTACGGAGAACACCGGGTCAACCGCAGTCAACGTAACCTGCGCCTGCAGGTTGCCTCCGATCAGTTTCTGGTTGCGAGCTTCTTCCAGCGCTTTAAGTACCGATTCGCGCACGCCCAGCACGGTCTTCCAATCGTCAGCTTGTCTCGGATCGGCCGCGAGCGTAGTTTCCTTCGTGCCCAGCACGTCTTTCGCCTGCGGAAAGGTCGCCAGATGCACGCTCTCCAGCCTTCCCTCGACTGGCGGCAAATACTGCCAGACTTCTTCGCAAGTAAAACTCAAGATCGGAGCCAGCAGCCGCACCAGCGCTTCGCCGATGCGCCAGATCGCAGTTTGCGCCGCCCGGCGCGATACCGATTTACGCGCCGAGGTGTAGAGCCGGTCCTTCAACACGTCCAGATAGAAAGCGCTCAGTTCCACGCCGCAGAAATTGTTGATGCGGTGATAGATCTTGTGAAATGCGAAATCTTCATACGACTGCTGCACATCCCCCGATACTTCCGCCGCCTGCCGCAGCATGTATTGATCGAGCGGCTGCAACTCGTCGAACGCGACCGAATCTCTTGCGGGATCGAAGCCATCGAGATTGCCAAGAATGTAGCGAAACGTGTTACGAATCTTCTTGTAGTTTTCGCCCACGCGCTGCATCAGCGTTTCCGAGCCAACCACATCTTCGCGAAAATCCACGGAAGCAGTCCACAGGCGCACGACCTCTCCACCGAGACGGTTGGCGATGTCCACCGGGTCCACATCATTGCCGCGCGACTTCGACAGGGCTTGGCCTTTTTCGTCGAGCGTCCAACCGGGCGTGACCACGCCGCGATAGGGCGGCGTGGCGTGCGTGCCCATAGCGCAAAGAAGTGACGATTGGAACCAGCCGCGATACTGGTCGCCGCCTTCAAGGTAGAGATCGGAAGGCCAGGGATAGTAGTCGGGCTCATCCGCAATCAGCGCCAAGTAGCTCGCTCCGGATTCGAGCCAGACGTCGAAGATGTCAAATTCCTTTTCGAACTTCGCGCCGCCGCAATGCGGGCACTTAGTTCCGGCGGGAACAATGTTGTCGGACTCGGATGTAAACCAGGCATCGGCGCCCGAGCGCGCGAACAGTTCGACGACCTTGCGATTGATGGCGTGTTCGTTGAGCGGCTTGCCGCAGCCCTCGCAGAGAAAGACGGCGATCGGCACACCCCACACCCGCTGGCGTGAGATGCACCAGTCGGGGCGCGTTTGAATCATGTTGGAGAGCCGCTCTTCGCCCCAGGCCGGGTCCCATTTAACGTTCTTGATTTCGCTGAGCGTACGCGTGCGCAGCGTGTCTTCTTTTCCCTGGCCGCCGGGCATGGGTGTTTCCATGGAAATGAACCACTGCTCGGTGGCGCGAAAGATCACGGGATTGTGGCAGCGCCAGCAGTGAGGATACGAGTGCTCGGTTTTTTCCGTGTGCAGCAAAGCACCGCGGCTTCTGACCAAATCGATGATGGGCTGATTGGCGTCCCAAACCCGCCTGCCGTCATACTCGGGCAGGCCGTTGCGCAAGATGCCTTTTTCGTCGACGTTGCTCGTGGCATCAAGGCCGTACTTGACGCCGGTGGCAAAATCCTCAGCGCCGTGCGAGGGCGCGGTGTGGACGACACCCGTGCCAGTATCCATGGTGACGTAGTCGGCGAGCACGCCGAGAACTTTGCGGTCGAGAAAGGGATGCTGGAAGTTGAGACGCTCAAGTTTTCGTCCGGGAAAGTGGGCGAGTTCGCGCGGGTTCGAGAGGCCGCATTTTTCGGCGGCGTCTTTCGCCAGCTTGGCGGCAACGATATAAGCCTCGCCGCCGGATTCGAGCGCCACGTATTCTTCGTTGGGATGAAAAGCCACGGCCATGGAGGCGGGCAGCGTCCAGGGAGTCGTCGTCCAGATGATGGTGGAAACTTTCTTGCCGGCGAGCGCAGCGTCCAGTTTTGCGGGATCGTCGAGCAGCGCGTATTTTACCCAGACGGTCGAGCTGGTGTGGTTTTCGTATTCAACTTCGGCTTCGGCGAGCGCCGTCTCGTCGTGCATGCACCAATAGACGGCGCGCAGTCCCTTGTAGACGAACCCATTTTCATAAAATGAAAAGAAAGTCTGAAGCACCACCGACTCGTATCCCGGCGTCATCGTGGCGTAGGGCCTGTCGAAGCGGCCAAAGACGCCGATGCGCTTGAACTGCTGGCGCTGCAGGTCGAGGAATTTCTGCGCGTATTTGCGGCACTCGGCGCGGACGTCGGTGGGGTGCATCTCCAGCTTCTTGCCGCCCAGTTCTTTGTCGACCTTGATTTCGATGGGCAGGCCGTGGCAGTCCCAGCCGGGGACGTAGGGCGCGTCGAAGCCGGACATGGTTTTGGATTTGACAATGAAATCCTTGAGGCACTTGTTCATCGCTGTGCCCAGGTGGATCGGTCCGCTGGTATAGGGCGGGCCGTCGTGCAGAATGTACTTTTGCACCCCCTTGCGGGCTTGGCGAATCCGTTTATAGATGTCCATCTGCTCCCAGCGCCCCAGCATTTTGGGCTCGTTCTGGGGCAGGTTCGCCTTCATGGGGAAGGCGGTCTTGGGTAAATTGATGCTGGATTTCAGCTCCATCGGCACTGGAAACGTTCTCCCAACTGATTGAATCTTTTCATTATATAGGGAACGCGGAAGGGCACGTCGATTGAGGGCTGCCGCCCTGGGAACGAATTCAAAAAGTACTGTTTCCGGTCAGAGAAAAGCGTGTACAATTTTTACCAGAGCAAAGCTAGCACGCATCTAATGGACTAGGGAACATTAGGGCGGCAAGGTTCGTGTTTTTTACGTGCGACCTTTGGGGAGCGCTCGCGCATCTAAGTCAGTGGCTCCCGGTACCGTGGTCTTGGGATTGCTGCTCGGGAAATTATGCCAGAACTTGAAACACCGCAGAATCCGCCAGCGCTGGGTCCAGAGCCCGAACTGCATCTTCTCCTGGTGAATCAGACTCTGGACGAGCCGCTGTGGAAATCCCTGTTCCGCAACATTGACGAATTCTTCTTCCCCAAGAAACTCCCTCCGCTAGTCCTGACCTCGAAGCCCGTTCCGGTGCGCGACATCTGGGGCTTCTACAACTACAAGGGACGTGGAGTTGCGGGCTCGACCGTGATCCACGTGCTGGCCATTGCCATCATCATCGCAGTTGCCTTAATAGGTCGCAGGATGGTCCCCGTGGCGAAGCAAACCGCGACTGTCATACTGCTCGATCCGGGCGACCTTCCCGTGCTTCCGAATTCGAAGACCCAAAGCGGAGGCGGAGGCGGCGGTGGCGATCGTGACAAACTGCAGGCATCGCCGGGCCGTCTACCCAGGCAGTCCATGCAGCAGATCACTCCGCCCGCGGCCGTGATACGCAGCCTGGACCCGAAACTGGCAGTCGAGCCGACGATTGTGGTTCCTCCGGATATTCACCTGCAGCAGCCGAACATGCCCGAACTGGGCGATCCGCTTTCGCGTCTGCCCTCGGTGCCTTCGAATGGAACTGGCTATGGCGGCGGCATTGGTTCCGGTAATGGTGGCGGCGTCGGTTCGGGTGAAGGCCCCGGATATGGCCCCGGTCACGGTGGAGGCGTCGGAGGAGGAGTGTTCCGCGTTGGCGGTGGTGTTTCCGCTCCGAAAGAGATTTATGCGCCGGAACCTGAGTACTCGGAGGAAGCCCGCAAGGTTAAGCACATGGGGACCGTCGTATTGCGGCTCGTGGTCGGCTCCGACGGTCTTCCGCGCGACATCCAAGTGATTCGAACTTTGGGATTGGGCCTGGATGAAAAGGCCATAGAAGCTGTAAAAAAGTGGCGCTTCGAGCCGGCCAAGAAAGATGGCAAGCCAGTCGCCGCGCTGGTTAGCGTAGAAGTCGATTTCCATTTGTACTGAGCCCCGCTGCAACGAAAAAGTTCGGGAGCCCAGAAAGCGGCCGCGCAAGCGGCCGTTTTTTAGTGGAGGGACGGGCGTCCCCGCGAGCCTGCCCTGAGCGAAGTCGAAGGGTCCAGCCGTGCGCAGCACGGCTCCGGCTATCTATTCCTTCAAATCCACATGCACCACATCTTCCACCGGAAGCCCGAGGAACCGCGTTCCCATCTTCTTGAATTTCTCCGCCGAATCCGTCGCAAAGAACTTGAGCCCGGGAACGCCCAAGACCGCGCTCTTCTTCTCGGCGGAAGACGGCTTCTCGGCGGAAGACGGCGGCGGCTGTATCTGCAGATGACGAGCCACCTCCTCGGCCGTTGACTCCGCCGAGTCCACAATCGCGATGTGCTTCGGCGCCACTCGCCGCAACAGTGGCTTGATCAGCGGATAGTGGGTGCAGCCGAGCACCAGCACGTCAGCATTAAAATCGCCCCCGTCTTCCGAAGGAACTGGCGCAAAAGCCTCCAACAAATAAATCCTCGCCACCTGCTCGGTCACCGGATGTTCCACCCATCCCTCTTCGACCAGCGGCACCAGCAGAGGACAAGCCTTCTCCCTCACCGCGACTTCCCGGGCTTCGAGCGCCCGCCGGTAAGCATGGCTGCTGATGGTCGCCTCCGTCCCAATGACAACCACTTTCCGCTTCCGGCTGGCCGCCGCCGCCGCGCGTGCTCCCGGTTCGACCACGCCGATCACCTCCACACCCGCCGCCGCTTTAATCTGATCCAGCGCCAGCGCGGTTGCCGTGTTGCAGGCGATCACCAGCAACTCCGCTCCCTGCTCCTGCAAATAGCGCACCGCCCCGACCGCGTAATGCGCCACCGTGGCCGCCGACTTCGATCCATAAGGAAGGCGCGCCGTATCGCCAAAGTAAAGATAGTCGGCGTCGGGAATGCGCTCGACCAGCGCGCTGAGAACGGTCAACCCGCCCACGCCCGAGTCAAACACTCCAATCTTTGGTCTGTGCGGCGGCCTGTGCTGCCGGCGTGAATTGGGCACGGTAGTCAAGGTTCAACCTTCCGCGGTGGTTGGACCGATGACAGACCGGATGGCGGAAATTCGATTTGCCGGAAAACCTCCCCGGCGGGCGTGTTCGCGGATCATCTCCTCATTCGGTGCAATGTAGATGCAGTAGATCTTGTCGTCGGTGACGAAACTCTCAAGCCACTGCACTTGTGGACCGAGATTCCGAAGCACGCCGCAGGACTTCTGCGAGATGGCCTGGAGTTCCTGCTGAGTTAATTTGCCGGCGTTCGGAATCTCGCGCTCAATAACATATTTCGGCATGGTGCGCTCCCGCTGTTGAAGTTAAGGTGCTCGGACCGTGAACCCGGATTCTAGCACTGCTCGAAGTTCCGCAGGCACCACAAACCTTCACCACAAACCCTTCTACCGCGAAGCGCTAACTTTCGTTGGCGTCGAGTCCGCATCCTCAAACGAGAACGCGATCGAAACATTCGGATATTCCTTCCCGCCGATCTCCACATACGGATAAACAAAATAGTTCAGCGGCGGTCCGTCCTGCGCGGGCGCGAGTTTCAGATCGCGTCCCTCGGTGAACTGCACCCGATTCACATCGTGCGCGCCGAAAAAGTAATCATGCTTTTCCTGATGTTTCCATGCCTCCGAAATGTCGACCGGAACCCAGCCAGTCGAATCCAAATAGAACTCCGCCCAGCAGTGGTATCCCGGAATCTCAGCGGAGTGCTTGTCGGCTGGAATAGGAAAGCCGATCTGAAAGCGCGCCGGAATCTTCTCGGCCCGCGCCATCGAAATAAAAACCGAGTGAAAATCGGTGCAGTTGCCATGCTTCGAATCGCAGGCCCAGAGCGTGTCGCCGTGTCCCCATCCGGTGCCGCTCTTGTCATATTTCATGGTGCGAAAAACGTATTCGTAAATGTCTCTGGCTTTTTCGAGCGGAGTGGCCGCGCCCTTTGTTTCCTCGGCGGCCAGTTCCGCCGGAACTCCCGTCACCGGCACCAGTCGGTCCGCCTCCAGAAATCGCGCCAACTCGACCTGCGAAGAACCGGACGGCGCTCTTGCGGATCGAGTGTCAGTAGCTGGCTTTCCGTTCACCAGCAACACATGCTCTCTCCGCACCACGTCGTACTCCACCGAGAACTTGTACTCGCCCTTGTCCGCTTTCGCAGTCTCGGCGTACACAACCTCGTTCCCGTACTCCGGCTGGCGAACCTGCTTGAGCGGCAAGTCTCCATTCCTGGAAACGATCTTCACATCCTGGAAAGCGTCCGAGTGGGCCAGCGGAATCCAGACCCGCACCCGCTCGCCGGGACTGACATTCTTAACCGTGAACGTGTAGTGGAAGTCGAAATGCCGCTCGGTTTGCGCAAAAGCCGAGAGGGACGACAACGCAAGCAGCAGGTAAAGCAGAGAACGGCGCGGCATAACGCATCCTTTCGAGAGGTGATCGTTTTTCGAACGACTAGCGACCAACGACGAACGACGTTCGATGAACAGGGAAACGGCCGACGGACGTTTTAGGCGGGACTATCGTCAAGTAAACCCGCGGCCGGAGATTCGAGGCGCACACCGCATAAGTTTCCAGTATAGTGTCGCAATCTGCCTGTTGTGCCAGCAGGTCGTCAAATTCCCAGCGCCGTAGCCGCGTCAATTGCTAACGTTTTGTGGAGCGCCGGGCGTCCCCGCCCGGCCACGATACTGCCGGACGGGCGAGACGCCCGTCACTCCACCATGGCCCCCAGTTGCCTGACCCATCCACCGCCCGTTATCCTTTCGCCATGCCCAGCACTCTTGTCGAATGTGTTCCTAATTTTTCCGAAGGCCGAGACCCGGCCAAAGTCGATGCCATTATCGAAGCCATGAAGATCCCCGGAGTCTATCTCCTCGACCGCGAGATGGATTCCGATCATAACCGCTGCGTGATTACCCTGGTAGGCGAGCGTGACGCCATCCAGGAAGCCGCCATTCGCGGGGTAGGGAAGGCCGCCGAGTTAATCGACCTCACCAAGCATCAAGGCGCGCACCCGCGCATGGGCGCAGCCGATGTCGTGCCATTTATTCCGATCGACGGTGTGACTATCGAAGACTGCGTAGCCATGGCGCGCCACGTCGGCGCCGAGATTGCAAAACGTTTCCAGATTCCCGTCTATCTTTATGAAGCCGCCGCGGCCACGCCCGAACGGCAGAATCTGGAGAACATTCGCCGCGGCCAGTTCGAAGGCATCCGCGCCGATATCGCGACAAATCCCGCGCGCAAGCCCGATTTCGGCGAGCCTCGCGTGCATCCCACCGCGGGCGCGACGGTCGTAGGCGCGCGCAAATTTCTGGTGGCCTATAACATCTTCCTAAATACGCCCGACGTCGACATCGCCAAAAAAATTGCCAAGGCCGTGCGCTTTTCGAATGGCGGTCTGCGCTTCGTCAAGGGCGCCGGATTTCTGGTGCGCGGCCTGGCCCAGGTCTCGATGAACCTGACCGACTTCGAGCAGACTCCCATCCACCGCGTCTTCGAATTCGTGAAACGCGAAGCCGCGCGCTACGGCGTCATCCCGGTTTCAAGTGAGATCGTCGGCCTGATTCCGAAGCGGGCTCTAGAGCAGGCCGCGGAATGGTTCCTGCAAATTGAAAACTTCGATTCCTCGCTCATTCTGGAAAACCGCCTCGCCGCGGTGATGGGCGGCAAGATGGCCGTAGGCGGACTGCGCGCCGGAGTCGAGCCCTTCATCGAACAACTGGCCGCTCCGACCGCGACTCCCGGAGGAGGCAGCGCCGCCGCTGCCAGCGGAGCCATGGCCGCCGGACTCGCAAGCATGGTCGCGTCCATGTCGCGCGGCAAGAAAGCGTATCTGCAGTACGAGACCCAACTCGGCGAAGCCATCGCCCGCCTCAGCCAGCTTCGCGAAGAACTCAAGTCCGGGATTGATGCCGACGCCGCGTCCTACAACGTCGTCATGAAGGCCTACAAATCGGCAAAGGAATCGTCCGACGGAGATGTCGCGATTAGCGCCGCGCTCAAACAGGCGACCAGCGTGCCTCTAGGCGTAGCCGAAAAAGTAGTCGAGGTCGCCGAGATCGCAACCAGGCTGAAGCCGATCACCAACCTGAACATGAAGTCCGATCTGACGACCGCGATCGCTCTGGCCAAAGCCGCCCTCGAAGGCGCGCTCGCCAACGTCGAAATCAACCTCGACTCGCTAAAGAAGGATTCGCCGAAGGACGAGGCATTCGTCACCGAGACGCGGAAGCGCGCAGCGGCGCTGAAAGGCTAGTGTCGTGTCCCGCAAGTTCGGAGCATAAATCATAGGGTTGAGTGCTAAGTCCTTATTCCGGAATATCTTGCGTATAAATCGTTCAGCTATTCGGAGCAATCGATTGAAGTCAGATCGACCCACGGATCAACAGAGACGTCGTCTGACGGCCAGTTGCGGTCACGCTGGTTGATTGAAATGAAAATAAAATAATAATAAGAAGATGAAAAGCTGGCGCGCGCAGGAGTCTCACTATCGACGTGTCCGTTTTCCACGCAAGCTACTGCGCTTCGAGCGTTCCAAGATCATACCCAAGGGACGCACCTTAGTTACTGTCGGTTACGGTCCTCGGGGTGCGAATTAGGGACTAGAATTAGGATGACAGCAGTTTATGGACTGCCCGAATCCTCAACGCGCGGGTTGCGTTTTGCATCTAAACTGGGCAGACTCCATTCTGAGGACTTCGTTTTGAGGAATTCTATGAAGAATCTGTGTTTTGCGGTTTTGCTACTCTGCGCCACGGCGGGCTACTCGATGCCGATCGCATCGTCGGCGCGGGCCATGGTGCCGGCTGAAATCCAGCAACTGATTGGCGTCGACTACCGGGCACTCAAGGATTCACCCACCGCGCAGGCGCTCAAGCAGCAAGTCATGCCCGACAACCTGAAGGAACTCGAGACCGCGCTGAAAGGCATCGGCATTGACGCCGAGAACGATCTCGACCAGCTCAATTTTGCCTCCTTCCGCACCGAGAAGAAGGGCATTGAAACTATCGGCGTAGCGCAGGGCTCGTTCTCCGCGAAAGCCGTTCTCAAGAAACTAAAACTTAAGAAGATCTCTGCCGTGAAGTACGGTACCGCCAGTATTTACCCGATGGATAACGGTCTGGTGATGACCTTTACCGACGACAACACGCTGGTCTTCGGGACTCCGGCCTCGTTGCACAGCGCGCTCGATACCCGAGACGGCAAGCGCGCTTCGCTGGATTCGAATTCGGTGATGTCTGACCAGATGTCCGCCGTCGATAGTGCGACCGTCTGGAGCATCCTCGACCAGAAGGGAACCCAGGCCATCATGTTCTCGGCATTGGGCGATGCCGCGAAGGTTGCCGATTACGATACTCTCAAGAAGCGCATCCTGGCTTCTCGCTACACCATGAACTTCTCGAGCGGCGTGAATTTCGATCTCAGCGTGCTCACCGCCGATTCCATGACGGCGGCAACGCTTTCCTCCATCGTGAAGGCCGGCATGCTTTACAAGAAGATGAGCGCCAGCCCCATCGAAAAGACTGCCCTCGACGCTACCACCGTCGATTCCGACAGCTCGAATGTGCTGCTGCACTTCAAGAGCGACGACCAGAAGTTCCAGTCGTTGATGCACTCGCCGCTGTTCGCGGCCGTTTCCCATTGAGGTAGAAACAAGACAACGTCCCGAATGAGGGTTCTGGTTACAGGGGGAGCGGGCTACATCGGCAGCGTGGTTGCCGACGAGCTATTGCAGGCAGGGCACCCGGTCGTCGTCTTCGATAACCTGAGTCGCGGACATCGCCAGGCAGTGCCAAAAAACGCTGAGTTGGTCGTGGGAGACTTGGCGGATCGCGCTGCGCTTGACCAGCTATTCCGGTCCGATTCTCGTGGCTTCGATGCCGTCATGCATTTCGCGGCGCTCATCGAAGCCGGCGAGTCGATGAAGACCCCGGAAAAATTCTTCCGCAACAACACCGCGAATGCGCTGACCCTGCTTGAAGCCATGCTGGCTGCCGGGGTGAAACGTTTTGTCTTCTCGTCGACCGCCGCTCTGTTCGGCAATCCCGAGCGCACTCCCATCGAGGAGGACGATTCCGTACATCCGACCAATGCCTACGGCGAATCGAAGCTGCTGGTGGAGCGAATGCTCTCCTGGTTCCATCAGATTCACGGCCTGCGCTATGCCAGCCTGCGCTATTTCAATGCGGCCGGCGCGTCCCGTCCTGACCGGGGCGAAGCGCACCAGCCGGAGACGCACCTCATCCCGCGGATTCTCGAGGTCGCTCTCGGCCGCGCCGAGCATGTGAACATTTTTGGCACCGATTACCCCACGCCGGACGGCACCTGCATCCGCGATTACATCCACGTCAGCGATCTAGCTAGCGCGCACAAGCTGGCGCTCGATGCACTGGAAGATGAGCCGCGCAACTCGTTGATCTACAACCTGGGCAGCGGACAGGGCTTTAGT
>Ga0116134_1000095_pt1 | contig 47094 bp, 37 predicted proteins | sample June2015DPH_19_5_FD_89737 | JGI IMG/M metagenome (GOLD analysis project Ga0116134, IMG submission 89737) | Peatland microbial communities from SPRUCE experiment site at the Marcell Experimental Forest, Minnesota, USA - June2015DPH_19_40 | ecosystem: Environmental > Terrestrial > Soil > Wetlands... | reverse complement strand
TGGCGGCATACGATGTTTTCCGCTTCGAGCTGCTTCTGGAATTGGACGACATCGGCTTCCGGCCCCGACACGACACATAGAGCCGGAGCATTATTGGAAGCGATCTGAAGCGTAGCGGGAAGAATTTTCGCGATCGACTCCGCACTGCCGCTCACCGCCATCATGGAACCCCGCGGGAGGTTCTGCATCAAGCGGCCCCGCAGAGCGATGATGCCGAGAGCGTCTTCAAGCTCCCACACGCCAGCCAGCGTGGCGGCGACAAATTCTCCGATGCTGTGTCCTACCATCATGGCAGGCTCGATGCCCAGGCTCTGCCAGAAACGCGCCAGCGCGTATTCGATTACGAAAATCGAGGGCTGGGTGAAAAACGTGTCCTGCAGCGATATCTGGGCCGTCTTTTCATCTCCACTTTGGGGATAAAGAAGTTCACGCAAATCCCGGCCGAGATGAGGCTTGAGGTGTTCGCAACAATCGTCCACGACGGCGCGGAAGAGAGGCTCGTCCCGATAAAGGTTCAGGCCCATGTTGACGTACTGGGTGCCCTGACCACCGAAAAGGAAGACGACGGGAGGGTCGCGGCGTTCGCAGCGCTTGCTGCCGCAGCGCAAAGGATTCGGTTGCAGAAGAAGTCGGGCCGCTTCGCTGGGATCGGTGGCGACCACGAAACGCCGGTGGGCCATCTGCTTGCGCCCGGTTTGAAACGTGTAGGCCACATTCGCAAAAGCTTCCGGCGCGGCGCTCGCGAGATGCTCCGCCAGATGCTCTGCCAATGCCCGGCTATAGGCATCCAAGGCCGCCGGACTCTTGGCGGAGAGCGGCAAAAGCTGCATCGGACGCGAAACGCTTATGCGCTTGGGATCTGGCGCGGGCGCCTCTTCCAGGATGACGTGGACGTTAGTCCCGCCAAAGCCAAAAGAGCTGACGGCGGTGCGGCGCACTTCCTCTCCCCGAGGGAAGGGGATGAGCTTGTCGGCCATGAGGAACGGGCTGCCGGCGAACTCGATTTTGGGATTGGGCTTCTTGAAATGGAGGGTCGGAGGAATTTGTTCGTGATGAAGAACGAGAGCCGCTTTGATCAGGCCCGCAACTCCCGCGGCATTGGTCGGATGCCCGATGTTCCCCTTGATGGAGCCGATATAGCAGAATTGTTTCTTCGCGGTCTTGGTCTCAAAAACTTTCCGCAGCGCTTCGAATTCGATGGGGTCGCCGACCGGAGTGCCCGTGCCGTGCGCCTCGATGTAGCGAATGGTTTCGACCGGAACATTGGCATTGGACTGGGCCAAGGCAATGGCATCGGCCTGGCCGTCCACGCTCGGGGCCAGGAAAGAAGCGGGGCGCGCGCCGTTGTTGTTCTTGCCGGTGCCGCGAATGAGGGCATAAATGGTATCGCCGTCGGCGAGAGCATCGGCAAGCCGCTTGAGGATGACCACGCCGGCGCCGTCACAAAACATGGTTCCGGTAGCGTCCGCATCAAAAGGACGGCAGTGTCCATCCTTGGCGAACGTGCCTCCTTCTTGATAGAGGAAACCACTCTTTTGCGGGACCGTGATGTCGACGCCGCCGGAGAGCGCGATGTCACACTCGTAGTCGAGAAGCGAGCGGTAGGCTTGGTCCACGGCAAGAAGCGTGGTGGAACAAGCGGTATTGAGGCTGATCGCGGGCCCGCGGAGATCAAAGAGATAGGCGGTGCGCAGAGCGATGTAGTCCTTCTGGTTACCGTATTCGACGGCAAGCTTGCCGGCCATAGCCAGCAGATCGGGTTGGGTCAAGAGGTTAGTGGTGTAGTAGTGGTTGTCGCCGACGCCCGCAAACACGCCGATGCGCCCTTTGTAGCGCTCCGGGTCGTAGCCTGCCTTCTCGAGCGCCTGCTGCGCGAGTTCGAGAAAGACGCGCTGCTGCGGATCCATCACCCGGGCTTCGAGCGGATTGATGCCAAAGAAGGCGGCATCGAAAAGATCCGCTCCCTCGATCAGACCGCGAGCGCGGATGTAGTCCGGATCGTGGCGAAGATTTTCGTCAATGCCGGGGCCCAGCTCCTCGGGCGTAAAAAAGGAAATGGATTCGACGGAATTGCAAAGGTTGCGCCAGAGTTGATCGAGATTGGCCGCGCCCGGAAAGCGACCGGTCATGCCAATCACCGCGACGGCATCGCCCGCAATGTCGTTCCCGTCTCCCGAGATGCGCTGCGACTTGCGCTGACGCCTCGCCCGGTTGTCGGCTTCGGCAAGAAAATCGGACTGGGTCGCGCTCGCTTCCTCTTGCAGGAATTCCGCCAGCTTCGCGATCGTGGGGTATTGAAAGACTTTGACCGGCGGAATCTCACGCCCGAAGCGCGTGTGATATTGACTCACCATGCGAACCGCTGCCAGCGAATTGCCGCCGAGATCAAAGAAGCTGTCGTCGATGCCAACTTCTTCCAGTTGCAGCAAGTCGCACCAGAGATTTGCCAATTGCTTTTCGGTCGCTGTCCGCGGGGCGATAAAGTCCTGGGCAAGAAGTGGCCGTTTGCCCTCGGGCCGGGGCAGGGCCTTGCGATCGAGTTTGGCGTTCGGGGTGAGGGGAAATTTCTCCAAACGCAGGAAGACCGACGGGATCATGTAGTCCGGCAGCGTATTTTTGAGGGCCTGATGTAAAGAGGTAGAACTCAAGCCGGTACGGCCCGTGTAGTAAGCGACCAGACGTTTATCGCCGGGACGATCCTCGCGAAGGATGACGACTGCCTGTCCGATTCCCTCGATTTTCGAAAGCACGCTCTCGATCTCGCCCAACTCGATGCGAAAACCGTGGAGCTTCACCTGCTGGTCGAGACGCCCCAGAAATTCAAGAGAGCCATCGGGACGGCTGCGGACCTCGTCACCCGTGCGGTAAAGACGCGCGGCGGGTCCCTCACCGGTAGCGACGCTCAGGAACCGCTCGGCCGTCAACTCCGGACGCTTGAGATACCCGCGAGCCAAGCCCGTGCCGCCAATCCAGAGTTCGCCGGGCATGCCCTGAGAAACCGGCTCGTGATTCTCATCGAGAACATGGAATTGCGTATTGGCAATGGGCGGGCCGAGGGAGATTTGGTCAGCAGAGGTGAGTCGTTGAGTGGAGGACCAGATCGTGGTTTCAGTCGGCCCATACATGTTCCGAAGTTCGCGGCAACGAGGGCGCAATTGACGAGCGAGGTCGGCGGTCAAGGCCTCGCCTCCGCAAAAGATTCGCAGGTCGCTCTTGCCTTCCCAGCCGCTTTCGAGCAGCATGCGCCAGGTGGTTGGCGTTGCCTGCATCACCGTGACTGGGTGTTCCCGAAGCAGAAGTAATTTTTGCAGCTCGCGGGCGTCCGCAGCCTGTTCCGCAGTGGCCATGACGATCTGGGCGCCGCACACCAGGGGAAGAAGAAATTCCAGGATCGAGATGTCAAAAGAAGCGGTAGTAACCGCCAAGTGTGTATCGGAGGCAGCCATCCCCGGCGTTTCCGCCATGGACAAGAGGAAGTTGACCAGCGCCCGCCGCGGGATCATGACTCCCTTGGGCTTCCCCGTCGAGCCCGAAGTGTAAATGAGGTAGGCGAGATGTTCAGGATCGCCGCTTAAAGCGAGGTTGGTTGCCGGTCCCTTGGAAAGTGACTCGCTTTCTCGATCGAGCAAAACAACTCGGGCGGTTGTTTCGCCCAGACTTTCCCGCATAGAAGAATGCGTCAGTAGGATTGAGACTTCGGAGTCCGCCAGCATGAACGCTAGACGGTCCTTCGGAAACTTCGGATCGAGCGGCAAGTAGGTCCCACCGGATTTGAGAATGGCGAGGAAGCTCACGACCGAATCAAACGAACGATCGAGACACACACCAACCAGGCTCTCCGGACCGACTCCGTGCTCACGAAGGAAGTGTGCCAGGCGGTTCGAGCGGGAATTCAGTTCCCGATAGGAAATCTGTTCCGGACCCATGACCAGGGCGGGAGCATCGGGCGTGCGCTCGACTTGGTCCTCAATGAACTCATGCGGGCCTCGGCTGAGCGGGTAGTCCCGCCGGACGCCATAGTGCGGAAAGATGTGAGGAAAGATCACTTCTGTTCCTATCTTGAGACCTTAACGAGCAATTCACACGCCAATAACAGGCCCAATTCCGGGTTCTGTTTACTGTGTAAGCCTTTTGTTTCTAATATCTCATGAGAGGAGCCAACGGGTTAGTGACCTGGGTCACCATTACCATTGGCCCTGTTGTGACGTCCATCACACGTGAGACATTCCTCGAAGTGGAAGAACTTTTCATACCGTTTCATACCAAGGAGAAGCGAAGCAGCAAGGCGACTGGGCTCATGCCTTTCGATCCATATATCCTTCGTTTCCGCCGCCTGAGACGGAGGGCGCAAACGGAGGTAGCAGAGTCAGTTCCAAACATAGGTTTCCAGGTGGGAAAATGGGCGGTCGCTAGCCACGCTCGCGCGGTAGCCATCGACAACACTGACGTCTGCCAGAAACCACTGTTTGCGAGCTTCGGTGTTTCCTCGGATTTCTTCGAGCTCAGGATCGAGATCGGGATGCGTGGTGACGGAAAAATCTGCCAGCGGAAAAGAAAGCCCGTCACCGGTGGCCTTCAGGAAAGCTTCCTTACGCGTCCAACAGGCATAGAAGCCCGGCACGCGGAGGTGATCCGGCAACGCCTGAAGTCCGGCGCGTTCGCGAACGGAGAAGAATCGCTCGGCAAGTGCGGCGGTGTCGACGTCGCTGCGGATTTTTTCAATGTCGACCCCTAGCCGCTGGTCGCTGCCAACTGCGATCAGCGCCATGCTTCCCGAATGAGATACGTTGAACTGCAGCGCGCGTGGACTCTGCTCGGCTACGAGTTGGGGCTTACCGCCGGGCAGATATTCGAAACGAATCTCGGCGGCAGGAATTGCAAGGTAGCCCGCCAGCAGTTCCCGCAGTGCAGAACGACATCGGATAAAGTACGCGCGGTCTTTTTCGAAATGAAACCGGCTGACGCGAGCGATCTCATCCGCAGACAGAACGCGGGCCTCGCAGCCTGCTTTCGCCGGTTCGTCAAGACACACCTTCCAGACGTCAACACGTGCCGTAGGCAACGCCAGGGGCAACGGGGCTTGCGACCACATAGTTCCGGGGCGTTGCTTCAGGTCGCCGGAGAGCCTGTTGATTTCCTTCATGTTGACTGGTCCTGGTCATCTGTCGCGGCCATCATCGTGGTTCATGGCGGCCGGCTTTCCGAGAGCGCGACACGCACATTCTAAAGGGAGGCCAGCCCTCCGGCTGTCTAGATTTGGGACGACTTGCTTTCGGAACCGCTCCCCGTAGGCAATGGAGTCCTTAATCGGCAAAGGTTCGGCGACTTTGCGCTTTGTTGCCTTTTCATATGCTGCGATGGAGAGTTGCTCTTGCGGAGCTGCGATACTCGGGGCTTCACTCTTCGAGCGAAGAAGCCTGTCTCCTGGCGTATTGTTTCTCCGGAATGCCATCGATCGTCCGATGACGTAGGGCTCTGCACCGTTACCAGCATGCGCCACATTGTTATATAGCAACTATCGTATTATCATAACGATACTGTCACTATTATCATGGCATGGTTGAATAGTAAAAGACAGCGCGGTCCTGTCGGGCGAAACATGCATTTCTCGAGCCGGTAGACAGCGGAGGGAGCTTCGCAGCCCTCAGTCGATCTGCCTCGCCAGCATGACCCATGTCACTTCCATTGAACTGTGATTTCGACATTGATTGTGCCATCCTACAGTCATCGATGCCGCTCTTCAGCATTATCATTGCTGTGTACAACGACTGGACGGCTCTTGAAGCATGCCTCCATTCTCTGACGCAACAAACGGAAGAGCCAGATTTTGAAGTCATCGTAGTCGACGATGGCAGCAACGAAGCTGCCCCGGAGGCGATTCGTCAATGGGTCCGTTGCCTTCCCTTGGCCATCGTCAGACAGTCGCACGCGGGAATTTCCGCTGCCCGAAATCACGGCATTCGGCTTTCCAAAGGACCGATTCTGCTGTTTGTGGACGCGGACTGCCGGCTCCAGACAAACTGTCTCGCAGCCTTGGCATCAACCATCGCTGCTTCACCGCCGAATAACTATTTTCAGCTGCGCCTCATCGGAGACTGCTCCAGATTCATTGGCAAAACCGAACACTTGAGGCTCACAACCCTTCAAAATCAGACGCTGCGGCCCAGCGGTTGCATGCAATACCTGAATACTGCCGGGTTCGCGATTCGACGCTGCGCCGTGCCAATCGGGAGAGGTTTGTTTGACTCCGTCGCCCTCCGGGGTGAAGACACTCTTTTGTTAGCCGATCTGATACAACGTGGCGACCTCCCCTTTTTTGTTGCGGATGCGGTCGTGCAACATGAAGTTCCACCATCTGTGCTCGGGTGCTTTCGCAAAGATATTCGATCAGCTTTTCTCGAAGGCGGGACCTACGCCCTTATCGCTTCCAGAGGCATCAGGATTCGAATGGGTCATCGCGACCGTTGGAACATGCTATGGTCCATGTGGAGGATTTCAAGACTGCCTTCGATTGGAATGTGTGCTTGCTTTGTGTTAGTCGTCAGGCAATCGCTGAGCCGGATTACTTCTGTTGTTTACCGATTGCTCCATAGCCGGTCCGGCTCGCAGAAGACGAATCCTACCTCACTAAACGGGAACCTATGAAGGACTGTCGTCAGTTTTACATCGATGGGAAATGGGTCGGCCCAGCCAAGTCCCATGATTACGAAGTCATCAACCCTGCCAGCGAAGATCCCATCGCGACCATTTCGCTGGGAACCGCGGCCGATGTTGACCAGGCCGTAGCCGCAGCTAAGAAGGCCTTTGGTTCGTACTCCGAGACCTCCGTTGATACTCGATTGGCATTCCTGCGGAGAATCATTGAGGTTTATCAGTCAAAGATTGACGAAATGGCCGAGACCATTTCGGAAGAGATGGGTGCTCCCCTATCGCTCTCCCGAAAGGCGCAAGCCCCGGCAGGTCTCGCACATCTCTTGGAGATCATGAAGGTGCTTGAACACTTCCAGTTTGAAGAGCCCAAGGGTACGACCCTCATGCGCAAAGAGCCCATCGGAGTGTGCGGACTCATCACTCCCTGGAACTGGCCCATGAATCAGATTGTCTGCAAAGTGGCGCCCGCGCTCGCGGCGGGATGCACCATGGTGCTCAAGCCCAGTGAAATCGCGCCGCTCTCCGCATATCTTTTCGCGCAGATTCTGCACGAAGCGGGCCTTCCTCCTGGTGTCTTCAATTTGGTGAACGGCGATGGGCCCACCGTGGGTTCCGCGATTGCTTCTCATGCTGACGTCGCGATGGTCTCCTTCACCGGTTCGACACGTGCGGGAGTTGCGGTCTCGTTGAACGCTGCTCCCACGGTCAAACGGGTGACTCAGGAACTGGGGGGAAAGTCGGCCAACATCATCCTGGAAGATGCCAACCTCGAGACCGCCGTCAAGGAGGGCGTCCAGGCATGCTTCCGCAACACCGGTCAGTCCTGTGACGCGCCTACTCGCATGCTGGTTCCACGGTCGAGGATGGCGGCCGCGGCCGTGGCAGCGCGGCAAGCTGCGGAAGAAACCAAAGTCGGCGACCCATTCACTCCAGACACTGCGATCGGACCGCTGGCCGGCAAGGCCCAGTTCGAGAAGGTGCAGCGCTTGATCAACACCGGCATCGAAGAGGGCGCAAGGTTGGTCACCGGAGGGCCCGGCCGTCCCGATGGCTTGCTGAAGGGCTACTTCGTGAGGCCCACCGTATTCAGCGACGTCCGCAACGACATGACCATTGCACGCGAGGAGATTTTTGGGCCCGTTCTCTGCATCATTCCCTATGAGGACGAAAACGACGCCGTCCGAATTGCCAACGACACGCCGTATGGCCTTTCAGGCTATGTGACGTCGCGAGACCTCGAGCGCGCACGTCGAGTTGCCAAGCGGATTCGATCCGGCAATGTGCACATCAACGGCGCGCGGCTGGACTTCGCGGGTTGTTTCGGGGGTTACAAACAGTCGGGCAACGGCCGCGAATGGGGCGTCGCCGGACTCGAGGAATTCCTTGAACTGAAGGCCATCTTTGGCTACACGCCGGTTACGAAATAGGGCAGCGCGCTTCCCACTTGCGTAACTTCCAATCCAGATACCATGTTGTCATAATCAAGCGATGTACCCCTGACGGGCCATAGGAGCATTTGAAATTGGGCGGTAGAATACCACCCGTGTGGGCATAGCTGGTGCGGACAAAAGCGGGGAATCGCAGAACACGGGGCCGATCAATCTGCAGCTCACCGAGACGGAAAATGACATCGAAAGTCAGGCAATGGACCCCAAGATTCCAGGCGGCGAGTCGCGTTGATTGATCGCAAGTCTCAAGCGAGCAACGCTAAAGCGGACGGTTGTCGTTGACTCCATAAATTGAATTGGCGTAACGTAGAACATCTTGTCACGATCCGTTGGGTCCTGGACACCTTCGGGCATCTGCAGCGGAGCGCAATCATTCCTCCCCTTTTTGCCAATGGCACGGTCGCACGCCTAAGTAGCATCCGTACGCCCTGCCAGGAAAGTGAGGAGTAAAGTGGCAATCGGAAAAGGCTGGTCCAAGACCTGGACATTTTTCGATGGACAATGGCACGAGGGCAACATCGGCATCATGGGCCCGCGCACCCACGCTGCCTGGCTTTGCTCGGTGGTGTTTGACGGCGCCCGAGCCTTCGAAGGCGTCACCCCGGACCTTGATCTTCACTGTGCGCGTGTCAATGACTCTGCCAGGAAGCTCTTCCTGAAGCCCACGGTCTCAACCGAGACATGGATCAAGCTGGCACGCGAAGGAGTCGCGCGATTTGAGAAGGATGCCGCTCTTTATATTCGGCCGATGTATTGGGCGGAGAACGAGGGCCCTTGGGTCCAGGCCCATGACCCTGAGTCCACGCAGTCCTGCCTTTGCATCTACGAAGCTCCCATGCGCACGCCGAAGGGCTTTTCGGTCACATTGTCTCCTTTTCGACGACCGACAATCGAGACCATGCCCGTCGATGCCAAAGCCGGATGTCTTTATCCCAACAACTCGCGCTCGCTTTTCGAGGCGCAGGCTCGCGGCTTCGACAATGCGATTGTTTGCGACATGCTGGGCAATGTAGCCGAGCTTGCCACTTCCAACATTTTCATGGCGAAGGACGGCGTGGTCTTTACGCCGGTCTCGAACGGAACGTTTCTCGCCGGCATCACCCGCCAGCGAGTAATCGGACTGCTGCGCCAAAGCGGTGTGACCGTGGTTGAGAAAACTCTCACCTACTCGGACTTCGAAACCGCGGATGAGATCTTCGCGACTGGCAACTATTCCAAAGTCGTACCGGTGACCCGGATCGGCAATCGCACACTCCCGTTCGGTCCCCTCTATACCAAGGCACGAGAACTCTATTGGGCTTTCGCACACTCATGATCGGCAAACCACCAAGGCATCGTGGGACTTCAAAGCGCACCATCGCTGTTGCGCGTCCAGATTTCGCGCCTCAAGGTGTAGCTTGAAACCTATGCCCACATCGACGATGGTCGAGACGCTCACTCCCATCTGGCAACGCGTACTGCAACTCTCGTCCGTCGGTGTCGACGATAATTTCTTCGATCTTGGCGGCGATTCGGCGCTGGCTCTTGAGCTATTCAACGAAATTGCGCTGGCCTGCGGTCGGGAACTGCCGCCGGTAATGATCTACCATGCCCCCACGATCACCGCTCTGGCTGCGCTGCTGGAGCAGCCAACCACTCCGCGCATGCCGCCGCTGGTGCAGTTGAAGGCGGGTTCCAAAGAACCGCCGGTATTCATTGCCCATGGGTTGGGCGGCAGCGTCATGGATTTCTTCCAGGTCGTGAAACACATCCAGACACCGCACGCGATTCACGGAATGCAGGCGAAGGGCATCGATGGAGTAGAGGAGCCGCTAGATCGCATCGAAGATATGGCCCGATACTCTCTCGATGCCGTCAAACAATTACAACCTCACGGACCTTATCTCCTCATCGGATTCTCGCTCGGTGGCCTGGTGGCGCTGGAAATGGCGCAACAGTTGATAGCGGAAGGAGAAAAGATCGGACTGCTGGCCATGTTGGATTCCTACCCCCATGTGAGCCGCCTGTCGCGGGCACAGCGCGCCCTCCTGTCGACCCGGCAAACGTGGCGCCGCATCGCCCGGAGACTGCAATGCCTCGGCGTGAATCCGCCGTATCAGACCACGGTCGAAGTATCGCCATCACCGGCTCTGCAACATTTCCGCGACACTTCCTATCGGGCGCTGGAGCGTTATCAGCCGCGGTTTTATCCCGGCAAAATAAACTTTGCGCGAGCGGCAATACCCACTGACTTCCCTGCCGATCCGGCCGCGGTTTGGTCCCATCTGGCGCAAGACTTCGAGGTCAAAACTGTACCTGGCGATCATCTGGGTATCATGACGACGCATTTCGAGAGCCTCGCGTCCGTAATCTCCGCCTATTTAAGAAACTTTTCCTCGGAATAACGGGCTGAATTCGCCTGCAACACGGAGCGGAGCTGCGGGTGCCGGGCCGTTCTGAGACCCTTCTTCCAGCGCTTCCTGAGTTCACCAAAGCTCTGCATTCTTCCTATTTTTGACAAACGCACTACCTATTCTTGACAAGGCTGGCCCAGTGTAGGAAGCTTCCAACACTCCGGTCAGGCGTCTCCCCCGACGATCCGACCTTTACGAGCCCCCAAACTGACACTCGAAAGGAATAGGTAAGAATCGTGAAACCTGAATCGATATCGGCTGCCGGCAAGCTTATGCTTGCTTTCGCTTTTGTGCTCGGGCTGGTCGCAGTGGCGACCCCAAGGGCGCATGCTCAAACCTTCAGCGTGGTTCACAATTTCACCGGCGGAAACGACGGGGGAGTTCCGTTCAACGGCTTCACCGCCAACGGAAAGATTTTCTACGGTACTACCAGCGCCGGCGGGACTTCCAACTACGGAGTGGTTTTCAAGTTAAACGCGAGCCACGTGGAGACCGTGCTGCACAACTTCGCGGGAGGCACAGACGGGGCAACTCCACAGGGCCAGTTGATTCGCGACAAGGCCAACCTCTACGGCACGACCATCGCTGGAGGCGCTTCCGGGGCAGGAACGGTGTTCGTGGTTACCGGGGATAAGGAGTCCGTGCTCTATAGCTTCGCCGGTGGCACGGACGGGGCAGTTCCCGAAGCGGGTTTGACATTGGACGCGGCGGGCAATCTCTACGGCACCACCAGTCAGGGCGGCGCGAACGGCAATGGTACAGTTTTTAAGCTCGCCGCCCCGAAAACGAAGGGTGGGACATGGACGGAGAGCGTGCTCTATAGTTTCGGCACGGGCACGGACGGAGCGACTCCCGTCGGCGGCGTAAGCTTTGACTCGGCTGGCAACCTCTACGGCACAACTTCCGCGGGAGGCGCCTACGGATTCGGCACAGTTTTCCAGTTGGTGCCGGGAGCCAGTTGGACAGAAAACATTCTTTACAACTTTCAGAACGCGAATGACGGGGCTGTCCCGTATGCCGGCCTCATTTCGGATAAGAAAGGAAACTTTTACGGCGCAGCCACCGAGGGTGGCTCGAATGGCGGTGGCACAATTTTTGAGCTGACGCCCGTAAACGGCAACTGGACTTTCACCGTCCTCTACAGTCTGCCCGGGTGGGGCATCTCGGGAACTTTCCGCAACGTCGTCCTGGATTCATCGGGCAACCTCTACGGCACGACACACTGCGATGGCGATTACAATTCCGGAACAGTTTATGAACTCACACCCTCAGGTGATAGTTGGACCTACACCCTGCTTTACACCTTCACCGGCAGCACTGACGGCCTCTACTCGGTCAGTGACCTGGTATTGAGCCAGAAAAAGCTCTACGGTACAACCTTATATGGCGGCGCGAATGGCAACGGAGTCGTCTACGAGGTCACGCCCTAACTAACGCTGTGGGCCTGCCTCGTGAATTTGGCGCCGCAGGTCTATAGCGACCGCAGGAAGTTCAGGATGTCCTGAATCTGCGCCGACGCGAGCATTTCAAAGTTGCGAATCACGGTATCGGCCTCCGAGCTGCAGCTAGGCTTCGGGGGCCGACTATCCTGATGGGCTTGGCAGTTATCGCCAGAACTGTGGCTTTTGATCGCCTGCAGCAGATCTGATGTGCGTCCATCATGCAGAAAGAAGAGACGCTTCCCGATGCCCCACAACGGAGCGGTGCGAAATTCATCCGGTCCTGCCGCGCCTTGATAGATTCCGTCCGCCAGACCCGATCCCATGTGGTGCAGCGCAAAATCCGAGTATGGCCGGTAGGTCACTTCGCTCATGGCGGCGTCCTTCGACGCTGCAGTCTTCAGCGAGGGCGAGTGGCACAGAGCGCAACCAACCTGGTTGAACAAAGTTGCGCCGTTCTCCGTCGACGGCGTCGGAGGCGCTTGCTTTGGTGGCGCCAAAAGCCGAATGAACGCGGCGAAATTGACAATATCCGACGACATCTCCGACGCGGTTCCAGTGGGCATTCCAAAATTAGGACTCTGCGCGTTGGGGTTCAGAATGTTGGTCGAATCTTCAGGCGTTGCATTGAACACACAACCGGGCGCCGCGTCGCGCTCATTCGGAAACAGTTCGTTCGATATGCCCTCTTCGACGTTGGCGGCTTCGGCGGCGAACATGAGCAGCGACTTGTTCTGCGCCTTCCAGCCGAAGCGCATGATTGAGCTGTCGTTGGGGCTGATATTAAACATACCGCCGATGCCAAGCTTCGACCTGGCGGCGGCTGTCGAAGCCAAGTTAGCTCGTAGAGTGGCGTCGGGCGTGTTCTCCACCAGCCCCAACCCGTACAAAGGCGTCGGGATGCGGAGAACGACGTTCTGGTCTGCCATCTGCTGGGCAAAGTCCGGCTGTTTCAAGGTACAACCCTTGGCGTCGGTGCGGCCGGCAATGGTATACAAGTCATGGACGTCGCCATCGAGCGAGCCATCTGCCTTGCGCACAAAGCGAGCCACCAGCACTGGACCACGAGCGGTGATAAATGATGGGACGGTGTTGGTAGCTCCATCAAGCGTGGCCAGAGCCACCTGCGGATTTGGATGCGGTTCCTCGGGGGCCGTCAGTCCCGGGCTGCTGCCTCCGGCCGTCGGCTGCGCATGACACATCGCGCAATCGTTACCGTTAAATGTCGGCCCCAGACCTTTTCCTTTTTCAATGGCTCCTGAGACCGAGACGGGCTTGGCGAACCGCAGAAATGCATGGCTGAATAAGGACAGTTCGTTGGCATTGAGGGTGAGATAAGGGCCGCCAGCTCCGGGAGCACCCGGCCTTGGACCTGGGTCCCTTTGAGCCCACACCCCGATGGAAGCCATCGAAAGACTGAGCAGCAGCGCCACTCTGGTTGCGCTGGATCGCTTCATTTCAAGTCTCCTTGCTCGCCGACAGGTGAAAATCTCTCACAATTGGGAAGACCGAACAACAAAAACTGCGGATGCTGGTGTCGTGAATTGTCCTGAATTTGGAGGGCCGCAAGTGCACCCCTAACCTCATCGAACGTTTGGGTATACTCATTGCGTCACCGGAGTCGACGGCCGAAAAGAAAGCTCGTATCAAACTTCGTATCAAACTATGGAAGATTCGCGATGAACGGCGCTGAAAGCCTGATACGCAGCCTCCTGGCCGGAGGCGTTAATATTTGCTTCTCGAACCCCGGCACTTCAGAAATACATATCGTCGCTGCGCTCGACCAGATTCCGGAAGTGCAGTGCGTGCTCGGCCTTTTTGAGGGCGTTGTCACTGGCGCCGCCGACGGATATGCGCGAATGGCGGAGAAGCCCGCATGCACTCTACTTCATCTCGGCCCCGGCCTCGGTAATGGCCTCGCCAATCTGCACAATGCAAGCCGGGCGCAGGTGCCAATCATCAACCTGGTCGGGCAACATGCGACTTACCACCTGCGTTACGACACACCCCTTACTTCTGACATAGAGGGTATCGCGCGACCTTATTCCAAGTGGCTGCGCACGTCTCGCGCTTCGTCCGAAGTGGGCCGCGATGCCGCCGAAGCCGTAGTCGCTGCGCGCACGGCGCCCGGCCAAATTGCCACGCTCATCGTCCCCGCCGATGTCGCTTGGAGCGAGGGCGGTTCGATCGCGCCGATCCCGGCGTTGCTCAAACCCCCTCTGCCGGACGCTCAGACGGTCGAACGTGCCGCCGAAATGCTGCGCTCAGGCTTGCGAACCGCGATCCTGATTGCAGGAAACGGACTGTATGGCAAAGGGCTAGTCACCGCCGGGCGAATTGCAGTTGCTACCGGCGGCAAACTGCTGGCTCCGTACCCGATCACCCGTCTGCAACGCGGCGTGGGGCTCCCGAGAGTAGAGCGCGTTCAGTATGTCCTCGAACCCGCGATCGAGCAGTTCAAGGAGTTTCGTCAGCTGATTCTGGTGGGCGCCCCGGCTCCAGTCGCGTATTTCGCATATCCCGGAAAGAGCAGTGTATTCACTTCGCCGGACTGTCAGATCCATACCCTGGCGAGCCCTGGCGAAGATTATGTTGGCGCGCTCGACGCCTTGGCAGCGGCTCTGTCGATAAGCGGCGATGCGATGATGGCGGAGAAAGCAGAACGACCACCGGTACCAAGCGGAGAAATCACGCTGCCGGGACTCGCCGCGGCGATCGGAGCGCTTCTGCCCGAAAACACGATCGTGGTCGACGAATCCATGACGTCGGGGCGTGGACTGATGGCAACGACCAAAGGAGTTCCGCCGCACGACTGGCTCACAAACACCGGCGGTTCGATTGGAATCGCCTTGCCGCTGGCGGTGGGCGCAGCGGTAGCGTGTCCGGATCGGCGAGTATTGTGCCTGAGTGCGGACGGCAGCGGCATGTATACACCTCAGGCCCTGTGGACGATGGCGCGGGAGGGTCTCAACGTAACGACAGTCGTCTTCGCCAACCGTGACTACGCCGTGCTGAAACGAGAGTTTTCCTATTTGGCTGTTGGCAATCCAGGACCGCGGGCCGCGGCCATGTTCGAGATCGGACGTCCCGATCTCGACTGGACGCTCTTGGCAAAAGGAATGGGCGTGCCCGGCTACCGAGTAAATTCGCTGGATGGATTCGGGAAGGCGCTACGGGAGGGTTTGGAAGCGGAAGGACCGACGCTAATTGAGGTACCCCTGTAAGGGGACCTCGAAGAGCCTGGCGGCGCGGCGTCGTTAACGTGTGTGGGAGAGTGGGGCCAGCTTTGTGAGTTCGCCCTTGACAACTTTTCCAGTGGGAGTCAGCGGCATCGATGGGACCAGCAGAATTTGCGTCGGCCGTTTGTAGGGCGCGAGATGCTGTGCGGCATAGCGCGCCAAATCCATTTCTGAGACTTTCGACGACGGCGCGAGTTCTACATAGGCCACAACTTCCTCTCCACCATGCGCTCCCTCCACCGTTCGCCCAATAACGGCAGAACGCACGACCGCTGGATGTGAGTTGAGCACCGCCTCGACCTCGATTGGGTAAACATTCTCTCCGAAGCGAATGATCAGTTCGTTGGTTCGGCCCACAATAAAAAGATATCCGTTTCTAAGACGCGCCAGATCCCGGGTGTTGAACCATCCCTCGGGGTCGACGGCGGCGGCTGTTTCCTCGGGCGCGCGATAATAGCCCTTCATGACATTCGGGCCGCGCACCCACAATTCGCCGACTTCTCCTTCGGGAACCGGTTTTTGATCCGACCCAACCAACTGAACTTCGACTCCAGGAAGAATCTTGCCTACGGAAGTATCGGTTCGGCGCTCTCCCACTACGGCCTGAGAAATATTGGGAGAACACTCGGTGACGCCGTATCCATTGTGAAGCACCATGCCAAACAGGCTCTCCACCTGCGCTTTAAGCGCCGGCTGAAGTGGCGCGCCGGAAGACGAAATGATGCGAAGGCCGGGAAGCTTGAGTGTCTTCAGTCCCTTCAACTTGGCGCAGTCGACAAGGAGAGAGAATACCGAGGGAGCGCCTAGAACCACCGTGAGTTGCTCTTTCTCCAGCATAGCGAGAGCCGCTATAGGATCGAAACGTGATACCAAATACAACGTTGCGCCGCTCAGCAACGAGCCTAGAAGCACGACAGAAAGGCCGACCGCGTGCGTCATCGGCAAGACGCCATAAAGGCGATCATCGGGAGTCAGGGATCGGATCTTCGCGGACGCGGCTGCGACGAAGAGCAGGTTCCGGTGCGTCAGCATGACACCTTTGGGATGTCCGGTCGTGCCGGACGTATAAATCAACGCGGCGACGCGCTGCGATGCCTCCGCATCGACTGGTTCCGGTTCGACACCCTCGTTGAGTGGTCCGACTGCGATGGCACCAACCGGTGTCGTCTCCTGAATCACCGCGTCGTGGCGCTTGGCGTGTTCCCGCGCTTGCACAGATACGCCGCTGGTATAGAGCACACGGCGTGCGCCGCAGTGGTCCCGAATTTCATCAACTTCGCGCGCCGACAACCGAGCATTGACCAACACCGGCCAGGCGTCGAGACGGGCAAGAGCAAGCAGGATCGCGACGAAGGCGCGGCAGTTTTCGCAAACAACCATGACCCGGTCGCCGGGGCGCGCGCCCAAGTCGAGAAGCCAGCCCTGTGTGTCCGAGACGACAGATGCGAGTTGCCGATACGTCCAGGCCCCTGACGTTTCGACCAGAGCTGGACGATCAGGCGAGCGCTCGGACCAGACCGTGATCACGTCGCACGTGCGCTTAGGAAGATTCGTCAAGAGCTCAGCGACGTTATCTACACTGGTTTCCGACATAACAAGATCGTAATGCTGTGGGCTTTCTGGTTAGAAGCGGGCGACGAGCTTCATGGCTTCCCACGCTCGAGTCCACGGCCTCTGAGGTCGTCGGTACGCGGCCTGTCACATAATTACGGGAAGACTCTTCAGGCCCCTGAATCCGAATGTAGAAGCCCATTCAGGTCGCGGGCCAGCGAGCTTCATCTTTGGAAAGCGCTGCACCAGATTCAGGAGCGCAATCTGTCCCTCTAACCGCGCGAGTTGGGCTCCAATGCAAAAATGCAGACCTGCGCTGAATGCCAGGTGTTGGTTGTTCAGCCTCTTCAGATCCAACTGATCCGGCTCCTTAAACTGTTTTGGATCCCGGTTCGCCGCGCCGAGCATGCACAGAACCGTCCATCCTTTCCGTATCGGCTGGCCGCAAACCTCGATATCCTCCTTGAGCACGCGAGCCGTGAATTGTACCGGGCTCTCATAACGCAAAAGCTCCTCCACAGCGGAGCGGATTAGCTCTGGTCTCTCTCGTAGCTCCGCTGTCTCCTGCGGGTGCTGCAGGAGCGTGTACATGCCGTTGCCGATGAGATTTCGAGTCGTCTCGTGCCCGGCGAAAAGAAGCGCAATGCACTGCGCATATAGCTCTTCTTCCGTCAGTACTTCTCCTTCTTCCTCAATATCGATCAGGAGACTGATCAGGTCGCTTCCCTTGTTGCGTCTCCGTTCCGCCACGGTCTTTCGGAAGAATTCGGTTAACTCGATGAGCGCATCTTGCGCCGCGCTTGCCTCTTCCACAGTGCGATTTGGATTGCCTCGAAACACCGCGATGGCGCGCGACCAATCGACGAATGTGTCCCGCAATTCCTGCGGGATTCCAAGCATCTCCAAAATGATGCGGACGGGCATTGGATTTGCGAACTCGCGCATGAGGTCGACTTCCGAGCCATGCTGCAACGGCTTTAACATTTGATCGACGATGGTCTCGACTTGCGGGCGCAGGCCCTCAACCGCAGCAGCCGAAAATCCTTTGTTCAGGAGTTTGCGCAGCCGGGTGTGCTCCGGCGGATCCATGAAAATCAGCCACAAGCTCAGCATGCGCGCGAGCTCACTGAACTCGGATTGGCGGCTGAGTGGCAAGGGCAATAACATCTGCTTCGCGCGTTTTGCGGAAAGTCTCGTGTCTTTCGCGATCGAAGAACATTCGGCGTGGCTGAAAATTGACCACACCGCCCATTTGTTGCCAACATCCAGGTAATGCAACGGGCCTTCTTCGTGCAAGCGGGCGTATGTCGGATAGGGGTCCTGCAGAATTTCGTCGCTGAAAACAACCTTTTTGCCCAAAGCGATAGACAACCTTGCCTCCTTACAAATCACGATCCGGCCGGCAAACGTTGCCAAATCAATTCGACAATCTGGATCTTTCCGTCCAATCGCGTCGGTGGTGTGATTAACGTGATCTGATCGCCCTCGAATTTGACGGTACGGACCAGATCCTTACCTACGTACATCTGAATCGATGAGATTTCCACATGATGGGTTACCTTGTCGCCGCTGAGTGTATATCTTCCTCCATAGGCAAGAAATGTCTTGAATGCCTCAGCCTGTTCTTCCTGCGCGTGAGTCCCTCCGCCGACAGTCAGTGGCTTCCGGTTGCCGTGGCTGATCAGGGCGGTTACTCTGCCATCCGCGGTGTACGTGAGGAAACCGGTAGGGCTCTGCCCATAAGGAGTTTCGTTTTGTGACACGGACGATGATCTGCTTGAGGCAGACACCAATTTCCATGTACCCACAAGCTTGTCGTTCGTGTGACCGAGTCCATCCACTGAGGGCACGCTAGATTCAGCCATCGCTAGAATTGTATTTCATCTGAATCTGCTTCCGATTTCGTGTCTGCAAGGCGTGGCACTTCGAATGATAACCGGACTTCCGAGGCACTCCTGATATGTTTTAGAGGATTGGAAACTGGGCGTCGGCGTGAAGGAAAACTATGACTACGGAACTGGAAGGCAAAGTTGCTCTCGTGACAGGCGGGACGTCGGGTATTGGCCGTGAAACCGCCGTTCTTTTCGCAAAGGCAGCAGCCAAAGTCGTGGTTGCGGGCCGGCGCGAAGTGGAAGGTCAGGAAACGATCGACCTGGTCCGTGCCGCTGGCGGCGATGGCTTGTTTGTGAAAACCGACGTGTCGAAAGCGGTCGAAGTCGAGGCGCTCGTTCAGAAAATAGTCGAGAAGTTTGGCCGTCTGGACGTCGCCTTCAATAACGCCGGAGTCGAGGGTGTTTGGGCGCCCATTATCAGACAATCTGAAGAAGACTGGGATCGGATCATCGCCATCAATCTCAAAGGCGTCTGGCTCTGCCTGAAGTACGAGATTCGGCAAATGCTCAAGCAGGGCGGTGGTGGAGCGATCGTAAACATGTCGTCAATTACCGGGCTGGTCGGAGCTGTAGGAGCAGCAGCCTATAGTGCGAGCAAACATGGAGTGATAGGGCTAACGCAGACTGCCGCGCTGGAAAATGCGAAGAGTGGGATTCGGATCAATGCGGTGTGCCCAGGATTTACCGAAACGCCGATGGCGGATCGGATCTTTCGTGTTCCGGGGGTCCACAAATACATTCTTAGTTGTCATCCAATTGGCCGCTTGGGAAGGCCAACGGAAATCGCCGAAGCCGTCGCATGGATGTGCTCGGACCGCGCCTCGTTCATGACGGGTCAGTCCCTGGTCCTTGACGGCGGCTTCCTGGCCGGGTCCAACTCTCCGAGCTAGCGCGAGGTCGCGCCCGGTGTCGCTGTACCCTGCAGGAGGTCTTGCGACTGCCAGCAGAACACCCGCAGCTTCACGACATCGCAAATGCGCATGCAAGTTGAAGCGTCCGCCGAAATCGGAGGTAGCTGATCTTGCTGAACAGACGGATCTACCCGTTGTTGCGAAGCTTCTGTTCGATGAAGGCAACGGTACTCTTCACCGAGGCAAAGTTCTCGGTCGTGACTTCCTCATCATCGACTGCGAGGTCAAAGCGCTCTTGAACGAACACGATCAGTTCGATCACCCCCTGGGAGTCGATCACATTGCCGAGCAGCGGCAAATCGTCATTGAGCGCTTCGCTGCGGCCGAAAAGAAACTTCTCTGTAAGAAAGTTTCGAATTTCTTGTTCGATGTCCGTCGTTTGTATTTGCATATGTCCCCTAGTTTTTCGTTAAGTGTTGAACGTAGAGATTGACTGAAAGGAACCGCAAACAACCCTTTTGGCCTTCTCTATCTCCGTGGCCTGATCCAGAACAACCGCCTGTTTACCTGCCGCTTACGGGCGCTTCCGGATGCAAGTCGGATGCGGCCGTTCCGGAGGAACCGACAGCTTTCGCCTCTGGATACATGATGAAGTCGTATTTACTACGAAGGTTCACACCGGCATCAAACTCAACCGGTCTCGATGGAACGTATCGCAACCGCGCGTGTCTGGCGATTGTTATGAGATGTATTTGCATTTCGACACGGGCAAAATGTTCCCCGATGCAATTTCTGGGACCCGCCGAAAAAGGGATCGTTGCCAGTCGGTGCCGCTGCCTCGAATTCTCAGGTCGAAAGCGATCCGGATCGAAGCGGTCTGGGTCCTCCCATAAATCCGGATGCCGCTGAATGAAGTACGGTGGAATATAGATTTCCGTGCCGGCGGGAACGAAGTACTCGCCGAGCCGATCGTTACCCAGCGCTTTGCGAGTCAGCACCCAACCAGCTGGATATAAGCGCATAGTCTCTTCGATGATTTGTCGTGTATAGAGAAAACGCGGCAGATCACCGAACTCAGAACAGGTTGTCAGAGTGTTGATCTCGTCCGATAGCTTCTGTTCCACTTCCGGGTGCTGGGAGATCAGATACCACGCCCAATTCAGGGTACTCGCCGTAGTCTCGTGGCCCGCAACGATCATCGTCAGAATCTCGTCGATGAGTTGGCCGTCCTGCATGAATTGACCACCCTTCGGGTCGCGTGCCTGCATAAGCATGCCCAGAGCGTCAGCGGACGTCGCAGAATCCTTTCGTCTTCGCTCCATGACCTGAAGAATGATCTTCCCTAAAGCTCTGAACGAGCATGCGAACTCTATATTGCGCGCCGGTTCCTGAGAGAGGAGATCGAAATGGGAGCCGACAAGTTCGTAATCGTCGCCGAAAATGAACCGAAGCATAACCTCGAGAGCCATACCGCTGACGTCGCGCGTAACATTGATACCTTCGTTTTTCCGGGCAGCCAGTTGCCATTTCTTGAGGAGTTTCGTATTCACTGCCATCATCAATTTCGTCGAACGCGCGATGGATTCATGATTGAATGTTGGCTGTATCATTCGCCTCTGGCTCTTCCAGAAGTCTCCCTTGCTCACCATCAATCCGTTGCCAAGGAGTAAGGCCACGCGCCTGATGGCCTGGCCTTTTACATAGTTCTGCCAGTTCTCAACGAGCACATGGTGCGCGAACTCGATGTCCCTGATCGCATAGATACTGGTCCCATAGACAGAGGCTTTGTAAATGTCGCCGAAGATTCCGAACTGACGACCCATCCAGTTCAGGAGGTCGTCGCTGACTTTATATTCCTCTTCAGGTCCGGGTGGTATCAGTCCGTCTTTGACTTCCATGTTTGCTCTGTTCTGCCCCAGGTGTGCGACTGTGTCGAACTCCGTTTCAGTCCGATGACCCGCGGCTTCCGCTCTCAGAGTCACTTAGACTCGCTATTCGCGACAATTGGGTGGGCGTTTTATGCGCAACTTGAGACCCTCCACAAACTCTTCGTAGGGATGTTCAGGAGTTAGTGGAACAGTTGCCACTCCCAAGGCTTCGGCAGGGGGAGGTCCCCAAAAAGTGTGCGCCGGTACATTGCGGCTCACAACGGTACCAGCTCTGATGACCGCCCCCTCACCAATTCTCACGTTAGGCAAAATGACACAGTGCGGCCCAATGAAAACATCCTTTTCGATTACAACTGTTCCGTTACTTGTTGGTCTTCTTGGTCCTGAGTAAAAGTGGGAGATTATCGAAGTCCTGAGGCTTATTGTGCAGTTGTCCCCGATTACCACGTCCGTCGGGTGTAATTCATCGATGTATACAAGCTGGCCAATCCAGACGTTGCTTCCGATCTCGACTCCCCGCAGCCGCTGCAGCCACGGCCGTAAGCTAAATCCTCCCGGTGCAATAAAAGCTATCCTACCCGCAAGCCTGCTGAGCAGAATTGGCAGCGTCAACGGTTCCCACCTCTCATCGGTATCCGAAACACTGGAAAATGAATGTGCATCATAATAATGGCAAAACAACCATGCTGATTTCAGCACAATGCTACTACTGCGGCGTGCTTCGGCTTCTACTCACCGCAGCGCAGGTCTTTTTCCTCGACATCTTCGCGGACAGCCCCCACAGGCGAGAATCCCGGCACATCTGCTTTGTTCGACATTACGTAGCGCAACCAATTGCGATAAACGGCCATCGCCGGTGAATGCCACGTCCTCTGCAGGGTCCCGGCCAGGGCCCGCTCTGGAAAGCCTTCCATGAGCTCTTCCCCTCTGTCAGAAAAACGATCGGACAAAAGAGCGTCTCGAAAATCGGTGAGAAGTCTCGCCTCTGCCACATCGAAATAGCTCTTCGGCATGGCGGGATACGTCTCCCGTTCTTTCCTGAGATATCGTCTTATATCTCTCCGGTACTCTTTCAGCAGGGTCTCGGCACCATACTCTGGATGGCCCTGGAAATGTACGAACAGGCTTCGCCTTTTCTTCTTTACAAAGGTGTCCACCCCACCATCGGCCGATTGCGTCAATACGAGGTAACCATAATCCGTCAGCGCATCCGCTTGCACTTCGTTCCATCGCGAATGCGGGAAACGGACGGGTTCGCCAGTTCCAGCAGTGAGCGGATGGTTGTTAGCCTTGCTAAACTCAAATATGCCAAACTGCTTGTCCGGCAGTCGGTGACGGCTGATGCCGTCGCTGTGAAGAACGCTGGCATGCGCCGCGAGACAGGACAATATGGTAGAAACGGTGTTGCGCTCCGCCCAATCGAATACCTCCGCCAGGACTTTCCAGTAGGGCTCATCCCGCAAATCCGGTTGGCGCGGCTCGGTACCCGTAATGATCGCGCCATCAAACTGGTTGTCCCAGAGTTCGTCAAGGCTGTAATAGAAACTGTTGAGATGACGTTGGCCGCGGTCCGTTCGCGGAATTCCGGTTAGCGAGTAGAGCTTCAGGTAGATCGGAAGATTGCCCGATGCGTCGTCAAGAAGGTCGAAGAACTGTAGCTCCGTATCCTCGAGCGCAGCATCCGGCATGTTGTTGACGAGCGCAATATTCAAGTGTTCTGTTGGGGTGGCGCAGTTGGGACCACCTCTGCGGCATGCTCCCTCCGAAGCCCAGCGAGGCGGCACTCGTCCACCTTCAACGATCAATGGCATCTCACCCTCCCCCACTGCTGATGCGTGCCTAGACTGCGGAACCCCTACCGCTTTGCACTGTCCAGTGCCTGCCCCAGATCCTGGAGAATATCGTCGATATGCTCGATCCCGACGCTAAGTCGAATCATCTCCGGTGTAACTCCGACCTTTGCCTGCTCCTCTGGAGTTAGTTGCCGGTGGGTAGTCGATGCCGGATGACACGACAACGACTTGGCGTCACCCATGTTCACCATGCGTTTGAACAGGCGAAAAGCGTTGAAGCACTTCCTGCCTCCCTCGTAGCCGCCTTTCACCCCGAAAGTCAGCAGCGAGCAGAAGTTGGAGCCTAGATATCTATGCGCCATTGAATAGAGGGGATTATCCGGAAACCCCACATAGTTGACCCAATTGACCATCGGGTGAGCGCGCAGAAATTCTGCGACCTTGCGGGCGTTTTCCACATGGCGCTCTACTCGGAGCGCCAGTGTCTGAATTCCCTGCAAAAACAAGAAACCGTTAAACGGAGACAGTGTGGCGCCGGTGTTTCTTTGACACACGGTTCGACAGCGCGCTACAAAGGCCGCATCCCCGTAATGGTCGACATAGACGACACCGTGATACGCAATTTCCGGCTTGTTCAGCATGTAAAACTTCTCTGGATATTGACGCCAGGGAAACTTACCGCTGTCGACGATCATTCCGCCTATACTCGTGCCTCCGCCTCCGATGAACTTCGTCATGGAATGCACAACGACATCGGCGCCGTATTCGATCGGCCGCAACAGAATCGGAGTCGCTACCGTGTTATCGACCACCAGCGGAACGCCGTGCTGGTGCGCCACTCTCGCTAATCCCTCGATATCCGCCACATTCCCTGCGGGATTGCCAACGCTCTCGCAGTAAACCGCTCGAGTATTCTCGTCGATCAGCTTCTCGACGGCTTCGGGGCGGTCGCTCGCGGCAAAGCGTGAACCGATTCCACGTTTCGGGAAGATATGTGCCAGCAGCGTGTAAGTGGCGCCATATAGCTGAGGAGTAGAAACGATGTTATTCCCAGCCTCGGCAATGTTAATGAGCGAATATTCAATCGCCGCCATACCCGAGCTGACGCTGAGCCCATCAACTCCGCCTTCCATTGCGGCCACACGCTGTTCGAGCACCGTGTTTGTAGGATTGCCAATTCGGGTGTAGATGTTCCCTTTGACTTCGAGGTTAAATAAGGCAGCCCCATGTTCCGCGCTATCGAACTCGAAAGCCACGGTCTGATAGATCGGTACGGCCACGGCCTTTGTCGTGGGATCGCCGTCATAACCTGCGTGGATCGCGATCGTCTCCAGCTTCATTCTTCCATCAGCCTTTCCAAATCGATCGAATAAATCACTTGGCGCTAGTGGCGACGCTCCGAACCGGAACCGGAGACGGACTGTGGGCCAGCGCCTTCGACATAGACTCGGTGAGACGGCGAGCGGCAAATCCCGCTCCAAACGCAAAGCGCATGACAGGCCCGAAAGTGTTTGCGGCCGAAATCCCCACAAAATAGATTCCGGGTACCGACGATTCAAAACTCGACGATAGTACCGGCGCACCACCGACCGACTTCAGTCCAGAGCGGATTTCAGAACTGAGAAAGCCCAACCGGTTCAAATCGACTTTGTAGCCGGTTGCGGCGATGATGTGTTCGGCAAGGAGCTCGCGCTCGGCTCCGTCCGACGATCGAAGGTACAAGCGCACCTTGCCGTTCTCTATCGCTGCGCGTTCGGGACTATATCCAAGATGAACAGGCACGCGCCCAATCACCTTATCCTTGACAAACCATCCACCCGAGGGACCCAGAGCCTTGCGGACAATTTCCAGCCGGATCGTCTCCGGCAAATAGCGGAAGGCCCACGGAGCGTCAGAGTAGAAACGCGATCTCAAGCCCGGGCCCAAACCCGATTTCGGATGTCGAATCTGCTGCCACCACGATCGAGGTTTGCCGGAAGGAGCCGAGTGGAACCTCAGCTCTTTTTGGCGGCCTACCAACTGAACGTCGGCGCCCGCTTCGTGGAGCAACCCTGCCAAGTCGAGTCCGGAAGCTCCGCCGCCGATGACTACAACGCTACGACCTCGCCACGGTGCAACCTGGCTGTGGCGGGCGCTGTGCGACAGGAACTCCGCCGGCAAATTTGCCAGAGTGCTGGGGACATGCTCGAAATGGGTGATGCCAATCGCCAGCACGACCCGCTGCGCGTTCACAGTTTCACCATCTTCGAGGAGGAGCCGAAATCCTTGCGCGCCACGATCTACACCGACGACGACTTTTCTCTCCAACTCCGGCACCATGCGCGACTGAAACGCCAGGCCGTAAGAGTTGAAGGTTTCCAAGCGCACGGGTATACCGGCATCTGCATATTGGACACCTCGCTCGGCACAAAACTGCCCCAGCGTATAAGCGTTCTCCGGATCGTAAAGGTTGGAGGCAAAGCCATCCGACTTGAGCATCATGCCTTTCGGCATGTGATTCAGCCAGGTGTCCATAGGACGCCCGAAGATCCGGAAAGGGATCCCCCGGGCTCGGAAGTGCGCGGCAATCGAAAGTCCGTACGGGCCTGCTCCAATAATGGCGGTTTCTAGCATGCGTTGAACGCAGCTCCTTCGAGAGTTTGTCTTAATGACGACGGCAAACTACGACAGCTCAATGGTGACGTGTAGGTAGTTTTTGGGGGAAGACTGATTGTATCACGCCAGTCCGCGCGGGGAGTTATCAAAACTGGACGCGTCCAGTGCTCGATCGAGTCCATGTCTACAGCATTATCAATGCGATACGGGCCATACCTGCCGGGCGCCTTAGCACCACTGACTGTGGCTCGCCGAAGTTCGTGTCCCTCCGGAATTCGTCATCTTCCGGCCACAATCCAGTTCGCCTGTCGCCTGGTCCAGACTTGTAATCCTGAATTCGAAGAATCTCTTCAGCGCGTTCCGATTGATTCCCAAATCAGCCATGGCTTCGTGCAGTAAGGCTATCGAGTCAGCGCCAGGCTTGGATTTTGCCGCAGTTCTTTTCCGCTCAACAAATGAACAGGGTCTTGTGATTTACATCACAGATTGTTGGTTGACGCCCATAGTAGAATTTCACGCACGAGGTGGTAGATGCTCTCCCCGGTAATACTGGCATTGGCACCGCTATACATCTTTTTGGGAGTGGTCATCGTTCGCAAGCTGCGCAAGCCGACCTGCCGAGTCTGTGCGTTACGAGAATTCTGCCCAAATCGCGAATCGGATCATTCCGATAAAACGAGCCAGCCGTGTTGGAGTTGTGGCCAGACCGGTCCATGCGCTGCGTCAACCCGGGATGCGAAGTAAGTCTCGTCCCCAAGAAGGCTTCCGCAAGAATCATAAGTCCTCAAGGACCATACATCTTCTCTTCACAGTCTGTCTAAAAGCGGGATGAGATTGCTGGTGGTGAGAACCAGTGAAGCCTCGCGCTCCACACGCACAGCATGACTCCCAGTCCCGTTCCGAGTGTGTTGGTAAAGAGATCCGTCATGCCTGAATCCCGCGTTGGTAGAAATGCCTGCAGCACCTCGATAGTGAGGCTGACGGCGAATCCCAATACAACCGTAAGCCATGATGCGCGCTTATCTTTTCCCATCGCGGAAAACAAAGCGCGGAAAAAGAAACCCAGCGGGACGAAGCCGATAATGTTGATGCCGACGTCCTTCCAATAATTCCAGTCAGGACGGAATTCATCCCACGGTCGTTCGAGAAATTGCTCTCGCAAAACGAAGTAGTGATCCGGAATAAGAAGGTTCGTCGCTGAATCTACCCGGTTGTGGGCGACACTTCCCTTCCCCTCGTCAAAAAGGTAGCTGGCAACAACTCCATCGCTCCTGCCAAGGTGCGGCGGATTGTTCTTCCTCCAATCGGTGAAATGCTCTGCAACCTCAGGGGCCGAAAGTTCGCGATTATAAATCGTGAGCAACTTCAACCGACCCGACCAACTGTTGCTGGTATCCGGTGCGTTGGCAATTACAAGTTGGCCCGCAAAGTCTTGACTTGAAATCCAAAAGCCAGTCACCCTTTTGCCCAGAATGCCATCTACATAAACGGATGTACCCGCCTGGCTCGAACTGATCGTGATGAAGACTGGTTGCAGCCGGCTGAAAACATCATTGACATAGATTTTGGCCTTCTTGTCCAACCGGTCCTGACTGGCGCGCTGTAATACCAGATCGCCCAGGGATTGCCGCATTGCGAACGGAATATATCGGCTGGCCGCCGAATAAAACGCAAGAATCGTTCCCGAAGAATTCACTCGGCCGGGGTCTAACCAGATTTCGATACTGCACGAGCCACCCGCTTGCGATTCGATGGACCTGAAGATGCCCGCGCTCACCAGGCTGCCGTGTTTGCCAAAGAGAAGACCCCCTCCGGGAAGCAACCAATGGACGTCATTTCTGGGCGCATGAAAGGGCCGTAGTCCGGCTACCAGGATGGACAGCAGAACGCAAGCACAGACCGATAACAGAAGCTTCGGTTGTGTCTTCGAAGCCTGGGACGCGGAAGAACTCAATTACTCGTGCTCACTATGAGTCCAGAAAAAGGTGTCGGCAAACTCAAAAGCCTTTCTTGATTGCCAAATATGGGATAAGGAGCACTTCGGCCAACCCAGGAAGCGGATCGCCCGCGCTAAATACGGCTTCCGTATTGCAGTTTTTCAAAGACCGGAGATAACTCATCGCACTGGTATCGCCCGCGAGAATGGCCATCATCGCAGCCGGAATATCCGTCGTCGTGCGGACCCATGCCAAGCCTGGGCGGCCTTTGCAAAATGCCACGGGCAAACCAACCTGATCCTGGTAAAGCAGGTAGCTGAAGTCCACCCCGGCTCTTGGTCCGAGGCTGTGATATCCCCACGTTCTTGCATTGACATCGAGGAGCTTATATTGGGAGTCGCGCGGATCAAGCTTGTACTCTACTTCCACCAGACCGTAGTAATCTATCGCGCGCAGGAATCGCTCGGAGAACTCCTCCAGAATCGGGACATCCACCGTCTCGACATAGGTGCTGGCCCGTCCAAACTCAAGCGGATGTTGCCGCCTGCGTCGCGCCACCATTTTACCCACCGCTTCCCCGTTACGGAAAAACGCGCAGTAGGAGAACTGCTGGCTACCACCACCTGGAATCAACTCTTGCACCATGATTTCCCCACTACCGGCCAGATCGGACGCCTGTTGATACAGAGTTCTCAACTCAGAGTGACTGTTCGCACGCCATGCCTTGGCTTTGGTGGCATAGATGAAGTGTTCTTTGATAGCGGGTTTGAGCGCAAAAGGCGGTTGGAGATCATCGACTTGCGACAATTGGTCAACGTTCTCGGGATAGTGGGTCACGGGAGTCGGAATACCAAGTTCCTGTGCCAGCCGATACGTGTTTCTCTTGTCCCAAGCCCACTTGACGCTCTCCCACCCGGGCGTTGGAACTCTGAATACTTCGCTGAGTTCCAGTCGGTTGTGTGAAATGGCGGCCACGAGTTCCTCTCGTGTCGGATACAGAACCCAGCCATTCAAGCGCAAGCGCTTGCCGATCTCGAGTAGACCGTCCACTGCCTTTCGCTGATCGCGCAGGTCTGTGATGTGTACGAACGACTTGGCGTACCTTGAAAATCGAGCGATCGATCGTTCATCATCTACGACGCAGACAGGGACTCCTTGCCGCCCGAGGCTACGAACGATACCCAAACCCTGATAGTCGCCACCGATCACGACGGCCCCGACAACATCGCGTGCAGGATGGACTTCTGGCTCTGGAACGGGTTGGGTTAGCGCGCTCAAGGGTCAGTTGGTTTTGTCGTTGCGACTGATGGAACGGATCAATTCGTTCGAGGCAAATTCCGCTCCTGAAACAAAGCCAAGCAGGGGCCCGAAACTCCAGGCCGCGGGCTTTCCAAGAAAATGCAGTCCTGAAATCGAAGACTCCAACCCTCGCTTGAGTACGGGAAACCCATCCACGGTTTCCAGGCGCTTCGATAGTGACTGAGAAAGGAACGGATACCTTGATACGTCGACGCGAAACCCCGTAGCGAGCAGCGCATGGTCGACGAGACGCTCCGTTCCATCGTCAAGTCGAAGGCGAAGCTGGCTACCCGCGACGGTAGCAGAGACGACCTTGCGCCCGAGCGTAATCGGAACATTCGCGACGCGCGACCGCAGCCAGGCAGCTCCAGCCGGACGGATTGCGCGGTAGGCGGTACGATCCTGGAAACCGCGTGGGAAGCGGCGAAACACATGCGGTAGCGCAACCAGTCGACTTATCCCAGCGGGACCGACATCCCGCGTGGAATACAATAACTTAGAAATTACGCCGAGGTGATGCAGCTTCGGATGTAACCCCACCCAATTGAGAGTCGTCGTGCGCGCGATCACCTCGACCTCGACCCCAGACTCCTTAAACAGTGCGGCCGATTCCAGGGCACTCTGCCCGGCGCCGATGACAACCACGCGCTGGCCCTTGAACTTCCGAAGATCGTTATGTTCACTTGTATGCGAAGCTAAAGCGGAAGGAATGCTGGCAAACTCTGCCGGCCGAGCGGCAAAGGAGCTGATTCCGCCTGCGACGACGACGCGTCGCGACGTAAACTCCTCGCCGTCCGCCAAAGCCAACTTAAATCCGCGCTCGTCGATTTCGACGCTTCGGACAAAACGTGCATCCACGTTTGGGACGGCACGACGCTGGTACCAAAGACCGTAATCGACGAAGCGCTCGAGCGGGATCGGCTTTATTACGTGATTTCCGTTTTGCCGGCAATATTCGTCAAGGGTCAGCTCGTGCGCGGGATCGGCGATGTGCGAAGCTCCCCAATTTGAGCGTAGGCACATGCCTACGGGCATCTGTTTCTGCCAGAATGCCATGGGCTCGCCAAAAACCCGGGTCTCGAAGCCCACCGAGCGCAGATATGTCGCCGCGGAAAGTCCATACGGACCAGCCCCAATAATAGTTATGAAACTGTCTAGGGATTTTCGCACAACGGTCACAATCGATTTAGAGCGCTCGCGGACAATTCTCCTGCTGGCGAATGCTGCATAGAAAAGACAAGTTTCCCGCTCTCTTCGCTAGCGAATGCCACGCGCGCCCGCTCTCGCCCCACACCTTCGACTCGCCACTCGTCTCCATGTCGCACCAACGTCATTCTCGATCGTTCTCTCCACCATCGATCAATCTCGCCCGGTGTGGCTATCCACACGTTTTTGCGGGTACGAAGCTCGGCCAGATGAGCGAGCAGTTGGTGATAGACACGGCTTTCCCGATCCTTCATGATGTAATCCGGATGCACAATGAAACTCATCAGTCCGTTTTGCTTCAGGATCAGATCGATCTGACGTTGCCAAAGGTCAATCGAGAAACTCCGCACGTAGTTGAAGAGCGAATAATCTTGAGTGGTCGTAACGGGCAGTTCGAGCATTTTGCCGACAAAGTAGGGCATGATCGTACAGCACCCACCGCGCTGTGGCTCGAGGTGCCCTGAACTTGGAACAGACATGTCGTAGGAAAAATCAAGATCCGAGTACCACTCCTGCCTGCGGTACAACACGGCAGACCGGAAACCCGACGCCTTATAGCGCCGGCCATAATCGTTGATCTTCTCCACCCGTCTCGCAAACTCACTTCGGTCACTGTACAGGCGGCCGTCATGATTTAAGTCTTGAACATTCACTTCAAAACCGCGTCTGCGAATCGAATCTAGAAACTTTTCGGTCACTTCGTAACGCTCTTCCGGGACGATCTGAAAGGAAGCCGGCATTCCAAAGGATTCATTGCGGTCCATTAGCGTTTCGCAGAAATCTCTCCCAGCAGCTGTCTCAACATCATGTGTCATGATTGCGCCACTGGACGCGCCGTCCGGCCAGAACCATATGAACGGAATTTTCTCCACGTGCTGCGTGCGTAGCAGCAACTGCATGGATCCGCGCACGATGCTGTCCACAGTATGATCGACTGGCCAGTTTGGAAATGCGATTTTGCTCCAATCACCTAAATACGCCCGCTGTAAATGCCTGCGGAAGGCAACCGGTAGAAGAGGTCTCACAGCATAGTACAGCGACGCGATAACGCCCTTTTCCGAACTGCCGTTTTGGCAATCTTCCGTATAGCGCTCCAACCGGAGATCTTCTACTACATCCTCTAAATCAAACGGCAGCCGCGCCAATCCAGATACAAAATCCACGTCGGCCCATGCGTCGCGCAGCTGGCCTTGTGGAGAATCTGCCGGGGCGTGGCCCGCATACTTCCCATAGCCGACAACCCCTCGCCCGAAGGAGAAGAATCCGCGATTCTCGGAAAGCCCTTCTTTCACCGCCAGACGCACGTACTCCTCTGGGCAACGAAAATATTCTAGAAAGGTTCGGTTCATAGAGTGAGAGCTTCGACCATCACGTATACTTTCGACTGTTCCGCTACCGGACCATCCCCCTAAAGTGCAGTGTTGTCAGCCAATATGCCGATAGAAAACATCTCCGGCTGTGGCGAGCAAACGGTCGGGTAAAGCTTTGACGATTCGCTGCGCGAGCATCCTCTGGCGCGAAATCTCGTGTGATTGCGGACGATTGGGGTAGCGCCAATAGGAGACGTCAGAACGGATTCCGCCCCAACGCTCCTTGAAAACGATGAGGCCTTCGTTGTAAAGGTCGCTACGGCCCAGATCAAGCCTTTCGTAACCAGCGCTTCTGGCTTGCTGGATAGTGTTCCAAAGGAGCAGCGCCATACCGCCTGATGGATGCATTCGGGCGTCACTGCAACCGTACTTATACACGACAGTATTCTTGTGAATCAAGGTCACAATACTAGCAATTGGTGCGCCATCTTTGAAAGCAACCCGTATTCTAAGATCGTCACCGAAGCTGAGCATCAGGCTTCGAAACCACTTTAGTGGTTGCGGAGGAAGGCAATGCCTTCTCCGAGTCGCCACGATCAACTTGTAAAAATGCCTGAGCAAGCGCTCCGAGTTGCCTTCCTCGTAGCCCAGTGCCTCGCGTTCTGCCCGCCGGATCTTGCGTTGCACGGAGTTCTTGTGGAAATTCCGAAAAATGGTCCCAATGCTTGGCCGCAGATCGATAGTATGCAGACAGTATCGATCACTTTGCCCGAGTTTGGTGGCTTCGCCGGGATCGAAGCGAACCGGGCGAATTTCGCAGTAGTCCCATTTCCCGCCGTCGACGCTTTCCCGCACCGGCAGTAAGAGATCGTCAAACTCCTCGGAGTTTTCCACCAAAGGATCGCAGTGATCCGAGAAAGGTAGTGACACCAGACGGCGTCCTGTAAGCCAACTCTTCACCTTGCAGAACACGATGCCGGATGTAAGTTCAGCGGATGGATCACAGGTCGTGAAGACAACCGGTTCGTAATCGTAAGCCCGGCGCAAAGCGGACAACCACTCGGGGCTGTGGAACACAGATGACGCTGGATGTCTCCTGACTAAACTGGCCCACCGCTTGTCGCTTAAGGGATCAAGGACAAATAGATTGCTCGGATGCGCGCGGCAAGCCCGTATTTCCCTTTTGGTCACAATACTCGAATTCTGCAGTTTCAAAACTCAAGACGATCTTTGTGTTCTAACGAACCATCGAGCGCGGTGCGGATTGCCGAACCACCGGTCTGACCGACAAACGGGTCACCAGCGAGACAATTCTTCGTTTTAAAGAAAATACCAGCGGAAGCCAGCGATAGGCTCCTGCCAACTTCAGGCGAAATTCCAGGGGCCAGTCCGTCGGATCCACTCGCACGCGCCCGATCAGGAACTCACCGCGCTCTCCAGAAGCAAACGCCGGCAAGGTCGTGTAAGCGCGCTCATAGCCAGCCTCGCGGCAAAATTCCACGAGTCTCCCATTGAAACCACCGAACGGAAAACTGAACTGCATCACTGGGTGACCCAGCACCGTCTCCAGCTTCCTTCGAGAATCTATAATCTCGCGGCGAGCCTCCTCCTCTTCCACGAACGTGAGGAGCGGGTGACTCATCGTATGCGAACCGATGGACACTAGATCTGGCGGCAAACAACGGACCTGTTCCAGCGAGAGCAATTTCTCGGCATAGATTTCGGAACCGAACTCCCGATTCATTCCATCGGCGATCACAAAAACGGTGGCCGGGATCTTACGCAATTCCAGTTCGGGTAAAGCCTCCGTGAGAAAATTCTCAAATCCGTCGTCGAAAGTGACCGCTACGGAACCCTTTCCCGAAGCCGAATCAACGTGGCCAGTGGTGCGAACCGGCCGCGCGCACCGTAGGATCACGTCGAGTTGCCGGGCAAATAATCCTCGTTCCGAGCGAGGCACGGAGTGGTAGTACACAACTACGCACTTGCTTTGGAGAGTTCGGCCGGCGGCCCGCGCGAGCGCATCCCGAATCTCGCTGAGAACGTAAACAACGAGGCTTATTCCACACTTGAGACTTCGCTTCCACAACGATTGACTTGAATGCTCCATGCTTGCGACCTACGCTGTAACCTTCGATGTCAGGTAGGCTGCGATCTTCTCAAATGAAACCAGCTCCGGCAGATCCGCGATTTCCAACTCCAGCCCAAATTCTTCCTCTATGGTCGCGAACAGCGTAACGCTCGCGACGGAATCCCACGCGCTCACACTGTAGTGATCAGCTTGCGCGATCTCTCCTGCTGACAGAGTCGGAAAAACCGCCGCAAAGCAGTTCTCTAGCCTTGCTCGAATATCATCCACGGGCGACCTCCGCAACTTTGGGCAGAGTCTTCGATAGGAACTCATCCACCTTGTGCCGGCTAACTCTACAACTCGAAGTTGGTTCTCCATCTAGCAATTGCCCTAGGAACTCGCGAAGCGGGCCATTTCTTGGAGTCTGCTCAAACTCGAGCGTTATTCCTTGCACGCTGAACCGCCGGATGAGCTCTTCAAGGGTACGATGCTCAATTCGCCGGCTGAAAGCCCGGCAGCTCATCACCCAATGATCGACTCGAAGCGTTTTCCCTCGAACCCGCCCGGCCACCACAGCGATCTTGCCCAAGGGACCGTACTTATCCTGGTAAGTGACAGCCAACAGAAAAGTGTCTGACTGCTTTAGAAAACCTTGCCACGAGGCTTCAGTGAGACGTCTTCCGTTCAAGTTAAACTGATTCGTTTTATTGATGAGATCGAAAGCCCGATCGTCTGCTTGATCTTTTGAGAAATCAAAGAGGAATTCCGCCTCGGCTTGTTCGAGAAATGCGTCAGCGGACTGGAACGATCCAGCCGGGGCGGCCTCGACGGCTCGTCGGATGCTATCGCGGCGAAGCGAATCTTCCTGGGAAATCGAACTCTTCCCGAACAGATCTCGCAGGCGGTAGAACAGATCGTTTAACCCCTGGTAGTCAGTCTTTGGGAAAAGGATTGTTTCGATCCCCGGATGTTGCGCTCGGACCTCCGCCAACTCCATCGGACTGTCGTCGATGAATACGACTGCGTCGGCTGCAATGTTCCAGGTTCGCAGAATCCGCTCCACTGCTTCTGACTTAGGACCCCAGCCCGCCTCCACGGGAAACACCGCGCTACCCGGCAAAATGAGATCTTCTCTAGCCATGGCCTGGCGAACGATCTGCGGCTCGTTTTTGCTAGCGACCCCGATCAGCACGCCCGCTTCCGACAATGCGTGCAGCAATCGCTGGTAAGCGCCATGCATGTGCGTCTTGTGCTCGAGGTCCCAAGTAATCCCCTGCAGACCAACCTCGCCAAGAATGCCTCCCCACAGCGTGTCATCGAGATCTGTAATGATCGCCTTTTTCGGAGCAGGTGGATAAGTAAGCCGCGTCAGTAACTCCGCCAAGGTGGAAGCATGAGCCAGTTTATAAGGGAAACCGGAGAGAAGCTCAGCCTTCGCATCGTGCCGTTCGCTCTGGGGCGACAGCAGATCCAGTCGCTGAGGGTCAACAACTCTCACGTTCCTTATCCGGACGACATCAAGACTCAGACCAGCAATCAAAGATCGAAGCTCAAGAACAAAAGAGTTAGCTTGGCAACCCGGAGCAAACGAAATTGGCGGAACTGGCAACGTCGGGAAACAAATGGCAACCGGCACCTCCCGCGAAAGCTTTTCAATCGCACCTACAAATTGTTTTGCCCGTGCCCTAGCATTCTCTAGAATGCCAGGCAGAGCCGCGGGCGCCCAACTGCCCAGGCTGCGGAGGCCCAGGCGCGCATCGAGATCACTCCACTCCATCACGATGATTGCGAGATCATCGGCCTCCTTCCCGCTGCTCAGCTCTTCGAGATTCCCCCAGAAATCTCCATAGAGACCAGACGCGACTTCCGTTCGCTGGCCTGTGCTCGCACTCTGAATGTATGCTCCCAGAAACGTCTGGAAATGCATCGGAGTAAAGCCGCACACTAACCCCACACGCAGGACAGGCAACTCCCGGTTCCCTTTTTCACCCACAATTCGCAGAGCGTCAATTAGTTTCATAGGTACAGTCGAACATCACCGGCGCTTGGTCTACCGTAGCACTACGGCCACAACGTCGAGTCTCCGTCGAAGGGACAGGCGTACCAAAGATCAGGATTCAGCAAGGTTTGATGTAGCGCCCGATCTCGTGCCTTGAAAAAATATGGGTTCGATGGATATTCGCGGACATAAGGCTTCCATTGCACAAGTAGTCGCCGAATTCCGCGCGGAAATCCCATCACCTCGAGCACATGACTGCCGGCTCGCTTGGCGCTCGTATAAGCTCCCACTATCAGTGCCTGGACGACCTCTGGGCTATCCTCTGCAGTCAGTAGGTCTGCCACAGTGGAACGCCTAAGCCCACTCTCAGAATTTAGTTCCTGCCGCGTGATCGCGTATCCCGCGATTCGTTCTCTGCATCGACAGATGAGGATTCGCGAGACCTTCCTACTCCCGGGCGGTGCAAAATGCCATCGTAGAATAGTGGCGTCACGCCTTCCGAGAAGCCTCTTCGTATTCTGCATTTGCTCTTCACAAAAGCCATCGAGTTCGGCGGGCAGATCGTCAATACAGTGTTCTGAAACTGTATAACTCGATTTAGCCGCTTCGGGAGTCCTACCTCGAAGCCGCATTTCTGTCCCCAGCGCAATCGCACCAGCCAAGCTTCCAGCCGCGACTAAGCTCGGACGGACATCCAATTTTCTGAAAACCGATTCCATAAAACGACGCGAATCCAACACCCAAAACAGAACCTTATCGTAATCTGCCTGCGGCAAAGGAGCAGCTTTCGATGCTGTCATCATTCTCCCCGCTGCCGGAGTAGCCGTCGTATTCAGCAACAAATCCACATCCTTCTGTCGCAAGAAAGATGAAACCAGAAGGTGGGAGAATGATCGAAATTCCGGATCGACAGCAAAACGACAGCTTGCCGCGGCAACTAGCGTGCTTCCCTGAAACTCGCAAAGCAGAGGGATCGACCCGAAAAATCCAACCACCGTGCCGCCCGACTCGAGAACCCATCCGATCCTCGAAACAGCGAGGCCGCTTTGCACCGCGGGATTGTCAATCCACAGACGCTTCCAATTCTCTACCGAGTCAGTACCCTGACCCAGTCGCCGCCCCAAGCGAGCTACACTCGCAAAATCAGACGCTTCAGCGGTCCGCAGTGAAACCTTGGCTGGGGCGCGAGCAGTACCCAGTTGCGTTACAGGCAGATTGCTCTCGCGATCGGCACGGCGCGAACGAATGGTCGCGAGAATCGCATCCGTTAATTTCTCCTGTACTGAGGTCATGATATCCGGATCGTGCTCAGCTCCCGGCGCCGCGTCACTAATCGCATTCACCGAGCCAGCGCCGGGCTGGCAAAAGAGGGGGTGTCAACGTTGTTGACATCGTTCTGCAGAAACGCCCGATGCCATAATTCCAGGGAAACTAGAGAAAGAATTTCCTTGGGGTGGTTGTGCAGATGACAGTCCTCTTCGATCAATTGCTCAACACAAGCTTTCTTGAAGTATCCGCGGGAAATCGTCTTACTATCCAATAGAATGTCCCGCACCCAATCCTTCAGATCCGTTCTCATCCAACGCTCGTAGGGGACGGGAAATCCAACTTTCTTCCGATGCAAAATCTCGTGGGGAACACGATCCTTAAGAGCCGTCTTGGCGATGTACTTTGTCGTGAAATTCCGCACTTTGAAGTTTTCCGGCAAACTCGCCGCGAATTCCAGAAATTTGTGATCGAGGAATGGGACGCGAAGCTCAATCGAGTTCGCCATGGTCATTTTGTCCGCTTTTAGGAGCAAGTCGTCGGGTAATGACGTCTTGGTGTCTGCATAAAGCATGCTGTTAACAAGACCTTTGACGTTGCCATTCATATATCTCTGGATCGCATTCAGAGAGAAATCCCGGTCGACGCTCTTCGCAAACTGGGTCGAATAGAGATCGTGACTATGGCGAGAGAAGTATCCGCTCGGGCGAGACGTCCGGCTGTAATAGTACGACGGGAAAGGGGTCTTGAACAGTGGCGCATACTTCCCGATCCGCGGCGAATGCAGGCTATGATTCACGGCGGTCAGTGCCGATCCGATGATCCCATTCAATGGGCCCAAGACTTTTTTCAAGCGTTCCAGCCAGACTACATTTCGATAGATGGGGTAACCGGCGAAGGCTTCGTCTCCACCCTCTCCAGAGATCAGAACTTTAACGTAATCCTTTGCCAATCGAGTGACGTAATACAGAGCGATAGCTTGGGGCTCGCAAACTGGCTCCTCCATATACCAGGCAAATTGCGGCACGAAATCGGCAAATTGCTGTGCGGTAATGGTCATCTCGTGATGTTCCGAACCATATGTCGCGGCTGCCAGTCTGGCATATGGTCGTTCATCCGCGAGGCCGGGCTCGGAAAATCCGAGAGTAAAACTACTGAGATGACGCTCGGTCTTGCCAACAGCCATTCCCAGCATCGCTGTCGAATCCACTCCGCCGCTGAGCAAGAAACCCACGGGTACATCGCTTACCATGTGCATGCGGACGCACTCGTCCAGAAGGGTGAGCAGTTCGCTCTCGGCCCCTGCTAGGCTTCGCTGCTGTGTCGAAAACTTAAGGTCCCAATATTGCTTAATCTCGGCCTTCCCATTCCGCACGATCATGCAGGATCCCGGGGCGAGCTTGAAAATATTGCGCAGCAAAGTCTCTTCGCCCGGAACGTAGTAAAACGCCAGAAATCGGTCAATCATCTCCGGCGCGAGCTGTGGCTTGACCTCAGGATCGGCCAGCAGAGCTTTAATCTCAGACCCAAAGATCAACGAGCGCTCTGACAACCAGTAGTACAGTGGTTTGATCCCAACGCGATCCCGGGCAAGAAACAACGTTCTCCTGGGCTCATCCCAGACGGCAAATGCAAACATGCCCCTGAGTTGCTCCACGCACTTCTCCCCCCACTCTTCATAGGCATGAACGATCACTTCGGTGTCGGTCTGCGTCTTGAAGACATGGCCCTTGCTGCGCAGAAGAGTACGCAATTCCTGGTAGTTGTAAATCTCCCCGTTGAACACAATCCAGACGCTTCCGTCCTCATTCGAAAGAGGCTGGTGGCCGGTTTGCAGGTCGATGATGGAGAGCCGACGAAAGCCAAGCCCGACTTGCCCAAAAATGAGAAAGCCTTCGTCGTCCGGCCCGCGATGCTGGATTCTATCCGCCATCGCCTTCACCAGATCCGGCGAAACCCTGTTCTCACGGTCGAAATTAAGCTTCCCGCAAATACCGCACACAAAGCCCTCGCTTCCAAAACTTCACTAAACGTTGATGGTCGGCTGATCAAGCCCAACTACCCAGCGCAAAACCGTGCTCCATTTTGCCGATTTCAAGCGCACAACTTCTTTGTTCCCAAAAGGGAAGACCACCGCCAGTAATGCAAGGTGCACCAGCGCCGACGCCCCCATGACGACCCGGTAGAGCATTCCGTACACCGATCCACCAATCTTGCAGTAATACTTCAGCATGGCTCGGTGCTTCATAAGGATCGACCAATGACTCACCGGTTGCCGCGAGCTGCTGGTGCCTCCATGGTGTATAATTTGTGCAGCCCCGACATAGTAACTAGAGAATCCAGCACGTCTTAGCTTGTAGTTGAGATCGATATCTTCCGCATACATAAAGTAGTCTTCGGTAAGTAACCCGACTTTCTCGAATACGTCTCTTCTAAGAAGCATGCACGCGCCCGGGATCACTTCCACTCTTACCGGAGCTGTAGTATCTCGGAACAACGGGCTGATATCCCATAGTGGACATCCCGGCCACCGCATTCGCAGATACTCAACATTGGTTAACTGATTCAGAAGAGTGGGAAACTTCTGTACGGATGCTGTCTGCACTGACAGGTCACTATTCAACAACTTACAGCCCACTATCCCTGCATCGGGCAGCACGTTCATCGTCTCCAGCAAAATATTGATCGCAGGGTTAACCAGCTTAGTATCCGGATTGAGCAGAAGAACATGGTTTCCCGACGAATGCCGGAATCCGAGGTTGCTCGCACCGGCAAACCCCAGATTCTTGCCGCTCTTAACGACAGTAATCTCAGGAAACTGCTCCTTCAAGTCGTCTACCCCACCATCAGGAGACGCATTATCGACCACGATGATTTCAAATCGTATCCCTCTGGTGTAGTGGTAGATGCTAGCAAGACATTCCCGCAGGTAGGAAACTGAATTCCAGTTGACGCAAACGATGGAAGCTTCCACCGAGCCGCTAGCCGGCACACCCGACCCTTGAATCGCGTTGTGCTCGGCTATTTCCAAATCGTTTCTCCACCGAACAGCTTGGCTAACTGCTGGCGTCGAAGATAGCGGATTAGGTTAGGATCGTTCACTCGCGGCGTCCCATGCAGATGGGCTGAAATATATCCGTAAACCAAGGCTACGGACCCGACGATATAGGGACGGCGCGGCAAACGCACGAGTGACTTTGCCGCTAAGAACAGGGGATGGTATCCAGACACGTAGTCGATCTTACCGTCCTTCACCAACCCTCCCCAACGCCCCCAAGATGCGCCAGTGAAACGATGGTGGATCATGTGGACGTCGAAAAAGCTCGTCGTGGTCCAACCCAGCATGTTAGCTTTGACTTCATCAACAGTGTCCGATCCTGGCCCCACCCAGAGACCGCCAATAGCTTCCCAGCACGCTCGGCGGTAGATCTTGACACCCCCACGAACGTGGAACTTAGGATGATTTTCGAGAATCCTCTGACCATCTTCGTAATGGTAGAGAACTCCGCCGCCGATGCCAATCTTAGGATCGTCGCGGAATTTGGCGAACGTTTTCTCAAAATAGTCTGGCTCGAACGATAGATCGCCGTCCAGCTTACTCAGGTACTCCCAGTCTTTGGGCTCGAGTACGTTATAGCCGTCGTAGAATGCCTCGATGATGCCGGCGCCCCATTTTCGAAAACCGCGGTCGGTGCGGTGGACCGCTTTTATCCAAGTATGTCGACACGCCGCCTCGTCGATGATTTCCCGAGTACGATCTCTCGAGCCATCATTGACGATCACCCATTGCTGCGGACGAATCGTCTGCCGCACCATGCTCTCGATGGTCAGCGGCAGGTATAACTCCTCGTCCCGCACCGGCGTGACGACGACGTACCGCGTCTGCATCGGATTGATCGACGGCTCAGTCAAGCAGATACCTGTTCGTGTACCGCCCAATTCTCACTTCCGCGTCGGAAGGCTCCGACTCCCGCCTCACTGGCACCGACGCTTCTTGCAACGCGACCACTCCCTCCACTGCCTTAAACCGAACGCCAGAATTTGCCAATGGAATCGTGCAGGCCGAGATCATGGAGATCAGCGCAAACCATGCTATCCGGGACTGATCGAAGTAGTTGACTCCAAAGAACGCAATGACGTTCGAAAAGAGGGCAGCGCCCAGAAACCACAGAAACCATTGCCGCTGCTTGTTTTTGGCGCGCTTTCGAGCCTCTCCGATGCGGGCGAAGCTGCGGGAGATGACCAGGATATAAAAGAACAGCGCGGCCAACCCTCCGGCTTCTCCAACCGAGACGTACATATTCTGCGCGTCCCACATATCCCATCCCCACGTGGCAGCGTCTTTGGTACCAATCAGCCACCAACTGCTGAAATGGTTGATGAACTGATCAATCAGCTCCGCCCGATGGTAACTGGACGACGATCCCGTCAGGTCGATGCGGGCGATCACAAACCACACCGGCGCCTTCATCACCAGATGCAAGCTGATGAGCGCGACCACGATCGCGGTCCGCACCCTCTTCATCTTCTTGCGCAGCGGCCAGGCAAATACCGCGAGGATTCCCGCCGCATACGTCAGCAGCGATGTGCTCGTCTGCGTCGTTACAGTCATCACCGTCGCGCCAACAATTCCGACGACGGAGAGCAGTTTGGCCTTGCCGTTTTTCCATAACAAGAAAAACAGCGGGATGGCCGTTGCCGCGAAGGTCCCCGCCGTCAAAGCATGTTGAAAAACTGCCTGAGAACGAATCTTGCCGTCGCGAACCTCCGGAACTGCAACCACCCCTCCGAGCAAGCCGAAGACATTGACCGTCTTCATCTGCTCGTAAATCATCGCCGCGCCGAGGATGACCATCAGTCCGGCAAAACATTTGATGACCAGAAAACTATCCTCTTCATCTTGGATCAGGCTACGCAACAGCAGGTAGCCGAGCAGATAATCCCAGAGAAAGCCAATCTGATTGACCAAGGCCCCGGCGTCCGTATACTGCGCCATCGTAGCGGCCGCCTGGATCACCACATAGAAGGTGAAAGCCGTATCGATGGAATTCCAGCCTCCGGCATAAACCTGCTTCTGGTTCGGACCCTTCATAAAGCGCGCCCGAACGAAGCCCACCAAAATCAGGATGCGCTGAACGAAGAGATGAATCCCGGCAACATAAAGTTGCTGCCCTACCGGGATCAAAAACAACGAGGCCAGAACCGGCACGATCACATACTTGCGCGGTAAGACGAAAAACATCACTAGCGCCAGCAAAGCCAGAACCAGCACAGCGGGATGAAGAACGGTTGCATTCGCCCCGCCGCCGAATTTTGGGCCGTGTTCTTCCATTATCTACTTGGAGTCTGACTTCCTGAATACAGCGTGAATACTCTCGCCGTCCCCGGCGAGACCAATCGCCGCAGTGAACAGCGGCTGCACCGCGAAGCGGTACATTTTGCGTACAACCTTCCACGGAAAACTCGCTTCTTCTATCTTCGACAGAGGACGACGAGTAATACCGACTTTCGCCAACAGTTCAGAGTTTATATAGTAAAGACTCTTCTCGATGAATAGTTCACGGCCCGCCATCATCGAGACCTCTTCGAGCCCTACCGAGGCCGCAAGTTGGCTCAACGACTTCGGGGAAAAATGGTAAAGATGCCGAGGTAACTCAAGCGGGTACCAGTACGACTTGAAGGTCCGGAGGCCTGCCGAATCGATGTTCGGCATGAGGGCGTAGAAAATGCCGCCAGGCTTCAACCACTCCGAGACTTTGCTCAGCACCTGGCGCGGATGGTAGAGGTGCTCGAAGACGTGAAAGCAGGTGATCGCATCAAAGCTTCCCGGCTGGTAGGGTGCGTCGAGGATGTCGCCAACAAACACCTTGGCGCCGCACCGGGACAAGGCACGGTCGGCTGATTCCGTCGACATTTCCACTCCATACAGATCCCATTTGCCGCCTTGGAGCGTTGAGAGGAATGATCCCGAACTACAGCCGAGGTCGAGAATCGATCCCCCCTGCTTATAGAGGTCCAACGTCTCGCGTCGATCCTGCCAGCGCTGCGGCGAACTCTCTCCCGCCTCGGCGATCTTGCGATCATAGTCGTGCCCGTAGTGGAGGTACATATCCTCCGGTTTCGGAGCATTGTCGAGCCACACGAGCGAGCAGGAGGTGCAGCGCACCAGTCGGTAGATTTCCGTGGCTCCGTGGAAACGGTCGGGTGCCTGCAGCACTTGCTCTGTGCTCTCTCCGCCACAGATGATGCAGCGTCGCGCTGCCCCGGTTACCTCCGTAAGAACTAAACTCGGTTCAGCGACCTTCGTTGGCATGAACCATCCTTTTCGGCTCTCTTTCCGAAGCCATCTCGTTTACCCGCACCCACTGTCCGGAAATCGGGTCGTAGGTTTTAATCAATTTCGCAGGATTTCCCGCAATGACACTGAAGTCAGGAAAGCTTCTGGTTACAATGCTATTCGCACCCACCACGCTATTCCTGCCCAAATTCAGCTCACCTTTGGCGCAAAATATGACGCAGCCATACCCCAACCAGCTGTTCCTGCCGATCACTATCCGACCGCCCGCATTTATCCCCTGCGCGTGAATCGGCAAGCTGGGATCGGAATATTCGTGGTTGTGATCCATAATAAGCACTTGCGGGGCCAGCAACACGTCGGCTTCGAGTTCGATGTAGTTCTTGGCGGAAAGAGTTGACCTTCGGCCGATCTTGCATCCGTTACCCAGCACGAGCTTGGGTTGTTCAGGCGCCGAATCTTCGACGATGTTGATCCAAACGCCGGAGGGCAAAAGAACATCATCGCCGAGCGAAACAAATTGAGCGGCTCCGCGCGTCAGATCGCACGAAGGGTCGATGGAAAGCCGGCGGCCGACTGCGGCGAAGGGATAGGTTGCGCGGACCCACTCCGTGTTGAGCCTCCGAACGACGCGACCGAAAAACTGGAACGGATCTTCGACGGGTTCGCGACGGGATGTCAGATTGGCTTTCATTTCTTACTTGACGGGCTAGCTGTGTGAACGGCCGAATTTTGGAAAAAATGAAGTGTAGAGTGCTTGTTTCTCGGCATCGGTGACGGAACCCGTTCGCACCAACAAGGGCCACGCTACAAGAAGACACGCCAGTCCCGCTTCCGCGAGTTTCAGCGTCGCAAACAGGCGGCTGGCCTGATATCCGGGCAAGGGGATGTAGGATGCAGCAACCCCGGCCACAAAAATCAGTACAGCAGCCACAAACAATCGGACCGCTCCAGGTAAAACCACCTTGGCTCGAAAAACGTCGAATGTTCTTGCTAATGCGTACAGCATGAAGAGCATTCCCGCGAGCTCGCAAAGCGCCAAACCGACCAAGACGCCGACAAACCCCAACCTCGGCGCGAGAGCCACCACTCCAACGATAAAGACGATTCGCAGCACCTGGCGAACATTGTCGAGTACCGCTTTTCCGGACACACGGTAGAGAACGAGCGCCAACAGGGAGAAGGCGGCGAAAAGAGCGCGCAAGCATACGAACCAGAATGCTGACCGGAAGCTGGGATCAGTTTGGCCCGTCCAAGCGTACGCCATGGTCGGACCAAAGACGGCGATAAATCCGAGCGGAAACAGGCTCAGTCCAAGCGTGACCTTGAACGCCTTGCTGAGCAGCGCCTTCATCCGTTCCGCCGAGCCGGAGGCAAAGACCATGGTCCCACCGGAAAGAATCGGTGGCAGGAACGAATCCTGAAGCGCAGAGGCGGAGGTCACCACGCGCGTCACTACCGCGTAGACTCCGGCGGCGTTCGCGCCAAAGCCCCGCAGAATCGCAATCGGGATCAGCGAGTTGTACACAACTTCGAGCACATTTACCAGTTGATAACTGCCAGCAAACCGAACCAGTTCGTATAGAACGCCCCTGCTCAACCAGCGCACTCCCAGCCGAATTTGCGGAACGATGTGATGGGCGGCGAAGTAGCAACAGGTAAGGTAGAGCAACTCCGAAATACCCATCACCGCAGCCATCGCGGCTAAACCATAACCGAAGTGCAGGACAGCAACAATAGCTCCCGCCTCCGCCACCGAAAAGAAAGTATTGAATTTGCGGACCAGGTCCACGCGATGGCCGCCCATCACGATCGCCTCAAAAGCAGCGCCCACGTTTGCCATGAGCATGATCACGGCCAGAAAAGCGATCGCACCGGCGGCGGATTTCAGAAACTCAGGAGGCACCCCGGCGAGGCGTGCAATTCCCTGCGAGAAGAGGAACGCCGGGATCAGACCCACAACGGAAAGAACCAACATGATGGCGGAACCGGTACTCAGGAGCCGGTTGGCTCGATCGTAGTCTCCGTCTCCCGTCGCCTCGGCCACATACTTTTGGAACGCCGTCTTGATTCCCACGCTGCCAAAACGCATGTAGGTCGCGGTCATCATGATGACGTTCCAGATGCCGTACCCGCCCAAGCCCAGGTGATGAATGACAATTGGCACCGTCACCAGGCGCGTCAACACCTGCACGACGTTGGCAACAACACCAAAAATGGTGCTTCTGCCGATCGTGCTGGCTAGATGATGGCTGGAATGTTTTTCTTGAGTGGATTGCATTGTTTCGGTTTAAACAGACAAGCGTTTGTCGCCTCGCGAGTGCGCGATCGGCGATAAACGGTGGGGCAGGGTTGTTTGAAGTCTAGTGAACCGTAGCAGTCAAATTCGTCGGCGCTTGAGGCGCCTGCGCCGAGGTGTACAGGAATGCTCCTGAATCCCATGCAGCGGTGGGCGGGCGGCCAGTTATCGGCTCCGCTGGGCAGGACGGCTGTTCTCCGCTGCCCACTGTACATGTGTATGTAGTGTCGCTGGCTAAGGTAGACATATTCTGGACAGCCTGCGCCATCAGATTCGTGCCTGCGCCAACCGTCGACCCTTTGGAATTCGCGGGCGAAAACGCATAGGTTTCGGACGAGGTGTGGCCCTGACTATTGGCCGTGGACAACGTCTGAACTATGTTCGTCGATGCAAAGGTGCAACTCTGGGCATGCCCGGTTCCACTTGAGCACCCGCTAGCGGTTGTCAGAGTAATAAAATGATTGTTCTGATAGATGAAAGATGTGGCGATAGAACCGGATCCGATCACCCCGATGCCGTTCTGACAGACGTCGTATTGCGTGTTATCGTCGCCGCACTCTACGGTGTTGTTTTCGAAGACGTAGCTTCCTGCCGCCTTGCAATAGCCGTTGCTCGTTTCGCCGGCACTACAATAACTTGGATTGTAGACCGGTGGAGCGAAGTCCATGACCTGGTTGTCGTGAACCTGGTAGATCACGTTATTCCACATGTAGGCAGTGGCACCGGGATTCGGCGCAATCCAGAGCGCCAACCCAGCTCCCACGTTCGTGATTACGTTGTTGTAAAAATACAATCCAAGGTCTCCGTTATCCTCGAAACCATTTTCGTGGGTGCAGTTTCCCGCGTATTGCGGGAAAGGCATGTTGCAGTATGCAGGGCCGACGTCTTCGATGTGATTGTCGTGAACAACGCTGGGATAGCTCACGATGAACGCGCTCGATACTTGCTTGATGTAGTTGTTATAGGCAACGGAGGGACCATTGAAAAAAGCGTTCACGCTGTGGTCGCCCGACACATCCGTTCCCACAACCACGTTATCGTGCGCAACGGTAGAACCCCACCCGCCCATAGAAAAAACATTTATAACCCCATTGCTCGTGGCCGCATCTGTTCCGGCGTGCGACCATCCGTGGATATAGAGATTCTCCCAGGTCTGACCATTTCTCTGACCGGCATTGAATATGCCGCAGTCGCCGTAAGGCGCTCCGCTACAAGAGGCGCCAGTCCAGTAGAACCCTGTGATCTCGAAGTTGTCTATGGTTACGTTCGAGGGGACGGTGAACATTGTGTTGTAGTTGTTGGCGATTACCGACCCTCCAGCACTCAGGATGGGACGCGCCCATGCGCTTCCCGCGTACCACGTCTGATCGACGCCTACGTAAATCGGGCTGGCGGCAGTTCCGTTCCCAGGCAGGTTCCACATGAACGAAGCGTTTGGCCAGGTCACGCCGCCTTTTAGAATGATCGAGTCCCCTGCATTGATGGTGGCGGAGCTGCAAACCTTCGCACAGGCCTGCATCCCGGGCGCATTTTGCCACGGGCTAGTCTTGGAGGTCCCGCTGTTGGAATCGTTCCCGTTGGAGTAGTCAACGTAGTAAGTTGCCGCAAACAGGTTGGCGCTCAATGCCACACAACCCATCAACAATAAGCTCCGTGCCAATCTTGCCATTG
>Ga0116134_1000094_pt1 | contig 47425 bp, 44 predicted proteins | sample June2015DPH_19_5_FD_89737 | JGI IMG/M metagenome (GOLD analysis project Ga0116134, IMG submission 89737) | Peatland microbial communities from SPRUCE experiment site at the Marcell Experimental Forest, Minnesota, USA - June2015DPH_19_40 | ecosystem: Environmental > Terrestrial > Soil > Wetlands... | reverse complement strand
TTTGCTAGTACTAGCGTCAGCGGGCCAGGCCAGAATCGGCGGGCCAGGCGGTCAGCGATTTCTGGCCAGTTCACAACTAGTGACTTCGCCATTTCTATGGATGCTACGTGAACGATAAGGGGACTGGCGGCGGGTCTGCGTTTAACAGCGTAGATGCGGGCTACAGCTTCAGCGTCGAGGGCGTTGGCGCCAAGACCGTAAACGGTCTCGGTGGGAAAAGCCACAAGTCCTCCGGCGCGGAGGAGCCGGGCGGCGTGGTCGATTTCGCCGGGATCGCCAGTTTGAGGCCTGGTTTGAGACATGGATAACTCTAGATTGTAGATTGCAGCAGTCAGATTGCCGATGGCAGAAGCGCAGGGCCCAACCACAGGAGGGACGGAGAAGCTCGCAGCGCGAAGAAATCCGGGGCGGGCAGAATGACCGTGAGCGGAGCCGCCCCACACTGCAAAATCACTTTTTCTTGTCGTCCTTCTTCTCTTGTTCTTCGACTACAAGGTTATTGGTTACTGAGAATACGCCGTGGACGCCATTTGCCTGCATGCCGGCGATTTGCTTGTCCATCTGGCGGGCCACCACGCCTTCGAGCGTCACGTGTCCGTTGTTGACAATGATGTGAATGGGCGGCACGGCACGCAACTGATACTCGCTTAGTACTTCGTTGCCGTAGATGGCGCGGTAGGTAGCACGGCGGATTTGGTCGTCGAAGATAGAGGTCGGCAAGACCTCGATATTGTTGACGACTTTCTCGACACCTTCAATGCGCTTGACGGCGTTTTCCGCGTCGGACTTGAGCGTGGGACGCGCGACCTGACCGAGCAGGGTCACGGTGCCATCAGGGTCGACCTTGTAGGCGAGGTTGTCGAACACGCCATAATAAGGAAGCATCACGAGCTCATGACGGACTTCCTTATAGATGCGATCGAGGCTCTTTTGACTGAGCGCGCCAGCCGGTTGGTTGTTCTGAATGGTGGGACTGGCGAGAGCCGCCATTGAGAAAATCGTCATCGAGAGAATCGTCATCGACAGAATCCGTGGGAGAGCAAGAATTGCGAGCATTGATTTCTTCATGGGTTTGACCTCACGCAAGATTTTCTGGGACCGTGAGAGCTTCTGAAAGCCTTCGCACTATTCTGACGCTGGAAAGAACCGAGTGGTTGCTTTTTCTTGCGCCAGGGACCGGCGCATGCCACCTAATTCTTTGGCGAATCCAGAGTTGCTGTGACCGCAGGCAACTGCCGAGCGACTCAGGCGGTTTTGGGTTTACGACGGCGCTCTCGGAAGCCCTCGATCAAGAGATAGAGCACGGGGATAAAGAATAAGTTCAGGATCGTGCTCATGATCATGCCCCCGAAAACGGTGGTGCCCACGGAGTGGCGTCCGTTCTCTCCGGCGCCGCTGGCGGTGACCAGCGGGACAACGCCGAGGATGAAAGCGAAGGACGTCATGAGAATCGGGCGCAGGCGGATGCGGGCGGCTTCGACGGCCGCGTCGAGGATGGTCAGACCGCGCTCGCGCAACTGCTCGGCGAATTCCACAATCAGGATGGCGTTTTTGGACGCAAGGCCTACCAGCATGACGAGTCCCACCTGGCAGAAGACATCGTTCTGCTGGCTGCGGATCCATTGCGCGGAAAGCGCACCAAGTAACGCCATGGGCACGGCGAGCAGAATGATGAACGGCAGCACGAAGCTTTCATACTGCGCCGAGAGGGTGAGGTAGACGACTAACACTCCGAGACCAAAGAGGATGAGAGTGGTCGATCCCGACGCCAACTCTTCGAGCGAGATTCCCGACCATTCGTAGGTGTAGCCCTGGGGCAAGACTTTCGCGGAGAGTTGCTGCATGGCGACGATGGCCTGTCCGGAGCTGAAGCCAGGCGCAGCGGACCCGTTGATTTCTGTCGAGCGGAAAAGATTGTAGTGACTGATGACCTGGGGCGCGGCGGTCTGGGCGATGCTGACTAAATTCGCGAGCGGAACCATGGCGCCTGAATCGGAGCGCACGTAGTACTGCCCGATGTCCTGCGGATGCGAACGGAATTGCTTGTCGGCCTGCACATAAACGCGATAAGAACGGTTATTGAAATCGAAATCGTTGATGTAGGCCGAACCCATGTAGACGCTGAGAGTGTCAGTGATCTGGCTGAGTGGAATGTGCAGGCTCTTGGCCTTTTCGCGATCGATGGTGATGACATACTGCGGGTCGCTCGCGGTGTAGGTGGTGAATAGGCCGGTCAGATCTTTGCGTTCGCCGCCGGCGCGAGTGAGGTCGTGGGTAACTTTATCGAGATCCTGTAGCGTGTGATTGCCCTGGTCCAGGAGCTCGAATTGGAATCCGCCGAACTGTCCGAGACCTTGCACGGCGGGCGCTTCGAAGGGGATAACAATCGCGCCGGAAATTCCGAAGAATGGGCCGCGCAGCCGATCAAGGACTGCAGCAGCGGTGTGCTCGCGGCCCTTGCGTTGCGCATAGGGCCGGAGGCTTAGGAAGACCAGGCCGGCGTTGGGAGCGCTGCCTCCGAAGCTGAAGCCGGCGACCGAAAAGGTGTTTCCGATTTCAGGAAAATTCTTGGCGATGGCGTTCACCTGTGCGCCGATCTTTCGCGTGTATTCCAGCGACGCTCCAGTCGGAGCCTGGATGGCAACGATGAGGTATCCCTGATCTTCGGTGGGGACGAAGCCTTGGGGCACGTGCCGGAAAACGAAGTAAGCGAGACCGAGGCCAGCGGCAAACAGGATTAGAGCGACGACTTCGAAACGCAAGAAAGCGCGAAGGGCGCGAACGTAGCCGCTGGTAAGCGCGGCCAGGAAGCGGTCGACGCGTTTGAAGAACCAGTTCTTTTCGCCGTGCTCGCGACCCAGCAAAAGCGCGGAGAGTGAGGGCGTAAGAGTGAGCGCGTTGAAAGCAGAGATCGCGATCGAGAAGGCGATGGTCAGCGCGAACTGACGGAACAGAATACCGGTCGTACCGGGAAAGAAAGCGACCGGCACAAAGACGGCAACCAGCACCAGCGAGGTGGCAATGACCGCGCCCGTGACTTCCTTCATAGCGTCGGACGATGCTTTGACGGGATCGGACTCGCCTTCCTGCAGATGGCGCTCGATGTTTTCGATGACGACGATGGCATCGTCGACCACAAGGCCGGTGGCCAGCGTGATGCCGAACAGCGTCAGCGTGTTGATGGAGAAGCCAAGCAGCTTGACGAAAGCGAACGTGCCGATGAGCGAGACGGGTATGGTGATTGCCGGGATGATGGTGGAGCGCCAGTCTTCGAGGAAGATGAAGATGACCAGGATGACCAGGAAGATGGCCGTGCCCAGGGTCGAGACTACATCGCGGATGGATTCGCTGACCGCGTCGGTGGTATCGAAAGCGACCTCATACTTCATGCCGGGCGGAAAGCGCTTGGCAAGGCGGTCGAGCTCAGCGAGGCAGCGGCGGTGCACGTCGAGGGCGTTGGCGGTGGAGAGCTGCGTGATACCGAGGCCAACCGATTCGTGCCCGCTGTAGTCCAAGTCGGAGCTGTAGTCTTCGGCGCCGAGCTCGGCGTGACCGACGTCCCGCAGGCGGACAAGAGTGCCATCGGCATTGCTCTTCAGGATGATGTCATCGAACTGACTAGCTTCAGAAAGACGGCCGACGGCGCGGACGCTGATCTGGAACTGCTGGCCGGGAAGCGAGGGCTGAGAACCGACTTGTCCGGCGGCGACTTCGACGTTTTGTTCCTGGAGCGCGCTGACCACATCGTCGGCGGTAAGGGCGCGGCTGGCCATGCGCACGGGATCGAGCCACAACCGCATGGAGTATTTGCGTTCGCCGAAGATGAGGACGTCGGCCACGCCGGGAATACGCTTCAGGCTATCGCGGACGTAGACATCGAGGTAATTGCTCATGAAGAGCGTGGAGTAGCGACTGTCGGGCGAGAGCACGGCAGCACCGAAGACGAAATTCTGCGAGCTCTTGGCGACGGTGACTCCGACTTGCTTCACCGCGGTAGGGAGCCGTCCGGAAGCAGTGTTGACGCGGTTCTCGATATCAACGGCGGCGAGGTCGGGATCGCGGTTGAGGTCGAACGTGGCGGTGATCGAGCTGACCCCGTTGTTGTCGCTGGAGGAGGTGATGTACTTCATGCCCTCGGCGCCGTTGATCTGCTGCTCCAGGGGCGTGGTAACGGCGGACTCGACGGTCTGGGCGCTGGCTCCGGTATAGACGGCGGTGACACCGACCTGCGGCGGCGCGAGGTCAGGAAATTGTGCGATGGGAAGTGTAGGGATACAGACCGCGCCGGCGAGAATAATGAGCAGGGCGCAGACGGTGGAGAATACCGGGCGATGAATAAAAAAGTCGACCATAAGTGTTCGTTGTCGAGAAGGACATCGGGTGATCGGGTGATCGGGCCATCGGGTGATCGGAAGTTCAGTAGATGACCCGACGATTCGATCGCCCGATGCCTAGCTGCTGCCTTCCTGCGGGACTACGGGTATGCCATCGATTAGAAACTGGGTACCGGAAACAACTACCTTGTCTCCCGGTTTTACACCGTCGAGGACGACATAGTCGTTGCCTACGATCTGGCCGATCTGGAGCGGCTTCTGGTGGACTACGTATCCACCTTTCTGGTCAGACTCAGCCACAAAAGCGAAATAGAGGCCGCCGATTCGCGACACGGCGATGACCGGAACCACGGGCTTTTCCTGGCTGCCCCAAACCACACGGGCGCGGATGAACTGGGCGGTGCGCAGGCTGTCATTCGAATTTGCAATCGTCGCTTTGGCGAGCACGGTCTGCGTCGCCGTGTCCACCTGTGGCGAGATGAACGTCATGCGACTGGTGGCGAGCGAGTTTCCTGAAGCGTCAACGATCTGTACGGGAAGATTCATCTTCAACTGGGCAGATTTCTCGATGGGAACATAGATATAAGCTTCGAGGCTGCCGGGACGATCGACGGTGGTGAGCGTGGTAGTGGTGACGACACGGTCGCCGACGCGGACGGGAACATCGCCGACAATGCCGGCACGCGGGGCAACCACCTGGTAGTAGTGCAACTGGACCTGCTGCTCGCTGACCTGTGCCTCGAGCGAGTGCAGTTGCGCCTCGGCGGCGTCGATGGTTGCGCGCGCCTGGTCGAGATCCTGCTTACTGACTACGCCGGCACTGGCCAGGCCGCTGACCCGCTCGTAATTCTGCTGCGCCCATTTGACCTGCGCGACCTGAGCGGCGCGGGCATCATCCTGACTTTTGACCGTGGCCTGCTGCTTGGCGGGATCGATCTGCATCATGGGCGCCCCGGAAGCGACAAGTTCGCCGGAGTGCACGAAAATCTGCGTAATGATGCCTTCTACCTGCGGCATGACCACGGCAGAGTCGCGGGATTTCAAGGTAGCGACGTAGTCGGTGGTGTCGTCGACTCTTTGGACTTTGGCGGTTAGGACTTTGACCGGCATGGCCTGCGGGGCATCAGCTTTGGCTTCTTTGCCTTTGCCGCAGCCGGCAGCGAAAAGAAGTGCGAACAGAAGGGTGCCGGACAGAATCAGAGACCGCGTTCTTGTAAAAACTCGAGACATAATCATTGCTCTTACCAAACCTACTCAACCTGCAAGAACAAGAAGAAGAGAAGAGCACCTCTGGGCCTAGCCCCAGTGATCACACGGCAGATTACTGACGCTCTGCTCGAAGATGCGAACCAGCAATACTAGAACATAAATGGATTCATCGTAAGGGCATAAAGGTCCAAGAATTCCTGGTTCTGCTAAATTGTTTTGTTATGAAACCGAGTCGAAGTTTTGCGAGCGACAACAATGCGGTGGTGCATCCCGAGGTGCTGGAGGCGATCCGGCGCGTTAACGAAGGCCATGTGGTGGGCTATGGGGACGATCCGCACACGGAATCGGCAGTGGGAAAATTCCGCGAGCAGTTCGGAGCCGATGTAGCGGTCTTCTTCGTTTTCAATGGGACGGCGGCGAACGTGCTGAGTTTGCAGGCCCTGACGCGGCCGTTTCATGCCGTCCTGTGTCCCGAGCTGTCTCATATTTATACGGATGAATGTGGCGCGCCGGAAAAGTTTACCGGCTGCAAACTCGTGCCCCTCAAAGCACCGGACGGGAAGCTGACCGTGGAAACGGTGACGCATGCGTATCACGGAATTGGGGATCAGCATCACGTGCAGCCGCGGGTGATTTCGATTACGCAATCAACCGAAATGGGAACGGTGTACAAGCCGGCAGAGGTCGAGGCGCTGGCGCGGTTTGCCCACGAGCGCAAGATGTTTTTGCACATGGATGGGGCGCGGATTTCAAACGCCGTGGCAGCGCAGCGACTAAGCTTGCGGCAGGCGACGCGCGATTTGGGAGTAGATGTGCTTTCATTCGGCGGGACCAAAAACGGGTTGATGGGTGTGGAGGCGGTGGTGTTCTTTCGTCCGGAACTGGCGGAGGATTTTTCGTTTGTGCGCAAGCAGGGGATGCAGCTGGCATCGAAGATGCGCTACATGTCGGTGCAGATGGAGGCGCTGTTGACTGACGATCTGTGGCGCCGGAATGCGGAGCACGCGAACCGTATGGCGCGACTGCTGGAACAGGAAGTGAAGAAGATTCCGCGAGTCAGGATTGTGTATCCCGTAGAGGCGAACGGTGTGTTTGCGCAAATTCCGCAGGACGCGATTAAGAAGATACAGGAGCGGTACTTCTTCTATGTGTGGAGCGAAGAAGAGTCGGTGGTGCGGTGGATGTGCTCGTTCGACACGACCGAAGAAGACGTCCGGGAGTTTACGGAGTTTGTGAGGAAAGTAATGAGGGACCTCCCGAGCTGAAGCCCCCACGTTCTCTGTGCGATGCGGCAGGATCGATTTCCCGCTTCGTGAGCGGAATATCGGCGCACTTATTTCTTGCCTGTCTTGCCTGCTCTAACCCTGGCCCATCGTGCCCTTTGCGCCGCCGCAATTCTCCTGCGTCCTGCCGCCGAAATCGTTCGTTTCTTGCGAGTTGCGACGGGTCCAAGCTTGCTCCCCTGCAGGAAGACTTTTCCGAAGGTAGTTAGGGCGGCGGTTACCCGGTGGAGTTCATTCTCAAGTCGCGCACGTTCCAACTCGAGTTGTTTGACTACGGACTGAATCAGTGTTTTTGGCATAAGAAGATTTTATCACTTGTAAGTTGGACATCAAGCGGTTCCCGCGGGAAGGGCTTGTTAACTGGCAAACAATTCCCGTTTCCGGATGAAATCCCGCTCTGGGCAAGGACTTCAGGCTGAGTCAGGAGAGCCGAAGGCCGTTACCATCCCAGGTCGGAGCTACGGTCAGACCTGCGTTCGGAGTTACTTTGCTCGCCGAAGTGGTTGCGCTTCTTATAGGACATGATCATCAAGCCGATGCAGATACCCATGGGCGGGAAGATGAGTACGAGGATCCCGCTTTTGAGGGCCTGGATCATGCGCGGGCCGGCGCCGGCGGCCTGGGTGTAGCAGAGCGCGCAACTCTGGCTCCAAGCGGACTGGGGCAGCGCAAAGCTCGCCAGCAGAGCGAGTAGAAGCGCGGCTTTCATCCAGCGGGTGGCAGTTGTCGTCTGTCTCATATTTTTGCCCTCACTCAGTGCGGGCGCATATGGAGCAAGCGGACGCTGTCGGACCAGATCATGTTCATCATGAACAGAACGAAGATCGTGTATGGGATCAGGAACAAAGCCAGCCACTGACGCTCCTCCGCGAGGTGCATGAAGTACATCACGGCGATGGACGCCTGCAAGAAGGCCAGCGCAAGCATCAGCATGGGCTGCGGGCCGGCCATCATGGCGAAGCAGACCTGGTAAACGGCGATCGCCATAATTATGACATACACAATGTAGGTCGTCGCCATGCCGTTTGATTGTCCGGTCGAATTCGGTGTCGTGGTCATAGAGTTCACTCTGAGTTCACCTTCCCGTGGTGGTTTCGCTAGCGCTTCATGTTCAAGAGATAGAGCATCGGCACGACGAACATCCAGACGATGTCGACGAAGTGCCAGTAGAGGCTCCAGATCTCGATGTGCTTGGCGGAGTAGCGCCCGGCTTTGTATGTCAACGCGACGACGGTGAGAGCGATGACGCCACCGATAACGTGCAACATGTGCAATCCAGTGATGGTGAAAAAGGTGGCGCCAAACATGGGCGCGCCCCAAGGATTCTGGAACATGCGGACACCTTCTCCGATGAGCGAACTCCACTCGCGGAGGTGAAGGATGGCGAATAGTACACCCCCGGCAGCGGTGACCAGGGTCCACTTGAAGGCTCCGGCGCGGTCGTCGTTTTGAGCGGCTCGTACCGCAAGAAGAATGGTCAAGCTGCTGGTAACCAGGATGAAGGTCATCAACAAGGCATTCCAGATGCTGGCGTGTTCGAACGGCGTGGGCCAATCGGCGCTCGCGTTGCGGATGTAGCCGTAGGCGAACAGAAAGGCGCCGAATGTCACCGCGTCCGAAATGATGAACAGCCACATCACTAGCTTGCTGGATGGAATCGCAAACGGTGACTCTTCCATCACGCCTGCAGCGTGGGGATCGACTGCGAGATTCGCTTGACTCACTTAGCCTCCTGATAAGTTACAGCTTCAGCCAGACGTTACAGCTTCAACCAAACAACGAAAAGCAGGTAAATCCAAAGCATGCCCATGAAATGCCAATAGTAACAAGTTGAATCCATGGTGCTCTTGCGCAAGATGGGCACTGGACTGCGCAGGAGATAAATAACTCGTAACAAGCCGCCCAGACCGCCGAGAACGTGAACGGCGTGGACGGCGGTAAGCACGTAGAAAAACGAACTGTTGGGATTCGTGTTGAGATAAAGTCCTTCGGATCGTAACTGTAGCCAGGCTAAATACTGGCCGACTACAAAGGCGAGTCCAAGAGCCAAAGTGGCGCCAAGCCACTGCATGGCCTGAGAGCGGGTCACGCCCTCGCCGCGGATGTAGCTTGCGACTTTCTTTCGCGCAAACTCGAGCGTCAGACTGCTAAGGACGAGGACCGCGCTGTTGAGATAAAGAATGTGCGGAATGACGATGTGCTGCCAGTCGTTCCCGGAGCCTTGGCGGACGATAAGGGCGCTGGTGAGGGCAGCGAAGGACATGGCGATGGCCGCGAGAGCAACCCAGATGCCGGTGCGGGCGGGCTCGGGCGATCGGTCGGCGATGGCACGGAGTTCACCTCCACCGTGAATGAAACCAGCGGAGCCACCGCCGCCGCCCGCATGGGGAAAGGATCTGGACGCCAGCGTATTGATTACCGGTGGCTCAGGAACAGTCGTCGCCATATTACTTTTGTGCCTCTCTCTTTTCTTCCTGCCACACTTCGCTGAGTCTTGCTGAGTTACACCGGCCGAAGCCGCTACTACTTCTCCGCACTTACTGCAGCCCTATGAACGGACTGGTGTTTTCACCTGTTCGGGCGAACTCTGCATGATGAAATCTTCCTTCGCACCTTCGACGCCGTATTGATAGGGATCGTGATATACGACGGGGTGAATGCCGCCGAAGTTGTTCCACGGCGGCGGCGAAGCAACCGTCCATTCGAGCGAGGTCGCATTCCACGGGTTAACCGGAGCGGGTGGACCCCAGAAGCGGCTGTGGACGAGGTTATACAGGAAGATCAGTTGAGCCGCTCCGGTGCAGAGGGCGGCGATGGTGATGAACTTGTGCACCGGCATCAACGGCGCCATAAAATCATCCACGAATGACGAGTAGCGCCGGACGTTGCCTGCCAGCCCGAGATAGTGAAAAGGCATGAAGATGCAGTAAGCGCCGACAAATGTGAGCCAGAAGTGAATCTTACCGAGGGTCTCGTTCATCATGTGGCCGGTCATCTTGGGCATCCAGAAGTAAGTTCCAGCAAAGACGCCGAAGATAGCGGCAACACCCATGACTAGGTGGAAGTGTCCGACGACGAAGTAAGTCGCGTGCAGGTAAATATCAATCGACGGCTGGGCGAGAAAGAATCCACTGACGCCCCCACTCACAAACATCGAGATGAAACCCAAGGCAAACAGCGATGCGGCGGTGATCTGCAGGCGCGAACCATACAGGCTGCCGAGCCAGATGAGCGTCAATACCGTTGCCGGGATGGTGATCACGAGCGTCGGGAATGAGAAGACCAGAGCGGAGAATGGATTCATGCCGCTGAGGAACATGTGATGTCCCCAGACCATGTAGCTGAGAAAGGCGATCGCCATCATGGAGCCGATGACCACCTTGTGACTGAGCAGCGGCTTACGCATGCTGTTGATCAGGATGTGAGAGACGATGCCCATTGCCGGCAGAATCGCGATGTACACCTCGGGATGTCCGAAGAACCAGAAGAGATGTTGCCAGAGGAGCGGCGAGCCTCCGGAGTGGGGCTGGAGATGATCGCTGACAACGAGGCCGGCGGGGATGAAGAAGCTTGTGCCAGCGACCCTATCGAGAACTAAGAGCAGGCAAGCCGGAAGTAACACGGCGAAGGCCAGCAACGAGATACAGGAAGTAACGAACCACGCCCAGGTGCTGAGGGGCATGCGCATCAGGGTCATACCTTTCGCGCGGAGGTCAAGGGTGGTCGCGATGAAGTTCAGCGAACCGAGCAGCGACGCAATGCAGAAAATCGCGATCGAAATCCCCCAGAGATTTTGCCCCATGGCCAAGCCGGGACCGGCGTCTTTGCCGATGGCGCTTAGCGGAGCGTAAGCGGTCCATCCGGAGATGGGCGGGCCGTCCGGGACGACGAAGGCGGCGAGTAATACGACGAAAGCCGTCAAGGTGACCCAGAACGACATCATGTTAAAACGTGGGAAGGCCATATCTTCGGCGCCGATCTGAATGGGCAGGAAATAGTTGCCGAAGGCGGCGAAGGGCGCGTTGGTGAGCACGAAGAAAACCATCAACGTGCCGTGCATGGTAAGTAAGGAAAGATAGTACTCTGGCGTTATTAAGCCGCCGGGCGCACCGTTCTTGGAGAGCAACTGGAGGCCGGGAATGGCGGCATTTGGCCAGACGAGGTGAAAGCGCATGAACCAGGAGAGGAACATCCCGATAAAAACCGCAACCAGCGCCAGACCGTAGTACTGCAGGCCGATGATCTTGTGATCGACGCTGAACACATACTTCCGGAGAAAACCTTGGGGAGGACCGTGATGCGCTGCTGCTTCCGACATTTACCCACCTCGAGTAAAGAGTTGACCTAAGTAGAGACGCGGCGTGCCGCGTCTCCTGCCGCGGAGCGAGACGGGGTAAGCCCGGTCTCTACACGAAATGGCGACGAGTTACTGCGCCGCCTTGTCTTTCAGCCATTTATCAAAATCTTCCTGCGATAACACCTGCAAGTACGCTTTCATGTTGTAGTGGCCGAGGCCGCAGAGTTGCGTGCAGACGATTTCATACTGGCCGGTTTTGGTCGCGGTAAAGTGGACTGCAAGATCGAGACCGGGCACGAAATCCTGCTGGATGCGAAGTTCGCGCACATAGAACGAGTGTCCGACATCTTTGGAGTGCATCAACAAGTTGACCTGGCGATTGACCGGGACGGCGAGCTCACCGGCAACAATATCGTCGCGAGCATCAACGTCGTTTTCGGGATCGAGCCCGAAGAAATTCTGGTTGCCTTCGTCGATCTTGTCGGGATGCAGAGTACCGAACTTACCATCCGGACCGGGATAGCGGAAGTAGAAAGCAAACTGACCGGCCTGGGCCTGGATGGTCAGGGCATCCTTGTCAGGCGGAGCAAAATAAACTGTGGCCCAGGCCTTTTGGCCGATGACCCCGAGGGCGAGAATCTCACTTCCCACTAACAGTAAAGCGGCGATGACGAGGCCTTTGGCGCCACCCGGGAAGGTTTTGAGCTTGTCATTCTTGCCGCGGCCCGCGAACTGCCAGACGAAAAGCGCGAGGACTAACTGCGCGGCGACAAAGGAGACGCCCGCTTCCCACATAGTCTCGTGCAGTTGCTCGTCGATCGCCGCCCCGTGCGTCGAAATATCCGGGGGAGGCCCCCAGTAATTCATCACGATGGGGATGGACGACAGAATCGCGATGATGACAATCGTAACTGCAAAAAGTTTTCCCATTGGTTAGCTCCGCATGCCTGGCTTAAGCACGCACGCGGCGGAGAGGTGTGTCTCCGCCGCCCGTGCGCGTCAGTACGCCTTCGCCTTGAAGGTAAAGTTGACGTCTTTGGTTTCGTTGCCGGTGATGGTGACGTCGGCGGTCTGAGTGCCGTAGTCCTCCTGCCAGGCTGTAATGGTGTACTTGCCGGGAGGAAGGTTGGGCAGTTTGAAGTCTCCTCCACCCTTGGTCACGTCGTAGTGATTCGTATTAAGCACCACAAACCAACCGTGCATCCAGGGATGGATATTGCACTTCACCGAGATGAATTCGGGTTTGGTGTATTTCTCGACGATCGGCGGCGTGCCGGGCGGCTGGGATTTGTTCCACTCTTGATTGACTTTGGCCAAGGGGTGAATGTTGTGCGAAGTTTGGTCGTCGTTAGTGATCTTGAGTTCCTGGTTGACGTGCATGGCCAGAACATGGGGAATATACTGGCAGCCTTTCTGCTCGTAGGTGACCGCCTGCGATGGGACTTGGCCATCATCCGGAGCTCCGGAAGAAACGTACACCACCACGTTATCCAATGCACTGTCGGGGCCAGTCACAACCGTTTCATTAAGAACGGGTGTGGCATGCTGCTTGGCGCAGCTTGGTTCTTTGCCCATATCGATGGCTTTCTGTTTGGCGGGCGTGCCGGTGTAGGTCACTTTGCCGCTCACCGTTCCCGCGAACATCAGGGACGAACCGACGAGCAGGGTCAAAAGAGCTAGCAGGATTTGCTTAGTGCGCATTTAAGTAACTCCCTTCTGAGTCTTCGTTTGTACTGCTGGCCGCCACTATACTACTGGCCGCCACCGGACGACTTGTTGTCGGCCTGGGCAGCTGATGGCCGCGGAGTTTTATCCACGTACGGGGGAATAACTCCGTGCGCAGCCGACAGAACTTCGTTCTCTTTGCTCTTACGATGAACCTGCAACGTGCGCAGGAAATGGACGAGATCCCATGCGTCGTTTGGCTGAATTACATCAGCGAAGGAAGGCATGGGCGTGCCATCCACGCCGGTCATGAAGATCTTGTAGATATCCTGATTGGTGCTGCCGCACTTGAAGCGGGAGTCGTTCCCGGCGACAGCAAAGTTGTAGGGACGAATGGGATTGTCTTTGCTGTCGGTGAGGGTAGACGCGGACGGACCATCGCCCTCGCCGTGCGGGCCGTGACACTTCCAGCATTCGAGCTTGGTGAAGAGCGCTTTGCCGTGAGAAATGCTTTCGAGGGTGACGGGGGGCTCGGGCGGAATCGTGATCGGTGTGCCGGCCTTTTCCTTGTCCCAGCGGGGCGAGAAAATCTTGATATAGGCCACCAAGTCGGCGCGCTCCTGATTGCTGATGGTGTTCCAGACCGGCATGTTGGAGTTGGCGATGCCGCGCCCAATCGTCTTGAAGAGATCTTCATCAGTGGGCAGCGTGCCGGTCAGAGTAGAGCGGCACTTGAAAGTGGCGATGGTGAAGTCGCGCGGCTTCGGATCAAGCCAAACCGCGTTCTCACCGTTGCCGTCGCCGGCCACGCCGTGACAACCGGCGCAAAAGCGGCGGTAATCGTACCTGGCGTTGTCGGATGTCGAGTGGCCAGTGATATTGCCGATGTGGCTCTCCATGGTCTTGATCGCGAGAGGAGGCTTCGGTCCCACCTCAGGTACATCCTGGGCGGATGCCAGCGAAGTGAATCCGGCAGCGCAGGCGCACCCTAGGATCGCGGTGAAAAGACTCGAGCTGATAAAACGCATTGGCTTCAAGCTGTTCATAGTCAGCACCCTTCAACTGAAGTCAGCGCCGGCGAAACGTGTTCGCCAGCGGATTCATCCTCATCAGAAATCAAAGTCCATTCCGAACAGCAATTCGCTGGTGTTTACGTTAGTGGGATTGCCAGACGAGTTAAGCGGCCCGGTAAGGTCCTGGTGGAACAAATTGAATTCGCCGAAATAGGCAAAGCCGGCCCGGCTTGACATAAACGGGTTGTAGCGGTAGCCAATCGAATAGTTGTTGATGTTTCCCAGGTTGGACGGGGTCCCGGGAGTGGCTTGCTGCGACATTCGTTCCGCCTCGTAGACGGCCTTGAAGATCAGCTGCGGACTATATACGTAGCGAGCTTCAACGGTGTAGCCGTTCCAGGTAGGCGCTCGCGATCCCGCCGGAAGAGTTGTTCCCGGCGTATTGTTCAAAGGGCAACCCGGCCCATTCACGGGAGTGGAGCAGGTTGCAGTTGCACCTCCATCGCCATCGGACGCTATTGCGTTGCCGTAGCCCTGCCCGAACCACGCGTTATCCTCGCCGTGCTGAGTAACTAGGTTCACGTCAAAGTGGGGACCGAAGTAGAACTGCCCGTAAAAGCCCACACGGCTGAATCCCTTGTTGTTGATTCCCGAACCAGGGATCGGCACGGCCCCCGTGGGACCGGTGCTGGTCAGATAGTATGTTGCCGCCTGCCCTACAAATGCATACGCCCCGACACGCTGCATGCCTAACTTGCCTGTATCAAAGGCTTGGTCGAAGGTGAAGAAACCGCTATAGGAGTTAGCTCCGGTAGTTAGGTTCACGTTCCCGTCACTCGAACTGAGCAGGGACGCGGATACGCGGGTCTTATCGTCCACCGAGTGTCCCATGTACTCCATCCCGAGCTGGTTATCCCCCATTTGCCCGAAGATGTTTCCGTCACCTACCGGAATGAAGTGGTAGGTCTGATAAATACCGCCGTTACCGGTGAGCCACAGCGTGCGCTTTTCAGAAAGCAGGTTGTTGAGCTCGAACCGACCTAGCTTGATATTGAGCCATGGGCTGCCCCCGATGTTATCGATACGGGCCATGACGCTCTCAAAGTGAAACGCAGCCGTTGGGTCCGACGACGGGAGCACGTAGAAGGAGAAGTTCTTCTCCAGAGTGCCACCGGTATGGAAGTCGAGTCCACTGAGGTCGAAGCCGGACGAAGTGATGCGCTGGGCCGTCGAACCATTGACCGTTCCGGCGTTGGGTCCGGAGGTCGCGTAGGTGTCAACCTGATTAAGGCTGCTCACGCGGTGCCAGATCGGGGTAATGCGGAAAGTCACTGGCCAGTAGCCGGGGTTCTGCCAGATGGGAGAATCGCGCTCGTTCATCAACTGATAGCCATTGTCTCTGAACTTCAGACCAAAATTGTTCAAGGCGGGCCACGACTCGTGGCAGGCCGAGCAACGAAGGCCATACTTCCTGGCGAAGGCAGGTAAAGCGCTCGCCGACTGGCTAGCGCCCAGGAACAGAAAGACCAACGCGAAAGCGGCGGCGAGGACAGAAGTTGCTCGTGGCTGCTTCTGACAGAGATGAGACTGCGCCCACATACGCATGCTGCGCTCCTCAGACATGTTCATAGATTTTGCAAAAACGAAATCTTGCACCCAGGCAATACGGCAGCCAGTCAGCAATCAAGCGTGAATACCATTTGCCTGACTACTGCGTTGCCGCAGAAGCCACAAAATTTTTCACACGAAGGCGCGACCACCCCACTAGGCGGTGCATAGTACTACCGTGAATATTGAAAATGCAATAGGTTTGTAAGATTTTTTTTACAAATTGTTTACATCTTGCCCCGAGTGGGGCGGGGGGATGGCGCTCGGGGTGCCTGCTACGGGAGTTGACAGCGACCAACCCAGCGTATGAGACTCTTGCAACAGGAGCACCGGAGCCGGTCGTGATGCGGGACAAGAGTTATTGCGGGAAGGGCTTGAATCGTTGGGTTACGTTTCATGGAACTTATTTTTACTTTAGGGTAACTGCGGTATTTCTTCTGCTCACTGTGGCGGCAATCCCATCGTACGGCCGCGAAAAAGACAAAGATGTTGCTGAGTATGGTGCGGGCCTGATCGTCAATATTCCGCTGCCGGAGCCCGAAGTGGCGCAGGTGGTGGAAGACGTGGCGCAGAACACGATTATCCGCGGAACCAAGGAATACAACAAAGACGAGTACATCACGAGAGCGGAGGCGGCTACGTCGACGCCGGTTTTTCCGGAATGGACCGAGGGCGGCAAGGTTTTCTACAAGGTGCGGAAGCAGGCGCTCGATCCGCGAAATTTCAAAAACAGCGGCGATCTTGGGACGTTGGCCGTGCGCTACGTAGTGCAGGTACAGGGCTTCCGAAATACCGTGCTGCGCATTGACGCTTTGTTTGTGGAGGATTTTCGCCACAGCGTCCATCTGTCGAACGGCTCGGTGGAAAGCAGCGAGTACAAGGACATCCAGGAACGCCTGGACGCAATCGAACTGATGAAAAGGGAGAACGCCGAGGCCTTACAAGCGAAACAGGAACGCTTGGCGAAAGAAAACTTCGGCCTCGGCAGTGACACAGTTGTGCTGAGCACTCCACCATCGGAGACGTCCCCCGAAAACACGAATGGGGAGAGCGTGAACGGCCAAGCGGCGGTCGAGCAGCCCGCTCAATCGCTGGAACAACACGTTGCCGAGCTGCGCCAGCAGGTGGAGCGGCTGGTAAAGAAGCCCGGGGCTCCGCTCAAGTCCGCTCCCTTCCACACCGCGAGCACGTTGAAGTCGCTGGAGCCTGGCGTCGAAGTTCTGATTCTGATTTCAACGCCTTACTGGGTCGGGGTCGAGACGCACGACGGTCAGCACGGATGGATTCAAAGGGATCAGTTGGAGCCGGTGCCATGACGCGGCAGAGTTTCCGAGTCCCACGCGGATTACTTTGCGCGGCGCTGTCGTCTGCGTTTCTGCTAGCCGCGGCGCGGAGCGCTAGTGCTCAAGCAGGTCCGCAAGCAGCGCCATACGAACGTACCTACCCGCAGTCGAAAAGCTCGGTAGAAAAAGCGCTGAAGGAGTTACAACCGTCCATGAGGGGACGGCTACCGGTGCTGGAAGGATTCGCGTCGCCTGGCGATCATCCTTTGAACCGCTACCAGCGCGCGTATTACCAAGCTGCCGTCCAGGTGAGTTCGACCGCGTCGGGCGGATCGGTGGTGCGGGTGACCGCTAAGGTGACGGCGTGGTACACGGATTCAATTGCATCGCGCTCTGGATATCAACTGCTTGCTTCAAATGGCCGGCTCGAATCCGACCTGCTGGACCAGTTAACCGATCTGCTGACGACGAGTCCCAGTGCGGCGAACTCGCGCGGCAGTTCCAGCGGAGATTTTCCGGTGAAAGCTCCGCCACCGGCGTCGGCTAAGCGGCCGGCAATTGGGCAAGAAGGAGTCGCGGAGAACGGCGCTGCGGAACCGGCCATTTCGGCGCCGATGCCGCGGTTGCCGGAGACCGGGCACGCGTTTCCTTCTTCGTTGGAGCAGGGCTTGTCGAGTCAGCAGCTGGCCGATTCGAAGAATTCGCAAAAGCCCTTAGATCAGCCCTCCAGCGGCTTGCAGGCCGAGGCCGCGAGTCTGGAGGAAGTGCTCAAGAACCAGGCGCACCCGAAGAACCTGGTCGCGATAAAAAAATCAGGAACTCCGGTGGTTTCGACCCCCAGTCTGAATGGCAAGACTTTGTTTCTGGCGAGCGCGCACGATGAATTTGAGATGCTGGATTTCAGCGCGGACTGGGTACACGTGCGGATTTCCGGCTTGTCGCGCGGATGGATCTGGCGCACCAGCCTGGAGATGCCGGAGGGCATTTCGGACGTTCCGCCAAACAGCCCGAGCGCCGCACCGGTCGCGGCCGATCTGTTTCAGGTGACACGCGAAGAGACTGCGCCCTTCCCGGGGGATTGGGAGCCACTTCGAGGCAGGAACGTGAAAATAGTTTCGGTGCAAAAGATCCAGGAAAACGAGAAGGACAGTGGCGCGCAGGCCAAGCTGGAATTCGCAAAATCTTTGCTCGACAAGAACTACGCGGAACTGGCGGCAAAGTCGCAGGAGTTATCTGGGGTGGTGTTGATCTTCGACTCGGTCGATGGCGGCATGATCGCCGCCACGCTCCCGACGGTTCAGGCGTGGAAGGCGGGCAAGTTGTCCGACGCAGCTCTTTGGCATCACTGTTATTTTGATCCACCCGAGACGTTCAACGTTCCGAGCCCTGCAGGCGGCCACTAGTTGCCGTTGCCAGTTGCCAGGGAATGGGTTTTGGTGCGAGCATCGAGAGAGCGAAACGTAGGTCGTTTTAAGTTTTGGCTTGACATTGAACCGATGACGCGGTACGAATGCTCTCTTTTGGCGTTGGTGTGTTCCGTGGGGATTTTGGGGTGAGTGCCGGTTTGAGCTTAACTGCCGGATGAGGGCGGAAGGAGCAAACGGGCGAGTGTGGGGTCCATGTTGCAAAAATTTGTTTCTCTGCTGCGCGATTACGCCGAATTGACTAAGGCGCGCATTACGACTTTGATCGTCCTGACCGCGTGGTGCGGCTACTTCTTTGGCGCGCACCGGATGGGCGTGTCATCGTGGTCGCTGGGCCTCGTCCATGCCATGTTGGGTGTGGCGCTGGTTTCAAGCGGAACGGCGGCGCTAAACGAAGTGCTCGAATCGAGCGTAGATGCGCGGATGCGCCGGACTGCGCTGCGCCCCTTGCCTTCGGGACGCATGACCAGGGTACACGCGGCTATAGTAGGTCTGGCGCTGACTCTTGGCGGCTCCGCTTATCTGGCAACCTATGCCAACTTACTAACTGGGTTGTTGGTATTCTTGACCGCGCTGGTGTATCTGGCCGCATACACTCCGCTGAAGAAGGTTTCTCCGGTGTGCACATTTGTCGGCGCCTTTCCGGGAGCGATGCCGGTGGTGCTGGGTTGGACGGCGGTGCGCGGAAGACTGGAAGCCGAGACTATGGTCCTTTTTGCCATTATGTTCGTCTGGCAATTTCCGCATTTTCTCTCGATCGCATGGCTCTATCGAGAGGACTATGCGCAAGGCGAAATTCGCATGTTGCCGGTGGTGGATTCCGATGGAAAGTCCACCGTGTGGCGGATTTTGGCCTATTCCGGAGCGTTGATTCCGGTTAGTGTTTTGCCGGTTGCGTTGGGAATGGCCGGACGCGTGTATTTGGTTGGGGCCATCCTGATGGGCGCGGCGCTGTTCCGTGTGTCCATGGGGATGGCGTATCCCCAACTACCGGCGACGGCTCCAGCGTCGAAACCGTCGGCTCGACGATTGCTGCGGGCAACGATCATCTACCTGCCCGCGCTGTTCGCGCTCATGATGACTAACTCGGTAGTTAATCGTTAGTAATACATCAATTCATCTGACATCGCCGGGGATGCAGCCTATTGATTGGTCCTATCGGCGCGTCGTCCGCCGAACGCGTGAATGGTCCTGGTGCCAGCTACTGGTTCACCCCCATGCGGGAGCCCCTTTGGGATGAAGTACTCCTCACCGGCTCGGACGGGAATGCGCTTGTCATCAACAATCAGAGTGTAGCAGCCCTGCACGACGATCATGTATTCATCGAAGTCATGCACATGTGGCGTGGACCGGGCCGTTTCGCGGCAGGTCCAGAATGCCATCTGGCTCCCGTCCACTCCGTCGAAGACGTAACCTTCTACTCCGGGAGTCGCTTGACTGCTGGTTGCGATCCTGTTGGCAGGACGCTTCATGAACTCCGGGAAATCGTCCATGTCTTCTCCTTCTACTGCGCGTGAACAAGCATTGGGCTTGTCGTCCTATCAAGGGCAGGTCCAGCGTTACTCCAGTTCCACTTGAATCTTCTTCGTCGCCGGGTCTAGTTTCGCGATCCTAAACTTACGGATTTGCCCTGTGCGTAGCGATTCTGGTTTCGCTTCGCTGGCGCCGCCGCTCTTCCAGCGCGCCTGCAGCATGGAACCTAACGACGACAGGTCGGGCTTTGACGAAGGTGACGAGTCCGGCTCGGCGCGCTTGTTGTCCTGCGCCGAACCTTCCTCGGGAATCCGGCACGTCGCCACGACGCCTTCGCCGAGTTCCACGCGGGCACGTCCGTCGGAAACCTCGATCATGCGGCCAGTGATGATATCGCCTTCCTTATGTTCGGCGAGGTATTCATCCAGGCCAGTCGCAACCAGCTGTTTCATGCTCAGGCGTATGAGCCGCTTTTCCGTGTCGAGCGCCAGCACCTGCGCCTTGACCACTTGCCCGGCTTTCAGCACTTCTTGCGGGTGATTGATGCGTTTCTCCGCGCTGATTTCGCTGACGTGAATCATGCCCTCAACGCCTTCGGTAAGCTGCACGAAGGCCCCGAACTTCGTCAGGCTGGTTACGGGCCCTTCAATCACCGTGCCCGGCGCAAATTTTTGCGCCGCCCCAGCCCAGGGATCGCCTAGCGCCTGCTTCAGCCCGAGCGAGATGCGGCGTTCTGCCGCGTTCACTCCGAGAATTACGGCTTCAACGGTCTCGCCCGGTTTCACCACATCACTCGCAGTTCTTACTCTCTTGGCCCATGACATTTCGGAAATATGAATCAGACCTTCGATGCCAGGATCGAGTTCCACAAACGCACCGTAATCGGTGAGCCGGGTAACGGTGCCGTGCACCCGTTCGCCCGCCTTAAATTTTTCCGCGACGGAATCCCACGGATGCGGCTGAAGCTGCTTCATGCTGATCGCAACGCGCCGCTTTTCCGAGTCGATCTTGATGATCATGGCTTCGATCTGCTGGCCCGTCGAAAGCACGTCCGACGGCTTGTTGACGCGACGCCAGGAAATTTCGCCGACGTGAAGCAGGGCGTCGGCGCCGCCGATATCGACGAACGCGCCGTAATCGGTCAGGCTGCGGACCTCGCCCTGCACAGTGTCGCCTTCCTTGAGTTCCGAGTAGCGGCGCTCTTTGCCGGCACGTTCCTCGTCCTCCGCAATGGCGCGGCGATCGACCACCACGTCTTCTTCTTCCACATCGAGCTTGATGATCCGGCAGCGAATTTCCTGGTCGACCAGTTTCTCTATTTCGGACGCATCGCGGGTTCCACTGCGCGAAGCGGGCATGAAGGCTCGCACTCCGATATCCACGCTCAATCCGCCCTTGACTACGCCGGTCACGGTGCCAATGATCGTCGATTTCTCGGCGAAGGCTTTTTCCAACGACGCCCAATCGGTGGGACGCTCGACCTTGCCGCGAGTCAGTTCGTAGTAGCCTTCGGGATCGCGCCCCTTGATGGTGACCTGCACTTTGTCGCCGGGCTTCGGCGGCTTGTCCGCGGGAAACGCCGTGAGCGGCAGAACGCCTTCGGTCTTGAATCCAATATCGAGAACGATGGAGTCGGCGGACACAGCAATAACCGTGCCTTCGCGGCCCTGAGCGCCGGGCTCGCTCTTGCGGGAATGACTCTGCTCGTACTCGGAAAAAATGTCCTTGAATGATTCCGTAGGCTCGTTGGCGGGCGCGGATTCCGGAGCGCTCGGGTTGGACTTGTTTGGGTCGGACGTGCTTGGATTGGAGGAGGTCATTGGTCTGGACATGAGAAGTTACAGCGTCTGCGGCGTGATCCCGCATTTAGGATAACATCGCTGGGGCTGAAGAGGGGGTGTGTCTGGATGAGGTAACGACCGGGAACTGGTGATGGTCCACTGAAACCAGACTGTCAAAATCGGGCCTGCCGGACCCAGTCCAGTTTGGCCCGCCGAAAAAGAAGGCCTGCCAAAGTGTCACATGACACGCTGGCAGGCCTTGAGGTACAGACAAGAAGTACAGACAAAAGTCAGACCGCAGTGGCGCGTTTACGGCGTGCAAGCTCCGGAATACGCGCAGTTTTCGTCGGCGAGCCAGAGGCTATAGCGGCCCTGGTTTCCCGCCGTACCGTAAAAAACGGGAGACGAAATGGGCGTCGAGCCATCGTCGGCAACCATCGTGATGATGTAGGTCGAAGCCGACGCTGATCCCGGATAGAACAACGTACCGTTAACGTCATACGCGAAGCTGTCGTCGAAAAACTCGTAGACGTAGTTGCCCAGAGGATATTCATTGCCGTTGTAGCAGCAGGGGCGCTCCACGATATACTCCGCGCTGCTGCCCACCACCCCCGGCCCGCTTTGGTAGGTCAGCCCTATCGTCCCAGACCACTGTTGGGTGATGTCTTCGACAAACACAAATTGCTCGGCGGTTCCCGCGGCGGCGTAACTGATGACATAGAAATCGTCACCCGGGCTTACCGGACAGAGATTCGATCCGCAGTAGAGCGCCAGAATCGAGTAGCTGGGATACCATTCGACCCAGCCGTAGTATTCAACCGGGCCGGCACAACCCCCGCCATCCCAATAGTTAGCACTGCCGCCCTGGACCACGTCCCCATTGCTGAAACCGTCGATGCCGTTCCAGGTCACGTCAAACCACGGCCCGTCGGCGCAGGGGACGTTGCCAAAGGGGTGATTGGAAACCGGCACATTCCAGACCGACACAACTTCATCGAACGAAGTCTTGTTGTTCCAGGACTTGAGCTTGTTGGTATTCGCTATCCCGCTCCAGTTGTAGAAGGAAATAGACGAGGTGCCATCGACGTTCGCCGTCTCCGCCCCGGCCGAGTGCGCGTTCCGGCTCGTGTACGGTTTCGCCTGGACATCGTTGGCGTGACAGGCCTGCGCCGCTGCGGAGGTCGATGCCCCCTGTTGCTGGGAGTGTTGGTTGCAAGCCTGCACCGCCAACATGGCTTTTTCCCACTGTTCATAGCCTTTCGCGTTGGCCGTCTTGTCGGGAGCCTGCGGCAAGCCATAGGTGAGCAGTTCGCGGTTGGTTGCGGTCAAGGGATTAAAGCCATTCGGCGGAGCCGAAAAAGCGTGCACCCCTTCAATACTGGTGTTGATTTTCGGCGCCGCCGCGAGAATGGCGTGCGCGTCTTCGCGCTGCGCCGCTGCCAAGGTTGTGAAACTCACGACCAATACGGTCACGGTCGCTACCGCGATTACTCGCCTTAGGAATTGCCCGTTCTGCTTTTGCATAACTATTCTCCTTCCCCTGAGAGGGAACGTTGTTAGGCCAAGAAGAGATCCCCATTTCGAACAGAGGCCGTCCCACGACTCACTGTAAGGCCGGACGCTCTAAGGAACTTCCTCCTGGGAGTTTGGTTCAAAGTTTCAACGGCTTATCGACTCGTGCTAGGGCACTATGGGGAAGAGATTGCTTGCAAAGCCACCACTGACCGGAGGCGGCGAGCTGCAGGTGAAAGCTGCCGTTCTCCACTCCGCGCTGGATTGTTGCCGCGTTCCACCCCTCCATAAGCAGAGCATCCGCTAGCGGAAGCATCCCGGCAGACCCGCAGGTGGAGCAGGTGTCCGGCTTCGATTGCTCCGGTCCACTTCCCCAGTGCCCCATCTGCGGTGCGCCCATCGCGGCAAACATGGAGAATTCACGATGCTCGATCTGAATCTCGACTCGTCGCTTTTTCTTCATGTCTCCTCCGCGCAGTTCAAACACCAGTGAAAACTCCTTGTGTCAACTCCGCGGGCTTGTTACCCTAAACAGGCTTGTCGCTGGACGACTTCTCTTGCCTGGTGCATGTTTTGCCATGATCTCGGGCAAATGTCCTTAAAGCGGCCATCAAGAGTTCTCAATTTTTATTAATGTTCTTAAAGTATTGGCAGTGAATGATTTAATTCAATTTGCTGGATACCAACTCGACCCCGACACGCGCTCGCTCCGGCGCGACCGCAACCTGATTGCGCTCAATCCCAAGACTTTCGATCTGCTCCTCTATCTGGTGAAGCACCCGCAGCAGCTGATTACGAAGGACGAGCTACTGACCGCCGTCTGGCCGGACTCCTTCGTCGAGGAAAACAATCTCACGCAGCACGTTTTTCTGCTGCGCAAGGCCCTCGCCGCCACTGGGCAAGACGAGCCCATGGTGATCACGGTTCCGGGCAAGGGCTACCAGTTCACGGCGGCGGTCGAGCAGCTTCCCCGGAGTGGCGCGACCCAAGCGGCAGGCGAGCTCGTGCTCCACTCCGTCCAGTCCGTGACCCGAATGGTGGTCGAGGAGGAGACCGACGACGAGGCGCCGGTCAGGGCGGCGTTGCCGGCCCCGCGCCCGCGCCGAGCCCGCGGGCTTTGGGCGATGTCCGCGGCGATTATCGGCGCTCTGGCGGTGGTGGTCATCGCCGCTGGCTATTTCGGCTACAAAAAATTCGAAAATGCCCAGTCCCACAGCGCTGTCTCCATAGTAGTTCTGCCTTTCACAAATCTCACCGGCGATCCCTCCAAGGAATATTTGTCCGACGGGATCACCGAGGAAATGATTACCAGGCTTGCCAGATCCGAGGGCGGCCAATTGCGTGTGATCGCACGCACCTCGGCGATGTCCTATAAGTCCACCGGTATGGTCGTCCGGCAAATCGCCCAGGAACTGGGGGTGCAATATGTACTCGAAGGCAGCGTGCAATCGGAGGGGAACCATCTTCGTGTCACGGCACAGCTAATTCGCGGCAATGATCAGACTCATGTTTGGGCCGATACCTTTGACGGCGACACGGGTCAGGTTCTGGAGTTCGAAAGCCGCCTGACCGACTCCGTCGCGCAGTCCCTGTCGCTGAAGTTGCTCGCAAGGACGACCGAGCATACCCCGCTAAACGACGCCGCACACAATGCTTACCTGCAGGGGCTCTACTACGTGTCGCAACGATCCCGGGCTGGGTTGCACAATGCTCTGCAGAGCTTTGGAACGGCTGTCGCTCAAGACCCACAGTATGCGCGCGCTTATGCGGAACTGGCCGTCACCTACAATCTGTTGGGCCAATATAGCTGGATGGACACCAGTCAGGCGCACAGCCAGGCCAAAGCCGCCGCCCTGCAAGCTATCGCCGCGGATCCAAACCTTGCCGAAGCTCACGCCGCATTGGGATTTAGCAAGTGGTTCTATGAGTGGAATCCCGCCGCGGCGGAAAATGAACTGCTCGAGGCCATTCAGTTGGAACCCACCAATGTGGACGCCCGCCACTGGTACGCCTTGGTGCTGATGACCAGTGGACGATTGGTGGATGCCGAAAAACAGATGCGCGCCGCTTTGGCACTGGACCCCAAAGCGCTGATCCTGCGCACAAACTTGGGCTGGATCTACTACACCGATCACCAATATCCCCTCGCGATCCAGGAAATAGAGCCGGTCGTGAACGAGAATCCCGATTTTCTTACGGCGCACTACAAACTCTGGTGGATCTATTCGGTGACCGGAGACGTTCCCCGTGCCTGGAAAGAACTTAGGGCGGTCGCGCACTTGATTTTCACCCCAGACTATGAAGACAAAATCGTTGCGGTGTATGAAAAAGAGGGATACGCAGAGTCGCTCAAAGCCATGACCTCCATAAATGATTGGAATTACTCGGGAAGTTTGGTCGATGGCGCGCGCTGCATGAGTTTTGCCGGCGACAAACCGGCCGCCTTGGAATTCCTTGAACGCGCCCTAAAAGCACGGGAGGGCTGGATGGTTTTTCTGGAAAGCGACCCCGCCTTTGATTCGCTTCGTTCCGATCCGGGATACTCCCGGATTTTGCGGGAAGTCCGTTCCGTTGCGAACAGCTTCCACTGAGCACGCCATGTGCGTGCAAAGGCAATTTTTCGCCAACTACGCCTGTCTGATTGTCGCGTCGGGTAACTCAGAACTGATTCACGGAATCGCGGACAGCAAATCGGCGGTCAGAGCGTTGTCCCCGAAAGTCTGGCTGACGTGCATATACAAGTCGACATTGCCCGGACCGAAAACGAAGCTTCCCCCGAGCTGAAACGGATTCTTGCCCAGTTTGTGCTGCTGGTGTCCGGCTGCACGGGCTCTTTTCCGTGCCAATGAATTATCTCGGCGGAAAAGATGAAAGAACGAGCCCGTCAGGAGGCCCACAGCACGATATGCCTGCCGCTCGGCATCAACCAGAAGCGGGAACGTGATTCCCGTCTCCTCGCGAAAGACTTGGGCGTAGTGTGCGTCGCCCAAGCCGATGGCGGCCAGTCGAGCGCCTTTATCGCGGAATGCCGATTCGTGGTCGCGCAACTGCGCGATATGCTCGCGGCAGAAGATTCATCCGTAGTGGCGAAGGAAGGCGATCACTGCGGGGTGGTTGGCCCAAAGCGAGCCGAGTCTGACAGGCCGTCCTTCCGAGTCAGGCAAGACTATTTCCGCGAGGTTCTGGCTCATTGACTGCGGCACGACTTCATTCTTAAGTGACCCCTCAGGGGCTGTCAAGCAAAGCAGCGGATATTGAGTCAGTTGCTGCGGACCTTCGCCGCCAATCCCCTTAGCGCACCAACCTCCTGCAGTGCCGCTTTTACTGGAACAACACGCACTCCCGGCAGCCTGAACAAAGCCGTCGACGCCTTCACCCAGGCGATCGTGCAAGATCCAAACTATGTTCCGGCGTTTGTGGGCCTTGCCGATCGCTACAACCTGATGCGCGAGTATACGGTGATGCCGGCGTCAGAGGCGTATCCCCGAGCTTTTGCGGCGGCCAAGAAAGCGGTGGAACTCGACGATGCGTTGCCGAAATGGAAGCGGATCCCGCCTTTGAAGGTCTGCACAATGAGCCAGCTTTCCGCCAGTTACCGGACGGAGTGGGCCTGCCGCCCATCGCGCGATAGGGTCATCGAGCCACCAGTCGAAGTAGAACAGCACGAAGATTTCGCAAGTGGCAACGGAAGCGGCAGACGCCAACCCCGCTGCAATCCAGTAAAGACCCTGTTTACTGTCGCTTGAATCTGGTGGCGGCGGTAGGACTCGAACCTACGACCTACGGATTATGAGACCGTCGCTCTAACCACCTGAGCTACACCGCCAATCCGGAAATACGCGGAAGGAAACCAAGGGACAGCCCGGAAGTGGGCACAGAATCCCGCAGACGCGGGTGGACGCGTCCCTGCTTCATTCTAAAAGTGCATCGAATGAGTGTCAATGGAATGTCGTGTCAAACCGCATGTCTCCATGCGAAACTGGGCGCATGAAAGTCATCGCTGTGATTCCGGCGCGGCTGGCTTCGACGCGCCTGCCCCGCAAGATGCTGCGTGAGATTGCTGGCGTCCCGTTGCTCGCCTGGGTGTATCGGGGAGTGCGGCGGTGTTCATCGCTTGACCAGGTCGTGGTCGCCACGGACTCGGATGAAATCATGCGCTTCTGCGAGCAGCAAGGCTTTGTCGCGCGCATGACTTCGGCGGCGCATCGGTCGGGCACCGAACGGGTCCATGAGATTTCGACCGCGATTCCGGCCGATGTTTATTTAAATGTTCAAGGCGATGAACCGCTGACTCGGCCGGAGCATATCGAGAGTCTGCTGGCGGTGATGCAGGGCGCGGGGGTCGAGGTAGGAACGCTGAAAACGGTAGCCGCAGAGGTTGACGTCAACAATCCGAGCGCGGTGAAGGTGGTAACGGATGTCGCGGGGCGAGCCTTGTATTTTTCGCGGGCAACCATTCCGCATGACCGCGACGGAGTGCGTCCGCGATACTACAAACATCTTGGGTTCTATGGTTATCGGAAAGACGCGCTGGACAAGTTCGTACGCTGGCCGGAGTCTTCGCTGGAGCGCAGCGAGCGACTGGAGCAGTTACGCTTTCTCGAAAATGGAGTTCCGATCTACGTTGCCGAAACGCAGTTCGACACGATAGGCGTCGACACGGAAGAGGATGTGCAGCGGGTCGAAGAGACTCTGGCGAACAATTTGTAAATGGGTAATTTGTAATTTGAAACTGTTCCCCGTCGCATCTGGAGTTCGGCCTTGATCTGATTTTCAAATTACCAAATTACAAGTTACTCAATTACCAATTCTCCTCGCCCAGACTTCGGCGGCAGCGACGCGCTTTGTGATCGCAGGATGCGAATGAAGCAGCCACTCGACCCACGGGGACGGCGTTTTTTCGGCGAGATTCTGCTCGGCCAATTTATTCATCGATGAAATGAACGGCTCGACACTGGCCACAGACTGGAAGCAATAGCGGTCGGCCTGGCGTTCGTTGAAGCGCGAGTAGGCGTTGAGCGCGGGCATCAGCAAAAACGAGAGCACGGTCGAGACCAGAATCAGCAGCGGCAGATTGGCGAAATCGTGCATGGTCTCGAACATGTTGCGGCGCTCCACGGCATAGCGCAGAACTTCGTTGGCCAGCCAGAAGCCGAACAGCGTGATTCCCGCCTGCACGAAAATACTTTTCAGAATGTGCCGGTGCACGTGATGCCCGAGTTCGTGCGCGAGCACGGCTTCGATTTCGTCGTCGGAATAGTTGTCCAGTAGGGTATCGGCGAGAATGATGCGCCGGGTCGCGCCCAGTCCGGTCAGCGCGGCGTTGGCCTTCTTGCTTTTTTCGGAGAGATGCCACTTATACACACCGCGCACGCGCGTACCGGCGCGTTCGCTCAAAACGATCAATCGGCGCTTGAGTTCCTCGTTTTCGAGCGGCTCAAATTTGTAAAAAATCGGGAAAAGCACAACCGGCGCCAGTTGCGCAAGCAATACAATGAGCCCAAGGAGAACAGCCCATGCGATTACCCACCAGTGCTGCGGAGACTGGCGAATGAGCATGTAGAGCAGTTCGACCACAATCGTAGCCATGACCAGGCCGATCAGCAGACTCTTGCATTCGTCCCAGAGCCAGGAGCGGAATCGCTGGTTGGAAAGGTTATAGCGATGCTCGAGCCGGAAGCCGTAGTACTCGAGCGGAGTTCCCAGCACTTTGCTGATCAGCATCAGCATCAGGACGTAGAGGAAAACAGCGAAAGAGTAATTCTGCGAAGCGCCACGCTCCGCCAGATCGCGGAGCGTTCCCGTCCAGCCGGTGGCCAGGAGCACGACGAGTAGCCCGAAGCCGATCACGAAATCGCCTAAACCCAGCCACCGCTTGATGCGGTTGTAGCGGCGCGATTCCGGAGAATCGGCGAGAACCGGTGTCATTTCCCTGGTGGCCATTATTGTGAAAGTGTTGTCACTATCGTATCGTGTTCCGAGGCTGGCCAGAACTCGAAAGTGCCGGGAAGCAGCTCCCGGCTTTCAGGTCTCTGCTTTGGCTGTCAGCTCTGGCTTTGGGCTGGATGGATTTAACCGATCCGCGTCTAGCCCTGTCGTACAAATCGATCGCCGGTTTCAAGAATTTCTTCGACCAGTTCGGGCGTGACCGCTTCGACATAGCACCGCAGCATATCTTCGGTACCCGAGGCTCGAAACAATACCCAGGCGTCGGCGCCGTTGCCGTGCTTGGGAGCGTCGAGGAAAAACTTCACGCCGTCGCGGTTCTCCTTGCGCAATATTGGATAAGCACCTAGTTTCGTGGTCTGCGGATCGGCGGCGCGGCGGATGGCGGTGTTCTTGAGCTCATCGGAAATGTGAAGATCGCGCCGGCCATAGTAATGCGCACCGAATTCACGTTGCAGGTCGGCAACCAACTGGCCGAGCGGCTTGCCTTCTTCCGCCATGACATTCGCCAGCAGGAGCGCGTTGAGAATGCCATCGCGTTCCGGGAGAAAGCGGCCGTATCCTATGCCGCCTGATTCTTCTCCGCCGATCAGAATTTCATGCTCCATCATGAGGTCGGCAATGTACTTGAAACCGATCGAGGTCTCGCGCAGCTTGCGCCCGTACTTGGCGGCGATGCGATCGATCATGCCGGTGGTGTTGAAGGCGCGCACCACATCGCCCGGCCACTTCTTGTACACCAGCAACCACTTCAGCAAGATCGCAAAGCACTTGTGCGAATCGACGAAGCTCCCATCTTCAGCGACAGCACCGATGCGGTCGGCATCACCGTCGGTCACCAGGCCGGCATGGCATTTTTCTTTCACTACGGTTTCCTGCAGCAGCGCGACGTGCGGCAAAATCGGTTCGGGATTAATGCCCGGGAATAGAGGGTTCACTTCCTGGCGGATCGCGACGTAGCGAATGCCATGCGCGTCAAATATTTTCGGAAGAACTCCTCGGCCGGAGCCATACATGGAGTCGATGGCAAACTTGAACTTCGCGCGGCGGATCAGATCGAGATCCGCGAACTGGGTGACTGCTTCGACGTAGGCGGGCTTCAAATCAACCTCTTCGATTTTCGCCGCGCCGCCGCTGGGCATGGCACCGGCGGCCAGTTCGTCTTCGATGGACTTCATGATCGCAGGCGTGGCCGAGCCTCCAAACTTGGCTTTGAACTTAATGCCATTCCAGTTCCATGGATTGTGACTCGAGGTGACCATGACGCCGCCCGCTGCCCCCGATTTCTTGACGTTGTACGAAACCGTGGGCGTGGGCACGTAGTCGTTGGCCAGCAACACAGGGATACCTGCGTCAGCGATCACTTGAGCGACGGCACCAGCGGCGCGGTCGGACAGAAAACGCGTGTCATAGCCGATAATCACGCCGCAAGTAGGATCTTCGTACTTGAGGACGTAGCCGGCAATCGCGCCAGCCACGCGGCGCACGTTGTCGAAAGTGAAGTCGTCGGCGATAAGACCGCGCCAGCCGTCGGTGCCGAATTTAATTTGGGTCGGCATAAGTTCTAAGCGTTTGGAACAAGGGCAGGCGACCGGTAGATCCTACTTTTCCCCTCCAGCTTCGGCACTTTCCAGCCGGCAACCTTCAGAGTTGAGTTATAGGAGATTTTCTTCCACCGCCCTTGAATCTCGTAGTCGCATCGAAATTGCCAAGACAGCCAACCGCTGCGGTAAATGATTCGAGTGTTGTGGGTCAGTAGTTTCTCAACTGTCTCACAGAAGCGCTGGTCCAGCATCTTCATCGAGCCGCCATAATCGGCGTCTTCAAACGGCAAGTACCAAAAATAGTTGCAATCGGCCCCTCCTTCGATTAGTCGAGCCCCGATCTGCGTTTCCGGGCGAATCCACAGCTCGAACAAATATTCAGCGCCGACCGCTGTCGGGAGGTCAATCCGAGTGCTCCGGGTATCCCCATCGCCCTGCGATACCGGCTGAACAACAAAGTCTGGAAGCAGGCGATTCAACGTCTCGACGATCTTTTCCACATTTCACTCCAACCATCGGATTACTGCTATGTAAGTCTCTTCAACCCCTTCTCATCCAGGTGCTTCACCACTTTGCCGACATCCTGCGACTGGTCGAGCGTGGTGATGAGGAGGGCGTCTTCGGTCTCGACAATCACCAGGTTGCTCACGCCGACCAGGGCGACAAATTTGCCGGGCACGTGAACATAGTTATTCTTCGCATTCAGGGCAAAACTTCCGGACGCCGAGACCAGGCTTCCGCCGACAGGTTTCGCCTTCGCTATGTGGTGCTCATGCAGCGCGGTCCAGGAGCCGAGGTCGTTCCATCCGAAGTCGGAGGGTAGACAGAAGATGCGCGACTGGGTTTCTCCCTTGGCCGAGCGCGGCTCTAGCACCGCATAGTCGATGCTGATGTTTTCGCACTTCGGATAGAGCTTTCGAAAAGTGTCCGCAAACTTGCGCGTGCCATAAGCGGCGGCGATCTTTTCGAGGAGCGCTGCGGTGTTGGGAAGATGTTCGCGCAGCGCGTTCGCAAGCGTGTCGGCGCGCCAGAGAAACATGCCGCTGTTCCAGAAGTAGGTGCCAGCCTCGAGAAACTGCCGGGCGGTGGCGAAATCCGGTTTTTCGGTGAAGCGGCGCACGCGCAGGGCGCCCTCGCGATCGGGCGCGTCATCCTCGGGTGAAGCACCTTCGATATATCCGTAGCCGGTTTCGGGGCGAGTCGGGCGAATGCCGAGCACAACGATGTTTTCTCCGGAGGCTGCGATCTCGATTCCTCGGTTGAGAGTCGCGCGGTATTCGGCGGGCTCGCCGATAACGTGATCGGAGGGAAACAGACCGAGCACCGCATCCGGATCGTGACGAAGCAAAAGAAATGCCGCCAGCCCAATCGCGGGAGCCGTGTTGCGTCCGGCGGGCTCGGCGATGATCTGCTTGGGAGAAAGCTTCGGAAGTTGGCGCAAGATGGCGGGGCGCAGGTCGTCGTTCGTAATGATCCAGAAACGGCTCGGCGCGGTCATGGGTGCGAGGCGTGCGACGGTTTGCTGAATCATGGTCTCGTTGCCGTCGAGCGCGAGCAGTTGCTTGGCGCGGCGCTTGCGGCTCAGCGGCCAGAAGCGCGTGCCTCGGCCGCCAGCCAGAATGATGGGGTAGAAGTGCGAGTTCGCTTTCACGGTCGTAGAAAGCCTACCATTTGCGCGGGGCGCGGCGAAAGGCTTGATGGGGAGCCTTGATGGAGAGCCGGGCGTCCTCGCCCGGCCGGACGGGCGAGACGCCCGTCCCTCCACCGTGTCACTACTCACATACGCGTCGCGGGTTCGGGCACGGTCCCGCTGGGCACGCCAGCCTTCAGGAACTCCAACTGCCATTGCGGGCGAACCGTGAAACTTTGCAGGGCGGCCGGAATTACGACTGCGTCGCCTTTGGCCAGTGTCACCGGGTCGCGGCCCTGCGCCTCTACAACTCCGCAGCCTTCGACGGCTACCAGTATCTGTGCAGAAGTTTTCCCGGACTCATCGCGAGTCGAAAACTCCTGCGGCTCCTTCAGTTCAAACATGTCCACCGTGAAGTAAGGTGCGGCAATCATCGAAGACTGCCGGCTCTTGCCGTCGTCAATGCTGACCGGCGCGGGCCGGATCACTTTGCCAGAGTCCGTGTGCTCCCTGATCGAGGCGAGGCCGCGCTCCAGATGCAGCGGTCGTCCGCGTCCGTAGTCGTAGAGACGATATGTGGTATCGGATTGCTGCTGCGTCTCCACGATGACGGAGCCCGGTCCCAGCGTGTGCACCGTGCCGCCGGCCACATAAATCATCTCGCCTTGGTAGACGTTGATCCAGTTGAGCAGTTCTTCGGCGCGATTTTCGTGGATGGCTTGCTCGAATTGAGCTGCGGTAACGCCAGGCTTTAGTCCGAGTGCGATCTGCGATCCGGGCTTGGCATGGGCAACGTACCAACATTCGGTTTTGCCCCAGGGCTCGCCGAAGCGTTGCGCGGTGGCGTCGTCAGGGTGCACCTGGACAGAAAGTTTTTCCTCCGGAAACAGAAATTTCAGAAGTAACGGAAAGCGCTGTGGGTCGCGCGCGGCCGTGCCCACAAGTTCGGAGCCGAATTCTTTGCTCAGGTCCGCCAGTGTTCGTTTGGCCAGCGGGCCGTTCGCGACCACACAGTTGTCGCCGGTCAGCCAGGCTTCTCCGATTCTTTCGCTGAATTTGTGGTTCGGATAGATCGCCGAAAGATCAAGCGTGCCCCAGGGCCGTGGGTCGAAGGCGGGCTGCATCAGGAGTGGGTAGAGTTGGGTCATGGAACCGGGCGCAGTTAGAAACCTAAATCAAAGGCACGGGCACTTGGAATTGCGCGCGTTACGGAACTGCCCCATTTTCAAGCTTTGAAAATATCGGGTTTGAATATTGCGAACACTATGAACAAAACCCCGAACAAGATCGCCAATGGTCCGAATACCATTCCGCCCCACCAGTTCTGATAGAAGAGATAACCGTGTCGGAGCGGAACGAGACCGAGCCCAATCGCGGTAACCCCAAGGGCGATGAAGATAACGCGGTTCAATGGTCGCTTTGGGTCCGGGTTAAACATTTTGGCCTAACAAAGTGCGGCAACAAACTTACAGTCCGCCAAAGAACTTCCGCATCCGCTCCAGGCCGCGGTCGAGTTCGGCCATCGAGGTAGCGTAAGAGACGCGGATGTGTTCCTTGGTGCCGAAGCCTTCTCCGGGAACCGTGGCGACGTGCGCTTCGCGCAGAAGCTTGCCGGCGATCTCGGAGGCTGAGTTCATCCCACTGCGTCCAAAAAATTCCGAGACATTGGGGTAAGCATAGAACGCGCCTTCCGGCAGCGTGCATTTCACATCGGGTATGGATCGCAGTCCCTTCACTACGTGATCGCGCAGCTTGATGTATTCCCCGCGCATGTCTTCCACGCATTGTTGCGGGCCTCTCAGCGCCGCGACTGCCGCTTTCTGCACCATCGAGGTTGGGTTCGAAGTGGACTGGCTCTGCAACTTCTGCACGGCCGTGATGATGGGCGCCGGGCCGAGCGTGAAACCGAGACGCCATCCGGTCATGGCGTAAGTCTTCGAAAGCGATCCCACGACCAGAAAGCGGTCGCGGAACTCGCGCAGCGAACCCACCGAGAAACGCTTGCCGGTGTAGCTCAGATAGACGTAGCACTCATCGGAAATTACCCAGATGCCGCGCTGGTGGGCTAGCCGGACGACTTCGGTCATGTCTTCCGCGCTCATCACGGCACCCGAAGGATTCGAAGGCGAATTCAAGATGATGAGCTTGGTCTTCGGCGTCACCAGGCGCGCCACCATGTCGGCGGTGACGCGAAATCCCTGCGATTCGTCACTATGGAGGAGCACACATCTGCCGCCGGCGTAGCGCACCATATCCTTGAACGAGACCCAGTAGGGCACGGGCAGAATGACCTCGTCGCCATGGTCCACGAGCACGGAAATGACGTTGAACAGCGCGTGCTTGCCGCCCACCGAAGCCGCGGCTTCTTCGCGCCGGTAATCCGAGTCGAAGTCCACGGCATGACGGTGCACGATGGCGTCCTTCAGTTCGGAGGTGCCGCCGACCGGGGTGTACTTCGAAAAATTCGCCTGGATCGCGGCAATAGCGGCATCCTTGATGTGCTGCGGCGTGGAGAAGTGGGGCTCGCCGGCGCCGAAATCCACGACATCAACACCCTGCTGCCGCAGCTTGTCAGCCTCGGCCGTCACTGCCATGGTAGAGGAGGGCTCGATGCGATTGATGCGTTCCGTCAGGCGGACGGCGTGAGTGACGGGTGACACAACTGTGCTCATAATTTCTTTTTCCTGGACTTGCTCTTGCCCTCGGAATGCGTCTTGCCCGCAAGCTGCTCGCCGTTCTCGAATTTGTGCGCCACGTCCATTTTCTCACGAAGCTTCTGCGCGACGAGTTCAGGGACGAGGCAATCGATGGATCCGCCGAGTTGCGCGACTTCGCGCACCAGACGCGAACTCACGTAAGAATATTTTTCGGCGGGCATCATGAATACCGTCTCCAGACCGGGCTGGATTTTGCGATTCATCAGCGCCATCTGGAGTTCGTACTCGTAGTCGCTGATGGCGCGAATGCCGCGCAGGATGGCCTGTGCCTCGACCCGCAACGCGTAGTCCACCGTGAGGCCCTCAAAAGTGTCGACCAACACGTTGTCAAAGCCCGCAGTCATTGCCTCCAGCATCTTGCGGCGGTCGGCGACACTGAACAGCGGGTCCTTCTCGGGATTCCGAAGAATGGCAACAATCAGTTCGTCGAAAATTTTGCTGCCGCGCTCGATCAGGTCAAGATGCCCGTTGGTAGGAGGATCGAACGATCCGGGATAGATGGCTTTGATGCGTTTCACAGGTCCTCGGTCGATGAGGAGGATTGTATGCGGAGGCAAGCAGGGATGGCAATCGGAGGGTGCCAAGACCGCTCAAGCCGAAAGCTGAGGACCCACGGCCGTACCACAGGAATCACAGAAACGCGATTGCAAGGCAATGGCTTTGCCGCACTTGGTGCAATATTGGCCGAGGGCGCCCGGTGGCGGAAGTGGAGCGTTGGCGTATAGCAACTGAACTCGGTTCGCGACTTCAGCAGCGAGTTGATCGTTGTAGTGACGCACGCGTTCACTCAAAAAAAAGCACTCGACCAACGCCACAAACGCCGGGATGAGAGTCCAAAAGAAGAGCACATAGAGAACGCCCAGACCTGTTTTTCCGAGGTAAAAATGGTGGGCTCCAAATCCACCGAGAAACAAAGCGAGGAGGATTGCAACTGTGGCGTCTTTCCTTCGCCCGTCGTACTCCGCCTGAAAAGCAAGCCTTTGTTCCGGGGTCAGAGAACGGAGCAGCTGAAGCTGGTAGTCGCTCATCTCTCCTCGCGCACTCTAGCAGCACCCTATCGTCTCGCCGCCGGCACCTTCGTCGCTTCCGGCACCGCCGATGGCATTGTCGTGACGCGTCCCTGCGTACCGGTAGCTTGTGCCGGAACTGCAGCCGGAGCCAGCGACGCTGCGGCCGGAGTCAGTCCCAGAGCCTTGCGCACCTCGGCATCCAGCTTCGCCATCGTGTCTTTATTTTCTTTCAGGAAGGCTCGTGCGTTCTCGCGTCCCTGCCCGATGCGCTCGCCTTTGTAGCTGAACCACGAGCCCGACTTCTCCAAAATATTGTTGTTCACCGCTAGATCGATCAGGTCGCCTTCGCGCGAAATCCCTTCGCCATAAAGAATGTCGAACTCCGATTCGCGAAACGGCGCCGCCACTTTGTTCTTCACGATCTTGACGCGGGTGCGCGAGCCGGTAACGACGTCTCCTTCCTTAATGGCCGCAATGCGCCGGATGTCAATACGCACCGACGAATAGAACTTCAACGCACGCCCGCCCGTCGTGGTTTCCGGGTTGCCGAACATCACGCCAATCTTTTCGCGGATCTGGTTGATGAAAATCAGGCAGGTGCGCGACTTAGCAACCGTCCCCGTCAGCTTGCGCAGCGCCTGCGACATCAAGCGTGCCTGCAGACCCATGTGGCTGTCGCCCATTTCGCCGTCGAGTTCCGCCTTAGGAACCAGCGCCGCCACCGAGTCCACCACCAGCACGTCAATGGCGTTCGAGCGCACCAGCGCTTCAACAATTTCCAGCGCCTGCTCGCCATAGTCGGGTTGCGAGACCAGCAGGTTGTCCACGTCCACGCCCAGCTTCTTGGCATAACCCGGATCGAGCGCATGCTCGGCGTCGACGAACGCCGCCATCCCTCCGGCCTTTTGCGCCTCGGCAATCACCTGCAATGCAATGGTAGTTTTGCCGGAAGACTCTGGGCCGAAAATTTCCACGACCCGCCCGCGCGGCACGCCGCCCACGCCCAGCGCGGCATCAAACGAAATCGCGCCCGTCGAAATCACCGCGATCGGGACGATGGCTTCCTTCGACCCCAGCCGCATGATGGAACCTTTGCCAAACTGCTTTTCAATCTGCGCGAATGCGAGATCGATTGCCTTGGTACGCTCGTTGTTGCGATCTTCTAGCCTGCTGCGCTCGTCGGCCATAATTTGCTGCTCCTGTTTGAATCTGGAATCTGAGCCTACACCCGCCGGCTGGAGCGTGAAGTGTTGGCTGTCACATCAGTTTTGGTCAGTTTAGCACGAAGCGAATAAAAGGCGAAGTGTAAAGTTGATGCACGACTATTCGCTTGGCAAAGATTTTGAGGCTTACTTGCTCCAGAACACGAGGACTAGTCCGATCAATCCGAGCGCAATCATCCAATGGAAAATGTGCTGGCGCTTCGCAAGCTCATAGAGGCTCTTCGCTGGTGGCTTGTTCCACTTGAACATGAGAAAACATTAGCTCAATTCGCTATCCGTGTTAAGCGGATAATTACCGGTTACCAATCGTGGTTCGGGCAAACGCTACCCACATCCTGCGACACCCATCACGGCACGCGGCCGCGCTTCTTGCTAGACTTTCCGCATGCAGGAAGGCACAAAGAACGGCAGCTCAGAGCGAGGCACAGCAATCGTCGGCCCCTCCCTCTACCTCGTCGCCACGCCCATCGGCAACCTCGAAGACATCACCCTGCGCGCCCTTCGCGTGCTCAAAGAAGTCGACCTGATCGCCTGCGAGGACACACGCCAGACCCTGAAACTCCTCAGCCATTACGGCATCCATACGCGCACCGTCAGCTATCACGAGCACAACGAGATGACCAAAGCTGCCGAACTCGTCGTCGACCTCGAAGGCGGCGCCAAGATCGCGCTCGTCACCGACGCCGGCATGCCTGGCATCTCCGACCCGGGATTCCGCCTGATCGCGCTCGCCATCCGGCACCACGTGCCGGTCGTGCCGATTCCGGGAGCGTCGGCATTCCTGGCGGCGCTGGTCGCCAGCGGCCTGCCCACCGATTCCTTCCGCTTCAGCGGCTTCCTCCCGGTGAAGGCAGGACAGCGCCGCAAACTGCTCGAAAGCATAAAAGACTCTCCGCGCACGCAGGTCTTCTACGAAGCGCCCCACCGGCTGCTGGAGACGCTTTCCGATGTTTCCGACGTTCTAGGAGAAGCCCGCCATGTAGTCGTCGCCCGCGAGGTCACGAAGATGCACGAAGAATTCCTGCGCGGACGGGCAGGCGAAATTCTTCAACAACTCAAAGCCCGAGGAGACGTCAAAGGCGAAATCACGCTTCTGATCGCGAAAGCCGAAGAAGGAGCAGTTCCGTCCGCATCCGAGACCGTAAGCCTCGCCCAGCGCGTGCGCGAAATCATGGCCGAAGAAAAGGCAGACGAAAAAGCCGCACTGAAGAAAGTCGCCAAAGAGCGCGGGATTGGGAAGAGCGAAGCGTACCGGGAGTGGCAAATGAGCAAGTAGTAAGAACGAACTTCCTCAATGATCTTTACACCTTTCATCAACCGTCTGCCCCTCCGTCCCGCCCAATCATTTTCAGAAGCATTCTTCGCGCCCCACGTTCTTTCAGCATTTGCCGAAGGCGTTTCGCGCCGGCCACGATGACTGGTTCCGGGAATAGTGGGAAACGTCCAACCAATCCAGGTTTCCGGCGATCCAAAATGCGGCCAACCAGTTTTTGCTCGTAAACGGTCCCGGCAATGTATACGCGCGGTTTGGAAGTGTGATTCAAAACCGCGAGCGCCTTCCGCACGAATGCTTCTTCCAGTTGAAGGTCGACATGGCCATGGAGTATTTTCACGTGTCCATTCAAGTATCCCTGGCCGCGAAATTTGCAGTTGTACTCCCTGGTAAGCGTGGCAATGCGCGCTTGGTTGCTGTAAACGGCCGCTCGAAAAAAGGGCTGATCGTTTATTTCCTGGCCGGGGTGGTCTTCAAGGAACGACCGATAGAGCTCCGACCAATCCTTCAAGACACTGTCCATGCGCGGCGACCGCTTATAAGCCAGAATGCCGGTGTTGAATTCTGGAAAGCTGGGCGGAATATCGGGGCGGGGATAGCGATTCCACCAATCCGTGTTCAGATATTCTTCATGGGTCGCGGCAAAATCAAACTGATCCAGCATCGCAAATAGTTCAGGAACGGGCTCGACGATGTAGGTATCGGCGTCGATAAATAATGTCCGCTCGTAGGGAGTCTGTTGGAAAAACAGCGTCTTGTCGTAGAAGCCATCCTGCGAGCCCTCTACGCGGATGACTCTCTCGAAATTTGCACTCTCCAGCGGGAACTGGCTGAACACGGTGATCGGCAAAGCCGGCATCGCACGCTTCAGACTCGCGTCAGAATTCAGGAGTAATTCCCGGTAGCGCGAATCCTGCGTGATGATGTAGATGGCGCCGATCTTCATTTACTTGCTCAACTCTTTCCTCACCGCCTCGCTAACCACCTTCCCATCCACCCGCATCCCCGCCGCGGCGAAGCGCGCCATTGTAGCCTTCATCACTGTCCCCATGTCTTTCATGGCAGGAGCGGGCGTCATCTCGGCAATGGCAGCGCGGACCCCAGACACAATTTCTTCTTCGCCCGCGGCCTTGGGCAAGTAGGTTTCGATCAGCTTGATTTCGGCAGCCTCTTTGTCGGCCATCTCCTGGCGTCCGCCCTTGGTGAACTGCTCGACCGAGTCCTTGCGCTGTTTGATCAGCGTGGAGAGCACCTGCTGCGATTCCTTATCGTCGAGCGGCGCCATCTTCTCGATCTCGCGGTTCTTGAGCGCGGTCTTGACCATGCGCAGCGTCGATAGCCGCAGCTCTTCGCGGGCCTTCATGGCCGCAACAATGTCTTTCTGGATCTGGTCGATGAGGGGCATGGGAAGATTATAGAGGTCAGAGGTCAGATTGCAGAGGTTAGAACCACTCGCTGCGAGCTACGGGGTTCACTTCTGCAATCTGACCTCTGACTTCTGACCTTTCCTTCCCGAACTGCGGGCTTTCTAATATTCTGGTTCCCATGCTCAAGAAAAATCGCCTCTTCACTCCCGGTCCAACGCCACTGCTGCCGCAAGCCCAGTCGGCGATGGCCTCCTATGGCGCGCACCATCGCACCGCCGATTTCCGCGCTCTATTCACGCGCGTTCTGGCCGACGTGAAGGAGTTCATCGGCACGAAAAATGATGTGCTCGTACTGACCTCGTCAGGCACGGGTTTCATGGAAGCCTCGGTCTCGAACCTGACTTCGCCCGGCGACCGGGTGCTGGTGCTGACCGCCGGCAAGTTCGGCGAGCGCTGGACATCGCTGGCCAAGGCGTTTGGCTGCGCGGTGGAGACGGTGACCGCTCCCTATGGCGAAACGTTTTCGCTCGATGAAGTGCGCCGCAAGCTGACGCCCGAGATCCGCTGCGTTTATGTGCAGGCGACCGAGAGTTCTACGGGCGCGCGGCATGACGTTGAGCAGATCGCCAAGCTGGTACGAGCTCTGCCAGATACTTTGCCCGGCACTCTGTTGATCGTCGACGCGATCACGGGCTTGGGCACAACGCATTTAGACACTTGGGGAATCGACATTATCCTTGGCGGCTCGCAAAAGGCGCTGATGATCCCACCCGGACTGGCCTATGGCGCCATCAGCGAGCGCGCCTGGCAACGCATGGAGACCTCGAAATCTCCGCGGTATTACTTCGATCTGCGGAAGGAAAGAAAAGCGGCGGCCAAGTCGGAGGTGGCAAACACACCCGCGACCACCCTGTTTGCCGGAATGGCCGCGGCGCTCGATTATGTGCGCCAAATGGGGGACGGCAACCTCGCGGCGGGGCGCGACGCGCTGATCGCGAACGCCGAATTGTGCGCGGCGATGACGCGCGCCGGCGTCCAGGCGCTGGGACTGAAATTATTTGCGCCGAGTTCCCCAGCGGCGGCGCTCACTGCCATCAATCCGCCGGCCGGCACCGATTCGACAGCCATTTGCAAACGCTTCCGCGAGCAGTTTGGCGCCGTCGTGGCCAACGGCAATGCGGAGTTGAAAGGGCAGCTTTTCCGCATCGCTCACATTGGCTACTACGATTATCTGGACACAGTGGGAGTGCTGGCCGCGCTCGAACATGTGATCGCCGAAGTTACAGGGAACACGGTCGAGTTTGGATGCGCGGTGCGCGCGGCGCAGGGAGTTTACGCCAAAGCGGAAACTGCAGATTTCTCGCGTCGCTCGGGATGACAATTCCTGGAGGGAGCGGCGGCATTCCCCTATGCCGTCCGCGCCCGCACCCGGTTCTCCGCCCGCAGGTGCGCCACCACCAGTCGTATGTCCTCGAAGCTGACATAGGGCGGCACCGCTTCCTTAATATCTCTCAGCCGCTCGATTCCCTGCGTCAGGCAAGCCGCCTCAATCAGCGGTTGCGCGTCGGGCGAAATCCACTTCGGATCCAGTTTCACCTGCCCGGTTTCGATCAGGTTCGCCACCGTGCAAACAATGGTTGAAACCTGCCGCGCCCGAATGCGGGCAATCTCCTCAAAGCTGCGTCCCTCGTTCAAGAGTCGAAGCGTCTGCTCCGCCGGAGCCGGCTCCTTAGCCACGGTCGGCGTGGCGCGCGCTCCAGCGCCAAAGTTCCTCAAAGCCTGAAGGATTTCCGCGCCGTATACATCGGCCTTTTTTTCGCCAATGCCCGTCACCTGCTTCAACTCCGCAAAATTCGCCGGACGCCGGCGGCACAGCTCCTCCAGCGTGCTGTCGTGCAGAATAATGTACGCGGGCACTTTGTTCTCCCGCGCCATATTTCGCCGCCATTCGCGCAGATACTCCGCCAACGCCGGATCGGCTTCCGCCGGCGCCGCAGCTCGCACCCGCAGTTTTTCGGATGGCAGCAGCGGCGTATAGAACGACGGAAGAGACGTGGACGGCAAAGACGTCTTCCTCGCCGCGACCGCCGGCGCCTCAACTCTTACCTTCTCCTTCAGCCACTCGGGTTTCGCGCCGCAATTGTCGCAGTTCCCGCAGCGCTGCCATTGGGGTGTCTCCCCGAAATGCAGGCAAATCTGCCGGTGGCGGCAGCCGTGAGAATCCGCGAACCGGCCGATCACCCGTTTCCGCTCGAATGACCGTTCCCGTTCCGCGTCATCCGAAATCTTTGCGATGAAATAATCCAGCAGAACATGGTCGCGCTTCTGCCACAGCAGCACGCAATCCGCCGGACGCCCGTCCCGCCCCGCGCGGCCAGCCTCCTGGTAATACTGCTCAATCGACTTCGGCAGCGACAGGTGAATCACCGCCCGTACCGCGGGCTTGTTGATGCCGAGGCCGAACGCGATCGTTCCCACCAGCACCCGCACTTCGTCCGACATCCACCGTTCCTGGTTCTGCCGCCGCATGGGCGATTCCATTTTCGCGTGATAAGGAATTGCCGCAATCCCGCTCTCCTCCAAATATTCGACCGTCTCTTCCACCCGGCGAATCGTGGGCGAATACACGATCACGCTCTCTCCCGCGTAGTGCCGCAAAGCGCGGCCGAGCAACTCCATCTGAGTCCGTGCTTCGCACTCGTGCACCACGTAACTCAAATTCTTGCGATGGAAGCTGGCGATGTAGAGATCCGGATGGCGCATCTGCAACTGCTTCAGAATGTCGTGCCGCACCTGCCGCGTCGCACTCGCCGTGAATGCCGCAATCGGAAGCGCCGGAAAGCTCGTGCGCAGGCGGCTCAGTTGCCGGTAGTCCGGTCGAAACTCGTGCCCCCATTCTGAGATGCAGTGCGCCTCATCCACCGCAAAAAAACCCACCGGCACCTTGCTGAGCCAATCGAAAGTGCTTTCCGCCGCTAGCCGCTCCGGCGAAAGATAAAGCAGCCGATATTCCCCGCGCGCCGCTTTCTCCATCACCTGCCGCCGTTCCGCCGAACTCTGAAAACTATTAATCGCCGCCGCCGGAATGCCCATCTGCGCCAGTTGCGCGGCCTGGTCCTGCATTAGCGCGATCAGCGGAGAAACCACCACCGCCGTCTTCCCCGAAACCACCGCCGGAAGCTGGTAGCACAGCGACTTCCCGCCTCCAGTCGGCATCACCACGCAAGTATCGTGCGCGGCCAGCAGACTCCGGATAACCTTCTCCTGCTTGGGGCGAAATTCGTGGTATCCCCAGTAGCGCCGCAGCACTGCCGCCAGGTTTGGACCAGCTTCGGAAATTCCTTCTTCGGGCATTCTGTGGGCAGTATAGCCTTAGCGCTACTCTCGAAGTCTGTGAGCGTTCGACGCGGAATTTGTGATGAATTAGTTGAGGGCAAGAAAAAAGGCCGACTCGCAAGCCGGCCCTTTTGGATGATGTGGCGCGGACAGTATTGTCCGCGAAACTTACTTCTTCGGCGCGATCGCGTCCTTCGCGGCTTTCGCCACGCGGAACTTTACCACCGTCTTCGCCTTAATCTGAATTGGTTCGCCGGTCTGCGGGTTGCGTCCCAGGCGGGCCTTGCGATGCGCCTTCACCAGGCGGCCAAGGCCGGGTATAACAAATACACCGTTCTTCTTCGTCTCTTTAACCGCCGTGTCTGCCAGGTGCTCCAGAAAAGCCGCGGCCGTCTTATTGTTGGTGCCGAGCTTCTCGGCCAGTTGCCGTGTGAGTTGAGTCTTGGTTAAACCAGAAGCCATGAATTCCTCCTTCAGGAACTTACAAATTTGCGTGTATCCATCGCATAGTAGCGCACTCCGCTGTGGAAAAGTAGCATTTTATGCAGATTTTATGCGGTTCCCAGTAAGGTACCCCCTTGAAACTCGGCATAAAATGGGGGTCGGGTAGCCAAAGAGAGCCCAAATGGCGTGTTTCGAGGCAAAACCAGGCTCCCAGTCGCGCCGTTGGGCATCGAATAGCGAGTTCTTCAGCGCGGTTGCAGCTTGCACGCATGCGAGACGCAGTACCGGTTCCGCGCAAACCACCGATAGCCCACATGGATCAACCGGTTGAACCCGGGCAAACTGAAAATGGCATAGAAAGGCCAAGCCCACCAGATCCGTCGCGTCACATACAAATAAACATCTGCTCCCGAAATCAGCTGACTTTCAGCCGTCAGCAAACGTATGTCGGTGAGCAATTCTTCACGCGGCATCTTGAGCCGATCCGCAACCCAAGGCTCATCCAGCGCGGCAATCTCGAATCCGCGCCGCCCGAGCGTTCCCGCCCAAAACTTCACCCAACGCGAGCAGAAGCCGCACTGCCCATCGTAAAGTACCACGCCAAGAACCACGCCCTGGACCAATCTTCGGGTTTGAGCGCTCACCGGCACACTCACAACCTTCGCCCCCGCATCACGCTAACCGCCGATCCTTCCGCGAGAAAAGCGGACTGCGGCTTACCCTGAAGCACTGCCGCGATATCTTTTCCGTAGAACTTTTCCGCATCGCCCTCAAACGCCGACTGCCGAACCTGCCAGACTCTCCACGACGGATGTGTCACGCGGTATTCTACGCAACCGCCGCCGGGCTGAGCCGCATATCCCCAGTAGTGCTCGGTGATGAACTGTTCCACGGAGCCCTCGCCTGGTAGTTCGGGATTGCCCACGGTTTCAAGGTTGAGCTCGCTCCAGCGCTTCCCGCTCCGCCATCGGTACGCTACCCGACGGCTATCATCGCCAACGAAGCGAATTTCGTGCGCCATGGGCAGCGCCACATAATTTTCGTTGTAGAAAGTTCGGGCAACCCATGCAATCGCCCGGCGCGGAACCATCTCTCGGATGAACACGACTCCTCTTCGGACTTCATCCCCCGCTTGCCGTCGCACGTAACACCGCAGGTTCACTTCATCGAAATTCGAGTGCATCGGAATCGGCAGAAAACCGAACAATTTTGTTTTCAGAAATCGAAATCCAACCAGGCTGACAAAAACCCTTTCATTCCAGCGATCGAGTTCGGTGCCGGCAGGGACGAAGGGAAGAAGCAGAGCAGCGTCCACGTCATAGTTCAGCATGGCCACGTGCTGCCATTCCGCGGTGAGAAAAACTCGGTCGGCGCCCACATGTCTAGGATGGTCGAACCGGGCGGTCCGATTCATTAGAAGATCCGCGTGGGTTGGTTTGTTCTGAGAACTGGAAGCCGAAAGCTGAAAGCCCTACGGATCGTACACCGCGTTGCCCATGCCTGCCTGGCGGGCGGCTTCCTGCATCGCAGCAAGATTCTTCTTTTGTTCTTCGAGTTGCTGCTGCATTCGCGCTACGTCCTCTTGCTTCTTTACCTGGTGCTCGTTGTGCTGCACGCCGTTGTAGTAGTCGTTGGCCACGACGAAATAAATGGAATCGTTGACTTTGTCGATTTGCGCTTGCAGGACGGCAATCGCATTTTTCTGCGCCAGAATCTGCCTCTTCCATTCTTCGGCCGACTGGCCCCTCGAAGGAGCTTTCGGAGGCGCCGCCTCCATTTTCCCTTCGCTTTCGCGCGGCCCCGCGTCCATGTCCGGATTCTTCGGAGGGTTCTCGTTCGTGATCACCTTTGGCTTCGCCGTCGATGATGCGGCCTTGGTCTTCTGCTTCTCCCGATTCTCGCGCGCAACATCGCCGAGCGACTGGCCATACACGACCGCACTCATAAGCACCACGATTGGCAAAATCTTCAGAGCAATTCGATGCATCAACCCGCTCCCACGCAGAGCAATTCTTCCTCTTCAATTGCAATGGTAACCCCGGACCGATGCAATCCGTAATTACCCGTGTAACTCGTGTCTAAAACCAAGGTACTAACCGAGTCATTGGAAAACCGCAAGTGAGGCTTGCGCTACGGATCGTATACCGCCGTGTGCATCCCGGCATGCCGCGCCGCTTCCTGCATCTGCTCGAGCTTCCTCTTCTGCTCACCAAGTTGCCGTTGGATTTGCGCCACCCGCTGCAGTTGCCGCGCCTGATAACTGTTGGACGGCGCGTCGTACTGGACGGTCCCATACTCGGAACGAATCGACGCATTGAGTTGGTCGACCTGCGCCTGCAGCGTCGCTGTCTTATTTTTTTGCGCCAGAATCTGTCTCTTCGATTGGTCAGCCGCATGTTGCTCCGCCAGGCGTTGCTCAGCAGAACGACGATCGGCAACACGGCGATCTCCGGGACGACGATCTCCGGAACGACGATCTTCCGAACCACGATCTTCCGGACCACGATCTTCCGGACCACGATCAGTGGCCTTGCTGTCGATCGTCGCGCTCGCTCCCGGCTGTGCCTCGCGTGGCCCCAGGTTCGCATTCGGATTCTTGGGAAGGTCCGCGTTGGTGATTACCTTCGGCTTCGCTGCGGATTGTTCGTCCTCGGCGTCCTGCTTATCCCGATTCGCGCGTGCGATATCGCCCAGCGACTGCCCAAACGCGGCCAAGCTCATCAAGAGCGCGATTGCCAAAATCTTCAAGAACATTTCCTGCATAACCCTGCGCTGCATAATCCTTTCCCGCTCGTCATGCCGAACTGTTCTTTTCATGGTAGCTCCGTTCGCGGCGACTTAAAGCTACCCAGGTAACTCGTGCGCCAAACGAAAGTGCTGAGCCATCATGTCCAACCGGCCATCTCCAGAACCTTCTCCGCCGTCATCCCGCTCTCGCGCAAATGTCGGATGCTCAGCGCATCGTGCCGTTTCGCCAGCCGCACTCCATTGGCGTCCCGCACCAATTCGCAATGAAAATAATCTGGAAGGGCATACCCAAGATCGGCATACCCAAGCGCGCGCATCAACAGCAGTTGCCGCGCGGTCGACTTCAGCAAATCCGCACCCCGCACAACTTCGGTGATCCGCATCGCCGCGTCATCAACCACAACCGCGAGTTGATATGCGGGAACATCATCACGCCGCCAAACCAAGAAATCGCCGAAATCGAATTTATTCCCTGCGACGTAGCGCTGCCGGCCGAGATTCAGATCCGCAAACTCAATCTCCTCGCCGTCGGAAACGCGAAACCGCCAGTTCACGCCCGCAGGTTCCATGAACTCGGCCACGTCCTTGCGCTCGCGACAAGTCCCCGGATACACCGGCTCATCGTCCGCATCATTCGGAGCGCTCGCCGACTGCGCGAGATCCTTGCGCGAACAGGTGCACGGATACAGAAACCCGCCCGCCCTCAGCCGCCGCCAAGCCTCCAGATAGTGCGCCCGGCGCTTACTCTGCGAGTAGGCCCCATACGGCCCGCCACAATCCGGCCCCTCGCTCCAACGAATTCCCAGCCAGCGCAAATCTTCCATCATGGCGCGCGCAAATTCCGCCCGCGAGCGCTGCGGATCCAGATCCTCATTACGCAAGATCAAAGTTCCGTGATTCTCGATCGCTCGTTGCGCCGCGATCCAGAAAGTCCGCGCATGACCGACGTGCAGCAGCCCCGTCGGCGAAGGCGCCAGGCGTCCGCGATAACTTGCACGATGACTAAGAGAGCATCTGGGCGAGACTTTGCTCACAAAAACATTCTAGCGGCAGGCGCCGCGACAACGGACGGCGTGTTGCCGGCTACACGCCGTGTATGGCGGCGCACACGTTCCCGCGCCAAGCTCGCCCATAAGTCGCGGCGCATCAATAGTCTCTAAGTTGGCCGCTCGGTTGCCATATCACTTGCGACTGCGCCAGCCGCAGAGGAGGTGACAGAATGACAACTACTTGGAAATCCGGTAATAAGAACTCCACGAACCAAAATCTCGCTAACCATGCAACTGACAACATAATCTCCGGGGC
>Ga0116134_1000093_pt1 | contig 47477 bp, 38 predicted proteins | sample June2015DPH_19_5_FD_89737 | JGI IMG/M metagenome (GOLD analysis project Ga0116134, IMG submission 89737) | Peatland microbial communities from SPRUCE experiment site at the Marcell Experimental Forest, Minnesota, USA - June2015DPH_19_40 | ecosystem: Environmental > Terrestrial > Soil > Wetlands... | reverse complement strand
TGCACGCATAGACGCGGAGCGATCCACCGTGCGATCTCAATTCCTCCACGTCGAACACTTTCAGTCCGTGCGCCTCCATGATCTTGATCGTGCTGAGCAGCGAGAAGTACGAGAAGTGCTCGTGGTAGATCGTGTCAAACTCGTTGAGCCGGATCAGTTGCAGCAGGTGGGGAAATTCGAGCGTCAGCACCCCTTCGGGCTTCAGGATCACCTTCAGCCCTTCGACGAAATCGTTCAGATCCGGAACCTGTGCCAGCACGTTGTTGCCAAGCACAAGGTCGGCGCAGCGGCCTTCGGCGGCGAGTTCTTTAGCCAGCTTCGTTCCGAAGAAGCGTACCAGGGTGGGAACACCCTTTTCGACAGCTACCTTGGCAACATTCGCGGCCGGTTCGATTCCCAATACCGGCACATCGCGCTTGACGAAATACTGCAGCAGATAGCCATCATTGCTGGCCACCTCCACCACGAAGCTATGGCGGCCTAAACCGAAGCGCGTCTTCATAGCCTCACAGTACTTATCACAGTGCTTGAGCCAGGAATCGGAAAAGGAAGAAAAATACGGATAGTCGCTAAAGATCTTCTCCGGAGTCTCGTATTCCTCTAACTGCACCAGCCAGCACTTTTCGCAAACCAATACATGAAGCGGATAGTAGGTCTCACCGCGGTTTAGGTCAGCAGCCGAGGGATAAGTCTCACACAGCGGAGACAATCCTAGATCGACAAACGTCCGCTGTAGATCGCTGCCGCAGAAGCGGCAAGTCTTGGCTGCCGCCATCTGCTGAGTTTCAAAAGAAGGCATTGTCGTCGTCATGAGTCTCCTTCAGGATGAGATCAGTTCAGGCAAGCGAGGGTGTCTCAACACGCTGCTGGATCCACCGCAAAGAGTGGTCCAGTTGCCCGGCTTTCTGCAGGCGCTGGATCTGGCTAATCCGCACGTAGCGCCCCCGTTCCATGTCTTCGGCGGTGAGCCCCACAGCACGATATGCATCGTAGAGTTCCTGCGCGCCCTTGCGGGCAGTCCACTCGGGACGGAAGGTCGGCAGCACGCGCTTGATCTTGTCACAGGTCACGCGATAACAGCGTTTGTCAGGCCCGCCGCCGGGAGCATACTCCACGCGGCATCCGGGCACGATTTCAGCGACGATGTCCGCCAGTTCGCGGATCCGGTAATTTTCTTCGGTACGGCCAACATTGAAAGTCTCGTTGTGAATCCGATCGCGCGGCGCTTCGAGTACCGCCACAACCGCAGCGATGATGTCGCGAATATGTGTGATGGGACGCCAGGGCGTACCGTCGCTTTTGATAAGAATGCGACCGGTCGTACAGGCCGAGGCCACCAGGTCGTTCAGAACGATGTCCAGCCGCAACCGCGGAGATGCACCATAGGCGGTTGCATTTCTCATGTAGGTGGGGCTGAAATTTGCGTCTGCCAGAGGTCTGATGTCGCGCTCAACAAGAACTTTCGACTCGCCATAGGGAGTGACTGGGTTGAGCGACGCACTTTCATCCAAGAAGCCGTCGCCCGCCGCACCGTAGGTGCTGCACGAAGAGGAAAAGACGAAGCGCTTCACACCCGCTGCTTTCGCGAGTTTTGCCAGCTTCACCGACGCGAGATGGTTAATGTCGTACGTAAGGTGTGAGTCGAGATTACCCAATGGATCATTCGAGAGCGCAGCCAGATGCACCACCGCGTCGAAGCCTTCCAGGTCTGCCCTCGTAAGATCGCGGAGATCCTTGCGCACTTCTGGAATTGCCGGAGACACGTCTCCGAAGTCGCAGCCAGCGAAGAGATCGGTATCGAGGCCACCAACCTCATGGCCAGCCGAACGTAGAATAGGCCCCGCCACGGCGCCGATGTAGCCCTTATGACCAGTCAACAGAACTTTCATGTGACTCCTTGTCTCGGAGAGACTGGATGCTTGTGCTCGCGAAGGCGCTCAGTCTGAGTCAAACGAAGCATCTCCTCGCCCAAATTGAGGCCACTGCAAGAGGCCTTCGTAACTGCAACACAGAAAAGGCCTTACGCAATAGTGAAGAATAGAGGATGCGATCTGCAACCATCCTCACACAGATCTTGCATAGTCGCAATGGCTCGGTCGTCACTGCGAGGTAACCGGTCACTGGTTACCCTGGGTCTTTGCTCCCGCTAACTCGCTGTCTCCGCGCTAGCGGTTTTTCGACTAGCCGAAACCTCCAGACGAGAACTGCTGTCCGGGGCTGCCTCCGAAGGGTCGCCCTCGGCAATCGCGGACAGCAGGCCGCCCTGGCACAGCAACTCGGCCGCATTGTTGATCGTCGCGAACGGCAAACCAGAACGCTCCGCAATGTCCAGCAGCGTGTTTTCTCCGTCGGAAAAATTGAGCACCCACAGTCGCGCATTGATCTCCGTTCCGATCGAATCGCCGCCAGTGGACCGATAAAGATTTCGCTTTCCCAGTTGAGGTTCGCAGTATGGGCTCAAATTGCGGTAGCGCCAGTTGTTCTCCAGTACATCCACAATGCCGACGCAAACCCGAAGTGACCTTGCCAGTTGCATGGGGTCAACGAAATTGAGATTGTCGGCAGAAGTGTGGTACTCCGGGAATGTTCCCCAAACGCTTCGCATTAGACAACCGACGGCAAGGTTGAAACCCGGTGAGCAATATTGCCGCTCGTCATAGCCGTAGGGCGAGAAATCCAGAACTTCCGACGCTTCGCCGCAGTACTTCAGAACGTGCGCTGCCGCGCGGTCGATCTCCGTGCCTCCGCGGCGACTCTTCTTGTAGTGGAAGCCACCTTTGTCGCCAATTCCCGTTAAGACCAAACCGTGGCGGATGCTCCCAACTTTCTCCCGGTTTCGCGCCAGCCAGGTGATAGCGCCGATCGTCCCCGGGATGAAAACGAATCGGTAGGAATAACGAAGCTCCTGCGTGGATAACAGGTCTGCCAGGAAGGTCGCAACGGCCAGTCCCGACAGATTGTCATTCGCCAACGAGGGATGGCACGCATGACACGAGATCAGTACCTCTTCGCTCGATTTTCCCGACAAATAGTACTCGCCATAGGTCAGGTTTCCGTCTTCGAGAGTGGCGTCGATAAGGACTTCGTATTCGCGGTCTTCCAGTGTCAGAAGTTGTTTGTGCGACAGGCAGAATCCCCAGTTGGGCTGATAGTACGAAGTACGGTAAGGGATCCACTCAGGATGATCGGGCAGCGAGAACAGATGCGGCTTCAGTTCGCTCAGCGACATTGTCCCACGCACTGGCATGCTGTAGTTCATTATGTGCAGATTGTTATGCTGAAAATCCACCACCCGCTGCCCACCTGGAATCCTTATGTAAGCGTCCCGAATGTTCCATTCCTTCGGAACCGTCCAGTCGAAGACGGGCGTTCCGCTGGGGACCTCGAAAGTCTGGATTGGAATGTGCTCCTTGATCATGTCCAGCGTCTGCCGAATCCCGTCCCCGGTGATGCTCCGGCAAATCGGAAACATCTCTGCGGCAAAGGCGTGCAGTTCCCGGCCGATTGAGTCCAAGTCTTTCTCCTCGAGCCTTTTCAGCAGGTTCATTCTCAACCTTCAAAATCTGGGCAGGTTCGATCCCGCTCGGAAATGACTTCGATCTTCTCTGGCCAGTCGATCTGGAAGGCCGGATCGTCGAACCGCACTCCGCGAGCCAATTCAGGGTGATAGAACTCTGACATCTGGTAGAACACCTCAGTGTTGTCCGTCAGCGTCAGGAGCCCATGCGCGCATCCCTCTGGGATGTAAAGCATGTGGCGGTTCTCCGCGCTGAGAACCGCCGCGACCCAACGCTTAAACGTTGCCGACTGCGGGCGCAGATCCACCGCAACATCGTAGATCGCCCCCTGTGTGCACCGCACCAGTTTGGCCTCTGGATAGGGCTCATCCTGATAGTGGATTCCACGCAAGGTTCCTTTCCGGGCGTTGAACGCAACATTGCACTGGGCGAGCCTGGGGTTTAGTCCATGTAGCGCAAATTCCTTTTCGCACCAGGAACGCGCAAAAAAACCTCGCTCGTCACTTCGGGGATCGAGGTGAACTTCGACAACCCCAGCTAGCAGGGTTTCTTTGAAGATCATTGTGGAAGGAGTGGTCCCGGTTCCCCGCTCCTCGATTGCTTTGCTTGTCATCTCCGCACAGAAGTCCTTCCTTGCTTCGGTTTCAGCGTCATGTGTCATCGAGCTCCACGCGGCCAGAACCGCACGAATCGAACCCGTTCTACACCCTCAGCCTACAACGACAGCAGCATGAGTCTCTCGCACAGACTCTCAACCGTGGCGTTTAACTCCTTCGGGTCAGCCGACAACATGGAACCAAATCGGTGCTCATCAATCTTTCTGACTCAGATGCGAACTCGGGTCTTCGCGTGAGGGTCACGATCCGCGACGACTTCCTCAAGCTGCAAAATGTGTTGAACCGCCTCGAGTAGCGACGCCGCGACCGTGCCAGCCCCTTCCCTTGCGCCTCTTTCACCCCCAGTAAGCAGGGCCGTGTTGCATCCGGCACTTTTGCCCGCTTCGACATCAGCCTTGGAGTCGCCGATCATCCACGACGCACCGAGGTCGATGTCATGATCACGCGCGGCGTCAAGTAACATCCCCGGCTGCGGCTTACGGCAACGACAGGGAGGTTGCGTTTCATGCGGACAGTAGTAAATCGCGTCGATCATAGCCCCGTCTCTCGCCAACGCCTCGCACAGTCGCCGGTGTAGAGCTTCAAGATCTGCGGTCGTGATCAGTCCTTTGGCCACACACCGCTGGTTGCTCACAACAACTACACGAAAGCCGGCCCGGTTGAGCAGGGCGATCGCGTCGGACACGCCGGGAAGAATCTGCATCTCCTCCCAGCGAGTCACGTATTCACCTTCTCGGGCTTTCCGGTTGATCACACCGTCACGATCGAGAAATGCCGCTTTTTTCATGAAAGATGGTCTGTTCCACTAATTCTGAAATAATGTGACCGATTAGGATGTGGCACTCCTGAATACGTGGAGTCTCCTTCGAAGGCACACAGATGCAGTAATCCACCGCCGTCTTGAGTTTGCCGCCGGCCGCTCCGGTCAGCGCCACCGTGTGCAGCCCCATTTTCTTCGCCGTCGCCACGCCTTGGAGGACGTTCGGCGAATTACCACTTGTCGAAATGCCGATGGCGACATCTCCCGCACGACCCAAGGCCTCAATCTGGCGCGCAAACACAATGTCGAAGCCATAATCGTTTCCGATCGCGGTAACGCATGAAGAATTCACAGACAAGGCCAGCGCCGGAAGCGCCGGTCGATCGAAGGCGAAGCGTCCCACGAGTTCGGCAGCGATGTGCTGAGCATCGGCCGCGCTGCCGCCATTGCCAAACAAGAGCGGCTTGTTGCCCCGCTTGAGTGCCTCAACCAATATCCCGCTTACCTGGGAAATGGCTGACACAACTTCGGCATTGTTGAGCAACAATTGCTTGACCGCAATCGATGCTTCGATCGACCGGCGGACAAGCTGTCCAAAATCACCGTTCTGCACCAACGATTTCATGCTAAGGATGTGGTCGTGCTGCTATCCCCGGAACGCAGCGTCATTGAGCCGCTCACAGAGGGCCTGCGCACGCGCATAGTCCTCTGGAGTACCAATGTCGATAAACATCCCGGTCTGCTCAACTGCGTGCACTCCCAGGTCAAGGATGCGCGGGAAAACGTCTCGCTCGAGGCTTGCCATGCCTTCGGGAATGTGCTCGAAAATCGATCGGCCGAAAACATACACACCGGCATTGATGAGGCCAGGCGCGTCCATGCCGCTTTTCTCCGTAAAGCCAGTCACTCGTTTACGGTAATCGACTTGCACCGTGCCGTATCGCGCCGCGTTCTGTACTGGCACGACCGCCATCGTCACCAGAGCTTTCCGCTCGCGGTGGACACGAATGAGATGGCTGAAGTCGATTTCCAGAAACGAGTCTCCGTTCATGACCAGGAATTCAAAGTGTTCCTTCAACTCACGCTCGGCAAGCTTGATCGCCCCTGCGGTGCCCAACGGATGCGTCTCACGGGAGTACTGAATCTGGACATCCCAAGCGCTGCCGTCGCCAAATTCACTCTCGATCTGATCGGCGAGATAGCCCGAGCACATGACGAGGCGGCGGATCCCCTGGCTGCGGAGCTGCCGAACCAGCAATTCGAGGAACGACTTGCCTCCCACTGCGGCCAGTGGTTTCGGCGTGGATGGCAACACCGAACGCAAGCGTGTTCCCATTCCGCCGACCAGCAGAACGGCAGGGATATCGATCGTTGTGCTCATACTAGTTGCCAGCTCACTTGAGGCCTTAGCCTGCATTACATCACCCGATCCCAGTACTCCAACATGGAGTTGAGAGTTTGCTCTACCGTCCGCAGCGGCTTCCAGCCAGTATCTCTGCGAAGCTTTTCGGTGCTACCGAAGATGATCTTTTCGTCCGATGGCCGCATCAGGTAAGCAGCCGGCCGGATCTCTGGTTTCACGCCTGAAAGCCGGATTGCAGTCTTCAGCAAATGACCAATCTCGTGGGTCTCGGCGGCACAGATGTTATACGCCTCACCGCGCTTCCCCTTCAGCGCGGCCAAGTAGAAGCCGCGAACCGTATCGTTGACGTCGAGGAACGCACGACGGGGCTTGAGATTGCCTACTTCGATCACGGGTGTTTGCACACCCTTCCTGATGCGGATTAGCTGCCGTATGAAGTCTGACGGTGCATCGTTCGTCTTGCCAGGCCCAGTGGTATTGAACAGCCTCAGATTCACCGCTGGAATTTTGTAATCTAGGAAATACTCTCGCGCGAGCAGATCGAGGCACACCTTGCTGATCCCATAGGGATGCAAAGGATGAAGTGGCTGATCCTCGGTAACCGGGATCGCCGCCGGCGGCACATGCCCATACTCCGCACTCGAGCAAGCCGAAACGACAACCGGGGGCCGTTTCATGTACCGTATCACCTCGAACACGTGTAGCGAACCCATGATGTTCGACTCGAAGGTCCCTACCGGATCCGCCCACGACACCGTCGGCAAACTCTGCGCGCCCAGATGAAACACGTGAGTCGGTCGGTAGGTGTCGAATAGCTGTTCCACTTTCTGGCCGTTGCGAAGGTCGCATTGAACAAAATGCATGTTCGGCAGTATGGGACCAGGATCGTGTCGATGCAACTGGTACGAGCCGATGACGTTCCAGCCTTTGGCTTGGAGAAACTTCACCAGGTACGATCCAATAAAGCCCTCAGAACCGGTAACGATTGCAGTTTTTTTTGTCCGCATAGTCAAGTGAACTTGTGGTCTACGCGAGCCCGGGTGTGACGTCCAGGAGCAGACAGTCTTGGCTTGACGAGCTTAATTACTAGGAATCCGCCGTCCCGGATGTTCCACTCTTGAGGGACGGTCCAACAGCGCACCACCTTCGTCTCCGCAAATGGTGCCGCCTGGTAATGAATTCTACGCAACGTGCCTTGGGACGCGTTAAGCGAAATATAGCACTGTAAAAACCTGCTGCTGAGCCCGTGATCTCTGAATTCCTTCTGACACCAGCTGCCCGCAAAAAAAAAGGCGCTCGCCGCTATTGAGCTCGAGGTTAATCTCGAAAGCTTCCGGCAGCTTCTTTTCGTGAAAAGTCATACCCGAACGGAGGTTCCCACCGTAACCGAGTCCGCAGAGACTGTCCCTGACCCGCAGATTGTGCCTGTGGAGGGGTTCGTGCTTGTGCCGTGCTGCTTGGCTTTGGTCAACAGGCCTTGAGTGACGGGTAATCGGTAGAGCATAACTCCTATAGCCGTGCCAAGCGTATTGGTAATGAGATCTGTCATACCGGATGCTCGTGTCGGGAGGAATGCCTGCAGGATTTCGATCGTGAGACTTGTGACCAACCCCAAGACAACGGTTATTGCAGCTGCCTTCTCAGTCACGCTCACAGAGGAGAGGTAAGCAACGACACAAAAACCCATGGGGATGAAGCCGACGACGTTGACACCGAAATCCTCCCAGTAATTCCAGTTCGCGTGATACTCGCGCCATGGCGGCGCTAGGAAAGATGAATGTAAAACGAAATAGCGCTTGGGGATCGTCAGGTCTGTCAACGGGTCCAGTTGGTTGTGAACAATGTCGCCCGCACGCTCGTTGAAGAGGTACAGCGCAACTTGACCTTCGTCTTGGGCGAGTACGGGTCGTCGCTTCTTCGTCCAGCTCTCATAATGTTGTGCAACTTGGGCCGGCGTGAGCTGCCGATCATAAATGGCGAGGCCCAGGATCTGCCCTGGCCAGCTGTCGCTGGCGCTAGGAGAGTTCGCAACTACAAGCCGCCCTGTGAGGTTTTTGGTCGAGGCTCCTAGAATTGAAGAGCCCTTAACCAGGACACCGTCAACGTAAACCAACGTTTCGCGTGACCCCAAGGCGATGGTTACAAATACTGCTCGCTTTTCACGGAACACGCCATCGACCGGGAGCCAAGCCGTTCTAGATGTGCCTCGGCTGTCTTCGTTGTGTTGATGGACAACCAGGCCATCGCTTTTCTGGTGAACCGAGAATGGGATTCCAGGATGTGCAGAACTGTCAAACGAAAGAATTGTGTGCTCGCCACGAACTTGGTTGGGGACTAACCAGAGTTCAATACTACCCGACGTATTGCCATCCGAATTTGTCTGGAATGCGTGGGAGCTCAGAATGCTTCCGTAGTGACCAAAACTAAGCCCATCTCCCTTGTCGAGCCAGGTCACGTCATTCTTGGGGACATGAAATGGCCACAGACCGGCAACCAAGATAATACACAGAACACAAGTGCACAGGGTGCAGACCATCCTCGGGTATGCTTTGTCATGCCATTTACTGTACATACGCTTTGACTGTTTTGCAGAAGTTGGCTGGGCCCGAGTCTCGCTACAGAAAGTACTGAGCAACGAGACGTGTACCCCAGCGCGACCGAGAAGGGCAAGCGAAACTTAAGGTTCGATGAGGCCGGAGCTCAAGTCGCTCCTAGCCCATGTTCCTGTACAAAAACGCGGCCGGCAGTGGATAAAACAGCATCCGGCATGCTAAATATAGTCTTCCACGATCTCGGAAACCCGAGAGCAGTCGCCGCGTTCAGTCTTGCACCGCATACACCTCGGAGCGCTCATGGGTCAGCGATTTGTCATATACCTCCTCGGGCTCGTACACCGCAACATGACTGCCCCTGTTGGAGAAGGTGAACGGAACGCACAACAGCTTCTTCAACCGCATCCTCAGTGCCTCACGTCGTTCGGGTGGCACGTAGAACAAAATGAAACCCCCACCGCCAGCGCCCAGCAACTTGCCTCCCAAAGCGCCAGCACCGAGGCCGGCCTGGTAGATTTCTCGGCGCCGCGTCAACCAGAGTGCTAATGGATTGTAAATATATGCGGTCAAGAAACGCGTCATGTACCACCGCAGCGCTCGAAGCCCGGAGAGGCGAATTGAAGTTTGGCGGTAGCCGGACCCCGAACAAGCGGGCGATGCCGAACGCCATGCCCGTTACCCTGAGAAGTCAAAATATATCTGCAGTGAGAAGCCGATCGCCGCAATCCAGGCCGGCAACAAGGCGATGCTGCTGCTCGACGCTGCCCCTTCGTACATGGGCCAAGGGCGCGATCAAGCTGGATCGTTTCGAGAAAACTAAGCCGATGCTGAGCAAGTGCAGCAAGCTTCTGTCGTCGATCCGCCAACGGTTGCAGTGCCCGGCGAAGGCAACCACGAAAGTCCCGGGGAGCAAGTAGCCAATCCATCATAATTAGTTAGTGGTTCGCAAGTTAGACATCGAGACGTGCGAATCCGGTCGTTCGATGAGACACTTCTGAATCTGCGGACCGGCCTCCTCAAGAAAGACGGCGGACCAACGCTGCGCGCTTTCCCGGTCAAGGTGGTAGTGATCGAATGTGACCAACCCAGGCACTTCTGGCGCCACCAGCCTTAGACCGAGCGCAGCCGCGATGGCCCTCGCGGTTCCCATATCGGTTTTAACCGTTGGAACGATTGTTAATATCGTGCATGCGCGGTCGGCGGAAAGACTGGGCAGAAACTCTTTGGCCAAGGTGGTGTAGGACGCGAGCTTATTCTGGTCGATCTTCTCATCATAGGATACGGGCTCACTCGTGAACCGGTTGCCGGTCACCACCCAAGCACCCGTGGGTCGCGAGCGGAAGATGGCTTCACCATCTCCACAAACGGTCTTAAAGGTCGTGCAAATCGCTTTGTGGATCCTTTGCCACTTACGCTTCTCCTGATAGCGCGTCCTGGCCGATTCATCCCGCATGACCGTCCTGCCAGGCTCAGTCGCGGCTCGCTCAAAGAATGTGTCGATATTGATCACATACACTTTCGCCCTCGGGCGAAGCTTGCGCAAGAGAGGTACCTCGAACGTATAGTTCTCGAAGTGCGAAAAACCAAGCAAATAGTAGCTCTCAGAGTGCGACGAGAACCAGTCAGCCGTCGCGTTACTAGAGAACGCGAACTGCGTGCGACTATTGCCGATGAAAAGCACCCGGGCGTCCGCAGCGGCGGCGTAGGTCTCGGGTTCGAGATCAAACCAAATAGCGCCATGGTCGTAGTCACCGTAACTCGTGGCCTCGCAGTAACCTAGGTACCCATCCGAACCATATTCAGAAGGTTGGCAATGAAATATCCCGTACGTTCTGAGGCTGTACGCGCCAGCACCAAGAGCTACCGCCAGAATGAGCAGTGTATACAAACCTGATCTTGCCGCAAGCACCAAGCTTCCACGAGGGCGCAGCTGTACTTCGCGTCTTTCCGGTACTTCGATCGGATCAATCAGCGGAGGTTGGACGGTTACCATAGTTTGCTCATTTCACTCCAACATGGACAGCATTTTGAGTCGAGCCGTCGTTTTTCCGCAGCCTGCTAGGGTCGTCTGGTTTCTGCTGGTCTCTACTGCGAGGTCATTTTCAGACTGGACGAGAGTCGATGGCACTGCCACGCTAGACACTACCTGAAAGGCAGCCGCGTAGCGGATTCTCCAATCTCGTCTTCTCTTGTTTAGAGGTTCAAGCCCCCCATAATGCCATGGCCAATGGGTGCGCAAGCACGGATCGCCATCGTGGACTTCCTCTAAAAGCTCTTGTACTGGCCTCCAACCCAAGTCCCGGGCAACCTTGGTTCGGACGTCCAAGTCAATTCCTGAAGCGAAGAGATACCCATAGGGACTCACTAACCGAGCGATGTTGCGCAAACACCTTTCCGCTTCGGAGGGAACCATGTGGCACAGGAAATTGTTCGCCACCACCATATCCTGCGGTCCAAGCGCGTCAACCACGTCCGGCTCCCCCACGTCGCCTACACGCCATTGGATTCCTTCCTTGATCCAGGGCTTTACCGACGCCGACTGCCCATTTATGTCAAAGAATTCCTCCTTCTCCTCCGCGGTCATACGTTCGAAAATCGCTGAGTTCGTTGGCTCGGAGTTGGTGAGTGAATAGACGCCGCGTTTCGCGAATTCCACGGCCCCCGGGGAAATATCCACCGCACCTAGGATCAGCTTCAAGTCGGGCCGGGCCGACCGTATTCTCCAAGCTATCGAATAAGCCTCTGGACCCATGCTGCAACCGAGAACCGCTACTCTCAAACTCTCGCCGCTGCTCTTCTTCTGCAGCAGGCGCCGAATAAGTTCCAACTCCGGCCGGTTGCGAAGAAAAGAAGTGCTGAAAGCCTGTGCGCGAGCGCTCCGAATGCGGGCCAAGGCGTGCACAAAATCGCCGTAAGAGCGTACCGGGCCGAGACAAGTAATGGAGGGAGGAAGACAACACCATACCCGCCTGTTAACTCGTTGGAAAGCTCCGACCGGCGACTTCCCTGCAATCGTGAATCTAACTAGCCTCGTTAACAACGATTCCCGACCGGGCAAGCAACTAGAATCCTGGCGGCATGTCACATCCGGGTTCCACTTGGTATGTGTATCATTGCCGTTGAACCAGCGCGGCCTAGCGAATCCTATTAGTGTCATTTTCCCTGAATATGAATATTCCACTTTTGGTGGGACCTCTACCAGAATGCCGGGGCTGACATCGTATCTGCGACCGTCAATAGTGAAGTACCCGCTTCCCGAGAGGACATAGTAAGTACGGGTAATCTTCCTGCTGAAAATGAAGGTATCGTGACCCTTCTCCGACTCGATGTAATAGACATCGAGATCTTTTTGGCGAAGCGGTCCGAAACTGTATCCCTCCAGGCCGGTTCCAGTAAATGAAGTTGATTGTGGAAGTGTGTAGATGTACGGCATAATTCCCCTTGCCTCCCTTTACGATAGAAGCCCGCTGTTAGTAGTGTGTTGAATTCTCGTTGGCCGGTGCCGGCCACCTGCTGTTTCCACGACATATCTCCCGGAAGATGATGGTGTACTGCTCCTCCAGTGCATCCCGGCAGGCCTCGACTTTTCCGCTGATCATCCGCTTTATGCAGTCGGCGTTTTGCTGGAGCTGCGAGAATTGCTTGATCAACCTGTCAGCACTTAAGGAGTTAATGTCTTGACAGTATTCTGAGAGTCCCATCTGGCTCATAAGGGAAGTGCACTTATGGTGGAATGAAATAGCGATGACCGGCTTATTAAGAAGCAGTGCTGAGAGGACATTGTGGAAGCGAGTCGCGACTACCAGGTCCGTTGAAGCGAGCTCCTTCAAGAGATCCTCTACAGATGTGACCGGCTGATCCATAATTCGTTCCTGTTCGTGCACTACTGACCGTTGCTTCAGCAAGGACCTGAACTCTCGCGTTACGCGCGTGTCCGCACGGTCTCCGATCAATAATCGAATGTTAAGTCCGTGAACCAGCAGCCAGCTCACGAATTCGACAAGAGTTTCCAGATACGAAGAGTAAATGGTGTTGCTCGGCCTCGCGATGCTGTACTTCCCGGCATACTCCATCAACCCCAGGCCAACAACCAATCTGTCCCCCTTGCTCGCGCGGCCACGTGGCATCGCACCTTCGGGCAAACTGAAAACCAAGTCCGGGAAGACTTTATCATTTCTAGCTCGGAAACCAATGCTTTTAAGGTATCGCAGTGTGGACTCATCCCGGTACGAGCGGAAGTCTGCCAGGGAAAGGGCTGCCCTGACCAAGAATCTGCCAGCTCGACTGTAAACGGGACCAGCCCCCACGCTTACAAAGAAGAGCTTGCACCGGCACAATTTCGCGATAACTGACCACCGGAACATATCGTATGGGCCCCAATCCAAAAGACCGGAAACATCCGTAAGCAACCCCGTTCCTGGTATGATCAGCGCGTTAGTTCCCCACAGCGTCCTAAATCCCTTGAGCCACTGATATGGCTCGAGTACTGGAAGTACTGCACGCTTCAGCCAGACAAGGCTTTTGAACCGCCAATTCTCTCGCGGCAATCCAGAAGTACTTGCTTTGAACTTCCCCATCGCACAAGTGTTCTTCTGCGATATGCTGAACATCTTTCCGATCGCAACTCTACTCGGAAGGGCTAAGATGTTGTACGTCAAATTCGTATGTTCGGGACCGGTACAAATGCAAGAGATTTCCGCCTTCGGCACGTACCTTCGAAGGTTGGACACCATGGCTTGGAGCGTAGCATCGTTCCCCAGGTTGCCCATGCCGAAGTTACCGAAAAGCGTAATCTTTATTCCTTCGTGATCAGGACTCATCGACTGCTTCCGTCCGAAAGCCGCGAGAGGCTGCTCTGTCGATGCCTTTTATGACGCGGGCGCCTGTGAGGGTGGACACTAACTGTCGGGGCCTTGTATGTTGATGAAAAGCTAGAAGCTTAGCTTTCAGCAATGTTAGCCATGAAATCGACAAGGTCTTCAAGCGGCCCTCATGCGCAAACATCGCAGCGACAGCTCAATACCCGCAACCCGCAAGATCTCTTTACCGATTGCAATGCCAGCATCTTTCTCGACCTCACTGATTGTGTCGACAAATTCTCAGCTGGCAAGTCCGGCATTCCCTGCTGGATTAACAGCATTGTCGCTTAACACGGGAAAATTTTCCCAGTAGACAGGAAGCCGCAGCCCGCAAGAAAAAGTTGGCGCCACCGACTCTCGAGAACTTCCAGAGTCGACCTTTCCTCAATGTGAATGAAGAATGCAGAACGCTCTCTTAGAAGGTTTGGACTCGGGTGTAGTAGAAAGGCCAGGCGCTCGCTAGGATTTCGCGAACTTCGGCAATTTGATCTGCAAGACAGTGCCGCGTAAGATCTTACTGCGAAGACCGTCACAATCGCCTTCTTTTCACGGGATGTTTGCGGCGATCTCGGCCAGGTCTTTCAATCGACGCTCCCGGGCCGACATAGCCGGCAGAGGCTCAATACCCGCTACCCGGAATATCTCTTTCCACCGATAAGCCCAATCGTGGCGCAAAAGTGCCTCCGCCGAGTTTCTTTGCTGGATCGCGCGAACTCGCGCCGGCTCCGAATCGAAGTTTGCAATGACCTCCATGACATCCGACCCGTCCGGTTGAACCTCTATGACGACGTCCTGCCAAGGAAAAAGCTCTCTGAATGCTTCACAATCTGGCGGCTGACCAAGGAGTACCGCACCCGCAGCCGCTCCCTCGTAATAGCGGTAGCCGACCTCGACTTGACCCTGAGTTTCGTCCAAGTTGATCTTCCCAGGCGCCACCATGAAATACCGACTTCGCTTCGCTAGATTGGCAAACAGAGAGCGATGTTGCCGATGATCGTACACGTCCCTCTCAGCTATCCGTGGGAACGTGTCATAAATATAGAAGACCTTACCGCGACCGGTTGCTTCAAGCAGCACTCCATGAATACCCTCCCACCGGCGTCCCACGCTGTACACGTCAACGACACGGGACGGTGTGTCCGGCCACGGGCTGAATCGAAGACAGTCGACCCCGCCGGGAAGCCACCGGCAAGACCGTCCAATGGTCGCGGACAATGGCCCGATCGTACCACGGTAGCCAATGAAAATGTGGTCGAACTGCTTCAGCGCCGGAAGCCAGTATTTATGTTCTGGTATCGACGCTGCCCATAGCTCATCGAGCCACAAAACGCTGGTCTTGCAGTAGTCTTTCCATCCCTCGACCGCATTGATGTGAAGTAAATCCCAGTAGGTTTGGCAACGGACGACGAACAAGTCATACTCCCGCATAAGCCGGACCTTCCGAAGTCCTGGGTTCAGAAAGGCTATTTTTCTCGACACGTCCCGATACAGAAGTCTGCGCTGCAGCATCTCCCTAAACTCAAATCCCGGGCCCGGTTCGAGCTCGATCAAATCAACATCGTCTATCTCAAGAAGAACGTCCTGCGCCTCATAGTGGCCACCTAGGAATGCCCTCCTGGTGAAGCCTCTGCCTGTTGGCATGCAAATGCGCGGCTTCAGTGCCCGCTTGAAAGTCACGGGGGCACGTTCCCGTGTCTTGTTTTCGTTAGGCGATCCCATGCCTTCAGCAGCCAGCCGGTCTGTCATGTTGCTCGCCTGTTTCACAGATATCTCTCAAGATCAAGGTCTCGCGTCACTGAGCAAACCTCCCTCAAGCCATTCCGTAAGAATGGCGCAAGCCGCAGAAGTGGGCGCCTTTCCCGGCAGCAACTTCGTATATACATTTCGGGTCATCTCGCCCACCACGTCCTACGAATGCCGCGAATGGGCGTAGTCTCTTATCCGCTGCCACTCGACAGACAACCATGCCGTCACTTAGCGTCTTGCCAGGCGGCGTGTTGGTCAGAACGAACGGCTCATAGCCATAGGTCCGACGTAGCGCTTCCAGCCAACCTCTCTCATGCAATACCGAAGCCCTCGGATACCGGGCCACCAGATCATCCCACCGGCTGTCCGAAAGGTGATCTGTTGTGTAGAGCTTCACTAGATTTGTGCCGTGGCGCCGAGAGTGTCCTTACGCCCTCTTGCCGCCTTCTTGCTGAAAGCCCTCTCGTAGGCCGCCAGCAGATGATCGACGGAATACTCCCAAGCCAGTTCCATTTCGACGCGTCTGCGTCCAAACTCACCCATCCTCTTTCTCTCATCGGAATGCTCAAGCAGCCACAGAATCTTGTCGGCGAAATCAGCTGTCTGGTTCTCATTGTCGCTGTAGAGTGACGCTTCCCCTGCGCTGAATCTGCCTTCTTTCAGATTGAACTGTACGATCGGCTTCCCCAGAGCCATGTACTCCATGATCTTGATCATGGTGGAAATGTTGTTCATCTCGCATGGCCTGTCGGGGTTCACGCAGACGTCGGCGGTAGAAAGAACATCCAGCAATTGTTGGTCGGGAACTCTGCCGGTGAAGTTGACCGTATCCTCAAGATTCTTATCCTTCACCATCTGCCGCAGCCCCGCCAGTTCCGGTCCTCCTCCGACGCAGGTGAAATGAACATCACGACGTCCCTTGTTCTTGATATGCAGCGCCACATCCAGCAGGATGTCCAAGCCCTCTTGAATGCTCATGGTTCCGACATAGCCGACCAGGTAAGATTTGCCATACTTCAATGCTCGGGTTGGCGGAACTGCTTTGAAAGCCTCCAAATCAGGTCCGTTGCGGACTACGAATACATCCTCAGGAGCCAAACCGCCACGCGTTATCGCCAAGTCCTTGTAGCTGGAGTTGGTCGCCATTACAACGTCACTAAAGCGGTAGGTGAGCTTCTCCAGCAAAACCTGCACCTTGTACAATAGCCCCTTTTTCTGGTATTTCGAGAAATACAACTCCGGATTCGCATCGTGGTGATCGAAGATGTACTTGACCCCGAGGACTCTGAAGAGCAGAGCAATCAGGAAAATATCGTCGGGGGGATTGCAGCCCTGGATCACGTGAAACCCTCGCCTCAGGTAGATCCACCAAGAGAAGAGGAACTCCCAAAACAGGGCGCAACTGTACTCCCATACATAGCCCAGGGGGCTGTTCCCTTCCTTGGGCATGGGGTGCCGATAGACATGGACCCCCTCCAGACACTCGTACCCTTTCTCGTGGCCTTTGCCCATTGGGCACAATACGGTCACCTCGTATCCGCTCTTGTGCAAAGAGCGGGCCTCCTTCCACACGCGGGAATCGAAAGGAACGGGCAGGTTCTCCACAATGATCAGAACTTTCTTTTTCACGAAGGATAGTCCGTAGAGTAATTTTGTACAGACCGGCGAGCGCAAAGCACAGTTACCTGTCTCCAATGAGAGGGTAGGGTTTTGTTCACCAGCCGTGGAGGACAGCGGCGATAATAAATACCCAGAACGGTACTGAATATTCTTGAGGGTCAACTGGGCAAGTTTCGTGGCAAGCGGCAAGCTTTAGTGTGACGATCACTAAACAAACCAGGGCATCAATGATTATCGCGCGTACGACATCTTTGATGGTCTCAGCGCTAGCAGTACTGTGCGAGGTGCAGGGCAAGTTGGCTTCGAAAGTAAACGGACGAGATCTCGAGCTCTAACTGTCGTGTTGTAATCCTGATACTCATCTTTCTCTAGCCAACCGAAAAAGGGGGGACCGCTTCAAGAACTCTGAGCTTCAGTCACCAATTCAATTCGTTGCCCACGATCTTCTCACCAGCAAATCCCGTCATACTTGCCATTGTTGCTCTTACTATTCGTGATTCGTACAAAGTCCACTATGCATTGACCTTCGCGCAGCCTGGATGGAACAATCTGAAAATCTGGGTCCTTATTGCCAATCACGATTGTCTGTGCACAATCCAGAACCGCATCGATACGATTTACCATTAGACGCGAGATGTGTGGAATCCGATTGAGAATGAAATCTCGGTTTGCGCCAATGAGGCTGGCGATGTTCACATTCTTGTCATAAATGCATAGATCATAGCCCTTGCCGAGGAGACGCTCGATCAGTTCGATTACGGGACTTTCTCGCAAGTCGTCTGTGCCAGCCTTAAAGCTGAAGCCCAGAACCCCGACCTTTTTGTGCCCTTTCTCCATGATCAGCTGCAACCCACGATTCACCTGTTTTTCATTGCTGGGCAAAATGGAGTTCAGGATCGGAAGGTCCAAGTCGTTCATTTTGGCCGTATATGACAGAGCTCGAAGATCTTTGGGCAAACATGATCCTCCAAACGCAAAACCGGGCACTAGGTAGGCCGGAGAAATGTTGAGCTTCCGATCATTGCAAAAAATTTTCATAACCTGGTGCGCGTCAAGGCCCAGAGACTTACAGAAGTTGCCTATCTCATTGGCAAAACCGATCTTGAGAGCATGCCAGCTATTATCAACGTATTTGACCATTTCAGCCGTCTCTAAGTCCGTCCTGATCAATGGGGCGTCAAGCTTTTCGTAGAGAGTCGCGAGGGCGTCGCCGCTGGCTTGATCCAATTCGCCGATGACCGTCTTCGGCGGACAGCGGTAATCGTTCACCGCCGAACCTTCCCGCAGAAATTCAGGATTATTGCAAACACCGAACTCGACCGCAGCTTTCTTTGCGGAAAACTCCTCCAAAATGGGAATCACGATCTTGCGCATCGTGCCTGGCAAGATTGTGCTGCGAATGACGACCGTGTGGCGCTCATTCTTACTCTTGAGTGCTTCGCCGATCTGTTCGCAAATTCGTCGGATATATCGCAGATCGAGATTGCCGTTGGCTTGGCTTGGTGTTCCGACGCAAACGAAGGACAGTTCCGTCTCGCGGATCGCTTGCCTTGGATCGCTGCTGGCGCGCAGTCGGCCGGCCTTGGCAGTTGCTGCGATGATTTCACCGACATCTGTTTCAACGATGGGAGATTGCCCGCGGTTGATCAGATCGACCTTTGTCGGAACAGGGTCGACTCCAACGACTTCATGTCCCTCATAGGCGAGGCAGCCCGCCGAAACTGTACCGACATAACCCAATCCAAAAACACTGATTCTCAAGATGCGTACCTTTCCCGTGTCGCCATCAGCCTATTCTAATGGGTCTTAGGCGACGGACCGCTGGTAACCGCCGGTACGTCTACGACGCATGCATAAACTAAGACGGTCGGGTTTTCCATGGAATGTCGGTTGCGCAGATGTGCAGCACGTCCTGCCCCGACTGAGGGCAAATCCCGATTATTGCGTCGGAAGTATAACCAGTTCTCGTTCCTGATTTATCCACCCGATATGTTTCGGGGAAGGAGGAACCTTTTTGATCTCTAGCTCCCAAGTATTCGGGTGCGATTCACGAAACCCTGTTCGCACAAGAAAGTCCTTCAACAACTGATTCCGGGGACCCTCGACAAACGGTGCCCGCAGCAACAGTGCACCTTGCGCCGACGCTGCCTTCGCGATGCCGTAAAGAAATCCATCTTCCACACCTCGCCCCAGTGCACGGCAGCTCATTAACAAAGTGTCAATTTCGCAGACGCCCAATCCAACGTTCCGAATGACGCTGACGCCCACTATACCATAATCGCCAAATCGATCACACGCTTTGACGATCAATACCGACCAATCCTCTGCAAGAGAACTAACCTGCTCCACACTGCGCCGCCTAAGAGAGAGGTTGAATTGGTTTGTGCGTTGAGTTAATTGGGCTATCCGAGGCCATTCGCTTTCCGACGCTTCTCTGATGTCAAGTTTTAGTTCCAAGCCAGCCAAATAGTCATCTAGGTTAGCCGCAGCCTTGCGCTCCTGCTGCCGCCGACTCTCCTCCTGCATCATTCGTGTCCGCTTTACATCGACCTCTGTGACATGCGCTTCATCGAATAGCCACAAACGCTCCAACGTCTCACAGTAACGGACAGGGTCCAGCGGCAGAGGTACCACGTGCACGACGGGTAATCGCATTGAAACTTCCATCCTCACCGCCATGTCGTCGTCTAGAAAGACGAATGAGTCAAGCCCCAAGTTCAGCTCATCCGCTAGCTCTTTAAGGTTTTCTGACTTGTGTTTCCAATTGACTCGCCATGCCGCGATATCATCGGTTCGCAAGATCATTTCTGAATGATTCTCAAACACGTTGCGCACGTCTGTCTCCTCGTTTCGGCTCACAACCGCCAGTAACAGACCACGTTCTTTTAGTTGCTTAAGATAGCGCTGGAATAGTTGAAAGCTCCGGCCCGGTCCATCGGAACCGAGCTCAATACTTCCAAGTCCCACTTCACCAACTACGCCACCCCACAAAGTGTTATCACAATCGAGCGCAATTACTTTAGCTGGGCTGCGCCGCGTGGCGAGAATCCGGCGTACTAATTGAATAGCCAGCGATTGATATAAACGCGAGGAGTACGGCATGCGCGCGAAAACCTCGCCTTCACTGTTGCGGGCTAAGGTAATACCAACCTCTCCGATGACCCGAGCAAAATCGAACAATCGCACACCCGACATCGTTCGCAAACGAGTGCGCCACCTGTGGCAAAGTTCTTCGTACTTCTCCGAATCTATTGTCGCAAATGCAGACACCAAGGGAGGCAAACTGCCCACAAGCATCGGCGCTGCCTCTGGATGCCTGCGTCTCCAGGCTTCTATAGCTCCCGATAGCTCTTCAACCAGCGTCGCAGCCGATTCCGCCGAATAGAACGCGCGGTCCGTCGGATCCACAAGGACCACATTGATGCCAGCCTCATTAGCTGAAAATGCACTATGCTCGTCGAGAAGAGTTCGCACGGTCTGATCGAAGCCTATAAACTCGCAGCTGAGCTCGAATCCGAATGCCCTTCCCCAGACCTTCATCGTTGTCGCCAACGGCTCTGCGATAAAGCTGGAGGCAACGACAATCTTAAGCCGTCGACTCTTCGCTGGCTCTTCGCAGAAACGACTTGCCAATATTTGCGTTGCTTCTGCCGGATCGATCAGCGGCAACATTTCGACATCAGCCAGGAGCGACTGGACATCAAGCTCGGAAGAAGGTCCTTCGACCGACTTGGAGCAGGTGGCCGGTTGAGGAACGCTGCCGTCGTTTGCAGCACGACTGTATTCCTCGATCGCATTCTTGACGTCCTCCAGTGTTTGCAAGTGCGATACCTTCCGGTCGTTAATTGTAATACCGTATCGATCGAACAGAGCCGATGCAATTGCAACTTGGCCGAGCGAATCCCACGATGTGCAAGAGTCGGCGGACAGGTTTTCTGGAATTTCCGCGGTATCGATCCCCAACGCAAAAGCAACCAGTTGCCGAGCCCTCTCGTATTCCGCACCCAATTGTTCAGTCGCTCCGTGCGTGACTGGCTTCTCATAACGCCGTGTTGTCGACAAGTCGCTATTTCCTACCTGCATCGCATCATGAGCGGTCCTACCGGCCTGTGGGATAAATGAATGAATACTGTCGCCACTCGAAGCTCTGTTTTGCGACATAGCCTGCAGAGGAGTAAGTCCTGCAAGAAAATCATGATACGAGGTATCCATTGCTAGAGGGACAGTCACTATGCCGAGAGGTTTGCCTTTCTGGTTGCCGACCAACGTCCGCGGAGGCACATCGGACGCCACCACAGAGCTCGCCGCAATCACAGCGCCATCTCCAATTGTGAGCGTCGCACCCGGTGCTGCAGTCACTACACAGCCTGCTCCTAAGAACACGTCTCTCCCAATTACGATGCGGCCGGGTCCCCTGGTATGCGCGATAAGAATTGAGCGAAGGCCAATTTGCGCTCCTTCCCGCAATTCGATGAGTTCCGGGTACTCGTTCTCGAGGTAAACATCGTCCCCTACAAACACTCGACCCCTGATCCGAACTCCTCTGAGCTTGTGGAGAAAAGGTCGCAATGTCGTTGATCCAGGTACAAACCTCGCCGTAAGTCCCAAAATACGGTTAACAATGCGCCTAAGGATAGACTTTTTCACTTCACTCCCCCGTCAGTTTCAGTCGCTTAAGCAACCGTGTCGCAGCTTGTAATAAACCGGGATACCTGACGAGACGGTTGTCTCTGAACTCTGAGAGCTCCCTGCGCAGCCGCACGCTCGCAGTGTACCTTAATGAACGGTAGGTATCATCAGTCAGCCGCGATACCTTCGCATGATCTATTATCTCAATGCTTATTACTTGACCGGCACTAGCGTGGACCTCGAGATGCAGGTAGTCCTTTTTAACATAGAAAGGTACGCTAATGCCATCCAGAAGCACAGTGCGAACGGCCGACGAATCAGGTTCGTATTTTGTAAATAACAAGTGGTCGTAACCTTCAATGGTGTTTTGAAACTGAAACTGTGACGTAAAGAACTGCACCTCAGCAGAATTCTCCGAAACCTGCCTCGTCACGCAACTCTTCATCAACTGCGAGGAAAGTGTTGGCCAAGACAAAGTCGGTTCGAGATTACGCAACTCACGCACAAATCTTTCAAGAGCTTCATATCCATGCCGGAAGTATTGATGATGCTCGACCAACAGCGCAGGTTTACCTAGGAAAATATCGAATGCACAGTCGATCAGATGTCTGGGATAGCGCCTCTGAAAAAGGGGAAACCCATGGAAGCGTGTTATCGCTGGGCGCAAGAAGTCTGCAATAGTGAGCACGTTCCGTTCGTCAGTTGGGAAGGAGGTAGTATTCACCGCTGCTAGGTAATTGTTCGTGCGCAGCGCAAGCATGGCAGACGAGGAAAACCGACCCTGCGGAAAAACCATTACCGGCTCAAATGGCACACCTGTCCGTGTCTCGTGTTTTTTCATTCTCTGCAAGGCTAGAGTCACTTTCCAATCAAGTACGGTCTTTTCTGAAGTGGCGAATTCCTTGTTTGTGTGGTCGCAGCCGTGAATGCAGATAGAAAGGTTAGCTCTCTCCCCAAATATATCAGCTGCCACTGTTTTGCTTGTGCGGCGGTAGTTCCATGGAATGAATGCGATTGAGCTTCCATAACCTGCAGAACGCATCGAGCTCAACAATTCTCTGTAGGTAAGAAAACCGTATTTCTGAGTAAGCAAGGGATCGTCAATGATTAATCGTGCTGTGCTGTGAGGAGAGTGCCAGCAGAACTTTCCGAAACAATGGCGAAGAACAATCAGGATGGGAATGATCTGAAAGTAACAGTTTTCTACCGCCGCGTCGCCGTGCAGTGGCTCATTGATATCGGCGATCTCGGTTCCCGACAACAGGAAAAGCTGACACGAGTTCTGTTTTGTGCGTACAAAAACCGGTCGACCATCCCCCGATAAAATCGGTAGCACATCGCTGGTGCTCGAATTTAATTCAAAAGCGGGTGCCGATACAGTATGTGCGGTTGAAAAAGTCAGGCCTGCTAGTTGCCTGCTAAAAGTTTGCCCCGTATACGGCAATTGAAATACGTCAATTGCCTTTGGTCGGGTTATCCCCGAAATCGCGCCCGTTGTCAGCCACGAGAGTACCTTACGATGTCGCGGGTTATCGGTACAGCCGAACACCAACAGTTCCTCGCAGTGGTCTTCGATGAAGGCCTTCAGCAGGGCAGGCTGTGTGCACTGGTACAACCTTGTGAGATTTTCGGCGCTTATCGCCAAACAACACTTGCACGGCTGGGATTTGTCAGCTAAAGCCTCTGCCGGGACGATTTTCTCGTTAATCGCAATGCTCCGCGTTGGCACCCCCATCCATTCCGCCATTCTCAATAGACGGTCTTCCTGAGTCGCCGATTCGGGGCCCGTCAACACCGTAAAATGCTTTACCTTCATACCCATATCGCCGTTAGTGGCTGCAAGCGACAAAGTCATCAAAGCATTCGAGCCAGCGACACAATAGATATCGTGGTCCCTGCCAAACGTCGATTAACAAGAACTGAGGGAACACTTTCAATTACTGCAAGGGGCCGTCTTAAATTCCGGCTTGTTTTGGTGCCGAGGTTCTGAGATCGGCGATACCTTCAGCGGAGGTGGCGCAGAACGCTCCATCGGGTCGCAGTTATTTCTGACGCACAGGGCATCTACCAGAATATTTCGATCGCTCCTTCGGAGCATTGCTCAAGTAGGCTCAAGAATTCTTCAATTCCGAGCCGTATCGCTACATGTTGTACATTAACTGCATAGTTGAACTGCCCCAGGGCAGGCAGGCTCTTGCGCCCCAAATGAAAGATGTGGCTGAAGCCAGACCTTTCGGAGAGCTCCTTCACTGCTGACGGTCGGGCAGATTACATTGAATGGAGCGCAAGTTCGGCAAGTTCGTGGTTTGATTTTCCATTCCTTAGCCTAGAAAACAACGTTCAGCGGGTGACTTCCGCCAGTCCAGCACAGTCTCTAGCAGTTGTGCGACATACGCTGGCGTTCCGTTGTACCCGGCGCGAAACGATAGGTTGCTGTTATCTACATTACGATGCCTTAGGCGCAGGCTGCGAATAAAAACCGCGTTGGTTTGCCTAAGCTATCAAACGTCCATGCTCGCGTGATCTCAAGCCCGTCTGTACTGAGGTTTACATCAGTGAACAACCGCGGTGAGGTCGCTCGGGGGGGCGGGGGCGGCGGGCATGGAAGACGAAGACGATTGAAGAAAGGCCAATGATATTCCTGATATTGTTGACGATGCTCCAGAGCCTATATTGAAATCAAAATTAACCGTAGCCGCAGTCGGGTCGTAAAAGTGCGACGCGGCGTTGCCATTCGCGTAACTTTCTTGATCTCCACTCGTCCAACTGGTTGAACCAACGAAATCCATCACGCACTGCCCGATAACGCACGAATCCACCGGGCCGGTGCCCATTGACGAGACTGCGACAACCAAATCTCCAGTCTTCGATGTGCCCATGCTTGGAGCGTAGTTCGCTCTGCCTCCTGAAACATTGGCGGTCGCCCACACTGAGCTTGACGCAGCCAGCGTCCCACCGTTCTGCGCCTTCACCGTCGTGTCGATCCCCGCCGTGCCCGTCAGGCAGTCCAAGGCCATCAAATCTTCGTTCCCCGTGCCGCCAACCGTCACGCTGACAACATACGGATTCGTGATGGTCGGGCTGTTGGTGTAGTAGATTGGTCCCCAATAATTACCCGGAGCTGAGACGTGCGCCCACGTGCTGCCTCCGCTGTCGCTGACCCCGGTCAGGCTACCGGAATCGTCCAACACCGCTACGGCGCTCGTGCCACTAGGGCACGGCAAATAAACTTTGACTGTCTGTCCAGCAGAACCGATGTAGACATTTCCAGACAATAAAATAGAAGGGCCAGCAGCCGGAGCAGTTCCTCCAGACCCCGCCTTAAACGCTGCGGATATAATCGTGAAGGTGTTGTGGGTGCTCTGCGCCACGGTGAAGGTCGGCGTGAACGATCCTGCTGTCCCGCTGCCGTAGGCACACGCATGGCCATACGTCCAGATGTCGGCGTTCAATCCCGTGAAGCCACTCGGCCAGGTGATCGACGAGATGGTGTTCGGATTCCCGAGCGTAGAGTTCTCGACGTAGACGCAGGTGAGAATCAGATCGCCAGTCGTACCAACCGTGTAGGCCGTGCCGCTGATGTTTGGAGCGGTGTTGCTCGTTGGCGTCACTTCTGTTTTGCAGGATGAGCCGTCCACGAAACCACTGGACGTGGTGCTCATGTTGTAGAAATGCGCCCAGTCGAAAACTTCGTTGTTCACCGAGGAACTGTAGGTATGAGTGATGACGGACGTTCCAGCGTCGGCATCGACCGCATAAAAGAATCCATGCGTCGTACTCTGACTATCCGTGCAAGAAGTTACTGCTGCCCACGTATTCGATTTGTCGTCGCTGAACGTTGGGGTTTTCCCGCTCGGCCACGACCCCATCGAGAACACCGTCTCGCCTGCCGTCACGGCGCGCGGATAGCCAGAGGGGTCCATGAACATCTCAAAGTTAGGAGCCGTACCATACTGGCCGCTGGTGATGCCGACTTTTCCAGCTGCTTGCGACAAGGTTGGGGTCTGCGCCTGCGAAAACGTTGACAATATGCTGCTCAGGGTTAGAATAAAGAGCAATCGCTTCTTCATACTTTATCCTTACGATTCGTTTCCCTAGTGCACCGTCGCTGTAAGATTTATTGGAGCTGCTGGTCCACTGGAGGAGTCTGTCTCATACACCCGCTCATCGAATCGGCGTATTCCATTTCCGTAATTCGAATCCACGGGCAGATTCGACCATGCTAGATATGCCGGAATGTTATAAGCGTGACCGCTCGCGTTCTGTCCGCCAGTGACATCTGGCCCGATGGGTGGCATTGGCGGAGTGGTGTATGAAGCGCAACTCGTAGGAAACGTGGTCCAACTGATGCAGGTTTTCCACCAACTCAATCCAGTCCCGCCATTGGGATGCGCCGTGATGCTATTCATAAAAAACGAGGCGGGAAGGTTGTTATTAGCGGGTACGGCATTCTGGTAGGGCGTGGAATTAGCGCCGAAACTTGATAAGTTAGTGGGCACCTCGGTACTGTTAAATGATCCGCCCGAAACTAGGCAGTCCGTGCTACCCGTACAGAATACGTAATTGCCCCAACGCATCAACGAATCTGCGGTGAGTGCGGTAGTATCTATGCCATTGCGGTTAACACCCAAAACATTTGCATACGTGCCTGTGCCTTGTGAACTTCCAACCACGTTGCCAATCACGTTGTCGAACCGTGAAAAGCCGCCAATATCTATGCAGTTTGGAGTGGTATAACCGGAAATCGGATCGTAGCATGAGTCCCAGTTGCGGAACCAGGTATCGAAATTGTGTGTGGTCCAGGTGTCATCGTCCCAGCCAAACGCTACTTGATTTCCTTCTCGCAGGAAGAAGATCTGTCCTCCTGGGTTGTGCTGGAATTCTCCGCCGTAAGACTGGGAGCCAAGGTATGCATCAGCAACGTAATTGTAGGCCAACACCATGCCCGAGTTACCACCGTCTTCCTCCCAGTATCCGCCATAGGATATGTTGTTTATCATCAGCAGGTCTGAGTCGGCCTCGGTAGTGTCATTCTCGTAACCCAAACTCCATTGCGTAGTGTTGGTGTCGTTGGTGACGAAGTAATTATTCGCTATCAAAGTGTGGCTGACGAATTCGGTCAACTGCGGATTTGTGTCCGTGTAGATTACTCGCAAGCCTTTCATCCAGCAGCCGTAGCAACCGTAAACGCCGATCCACCCTACTGAAGTGAAGTCCTCGACTCCGGCCCCTACCGTCCCAGAACTGCTCATCCACATCAGCGATGCAGAATTGCCGGTTGACCACAGCGGAGACTCTATAGGGGATGGGCCGAGCGTGACCGTATTTCCGCTGATTCCGCTCGCGGGTATCCAGAATATCTGAGCCTGATAATGAGGATTTGCATCACCACGATTACCGTTTCTATCGCATTGGGAATATCCGCCGCACACCCAAGGGCCGCTTGGGTCGGCAATTGTTCCGGTGCAGCTGCTAACCCATCCACTTCCCCCGTAGTGAGTATAGTCGGCGTTGGGCGCGGTATATCCTGTCATGCACTGCGCTAGCGCAGCCATCCTGCCGCCGGTAGGGACGGTTTGCCCACTGGCTATCGTGACAGACGTGGCTCCCTTGGCTATTGTGCCCGTTAGGAGCGAACCACCTCCCCAAGCACCGTCACCATAAGCGCTACCCCAATTGATAGTGAATCCACTGAGCGTTGTCGAAGCGGCTCCGCTGCCCCGCAAAGTTACGTTGCTTGCCATGTTGATGGTTCCACCGCCAGCGAACGTCCCAGAGGGAATCAGGACGTAGGTGCCAGCAGAGGCCGAGGAGATGGCCGCGTTGATGGTTGTGGCCGTAACGCTGCCCCCGCTTACGGTGTTGCAAGCTGAAGTCACGCACTGCGTCCGCGTTGGCGGCGTCCACGGATTAGCCGTAGTCTCGCCGTCCGGAAAGCTGGCGGGAAGTCCGGCGTTCGACCAGTCGATCGCCCGACTGGATGAAAGGATGCCAGACCACGCCTGCCCATACGAAAGTGCAGGAAACAATAGGAACATCGAGATAAGGGGGAGTAGACGTCTCATTTAGGTCCGGTCTCCGAAGTTTCGTACGCTGAGGAGAGTTTAATAATGCGACCCAGTGAGCACAAGACACGGAAGTACATCGGCTAGACGAAAGTGCAGTGGTCTCTCACCTTTCGGCCATGGTCGTCTGGGGCGCGGGATTTGTCTGGCGAAGAAAGCATCCGCCAAAAGTGCTTGCGTTGTGAACCCCGCTTTACGCTCCGGCTGTACGGAAAATCGTCCCGACCTCGATCTAATGCACCGTTTACGCGGCGTCGGTCGGCGCGTACGCGGTGGCAACTAAATAGTCGCGCCAGCGAGGAAGCAAATGCAACGGATAGCCCAGCAAAGCAAGCGGGCGGTGGAGCGGATTGGTGGGCATATGGTGCATTTGAGAATACTCGACGCTGTACTGCGTGAACCCGGCCTTCTTGAACTGCCAATCGAGATGATCGCGACTGTATTCAAGCACGTGGAGCAGGGCGACGTCATCGTCTGGGTATTGGAAATTGTCGAAGATCGGCCGTCCTAGCGCCATATACACAACATTTCGGAGGCGGTAGAGATTTGGCGTGGTGCAGATGAGGACTCCGCCAGGCCGCAGAATCTTAGCGATGCGCCGCAGTACGAGGTAGCCCGGAATAGGCAGGTGCTCGATCACTTCAGAAAAGAACACGCAGTCGAATTTTGCCTCAAAAGGTGGCTCAGATTTGCATAGGTTCCAGTGGACTGTTTCTATACCCTGCTTGGCTATGTAGTCCAAATGCGGTCCCGGAAGGTCTGCTGCGACTCCGTGGTCGTTCCACAATTTTGCGCAAATAAGCGCTAACTGCCCCCCGCCTATATCCAAGACGTCAACTGTATGAGACGGAGCTAGTACAGCAAAGCGCCTGATGCATTCCTTGTAGCGCGAGCGGTAGCGGAGATAGTAATCTCGCCCACCAAAGTGAAATTCTTCCTGACAGACGAAGCGCTCATACACTGAGTCGAACTCACGGGGACTCCACAGGCGCGACATCAAGTGATCCTCCTTATCAAAAAAACTACCGACCAAACGTTTGGGGCTCCGGGCGTTTATGCCAGATCAAAGGAAACATGAGTGTACAGTCAGGTTCGTGCTACCTCTCGACCAGCCCGGCACCGCATGGCGCGGGGCCTCGCGGGCTATGTTTGTCCTGCTAACGTTGCGACTGTGCCACGTACCAATCTTCTGGATCTTACCGCTTGCGCCCTCCACCCGAACGCCGTACCCGGCTCTCTCCAGCCGCTGCCGGAGCGGGCCGCTCCAACTCCGCTATGCCCGAGTGAATCGTGGTCCGGCTGATGCCCGTCGCGCGAGACACCGCGCTCACCACCATATCCCAGCGACAATGCCTCATTCGCTGCCTACAACCTCGGACCGGCCTCATTCAAATGCGCCTTATCCGTGTAAACTTCAGAGCAAGAGCGCTCGTCCGTTGTGGCATGCCACAGCATTACCACACTATATATAATCGTTCAATTTACTATTGCTGGACTCCTAACGCCTTTGGTGGCAGGAGGTCGGGCTTTGGCCCGTGCCGCAAAACCCAATGCAGGACTTTAGTCGTGTCGTGTGCCTTCGCGTCCCACGTTAGGCGTTCCCGCACATAAGCCATTCCTTGCCGCCGTAGCCGCTCGAGCCGATCCCGATTGTGCGCCAGTTCCGTCAGAGCCTTCTCGAGGTGCACCACGATGTCGCTCTCATTCGTAAGAGGCGCCTTGTATCCCACCTCTGCATGAACAATATCTCCTGGCCCGCCGAAGTCCGCTACCACCGGGACGGCGCCACTGGCGAGAGCTTCAAAAACCACGCCCGCACCGTTATCGCGAAGGGATGGAAACACCAACACATCAGCACATCGCAGATGCTTGAGGACTTCCGCATGGGGAAGCCAGCCGCAAAAGACAACAGCTTTCTCGATGCGAAGAGCTCTCACCAGCTGCTCAAGGCTGTTCCGCTCCGGGCCGTCGCCAACCACGGTAAAGCGGGCCAAATCGCTTTGCAAGAGGGACGCAGCCGCGCGCAAAGCTAGATCACAAGCCTTCCGAGGAACCAGGCCGCCAACAAAAATCAGTTCCAGTCTGGCACCAGGTTCCGGACTTCGCGAGTCATCGAAACATAGTGAGCGAGCGATCCCGGGCTCCGGGACAAAGAAAAGTTTGTCGCGATAAGCGGTGAACTCAGAATACGTTTGGGATGAAGCGGCTATAATGGCTGCCGCGTAGCGATAGGTCGAACGGGTGAAAGGCAGGTATCGATATAAGTTCCGCAGGTTGGAGATCCATTCCTTCTGATTCTCAAGCTGGCTAAAACCCGGGGGCCACGGCAAACCACCATTAAGCGGCCCGATCACAAAGGGTATGGGCCCGTTGCGCAAGAAGAAAGCGAAAGGACTCGGCAGAACCGGGGTCATCGGAAGGAGGCGCAGAACGACATCGAACTCGCCCGCAAAGATGCGGTGTCGCAGTTGGCGCCATGCGTACCATTCAAAGGCAACAGAAAACGGATAGCCGAAGGCGGTCAGCGCCTGAGTATCAAAGTTGTACTTGAAAATGCTGCGCAAACTCCAGGCATAGATGCGCTCGAGCATTGGCATCCGGACCGCCTCGATGGTGCGAAACGGCGCCTTTGCGCGGCGCACATTGTCCTCAACGGGCGATCCAACAACCAAGGTGACGTCGTGGAGTTGGGCGAGCGCTGCCGCATGAGAGTAAGTGACATAAGGCATGCTGATACCTTCGGGATCACAGAACGGCGCTAGTGTGAGAATGCGTAGCTGACTCATGTGTTCTCCAATTTGAAGACTCTTGCTCAAGCTCGGACTGGACATCGCACGAATGGTGGAGCCCGCCCGCAACTCACTCTTGGCCTTTACACTTTGGCTCCGGTATCGTCAGGAACCGCGGCAAAGCCGGGTTGGAATGGCGATTCGCTTCGCCACGGAGCCTGGCTAAGAGAGAGTCGACTACGACGGGCCCTCTTGGGGACGCGGGTTACCCGGCTCCCGGCCACAACCGACAAGCAGGGAAAAAACATGACAGCCTAAGCATTCTAAAGCCAGCCTCGTCGATGTTATAAGTCAACGCAGTGACAACATAAGCCAGCAGCAGAGCGCCAAGCGCGCTATCGCGACGAAATGCACTGACAGCCCTGCGATAGCCCTGTCCAAGAATCAGAGCGATGAGAGCCACGCCAAGCCAGCCCAAGTTCAGATATACCTCAATATAGCCGTTGTGCACTTCATTGAGCTCTTCAGGGTGCCGCCAGCCTGAAAGGCTGCGACACACTTTCTGTACGTCGGGTCCGATCCAGAGAACTCTCGAATCCAGTGCCGACGATCGACTTGGGTACTGAAGCTACCCGACGCGGCAACCACGCCGAAATCACCTCATTGACAGTCCGAACCGGAGCACTAACGGAGATTGTTTGCGCGATTGATTTCAAATTGCGTTGAATCCTCCCCCGGGGGCGTGAACAGTCTCTCTCTCTCTCTCCGGCATTAGTTCATGGAAATCAGCCCTTCTGCTGCGCGAAGCAGGAACCTCGTGCTTTCCACCCCCGAATAGACCGGCATTAACGCCACTCGCACTGACTATAGCTATGAGCAAGAAGATCCACGACGGGTTCAGCATCCGGAAGCCTGCCTCGGTTATGCTATAGATTGCTCCCGTACCGACATAGGCAAGGAACAAGCTCCCAAGTTCAGGGTCACGGTGAAAAACCTTGAGCGCTCGCCTGTAGCCACTGATTAAGATAAGTGCGATTAGGCATACGCCAATCCAGCCTGAGTTCAAGTACACCTCTATATAGCCATTGTGGGCTTCGTTGAAATGTTTTACTAAAGGGGGATACCAACCTAAATCTAAAAGCTTTCGGTGAAATATCTCCATGCTGGGGCTGATCCAGAAACTCTCGAATCCAGCGCCGACGATCGAATTGGGTACCATGGGAATCACCGACGCCCAGATCTCGGTGCGCCCGCTCATACTTGGCGCCCTGCCCAAGGCCTGTGCAACGTCTGCTTGGCCGCCCAAAAGCAACGTGAATCCCGCTGCGAGAAGAATTATTAAGCAGAGCGCGTGCACTCGGGCGGGCCGCCTTCTGATCGCACGGAGGTTTGACGCGATGATGAGAAAACTCCCGAGGATAAAGCACGCTTTGCAGGTTGAGCTGTTGGCCAGCCAGAATAGCCAGAGCCCAAATGCGAGCAGCGTACCTTGAGCCAGCAGCCGTCTGCCTCGATTGGGTTCGTTCTTGTTAATAAGGAGCGAGCGAACATTCCACAGCACAACCAGCGAAACTACCAGCACTATGAGGCCAAGCGCGTTTTTGTTTGTCGTCACGCCGGTATTCATTGGCATCCCATCATCATCGAATGCCCGGCCGAGGTCGTAGTACTTGATGAAGAGCACCGAAGTGGGAAACAAGAGGAAGCCAATGCGGGATACTAGACGCCTGATAGCGGCCACTGGTTGTCGGTCTGTAGCTATGACCAAGGCCATCGCTAGGTCTCCGATGGCTTTAATCCAGCGTTTGAATGAGACATCCGGATGATATGACCAAGTAACGCTGACGAGGAAATACAAGAAGCAAATCAATATCGGCCAGTTGGCTAGCAATAAGGTTCGCGTCCGACTCTTACGGCGGATTAAGACTCCAATGGCGATGGCCAGCAAGACTCCGAAAGCAGCGGCATCAACTGGGCTGCCATCAAGTTGCTCATTACCGGCCGGGCTGACACCGAGCCATTGCGATAAGGGCCTTGATCCAACCATCACTATCCAGATGCCCGGTAGCCAGAGAGCTCTGGAACTGTGGACAGTTTTTTCTCGGTCGAGGTACAGCAGCCCGGCAATTCCACACGCACAGATTAAGCTGGCGACTGAAGGATTCATTCTCCTGGTTCATTCACGGCTTCGGCTGGTTCTCAGAGTCATCGGGCGTCCAAGAAAAGCCGGTGCAGCAGTTCTAGCGTGACTAACTTGTGGATAGGAGTATAAGTTCGGCCTTCTTTGATTGGCCCTTGACGATGCTCTCGACGGTTCTTCTGCAGGTAAGGCCGAGAAAGCGTTAGTGGTCCAGCAGCATATCGCCTCGTGCCGCAATCTGCAGAGGTTTAAAATGGTCCGCTTCCAGGGCATCTGTTCGAAGCGGCGCATCCTAGGTCGCCGCCACGAAGCTCGCACGGAGCCATTCTTCCAAAACGACCAGGCTAAAGAGAATCTTGTGGTGGTCGCTGGCGCCGGAGCGGTGCTGCTCGAGGAGCCCGCGGACGGCGGCGGGCCGCAAATAGTCGAATATGTACGACCGCGGATCAAGTAACATTCCTTCCATTTTCCGCGATTGCGCGGCGCGGAACCATTCATCCACGACATTCATGGCGAAGCCGCGCTTTTTGCGCCGGAGAACCGTAGCAGGCAGGAAGGTTTCGCAGATTTCGCGGTGCAACCATTTGCCGGCACCATTGCGCACCTTGAAGCCTGCGGGAAGTCTTTCGCTGTATTCGACGACTTCCTTGTCCAGATAGGGCACGCGCACTTCGAGGCTGTGGGCCATCGAGAGCTTATCGGCATACATCAGCAGCTCATCCGGCAGGGTCGAGCGCAGCTCGATGAACTGAAGCCCGCCGAGCTCGTCGGTTTCGGCCATCAGATCTGAGAATTCCTCCCAGGACCTCAGAACTTCGTCCCCCGCCGCGGGCGGCAACACGTCCGATTTGAAAAGGCCATCGACCTGGTCGCCGGGTAGGAGCGAAAGGACCTGCTGATATCTTCGCAAGCGTTCCCGCGTATCCAGCGAGCGCACGCCTCGCTTCAAGGTTTCATTCCTCGGCAGCGCCTCGACCACGGAAGAGATCGATCCTCGCACCCACTTGGGCAAGCCTCCCCAGAGCGGACCGTAGCGAGTCCCTAAATGGCGGCGATACCCGCCGAATAGCTCGTCGGGGCCTTGACCGATGAGCGCGACCTTGACATCTCGTCGCGCCCTTTCGCAAACAAAAAACATTGGCAAAATCGAAGGCGTCGCCACCGGCTCTTCCATGAACTCAACGACGCGCGGGAGCCACTCCTCGAAGGTCCGCCGGTCGAGCAAGACCTCCGTGTGCTTCGAGCCGAACACGGCGGCCGTTTGCGCCGCGTCCGCGAGTTCGTCGTCGGCGAAAACTTTGCCGTAGCCAACCGTGAAGGTGCGCCAAGAATTCCCGTAGAGATTCATGAGCGCCAGGAGCAGCGCGGAATCCACGCCCCCGCTCAGCAGCAGTCCGAGAGGCACGTCGCTGAGCAGGTGACGCTTGACGGCGCGCTTATAAATTTCAAGCAGCTCGTCCCGGGCCTGGCCTTCGGATTTCGCGGGAGAAAATGGCTCGGGGCTGTAACGGTACCAGCGCCGCAGACTGTACCCGCCGCCTTCGAAAATCAGCATGGTTCCGGCCGCGAGCTTCCGGATGCCCTTGAAGACCGTGTAAGGCGAAGGAGTGAAACGATACCGAAGGAAAAGATTCATGGCCGTGGGGTCGGGTTCGGGACGCTCGTCCCCCGCAGCCAAGATGGTTCGGATCTCCGAACCGAACCATACGTTTCCGCCTTCTATCCTGTAATAAATGGGCTTAATGCCGAACGGATCCCGCGCGATCACCAGCCGCCGCTTCGGCTCATCCCAGATCGCCAGGCCAAACATTCCGTTCAATCGGTTGAGGATCTCATCGCCCCATTGCTTGTAACCGAGGACAATCACTTCCGTGTCGCAGAGGGTTCGGAAGACACGGCCGAAACCTTCGAGTTCGCGACGCAGCTCAGGAAAGTTGTAGATTTCGCCGTTGAAGACCACGCGGATTGATTCACTTGCATCTGACATAGGCTGGTGGCCGCCCTCTATATCGATAATCGAGAGGCGGCGGAAGCCCAGTCCAAGTGGCCCACTGACGTAGTAGCCCTCGTCGTCGGGTCCACGATGGACGATGCTGCGTGCCATCTTCTCTATCTCGCGGCGCGAGACTGGAGCATGCCGTTCGTAGCTAAATTTTCCGCAAATTCCGCACATTGCGAGTTTAGGCCTTTACTTTGGAAGAATTCGCAGGCTGACCGCTTCGAAGCAGAAGAAAACACAGGCTGCGAAACAACTGCGCCTGCGCCCAACGATGCATGGGAACATTGTCCCAACCGAACAACAATTGGCGCGTTCGGAAGGAGCCGTCGGGTTTGTGCCAAACAGTCAGAAGTTCATTCAGCACGCCATCAACGAGCCTGTCGAGTTTTTCGAAGCGGCCCCTGAGCAAGACGCCCAGATTGATGCACTCAGCGTAGTCGTACAACTCCCGACGATAGAGAATGAGCCGCGGAGGCCGTGAAAAGGGCTTCGGCCGGCCGCGTTCATCGAATAGGTGGCGGACATAATAATCGATGCCGCGCTCGATTGCCTTGGTGCATTCGCCATTACCGGTCAGCACCTCGATTTTGGCAAGGGCTTTCAGCACAAAACAGGTATGAAAGTGATCGATGAAGTGTCTCTTTCCGTCGTTCGCGTAATGCCAGGAGCCGTCCGGATTCTGAGATTCAAGCACAAAATGGAGATTTCTATCGGCGGCTTTTCGATAGCTATCCTCTGAGAAATCCATCGCCGCCTGCGTCAGCAGAAACGCCCGATAAGCATTCGCATTGATAACGCCTACCGATAGCTTGGGGATTGGAGTGTAGGAACACGCAGCAGCCCTGTTTGAAGTCGCAAAATCCTTATAATCGCGCAAGCCATGCTCCGCGATCGATCGCATGATTTCCCGCCAGCGGCCGTTGTGATCGATTTCGTGAACTTCCCTGAATGCCTCGTACACGTAAGGCACCGTGGTGATGAGCGGCGTTCCTTCCCGGATCGTGCCGTAGAGAGTTTGCCAGTTGAAGGGGTAACCCCAGCAGTAGTGCTCGTAATCGGAGCAGCGCGTTTCCTCAAGTACTTGCAAAAAGTGGAGCGCGCGACCGTAGTGCCCCTCATCATTCAAGTACATCGCCAAAAGCGCGAAGCCCATCGCGTAATGCGCGTCCGCAATAGGAAATCTTTGGCGTTTCCAGAAAAGCTTTCGCGCCGACGGTATAAAGGCCTCACAGAAAATGATTGGAGCCACTGCCACCGTCCCGAGAAACGGCTTGCGATAGTAGAGCGCCTTGGCGTTCCGGCACAGGTCACTTGCGTAAAGCGTCTGAAAATCGTAGGAGGTCTCTCCGTAGCTGTCGAGCCAAGAGATGAAGCGGCGCACGGCCGCCAGGACTTCTCCGAGCGGCAAAATGTCTGTATCGGCGTTCGAATACGCATCGATTTCGGCTGCTACGGGCGAGGTCATGTCAAGTTCCTTTGCTTGTAGTTCGAGAAAATTCGCAGGCTGACTCTCACTTACTTTACGGGACTTGTTCGAGCGGGATTTCGTTCAGCGGACAGCAGCTCAAAACTGTTAATCTTTTTGAGCCTGCACAGAGATGAGACGATGGATCTCAGTTTCAGCATCTGCTCGCTGCGGTGAAAGCGCATGAGTTCGCGTGAGACCGGCCGGTCCGCGCGGCTCAGAAATGCCGCCAAGTAACCCACGAACAGCGCGACACCTCCAACGAAGTAAGGGCGCTTCGTCATACGGTACGCGCAACGGAAAATCTGCCAGAGGGGATGACCGCCGAGAACATAATCTTTCTTCCCGTAGGCAAAGGTCGAAGCAACAATTCCGCGGTCGGCCGTTCCTAATATCCGGTGATGCAAAAAGGATTTTTCTCGAAACGAGCGCGTGTTCCAGCCGATCATGCGGGCGGTTTTAACCGCCATCCAATCGATGCCGCCAATCTTGCTGGGCACATATCCGCCAATCTCCTCGAAGCACTGCCGCCGAAAGAGCTGGCACTGTCCGGAAACATACGTCTGTCCCTCGAAACTATCGATAGCGGAATTGTATCCGTGCGGCTCAGTGAATACGGTGCCGGCAACGCCCAGCCGACTATCTTGGCTGAACTTGGAGAGTAGAAACTCGAAATGATCGGCGTCCAGTGAGACATCAGCATCCAGATTGCCGATGATGTCATACTGGAGTTGCTTAACGCGCTCCAATCCGGCATTGAATGCGTGGACCTTGGCTGCGAAATGCCGTTCCTTCCGGACAGGACGATTTACTAGCTCAATCCAGCTATACCGTGCCGCGTACCTCGCCACAATCTCCGCTGTCGCGTCCGTCGAACCGTCGTTCACAATGACCCACTTCAGCGGAAGTACCGTCTGGGACACAACGGATTCGAGCGTCTTCTCAATGAAACGCGCTTCGTTGCGACTGGGAGTGATCAAAACATATCGCAGGTTGTTCGCTCCGTTGCCCATGTGAGCTCCTCAGGTCTCAATTTCTCGAGCGCGGCCCTGGCGCGCGTTCCAGAAGCGCTAATCGGGCCTTTTGCTCGTCTCGCTACGCAGTTGCGAAAGGGCCGTTTTGCCAGCCCCCACTCGGTCCTCTTGCAAACCGCTGTACACGCATTCTGTAATCTCTCCGACGATCTCCCACGACTGGCGAGCGCCGGAATATTCCCGGATGCGCTGCCGATGCTTTGTAGCGTCTTTGTAGAGTTCGCTCTTGAAAAATGCGTCTAAGTTAGCGGCTAGCGCAGCCGAATTGCCGGCTTCAAAAAGCAATCCCGCTCTGCTGTTCGTGAGCTCCTCGCGGAAAGATCCGACGTCCGAGGCGATCACCGGCAAGCCAAATCGATAAGCCAAGAATAGAAGTCCGCTCTCGAAAATACTTCTATATGGCAGAACCAGAACGTCCGCCGCCTTGAAATACACCTCGGTCTCATCGTCGGGGATGAACTCGAGCCGGCACAGAATGCGATCGGCACCACGACCATCTGCCATCGCCCGCCGGATATCGTCCATATAGCTCTCGAATCCTTTCATCGGCTCGCCCGCAATAATCAATCGGCAATTCGCGTCGCGTCGCGCCAGGCGCAGAAACGCCTCAACCAAACATTCGAGACCCTTGTACGGAACGATCCGCCCGAAGAAAAGAATCGTCCGCTCGCCAGGCCGAATCCCCAGTCGGCGCTTCGCCTCGGTTGCGGTGAGTTCCGTATCGGGAACGGCGATGTTTGTGCCGAAGGGGATTACTGCAACATGCTCCGGCGAGACACCGAATCCCTGAACCAACTCACTCTTCATCTTCTCAGTGTGAACAAAGATCTGGTCTGCCAGGCGGTATTGGATCCCCAAGGTCAGTCGATTCAGGGCCGAATCGCATGAATCTCGTTTGGCCTTGTTTACATTGTGCGCAGTAAGGACAGTCTTCTTGCCGAGGCATTTGAAATAAGGCATGAGAAGCGTTCGGTCGAAGTATTCGGCCTTATTATTCCACAAGATGTGAACGATTTTCGGCGAGCGGAACGTGACATATGCAATCAGCCGCGCATAACAGGCGGTCAACTGGAACAGCTTTGCCAGAAAGCCAGCGTTTGGCCGCAGGCCCCCGCAATCAACGAATGTGATCCGGTCTGATGTATGGAAGTCGATATTATCGACGCGATCGTTGCCGACCACGTGTACGCGTATGCCGCGCTGGCTAAGCGTGGTGGCCAATCCAAATGCGTAAGAAGGGTCTTGTCCGCCGGTCAGCAGCGCGACTTCCCCGGCCGCCGCCCAATCTCCCTCGCAGCGCTTGGGTTTGGACAGTCCCGTTTTTCCTCTTGCTATTTCCGGCATTAATAAAAACCCAGGGCACTAACACCAAATCGCCGGCCCCACTCGTAGGTCGTCGGTGTTGCGGGTGAATTAGCCGAACATAAAGTGCGAGTGGACATTTGCCGCGCGCCTAGACGGATTCGACGAACAGCCTGTGCGCCAACTCTAGCGCCAGTAGCCTGTGGATTTCGGTCGTATAGTTGCAGTCCCCGCGCAAATGGCCGTTCACAACCCGCTCGACTCCGGCCCGAGTGAGGTAGGACCGGGCCAGCGAGCGCTTGTCTAGAAGCATCTGACGCACGTAATCGTGCAGGTGGTCTCTATACCAAACGCGGAAATGAAACGGCTTGTGACGGCCGAGCCAGATACGCTCTAAGTGAAGGGGGGCAAACAGGTGGTCGATTCGCGCCATCCACTGGGGCATGCCCATGTCATACGCATATTCAGCTTTAAAGAAGAACTCGAAGAACCAGCGCGTAAATATGCTATTGAGGCCGCGAACGCCCCGATCGGTTCGCAATTTCGCCAAGGCAGGGTTTCCATCGTGGATGAGCTGAAACCTTGCTTTCTCATTCGCAGCCACCGCGCCTGGACGAGGAGCCTGGTACACAGTCCTGACTAGATCGTTGTCGAGGTACGGCGATCGAACCCCCACTTGAGTCTGTTCCAAGCCAAGCACACCATAGTGATGCCAGGGCGATTGGCGAAACGCCACAAACGAGACTGGATGGCCATTGCGAGCCACATTGTAGGTTTCTTTCGCCGCGCAAATCTGCTCGCGCAGCGGCTCAAAGACTCCCGGATCCGGCTCCGTCGCCTTGAACATCACTGCCTGTAATAGAATTTCGCTGCCATAAGTTCCCACGATGCGCACGGGTGCAATCTCTCGAGCCCTTTCGTTCACGTAGAGGTCCGGAGAGCGACTGAGATCAACGCATACGTCGGTCAAGAAAATCGTGCGCTCCGCGTAATGCGCAAACTGCGACAGAAACTCCGTGCCAGTCGTAATCACCTGGTGAGTCTGCTCACAAATTTTCGCTACGCGGCGCGCGAGTTTGACGTCTTCATTATCGCGGTAGGTACTGCCAAACGTGTAGCAAGGCAGCGAGTTTGGCTCGGTCTTGCGCCACGCCATGATAATGCGGGTGTCCAAGCCGCCCGTCAGCGACACTCCAATCCGCTCGCGCCCGTTGAAATAACGCGGAAGATTGCCCACAAATACGCTTCGTAACTGCCGATAATACTCGTCAGGCGTGAGCACTTCCTGCTGTTCCCACTCCTTTGGTTCAAAATAGGAATTCCTTGCCTCGAGCGCACCGTTGCGGAAGACCCAAGCCGAACCTTGTGGCAGAAGATAAATACCCGGAAACAGGGTCCGGTTCTCGAGTACACACCCGCAGACAACGAATTCTCCAAGACCACGCGGATCCGTGCAGCGCAGTTCCGGCCGAACCTTCAGAATCGCCTTCGCTTCCGCGGCAAAATAGAAAGCGTCCTTGGATTCGTGATAGTACAGCCGCTGCAGCCCGTAGCGGTCGTTGAACAGCCTCGCCGTACCTAGATAGCGATTCGCGACTAAACCGTGAAATCGCCCATTCAAGCCGTTCGGGAAATCGGCCTCGTCTTCGTAACGATGAACTAGATATGAGGATGCCTCATTCGAAAACTGGTGTCCGCGTTGCCGAAGCACCTTTTTCAAATCAGGCTCCGGAAATTCCTCACCCGAGAAGAAAAGTGTAATCTCACCGTCTTCGTTCCGAACCGGCATGCCATCGGCAAAGCAACCGCGCCTGGCCACCCAGCCGACGTAGATGCCAAGCTCCGGGTCACTCCAGGTGCCGCAATTGTAGAACGGCTCATGGTGAAGACATTTCACCATCGCGAGCACCTGTTGCTCGGCGGCTGCCTGGGGCAATCTTGTGATGAGGCCGACGATTCCGGGCAAAACGATCTCCTAAAAAGACTCCACTTTCAGGTTAAAGCGGCGCTGGTACCAACGGCTGCGAAGCTCGCGCAGCTTCGCCGCCAGCGATTCCGGCATTTGTTCAGCCAGTCGTCGATGCAAGCCTAGACGAAATGCGACCGCGCCCCAGGGAGTAAGTGGAACGTAATACCGGGGTACATCGACCCGCTGAAACCCATTCCGCTCTTTGAAATCGCTTAAGCTGCTCCGCGACTTCTTTCCGTATGCAAAATTCGCATATACCAATCGGGTGACGCCGCGATCGGCACAAGAGCGGACCGCATGCACGACGAGACCGTTCGTCGGCGCTTTTTCCCGATGGCTAATAAGCGAGAGGATGTGCATCAGTCCCGCCTGCGTGCGAGCGTCATTCATGGTCAGCTTTATGAAACCCACTAACTTGTCGCCGTCGAAGGCACCAATGAAAACGCTGCTATCAAGAAAGGTCGCGCTCATGGCGCGCACCGCCTCTAAGCTCTTGCCGTAGTGCGGAAAGTGCCGACCCTGCCTGACGGGAACTTCGTTGTAGATCTCCCAAATCCCGCGCGCTAGCGCATCGTCAAAGGGCACTTCGCGGATGACGATCCCCTTTTTCTCTGCTTGCTTAGCCTTGTTGCGAGCCTTAAAGCCAATCTGTTCTGTCCACCATTGATCAAACGTAGAGATCGGTAGGACAGCCAAGTTGTCCCATTCAAAAGGATATGAGTATCGCGGAGAGGTCTCCGGCAGTTCCTGCAAGAATGTGAAGAGATCTGCTCGCACACCAGAGTCTCGCAATGCGGCGATTCCAGATGTCGGGTCCGCCAGGAACTTGAAACCCTCACCGTCTACATGGGCAACCCGGCAGATGCGGCCCTGAATTATGACCTCCCTTCCTTCAATACGCGGTTCTTGCATTTCCGTATTCGTCCCCTGTTCACGTCTAGAAATCATAGGAGTAGTCTTAAGCTTCGGGGATCTGTGCCAGAGACCATGGCAAGGGCCGCCTGTAATTTAACATCCGATTCCCACGGAGATCGGCGCAGAGGCCCCTGCGGTGGCGGAATCAGGCATTGAATGCCGAAGTACGCGCTCCGGCAAGAAGGCGCGCATGAGACCGATCGTCTCCTTGACCGGCCCAGGAACTAACTAGCGGCGACGTAAACGATGACAAAATTGGCGGAGAGGGAAGGGATTCGAACCCTCGGATGGTTTTACCCACCACAACCTATAAGCCGGCTGTTGCCTTAGCCAACGGCGACCTCTCCGTGATTCTAGAACCCGTTCAATTCTTGAGTCGCGCCTTGGGCCGGAAAACAGCCATCGTGGGGACGTCTCGGCTGCTCGTATTGACATCTCCCGACCAAGTCGAAGTCGGCCTCCCTGATTCCCCATCTACCAAGTCCGTAGCAAGTCTCCGGTTTTCTATCCGAAAGAGCGTTTTGTCCCACGACTTCACTACAGAACATTTCAATCCAGATAGGGTAGTTTGGACACGCTTGGCGACCTCCGGGCCCAAGACCGCGCGGATCCAGGCAAATTTCCACGACGAGCGCGGAACTTCAAGTTGTCCTCCCAAATCCCTGGCGATCTGTTCCGCCATCCTCACAATATCGGGCCTTTGCGGATAGAAGCATGGCAGCCAGGTTTGCAGATATCTCACACACGCAGCCCGGACCCTTTCACTATCCTCGAGCGACTGTAGGTAACGGAGATGCGACTGCATAGAGAGCCAATGGGCTTCGATTTTCTCGTTTGAAAGGCCAATGTAGCTCAGGCTACTATGGCCGAAGCTGCGGTAGTATACTCTTGCGTCTGGCACGAATCGCACACCATCACTTGCCAGAAGGATGCGGCAGAAGTACTCGTTATCATCGTCTCCGAGCAACCTTGTGTCCCAAGGGCCGGCGGCTTCGGTCAGTTCGCGACTGACGAGCCACGTGGCTGTCTGCATGTACAGGTTCTGGCCCATCCTGCGCAGCAACCATTCCGTAGGTGAAAGATCGCACCACAGCGCGGTCTGCACGAACTTCGCTTTATGGTATCGGTACTTGAATTTCCCCCACGCCGCGGATGCGAGCGCCCGTTTGCTTCGGCACTGGTTCATTACCTCCATCTGCCTTTCAATCTTGTCAGGAGCCAAAAGGTCATCTGCATCCAACCACTGAACATAATCTCCGTGGCTAAGAGAGAAGGCCTTGTTTCTTGCCGCCGCAGCTCCCTGATTCTCTTGCGTGACCACTCGGACGGAGTCCGATTCCCACTGTCGCGCAATCGCTAACGTTTTATCGGTGGAGCCATCATCGACGACTACAATCTCCTGTCTTCCCCATGTTTGTGCAATCGCCGAGCGGATTGTGTCAGCAATCCATTCCTGTGCATTAAAGGCAGGGATGAGAATTGAGACCAACGGTTTCAAGATGACTGCATCCTCGACGATTCTGTATATACAGTTCCGCTCGTCTCGCCCGCCATATCCCACGAATGTCGCGCTTTGGCGTAAGCTCGCATTTCCTGCCGACAACTGTTCAATCCTTTGAATAGCTCACTTTCAAAGTACTTCTCGATGGTGTTGGCTAGCGATGCCATGCTTATGCAGGAAAGCCGGGTAAATTAGCTCGATAGACTAACGGGAACGTTAGGTGGTGATAAGAGACGCCGCTGCTTGCGGAGTGGCCGAGACTCCACCGATTCCAATGTAGTGGAACCCATTGGCTACCACTTCTTCACGGGACAGGGCGTTTCGTCCATCGATGATCAGCGGTCTCTCGACCAAGGTGGCAAGCCGGCTCCAGTCAATCTTCCGGAACTCTCCCCATTCGGTAAGGAGCAGAACGGCATCAGCTCCTTGGGCCGCCTCGTAGGCATCGCTGCAGTAGGTTATATCCGAGATTTCTTTCTCTGCTTTTTCCATCGCCTCGGGATCGTACGCCTGAATCTGCGCTCCCTCAGCCTGCAAGCAGCGAATAATGGAAAGGGCCGGGGCGAAGCGAACGTCGTCGGTATTGGGCTTGAACGCCAAACCCCATACCCCGATTTTCTTGCCTCGCAAGACCCACATTTCGTTTCGCACCTGTTCGACGAAACGTTCGACACGACCCTGGTTAATTTTCTCCACTTCTTTGAGAAGAGAGAAATCGCAACCAGATTTCTCGGCAATTCGGATGAAGGCCTGCACGTCCTTTGGAAAGCAGAATCCTCCAAATCCGATTCCCGGATTCAGGAATGCTGGCCCGATTCGAGGATCCAAGCCCATCCCGTGGGCAACCTTGGTGACATCTGCTCCCACCACTTCGCAAAGATTCGCCACCATGTTGATAAAAGAAATCTTCATCGCAAGAAAAGAATTCGAGGCATGCTTGATGAGCTCTGCCGAATTGGTATCCGTAGCCAAGAAGACGGGGTCCTTGCGTTTCCGGCAATCTGAATGAATGGGGCAAGTGAAACTCCGTTTGACAATCGGCTCGTAGATCTCGCGCAGAAGATCTGCTGCGTGTGTCGAGTCAGCGCCGATGACGATCCGGTCAGGGTGTAGGAAGTCCTCGACTGAAGTTCCTTCGCGGAGAAATTCCGGATTTGATGCGACGTCGTACTTCAACCCGTTTGTGCTATGCACCGACAGGTGCTTTCGCAGCTGTGCGCCGGTCTGAACGGGTACCGTACTCTTCTCGATGACCAACCGATATCCCGTCGCGCGCTTTGCGATCGCTCGAGCGACGCCTTCGATGGGAGACAGGTCCGCGTCACCATTTGGCAAGGGCGGCGTTCCCACGCAAATGAAGATCGCGTCTCCCCAGGCAATTGCCTCTTCGGTTGATCCGAAACGCAAGCTGCCACGTTTTCGAACGTTCTCGATAACGTCCTCGAGGTGCGGCTCAAAAAATGGCATTACTCCGTTCTGCAGTTTGGAAAGTTTTTCGGCATCACTTTCACTGCAGAAGACATCGTGACCGACTCGCGCCAGGCAGGCCGCCGTTGTCAAACCTACATAACCCGCACCAATGACTGAGAGCTTCATCTTTGTGATCCCTTATTTCGGAATTGCCGAGTTAGAAATGGAGAGTGGCCTATGCGGTCCGGTCGGCCGCTGAAAACGCAGTAGTATCGGCCTCGGCTTGCTTGCGAGCGAGCTTGGAGTTGAACGCTACGATTTCCTCAACCACCCGAACCTGTTGCTCCGCGGCCAATTGCGGATAGATCGGCAAGGACACGATTTCTGCGACGATCTTTTCGCAGATCGAGAAGTCTCCTGCTTTGTATCCCAAGGCTCCATAAGCCCGTTGACGGTGCAGCGGAATCGGATAGTGAATTCCAGTCCCGATGCCTGCCTTCTTCAAGTGGTCCATCATGCCTTCGCGGTCGCTGGTGCGGATCACGTAGAGGTGATACACGGCGCGAGACCAGGCAGGCTCGAATGGAGCTTGAATTCCGCCTTCCGAAGCCGCAAACAGACGCTTGTACTCGTCAGCTCTTTCGCGACGCTTGGCATTCCAGTCCGGCAAATGTTTCAACTTCACGCTCAGGATTCCAGTCTGGATTGCATCGAGACGTCCGTTGTATCCCTCGACATCGTGGTAATACTTTTTGGCCTGGCCGTGATCGCGCAGCATCTTCGCGGCATCGGCAATGCGCGCATCATTCGTGGTGACGGCCCCGCCTTCGCCACAGGCTCCCAGGTTCTTCCCTGGGTAGAAGCTGAAGGCAGCGGCACGGCCCATCGAACCAGCTTTGAACCACCGACTGTGCTTCCGAGAGAAGTATTCGGCGCCGTGGGCCTGGCAGGCGTCTTCAATGACGACCAGGTGATACTGCTCCGCCAGTTCGAGAATCGGGTCCATATCTGACATCTGCCCATAAAGATGAACCGGAACGATGCCGGTGACCGGCCGATGGCTCCGATTGCTGACGAGTTTCCCATCGGCAGAAGCCGTGCATTGCGTCTCCAGGTACTCGAGCAGTTTCTCAGGATCCATGTTGTAAGTGTTTTCGTCGATGTCAACAAATTCCGGAAGCGCGCCTGCTTGCGAGATCGCTTCGGTAGTCGCGATGAACGTGTTTGGAACGGTAACCACGACATCGCCTGATCGGATACCGGCAGCTATCAACGCGAAACGGAGGGCATCGGTGCCACTGTTCACCGCCACCGCATGCTGTGTTCCACAGAAGACGGCAAATGCTTTTTCGAAATTCTCGACCATGGGGCCACCGATGAAGCCCGCGGTGCGCAGTACCTGTTGGAAAACGGCCGTGAGCTCCTGCTCGAGCTCAACATGTGGGGTGACAAGATCAAGAAAAGGAATGCTGGAAATGCTCACTTGGTGACCTCCGCGGTCTGTTCGATATACCGAAGAATTCGTGCCGGGTTGCCGGCGACGATCGCATTGGCAGGGACATCTTTAGTCACGACGCTCCCGGCACCTACCAAAGCGTTTTCGCCAATGGTGATTTTCGCCAGGATGGTGCAACCCGAACCGATCGAAGCCCCCTTCTTCACGAGTGTCTTCTCGACCTTCCAGTCGGACTCAGTTTGCAGACCGCCTTCGGCCGTAGTCGATCGCGGGTAGGAATCGTTGATGAAGGCGACGCTGTGGCCGACGAATACGTTGTCTTCGATCGTCACGCCTTCGCAGATGAAGGTATGGCTCGAAATCTTGCAGTGTTTTCCGACGCTGGCATTCTTCTGGATCTCAACGAAAGCGCCGATCTTGGTCTCATCGCCGATTTCGCAGCCGTAGAGGTTGATGAACTTGGAAAGTTTGACGTCTCGACCGAGTTTCACACTGGGGGCAATGCTGAGGAATTCATCCATAAAAGTGGCCTCACAATCCGCTGAATGCATTTTGGCTGGACGGCCGCGGAGACTGCTAGCAGCCTGGGCAGTGTTACACGTACACGAGTTCGCCGCGCTTGGCGAGCGATTTGTCCGCGGCTTCCAGCATGCGGACGACCTTCAGACCCGCGCGGCCGTCATTGAACGGTGTTTGATTCTTGTGGATACATTCGACGAAGTATTCTAGTTCCAGCTTGAGTGCTTCCACCTGTTCGACCTGCGGCGCCCACATATCGCCCGAACGGTAACTTACCAGCAGGTTGTACACACCTTCCTGGCTCTTCACGTCCACGCCCTTATCGTAAATCTTCAGCTTCTCATCGACCTCAAGATCGTTCCAGACCAGCATTTTCTTTTCCCCGCCGATCAGCGTGGTTCGAACTTTGACCGGGGAAATCCAGTTCACGTTGATGTGCGCGATCATCTTATCCGGGAAATACGCGGTGATGAATGCGATATCTTCATGACCGTTGAGGTGCGCTTGCCCGGTGGCCGAGATGGCGTCCGCGTCTTTGCCCAGCAGGTGGTTCATGATCGAGAGGTCGTGCGGCGCAAGATCCCAAATCACGTTGCAATCATGTTGAAAGAGGCCCAGGTTCACTCGGGTCGAATCGTAGTAGTAGAGATTGCCGAGTGTCCCATCCGCGAGCAGCTTCTGTATTTTGCGAACCGCGCCCGTAAACAAAAACGTGTGGTCCACCATGATCTGGAGATTTTTCTGCTCCGCGAGGTTAATCAGTTCTTCCGCTTGCGCGGCGTTGCTTGTAAATGGCTTCTCCACGAACACATGCTTGCCGTTTTCAAGCGCGGCCTTGGTCAGTTCATAGTGCGTCCACACGGGAGTGATCACGGCGATGGCATCCACGTCGCGAGATTTCACCAATTCCTGAAAGTCGCTATGGACCCGGATCCCGGGATGCGCCGACTGTATGCGTTTACGAGCTGCGGGAGTCTGGTCGCAGATCCCGACGACCTGGCAGCCTTCCAGGCCGCGCAGATTGCGCACGATATTCGGCCCCCAATAGCCGTAGCCGATTACACCAAACCTAAGCATTGGAATTCACCTAATGAGACTGTTGGTTATAACACTGCTGGTTATAAGAACGTTTGTCGTTGGCAAAGAATATTGCAGGGGATCTCTTAGAGAGTGCGGTGCCGCATACGGCAGCGGTCGAGAGGATCATGAAGAACTTCGAACTAACAGGCGCCGTCTCCACTCACTACCGCTTTTGGAGTCTGCAAGAGAATCTTCAGGTCGAGCAGGGGAGAGCAATTGCGGGCGTAGC
>Ga0116134_1000092_pt1 | contig 49373 bp, 36 predicted proteins | sample June2015DPH_19_5_FD_89737 | JGI IMG/M metagenome (GOLD analysis project Ga0116134, IMG submission 89737) | Peatland microbial communities from SPRUCE experiment site at the Marcell Experimental Forest, Minnesota, USA - June2015DPH_19_40 | ecosystem: Environmental > Terrestrial > Soil > Wetlands... | reverse complement strand
TCGGGCGCGCGCAGGTCGGATTCAGCCGGAGCGGTCGGCGCCGGCGCATGGCCCGCTTTCGCGTCCTTCTCCACCGCGCGCAAACGCTCGACGAGCGCGGCGTCGGAAGCGGCGCCGATTACCAGCGCTCCGCGTAATGGGGCTTTGCAATGATGATGATGATGAGAATGAGAAGAGTCAGAAGCGCGGGAAACATCTGCCACGTTCGTCGTTGTTATTGGAATTGGCTCGTTCGTTTGCGGCGGTATCTCACTGACCGCGACCGAGCGCTTGCCGTTTCCGTTCAGCCTGCCAGGAATGTACTCTTCGAGCACCGCGTGGAAATTGGTGCCGCCAAAACCAAAAGCGCTCAAACCGGCGCGCCGCACGCCATCTGCCGGCATCGTCCACGGTTGCAGTTCGGTATTGACGTAGAGCGGAGAGTGGGCAAAGTCGATGTTGGGATTGAGATGCTCGCAATGCACGCTCGGCGGCAGTACTTTGTCTCGAAGCGCCAGTGCGGCTTTCAGCAGTCCGGCAGCGCCGGCCGCTCCTTTAAGGTGCCCGAAGTTCGACTTGACCGAACCGAGCGCCACTGAGTGTGCGGAGAGATGAGAACTGCCGAGCACATCGATCATGCTCTGCACTTCGACGACGTCGCCCACCGCGGTGGACGTGCCATGACCCTCGATCAGCGTCACAGTAGCTGGCGACAATCCGGCATTTTCCCAGGCGCGTTCGATGGCAAATTTTTGGCCGATCGGGTTAGGCGCGGTGATCCCTTTTCCCTTGCCGTCGCTCGATCCGCCCATGCCGCGCAGCACGGCGTAGATCTTGTCGCCGTCGTGCTCGGCATCGGCCAGACGTTTAAGCAGGAAAATCGCGGCGCCTTCGCCCATGACAAAGCCGTCTGCCCCTTCGGCATAAGGACGAGTGCCGGTCGCCGAGAGCGCGCCGATCTTGCAGAACTTGACGAAGCTCGATGCGCCCATGTTGCGGTCAAGGCCGCCGGTAACTACCACGTCGTAATGGTGTTGTACCAGTCCTTCTGTCGCGGAGCTGATCGCTGCCATTGCCGATGCGCAGGCGGCGTCACAAACGTAGTTGGGGCCATGGAAGTTGAAAACGTTGGCAATGCGGCCGGCAATGCAGTTGGACAATTCGCCGGGCATGCTGTCTTCCGTAATTTCAGGAAGGAGCTTTCCCATCCGATCGTGAAATTGCCGCGTAATGTCGCGGCGGACCGCTTCCGGCAACGCGGCGAAAGTGGCAGATTCGGCCAGTTCGCGCGCGAATTCCGGAAAGAGCACCCGCGCCACGGTGAAATAGTGCTTTTCCCCTCCGATGGCATTACCCAGGATCACCGCCGTGCGATCGTTGTTCAGCGGACGCTTGGGATAGCCGTAGTCCTCTAACGCTTCGCGGGTGCAGGCGATCGCCCATTTTTGCGACACATCCATGGCATCGACGACGCGCGGCGGGATCGGCAAACGCCACTTGATCGGGTCCCACACATGCTCACGCACCCAGCCGCCGATCTTCGAGTAACTCTTATCTGGAGCGCTGTGATCGGGATCGTAATAAAGCGAAGGGTCCCAACGATTGGGCGTGACCTCGCTGATGCTGTAGCGGCCCTCCTTCACGTTTTTCCAGAACGCCGGTACATTCGGAGCGTCGGGTAAAACGGCTCCAACTCCCACAATTGCTATGGCACGATAAGAAGTGTTTTCCATGACGAGACTCCTGCGAAGGCAAATTCTTAAACGCTACGCGGCCCGTTCCGCGCGCTTGGCAGCGCGGCCATACAGTACGTCTGCTACGTAATCCATATCCGAAATCAGGCCCGATTGCGCGCGGTGAATCGCGGGCAATCCCAAACTTGTTTCAAATCCCGCAGCGTCGGCATCGCTTATGCCGCCGGCTCCGATTACCCAGCGCAACCCGTCTTCGGCCACCTTGAGCGCGGCGTCGCGGGCAAAGATGCGGCTGATCGCGGCCAGTGCGGTCGCGTCGAAGCGCCGGCTGGCTTTTTCGTTGAGCTTACCTTCAGCCAAAAGCGCGGCGCGACGGGACAAACTCCCCGCGCACTCGGCATAAGCGATCAACTCGCCCAGGCGCAGGAGAATATGCTGATAACGCGTGAGGCGCGCCACTCGCGCTTTTTCCATAACCTCGGCCAATGCGTGCAACGCGAGTGCTGCTATATCAGCGCCCACGTCCGCATGGCGGGCGTGCAACGCTTCGAATTCTCGCGCTCGCTCGTGATAGTGCTGCCCGCGCGTTTTGAGATGAGACTGCCAACGGTCGCGGCTGATGGTCATCTCCATGATCTCGGAGGTGCCTTCGTAAATCGTAGTGATGCGAACGTCGCGGCTGATTTTTTCCACCATGTATTCATGCGTGTAACCGTAGCCACCAAGCGCCTGGATGCTGGCCTCGGCGGCGGCATTGCCGGCTTCGGTCGCCATGTACTTGGCGATGGCGCCCTCGGTGTTCAAGCTGCCTTCGGCTCCGGCGTCGATGCGCTCCGCGGTTTCTTCGATATAAGAGCGCGCAGCCTCAAGGCGCGCCACGTGCGGCACGATCAGCTTGTGCGTGTAGCCTTGTTTCTGCGAAAGTGGCGCCCCGGCCTGAATGCGCTTGGTGGAGTAGGGAATTGCTCGATCGAGCGCGGCCCAGCCGGCCCCCAAGCCAAACGCCGCTACCATCAAGCGCGTATAACCGAACACGGCCTGCGCTTGATTCAGCCCCTGGCCTTCAACGCCGCCAACCAGCCGGTCGGCGTCCACATAGACGTCGTTGAACGCAAGGGCTGCCGTGTTGCTGAGCCGGATGCCATGCTTGTCTTCCGGTTCGTCGTGCGTGAAACCCTTCGCACCTTTCTCCACGATGAACCAACTCGGACCGCTGGGCGTATTGGCCAAAACCGAGTAGGCATCGGCGATCCCGCCGTTGCTGATCCATTGTTTATTGCCGTTGATCTTGTAACCGACGATGCGGCCGTCTTGCGTGACCGGGTCCGCCGTAGTCTTCAGAGCGCCCAGATCGCTGCCCGCTTCCGGCTCCGTGGCGCCGTAGGCGAACAACAATCCCTCATCGGCGATTCGCGTCAGCCAGATTTTCTTTTGCTCCGGAGTGGCGCCAACCGTGATCGGATCGCTGCCCAGAAACGTGGCTAGCACAGCCGTGGCGACGCCCAGGTCAATATGCGCCATCTCTTCACAGACGCAATACACATCGAAGGCGCCGCCGCCCATCCCGCCAAACTCTTCGGGAATGAAGAGAAGCTGAATGCCCAGTTGGTCTGGACTGCACATGTGGTGGACGATCTCGACCGGACATTCATCGCGATCATCAAGCTCCCGGAGCACCTCGTCCGGCAGACGTTTCTTGGCGAAGTCCTTCAGCGACTTCAAACTCAGCTTCAGAGTTTTATTTGCGATCATTGGGATTGCCTCACTTTGTTGTTTACTTTGCTGCGAGCGTGCGCATTTCACGAACTTTGTTGGTCAACTCCGGCAAGAACTCCAGAATGTCCTCGACAATTCCGACATCCGCCACCTGGAAAATCGGAGCCTTCGGATTCTTGTTAATGGCGATCAGGAACGGACTGCCCTTAATGCCGGCCAGATGCTGGAAGGCGCCACTAATGCCACATGCCAGATAGACCTTGGGCTTGACGGTCTTTCCGGATGAGCCCACCTGACGTGACTTCTCCATCCACTTGGCGTCGACCACGGGTCGTGAGCAACTCACCGCCGCGCCCAGGGCGTCGGCCAGTTCCAGCGCGATGGCCACATTGTCTTTTTCCTGGATGCCGCGGCCGATCGAAACCAAAACGTTGTACTTGGTGATATCAACATCACCCGCCTCGGCGGCGACCGTCTCCAGATAGCGCCTGCCCGATACCAGAGCGCCAACGTCAGATGATTTGTCGACAACGACGCCGCTGATGGGAGCCCCTTCCAGCGGTTTGAACGCGCCCGGACGTATCGTGACCACCGCTCCCGTTGCAATGTCACAACGAACATGAGCGCTCACCTGCCCGCCGAATTCCTGGCGGACTACTTTGAGGCCGGCGCCGTCAACTCCGGCGATGTCGAGCACGTCGGAGACGAAAGCTGAATTCATCTTGATGGAGAGACCCGGCGCCAGATCCATTCCGAAGTGCTGATGGGGAAGTAACACAATGCCGTCGCTCGGCAGCACCTTCAGCAGCGCTTTGCGAACCAGTTCAGCATTAGGGTAGGCGAGAGCTTCGTTGGCGATTTTCCAGATCTCAGCGTAGGAAGCGCGAAGGGCGTCGCAGGCGGCATCGAGGTCCGCGCCCCAACCGGTGAGAATGGCTGTCGGCGTAGCCGTGGGATCGATCTTGCGCGCCGCGGCCGCCAGTTCGAAAGCGGAATCGTCGACCACGCCACGTTTGTGCACAATGTAAGCGAAGATGCGAGCCATTATTTCAACCCTCCTTTGGCTGCCACTAACTCCAGAACTTTGTCGATGTTCTCTTCCCGGGTGCCGTGCAGAATTTCGGCTCCCTTGCCGAGCGCGGGCACAAAGTAGTCCACTCGTTTCACTTTCGCGGCAGCTTCCCCTACAGCGCCTGTATCGAGGCCCAGGTCTGACGCGGCGAAAGTCGGGATGGGGATCGAGGCCACTTGCCGGATGCCGCGCATGCCGACATAACGCGGTTCATTGATGCCGGTCTGAATCGAGAGCACGCAAGGCAGATCAATCTCATTCATTTCCTTGTTGCCGCCTTCGATCTCCCGGCTGACTTTCAGCTTCCGGCCTTCGAGCACCTCAATGGAATTGACCAGAGAAGCAAACGGGTAGTCGAGCAGCGCCGCCAGCATCCCGCCGACTTGAGCGCCACCGTCCTCGGCCTGAACCCCGGTTAAAATCAGGTCGTACTTCCCCTTCTGCACAAAGGCTTTCAGGATGGTTGCGATGCCCCTGCCATCCGATCCGCTGAAAGCCTCGTCGGAGATCATCACGCCATGGTTCGCGCCCATGGCCATTTCCCGGCGCAGGATTTCTTCGTCGTCTTCGCCGCCAACCGTGGCCACCGTGACGTTGCCACCAACTCGGGCGACGATCTGCAGGGCCTCTTCGACCGCATAGTTGTCGGCTTCATTGATCGAATAGACCAGTTCGTCACGTTCGATGTCATTGCCCTTACTGTTGAGTTCAATCTCGTTTTCCGAAGTGTCGGGCACTCTTCTTGCGCAAACTAGAATCTCCACATTCACCTCCACAGAATTGCTGTAGCGCCTTTTCGAAAATCTCCGACCGTTGTCATTCCGCGAAGCGACGAGGAATCTGCAGTTGCTGAAGACTCCAGCGAGACCTGCAGATCCCGCGCGTTACTCGGGATGACAAGAAATTAAGTTTTTCAACGAGCTATTCAGGCCAACACATCTCGCACGATGTGCTGGTCCACTAGTTCCGCCAAGTCAATGGCGGTCATCTTTCCTTCCAAACCTGCGACCTTGATTGCATCTTCTATATTCACCATGCAGAACGGACACGCGGTCACCATCACATTGGCCCCGGCTTCGGCGGCCATCTGCACTCTCTTCACGCCCATCCTCTGCTCTTCTTTCGGCTCGTAGAACAGCATCAATCCACCACCACCGCAGCAGAACGACCGGTCGCGCGACCGCGTCATTTCGACTCTCTTCAAACCGGGAATCGCATCCAGCACATTTCGCGGGTCGTCGTAAATCTGGTTGTGCCGCCCCAGGTAGCAGGGATCGTGGTAGGTGTACACATTGTTTTCGTTTTCTACGGGATTGAACTTGATTTTGCCGGCTTTCACTTCTGTGGCGATCACCTGGCTGATGTGCTCGACCGGCGGCACATCCTTGTAGTCGTGTTTCAGCGCGTTGTAGGCGTGCGGGTCAGCCGTGACGATGCGCCGGACTCCGGAGGCTTTGATCGCATCGACGTTGTGGTCGCGCAACGCCATAAAAAGCGTCTCTTCGCCGAACCGCCGGACCTCATGTCCGCTATCTTTTTCCGCCGCGCCCAGAATTCCAAAATTCTCTCCGACGTGGTTGAGGATCTTCGCCGTAGCCCGTCCGATCGCCTGCATGCGGTCATCGTAGGAAGTGATGCTGTCGACAAAATACAGAGTGTCCGCGCCATTGCGCTGGTCAAGGGTTTTGACGCGGCAGGTTTGCTGGAATTCTTTCGCGTTTGCCCAGTCGGCCTTCTTCTTTTCCATCTTGCCGTAGGGATTGCCGCGACTCTCCAGCGCCTTCAGAGGTTTTTGCAGGGATTGGGGCACGTTCCCGTCATCGACCATGCCCCGCCGCAAATCGACGATCTTGTCGATATATTCCACCAGCAGCGGGCATTCTGCTTCGCAAGCGCCGCAGGTCGTGCACGACCAGATTTCATCCTCGGAATAAATGCCGCCGGAATCTTTGCTGCCGATTAATGCCGCGCCGTTATTGGCGCGTCCCAGCACCGGATAGTGCCGGAAGCTGTAGTCTCTCGCCTTGATGGTGATGAATCGCGGCGACAACGGCCGGCCCGCCGCATTGGCTGGGCAATTGTCCGAACACCGCCCGCAATCGGCGCAGGAATAGAAATCGAGCATGTGCTTCCAGGTGAAGTCTTCGAACGTCTTCACTCCGAAAGATTTCACCTGATCCAGATGCTCATCGCTGACGCCCCATCGCACCGGCTTCAGAATCTCGCGGTCCAACTTTGCGAAGTAAATATTGAAGAGCGATGTTTCCACGTGGAACTGGATTCCAAAGGGCCGATAGCAGAGCAAAAAGTAAAAGGTCAATTCATGGACAAGGTAAGCGCCGAAGAAGAGCGCTCCGAGAACGGGCAAAGGAGTTGAGACGAGAGCATTCCGCAAAATCCACGGGAGCGAAAATGCGGCCAACATCTCAGCGGGGTGGCCTGACTGCAACTGCGCGGCGGCCTTAACGCCCGCAAAGAGGCTGTCGGCCACCATCAGGAGTGCGATCAGCGCCAGAAGAAAGACAGCGTCAGCGGTGTGGGCTTTGCCGTATCTTGCCGGCACCGCGTACCGCGCAGGTTTGAAAACCAGGCGGCGAATCACTGCGATCACCATGCAGAGGAAAACAATGGTGGCGGCGTAATCCGTGATTATGTCGTAGATAGGACCGGCTCTTCCGGAAAGGCCGGGCATGACGAAATTCTCGGAGACGCCGACAATCAGTACCGAGAAGGCGCGAATCGCCAGGACTATGAAACCCGCAAAAATGAAGATGTGAATGGTTCCGGCGAGCTTGTAGCGCGGTTGCTTCCACTGCCCCAGCCAGAATTTCAGAACCCTTCCCAGTCGGACGAATGGCCGGTCAAAGCGAAAATCGCGTTCGCCCCGAAGGAGCGGGACCATGCGCATCGCCACAATGTAGAAGAAACACAAGACACCCAGAAGATGAATGGTTAAGAAAAGAACTCGGCCCGTGACCAACCATGAGGTCACTTGCGCAGCTGGCTGGATACCTACCACGGCACTACTCTCCTGCTTGACAATCCCTAGGCGATCAATTGTGTCAAGACTTTCTCCTCCGTAACTAAGGGCCCTGATGCTATTGCCGGTCCGATCGAATCGGGAGCCGGACGCGGAATGGATGCGCGAACTGGCTCCGGTGCTGGGACTTGCGGTGTCGCCGCAATTGTTGTCTTTGCGCGCACTCTCTTTTTTTGTTTTTTTCCTTCTTTTTTCTTTTGCGGGGGTGTGACCCGGGTGGCTTCCCGCAGCTCCTCAAAACTCGATTGCAGAAGCGTTTCCAAACGCCGTAGATCCGGCACCGCGTGCACATCTCCGCTGAACCCGAAATACGCCGTGCCGTTGTAGGTCAAAATGGCGCAGTTGAGCGCCATCTCGCCGCCGACCGGGACATAGGGATAGCAGTGCAGCATCTCGTGCCCAAGCAGGTAGAGCGGATATTGCGGTCCCGGCACATTGGTGCAGACCAGGTTGAAAGGCGTGAACGGCAACCGGCTTATCACGTGGCCGGCCAGCGACTGCGCTGAAGTCGGGAACATACCGAGCAAGCCACCGGTCAAACTTACTAATTCGGCAGCATGCGCGCGTTTTAGAAACTCTGTTCTACGATGGACGGCAGCCAGCAGTTTCCGCGGGTCGCGAATATCCAGCGGTATGGTGACTGGAACCAGGGAGATGCGGTTTCCCAATTCGCCCGGTTTTTCGTTGCCGCGCAGATTGACCGGAACCATCATGCGGAACATCCGCCCCTTGACCGGGTCGCCATGCAGTTCTACATAGCGCCGGATGGTCGCCGTCACCAGCGCGAGAATGACGTCATTCACACTTGTCCCGCAGGTAGTCTTTATGGCCTTGATTTCCGCCAGTGGAATCTCGGCCCAGGCGAATTTCTGCGGCCCGCGGCAGAAAATGTTGAACCGCAGCCGCTCGGTTGAGGCGCTGAGCTCCGGCAGTAGACGGGTGAACTCGTCGGTGGCCATTTCTCCGCCATTCGCGGCGAAGCGTTCCACCATGGTTGATACGTCTGCCAGGGCAGCGAGAATTCGTTTGGCAAAATCAGAATAAGAATCGACGCAGCCGGTCGTTAACGAAGTCAAGACGTCCCGCGGTGGTGGCACTCGGAGCCGAAGCTTCCGTCGTGGCAGACGAGGCGCCACCGGGCTCGCATCCATGAGCACATTCATGATCCCAACTCCGGCGATGCCATCGGCCAGGCAGTGGTGCAGGCGGAAGACGAGCCCGCTGCGATTACCTTTCAGCCCATGCACCAGGGTCAGATCCCATAGCGGGTGCTGCCGGTCCATCACCGTGCTCAGAATCTTCCCCGCCAGCGTCTTCAATTCTGTGTCGGAACCGTGCTTGAGGGTCACCTCGCGTAGGTGGCGGCGGATGTCGAAGGTGGGGTCGAATTCCCAGCTGGGAAGGCCGATGTTAAGCGGCGGGGCCACCACACGTTTCAGGTAGCGGGGAATCAGCGGCAGCTTCGATTCGACAAACTGGACGCAATCTTCGAAAGCGATCTCACCCTCAAACACGCAGACACAGGCCACGTTGAAGGGCATGTCCTCGCGTTCAAGATGGAGGAAGACGGTGTCTCCCCAAGAAAGGCGGTCACCCTGCTGCTTATGATTCTGCATGGCCGAACTCCCAATTCAATTGCCGGACTCTAGTTACCGAACCACCGCACGCCTCAGCTCACGCGCATCTAGCTCACACGCATCTAGCTCACAAAAGAGAATCGCGACCCGAGCTTCACCAGCTTGAGCACCTTGTAAACACCGACGTTGACGCCGCGCAGCACGACCTTGACGCCTTTGTCATCAGCCCTGCCCACGAACTCTTCCATCGCTCGGAGCGCACTCGAATCGATCCTGCGCACGGAAGAGAAATCCAAAACCACTTCGCCTTCGGCACGGTCCAGTTTTTCCCCGGCCTCTTGCAACGCCTGGACGACGCACGCTTCATCGATCTTGAGCCACACGGCGATCATCGCCATACCCACCACCATCCGCTACGCGGTTTGCTGCTCAGACGCAGTTTGCTGAGACGTCTCTTGCTCAGACGTCCCGGCCACTTTCGCCGGGCCTCGCCCCTGATAAGCCTTCCAAAACAGGTCGGCCAATTCGCTCATCAGCGGCATACGAGGGTTCGACCGCCAGGACGGATCGTCAAAGGCAAGCTTGGTCAGCTCAGGCATTGCCCGCTCGAATTCTTCCTTCGAAATTCCCAGCTCGGCGATCGAACGCGGGAAGCCCAATTGGTCGAGCAACTGTTCGGTCGCCGCCACCAGGTTCTTCACCTTCTCCTCAATCGTGTGGCCGCCCAGGCCCAGCAAGTCCGCGACCGTCGCGTACTTCTTGTGCGCGATGTATCCCTTCTGGTACGGCGACGGCAGGAACTTGGTCGGTACGGACGCGTTATACGCAATGACGTGCGGCAGCATGAGCGCATTGGCCCGGCCGTGCGCCACTCCGAAGCGTGCCCCGAAAGCATGCGCCAGCGCGTGATTCACGCCCACCGACGCGTTGGAAAACGCCATCGCCGCAATGCAGGCGGCATTGTGCATCATGGAGCGCGCCTCTTCATCGCCAGGATGCTCATAAGCGATGGGCAGGTACTTGAACGCCATCCGGATTGCCTGCATGGCGTCGCAATCGGTATAGGCCGAAGCGTAACTGGAAACGGCAGCTTCGAGGGCATGGGTCAGGCAGTCGATGCCGGTATCGGCGGTAAGCCCCTTCGGCATGGACATAACAAATTGCGGATCGACGATGGCCACATCCGGCGTCAGCGAATAGTCGGCGAGGGTAACTTTGCGCCCGCGCTCTTTGTCGGTCAGCACGGCAAAGGGAGTGACTTCGCTCCCCGTTCCGCTGGTGGTGGAGATGGCAATCAGCCGCGCCCGGTTCACTTTCTCGGTCGGGTACTGGATCACGCGCTTGCGCAGATCGAGAAATGGCGCGGCCAGTTCTTCCAGATCAGCCGTCGGCGACTCGTACTTGAGTTTCATGATCTTCGCCGCATCGATTACCGACCCGCCGCCGAGCGCGATGATCTGGTCCGCTTTGTAAAAATTCAGCGCCTCCACTCCCTGCATGACCACCTTGATCTCGGGCTCCGCATCGGGAATGACTGAGACGTGGACGTGAGTTCCCTCCGGAATGTAGCGCCGGACAATGTCCACGTGTCCGAACCTCTCCAGAGCCGGATTGGTAATAATGATGGTTGACTGCGAGGGGAACTGGTGTACATTCTCCACCGCGTTCAGGTTGAAATAAATCTGATTGGGAACTCGGAACCACATATGGGCTTGCGTCCTTCGAGCCACACGCTTGATATTGAGGTAGTGATAGATAGTTACGTTATCGGTGGTGCTGTTGCCGCCGCCGGTGCCACATCCGAAGGAGAAGGTAGGTGGCAGATCGTTGTAAACGCCGCCCACCGCTCCGACTGAGCCTGGCGAATTCACCAGGATCCGTCCCGCGTTCATCACCTCACTGAACTTCTGGATGACCTCTTCGTTGCGCGAAAAAATAACCGCTGTATGGCCAAGCCCACCGGCATGATTCACGTCGACGCACACCTTGAGCGCCTCATCGACGGATTTCGCCCGATAGACCGCGAGCACCGGGAACAGCTTCTCCACCGACAGGGGATGTTCGCGGCCCACGCCTTGAATCGGCGCAATCAGAAGTTTGGTGCCCGGCTTCACAGAAAGACCGGCCAGACGGGCGATATCGCTAGCCTTCTGCCCGACTGCCATGGGTTGCATGAACCCGGTATTAGGATCGATGACCGTGCGCGCCAGCAGTTTCGTCTCTTTCTCATTGCAGATGTGCGTGCCCAGTTCCGCAAATTTCTTCAGCACGACGTCATAAATCTCATCGTCGATTACCGCCGTTTGCTCGGAGGCACAGATGGTTCCGTTATCGAAGGTTTTGGAGAGGATGATGTCCGTCACGGCCGTACTCAGGTCAGCCGTTTTCTCCAGATAGACTGGCGTGTTCCCCGGCCCCACACCCAGGGCTGGTTTGCCGGAACTATAGGCGGCCTTGACTGCGCCCGGCCCACCCGTGGCATCAATCAGGCCCACGTCTTTGTGCCGCATCAGGTAGGCGTTGTCCAGCAGGGTGTGCGCTTCCAGGCAGCTAAAAACCCCTTCGGGCGCGCCGTGCTTGAGCGCGGTCTCATACATGATCTTCACGGCCTCGGAGCAGCAACGCCACGCGTTTGGATGAGGACTGAAAATCACGGCGTTGCGCGTCTTGATGGCCATGATGCATTTGAAGAGCACGGTTGAAGTGGGGTTGGTAATCGGCAGGATCGAGAAGATGACCCCGATCGGTTCCGCCACCTCTACCAGATTGCGCTCCGGAAACTCGCGAATGACGCCGACGGTACGTTTATCCTTTATGTAGTTGTAGACGAATTCCGTGGCCACCATGTTCTTGATGACCTTGTCTTCCATCACTCCGAGCTTGGTTTCCTCGAACGCCAGGCGGGCGAGATGTTGCGCTTGGTCCAGACCAGCCAGGACCATCGCCTTGACGATGCGATCGACGTCTTCTTGGGTGAATTGGGTAAAGACAGCGGCGGCGCTTCTGGCTTGACTGACTAGTCGCTCCAGGTAGGTAATCCGTTCTTCACTGAGGCTTTCTGCGGCTAGCGGGATCGGAACCCGCTCCGGCACTGTTTCATGCGTGACCATCGCTGCCCCCTAACTGCCTGTCAGGCCCCTTGCCTGTGAGGAGCACGCTTACTCGTATGTTCCCAGCTCTCGTACCCGTGAGGACAGTAGTGAGGATAGTAGTTTGATCGCTGGTAAAACGTCCTTTGTCTTATGCGTAGTCGATGGGATGCTTGGTCAGCCAGTGCTCATCGCGCACCCGGCCAATGTTTTTCAAAGCACTACCAGCGACGCTCGCCGTCAAACGCCGGCTTTCCCAGGCGAGACCTGCGCCCAGGCCAATGGCACCGCCTAGCAAACCGAACGCTAGTGCTCGCGCGATGGATTTCTGCCGATACCCTGGATAACTGCCTAACACACCGATGCACGCCCCAAAAGCGGCGGGCACCAAGGCGCTTCGAACTGACTCGCTAAAAAAGGGAGTAAGAGATTCTCCGTCGAGAAATTCTTCTCGACCAGAACGGGCTCCCTCTACTCCGGAATTAAAAAGCCTTCGGCCATAATCGGCATTTGACTTCGACCACTTACATAAGTCCATCGGGATCTCCTCACCGTCCTCGATCGGGGATACCGCGTTTATTACATCACCAGCACAGGGTCGAGTCCGTAGCACGCGTCACACTCCAATGTGAGCGTAGGTACGTTTTGGACTGTTCGCTAACAGACATTGGTAGGTGCGATAGCCGACATATGGAAGCGAACTCGTGAGACTGAGGGGAGTTTCGATGACTCTCTGTGGGATCGTTTGTCGGAGGGCGACAGCTTCGTACTTACGGGCGCAAACTTGCCAACGTGCCCTGGCAGCGGACCAGGACACGTTGGCACAGTACTTCGAGTTTTATCCGTCGGCGCGCGGCGCGAAACCAGAGAAACCCGTGCCCCGCTGACGGCATCGTTCATCAGCCAGTGTCAGGCTGCCGTGACCGCCGCGTGCTTCTTTGGCGACCGCTTCGCGTGATGTGCGACCTTGTGTGCGGGTTTGTGATCGCCATTCGGCTTCACCATGACTTCCATCAACTCCTTTTGGGCGTCGACGTAGCTTTTTACTCCTTCCCGCGTCAGCTCTGCCAACGGCAAGAAGGGAAATGGCCGCAAGAGTTCCAGAGTCTTGCCGGCGGTTTTCACATTGGCGTTCATCTGTCGTCCGGCTACATCCACCAATTTCCTTTGCGCATCGATAAACGTCTCGGTGGCATGGCGCGCCAGTTGCGACAACTCGGTCTTCTTCGCTTTCTTGACGCCATTGGTGTGCTTGCCGCCGGTCGCCTTGGCTGTCTCTTCGGCGATGACGTCCATGAAGTGCTTCTGGGCTTTGACAAAGTTGTCCATCGCCTCGCGGGCCAGATCCACCAGTTGCTCGCCTTGGAATGGTTTTCCGGCCTTGGCTGAATCTACCCAGGTATGAGTTTGCTTGCCGGCAATCTTCAGGAACTCCTCCTGCATGTGGACGAAAGTTTCCACACTGCGACGGAGCAGGTCGGTCACGGCCTCCGCCGCCGGCCATTCGCCGACGCGCTCTTTCACGCCGTTCATCAGGATTTCGTTCTGTTTTTGCCCCAGTTCAAGAAGGACCCTTTGCCCTTCAATGAAGTTCGTTACGCCCTCGGCCGTCACTTCACTTAGAATAGCCGTCGGGGAATGATTGACGTCGGACAGTTGCTGCCGCAGAGAGTGCATCAGGCTTGCATTCTGCCGCATCGCGAGATCCAAAAGGATTCGTTGCGTGGCAAAGAAGCTCTGAACTCCCTGCTGTGCCCAACCCGAAAGAAGATTGACAAAAGACGACTCCCCAGAATGAGTTCGGGGATGTACGGTTGTTGGCATGGAACACCTCCACTTATGCTGCACTGCAGCATCAACTAAACTGTACGATTTTAAAAGAATTGTGTCAACATGTATTTATCTTGTGTGCGCAGCAGCATGGGTGGATCAAAATGAAGCCCGCTCCCGTCCTCATCAAGAAATATGGGAATCGCCGGTTGTACGATTCCTCGAACAGCCAATACGTGAATCTCGACGATATTGCCGGATTCATTCGGGAAGGCAGAGATGTCCAGGTAGTCGACGCGAAGACCGGCCGCGATCTGACCCGCGTTACCCTGACACAAATCATCACCGAGGATGCAAAAGATAAGCCGACGGGCCTGCCGCTCGAACTGCTGCGCCAACTTGTCGTCGCCTCCGACGAGGTGCGGCAGGAGTTCGTCATGTGGTATTTGAAATCCGCCTTTGACACTTATCAGAAGGTGCAGGATTCAGTGCAGAGCCGGCTGGGCGAAGTCCAGTCTGCCATTCTCTCGCCGGTGGACATGATGAAGAAGTTCCTGGGCGCGCCGGCGCCGGCATCGGAGCAGCCGCCACCCCAGGCCGAACCGGAACTCAATGCTCTGCGCCAGCGGGTAGCGGAACTGGAGGCCCGGCTGAAAAAACCGGCGCGAAGAAAACCAGGCTCACGCCGGAAGCAAAAGGGAAGGGTATAATTCGCAAGGTGCAAGCTCCCGCCCGCTACGCACGCCAGCCTAATGGGCGTAAATGCTGGGCAGACTCAGGACGAAATTTGCAGCGCAAACAGACAAAGGCTACCGGTTCCTCGAAGGCGGCACGGCCGGGGCAAACTCACCGGGTCGATATGGAAGCCGCCATCTCACCCTGGACAGAAGCGCTGTTTGCGGCTGAGATTCTCTTCCTGCACGCAACTCCTGTCTATTACGGTTTCGGCGTACCCCGCGGTGATGACTCCGCGGTGGTCATTATTCCCGGTTTTCTTGGCACCGACCTTTATTTAATGGAGCTCCACGGCTGGCTGCAGCGCATCGGATACCGGCCCTATTTTTCCGGCATCGGTATCAACGCCGAGTGCCCGAATCTCTTGATCCAGCGCCGACTGAACGAGACCATCGAAAGAGCCCTGACCGAAACCGAGCGGAAAATTCACTTGATCGGTCACAGCCTCGGAGGGGTGATCGCACGCTCGCTGGCAGGCCAGAGGCCAAAGGATGTGGCTTCAGTCATCACCCTCGCTTCGCCATTTCGCGGCACCGCCACCAGTCGAACCATTCTCCAGGCTGCCGAAGGCATTCGCCAGCGAATCTTGAAGGAGCATGGCCAGGGAGTACTGCCCGACTGCTACACCGGGCGCTGCACATGCAATTTTGTGGACTCGTTGAAGCGCGACATTCCGGACTCTATGTTCGAGACCGCGATTTACACGCGCGATGACGGTATCGTGGATTGGCGCTATTGCATGACCAGGAATCCCGAGGTCGACTTTGAAGTCCCGGGCACTCACATCGGAATGGCCTTTAATCCTTCGGCATACGCGATCGTCGCCGATCGCCTGGCAAAGGCGCAATCCTCCGAATGAGTTTAGCTCCCGACGGGAAGGGGCTGATTCCTTGTTGCGGGGCTACGAGCTGCGAGCTGCGAGCAAACCGGATTGCCCGTAGCTCGAAGCTCGTAGCCCGCAGCTGGCTTCGGCAACCGAGAATTAGCCCACAACCAACGATCTAGCCCCCGACCATCTCCAACACTGCCCCGACACTCGTCTCTAAGGTTTCGACCGCCCCGCCCCGCCGCTCCAACCGGAGTACCGCTCTCGCCAGGCTGTTGTTCCCGACTTCAAAGCTGCCCCTGCAATCGGTCTTCAAGTAGGGAAGCCGATGGAGACTTGGCCCCGCGCCATCGATCGCTCCTTCCAATCGGAATCCGTCCTTCGCGACACAACGAAAATTCCACCCCAATTTTTCTGAGTCTCTTCTGCTCTCCTGCAGATTCCGGAATTCGCGCACCTTCCCCTCATGCCAGAGCACGGCTTTGCGAAAGACCAGCCCGAATGGCATTTCGTATACCAAGGCTTCGAATGTGCTCGCTTCCCATGCACTCGAACGACTGTCGGGGCCGGGAAAGTGCGCATGGGTCCAGGTCCAGAAATTGCGATGCCGGTATCCACAGTTGTGTCCTTGAACTCCGAACCCCAAAGGATCCCCCGCAAAACTCCGGCCATCCAGCGTGATCTGGCCGGAAAAAAGCGCGTCGGAATGCGGGGTTCGCGAGAATCCGATCCAGCCCCTGTTGCTCAGCGTGACGCGAAACGCGGAACGACAGTGCAAATCCCATGAGATCGCGTGCCCCGCAACTTCCATTTTTCCGCGGCACGAGTTCTCGCCGATTTCATGGTTGCCGATTTGGAGGTAGAAAGGATTGTGCCCGCGGGCGCTGAGATCCAGACCCTCCAGGGGAAATCCCTGAATGAAGCTTTGCGGTTTTCCATCCTTCGGAAACCACGTGGCCCATACCTGGACCGGCATTCCGCTCGGGTCGCCTGCGCAACCGCACCGGCCAGGATTCATCAGCAAATATCGGAACCACCACGCCCCGCCACCGTCCTCCAGCCCCAAACGGACAAACCAGACTTCGTAACGTCGTCGGGCCGAGAGTGATGAATACAGTTCATTCAGCGTCTTCACAGAATCATCTTAACTGGGGCGCAACACGCGCTACAATGTCGGGCGTATTCCGGCACTATTCCGGAAATATTTCGAGAGACGACCGGGAAGCCCATCTGCCCGCGGTGCAAGTACGATTTGTATCAGGGTATGCCTTTAGGCATACCGAAAGTGCCGTGTCATGAATGCGCCTTTAGGCGCTGGTTCTAGGCTTTGGAGTCTCGCCACAGGTTGCTGGCGGTCGCCGCGACGGTGAAACGCTTTCACTTCGCAGAATGTCGCTGCCGAACCGAAAGGATCGAGTATGCACATGCCAAAAGAGAAACAAGCGGCAACTCAGGAACAACCCCTGGTCCGCTTTGGCCTGGGCCTCGCCAACTGGAGTGAGCGCTGGTTCCCGGATCCGTTGATTTTTGCGTTGCTGGGGATCGTGGTGGTCTTTGCTGTCGGCCTTTTACTTCATCAAAGTCCCGCCAAACTGGCTATCCAGGGTGGAAAGAACTTCTGGACCCTCGTCCCTTTCACCATGCAGATGGTGATGATCATCATAGGTGGATATGTCGTCGCCTCCACGCCCGTCGTGTATCGTGCCATCCGCGCCTTAGCCGGAATTCCAAAGACGCCGCGGCAAGCGGTCGCGCTGGTGGCGTTGTTCTCCATGCTGACGTCGCTGATCTCCTGGGGCTTGAGCCTGATTTTCAGCGGACTCTTTGTTCGCGAACTGGCTCATCGCGTCAAGGGCATGGACTATCGCGCCGCGGGTGGCGCTGCGTATCTCGGACTGGGAGCCGTCTGGGCCATGGGGCTGTCTTCTTCCGCCGCCATGCTGATGGCGACCAAGTCCGCGATTCCGCCGTCATTGTTCAGCATTAGTGGTCTCATCCCGCTCACCCAAACTCTCTTCTTGTGGCAAAGTATCGCGACGACGGTAATCCTGATCGCGCTTTCCGTGCTCATCGCCTGGTTGTCCACTCCGTCGCCGGAGAATGCCAGAACCGCCGAATCCTACGGCATCCAATATGAGCCGATTCGCTCCAGCCTGGAGCCCAAGAGCAAACCCGGCGAGTGGCTGGAATACAGTCCGCTGCTGACAATTTTGGTCGCCGCGCTATTGTGCTGGTATCTGGTCGACGTATTCCGCACCTCGCCGCAAGGCGCACTGGCAGCGCTCGACCTTAACACTTACAACCTCATGTTCATCACGGTTGGGCTTCTATTGCACTGGCGTCCGAAGCGCTTCATGCGTGCTGTAGTCGAGTGCATTCCCGCCACTGGCGGCGTGCTGATCCAGTTCCCGTTTTACGCGGTGATCTTCGGCATGATTGTCGGAACGGGAATCGCAGATGCGCTGGCGAAACTTTTCGCCTCCATCAGCACCCATAACACTTATCCCTTGCTGGTGGCGATGTATTCGGCCGTGCTCGGCGTTTTCATTCCATCGGGCGGCAGTAAGTGGGTGATCGAAGCGCCGTATGTGCTGCAGGCTGCGAACCTCCACCAAGTGCATCTGGGCTGGGTGGTGCAGATCTACAACGCGTCGGAAGCGCTGCCCAATCTCGTCAATCCCTTCTGGATGCTGCCGCTACTGGGCATATTGAAATTGAAGGCCAGGGATATCGTGGGATATGGCGTGCTCCAGTTGATGGTTCACATACCGGTCGTGTTCTTCCTGTGCTGGTTGTTTGCCCGCTATATTCCGTATGTGCCGCCCATGAAATAGGTTGGCCGGATGTTATCTTGGGAGGGTAGCGAGTCGCCGGACAATCGCATTCATGGAAGTTCTCAAAAGACTTTTTGAGCAGCATTTCCACTCACCGGTTGAGCGGGAGCAGCCGCTGCAGGGCCAGCTCGGTGGTTCGGGCCGCAAGATCATCCGGCTTTCCACCGAAAAAATCAGCGCGATTGGCATCCTCTATGACGTGCGCGAAGAGAACGTCGCCTTCCTCGAATTTTCCCGGCACTTTCGCCGCCACGGCCTGCCGGTGCCGGAAATTTATGCCGAAGACTTAAGCCAGGGCGCTTATCTCGAAGAAGATCTTGGCAGCACCACGCTTTTTGAGTTTCTGTCCGACCATCGTGACGGAGCAGCCATCGCTCCCGAGGCCATCGCAGCCTATCGCAAGGTTGTCGCCGTGTTGCCACGCTTCCAGGTCGAAGCGGGCCGCGATTTGAACTACAAAGTTTGCTATCCGCGCTCGAGCTTCGATCGCCAGTCCATCGCGTGGGATTTGAATTATTTCAAGTATTACTTTCTCCGGCTCGCCGGCATTCCTTTCAACGAGCAAGCGCTGGAACACGATTTCAGCCGCTTGACGAAATTCCTCTTGAACGCCAGCCGCGATTATTTTCTCTATCGCGATTTCCAATCCCGCAACATCATGCTGTGCAGAATCCTGAATGAAGACCAGCCTTTTTTCCTCGACTATCAAGGCGGCCGCAAAGGCGCGCTGCAATACGATATCGCCTCTCTTTTGTACGATGCCAAAGCCGACCTGCCGCCCGATATGCGCCAGCAGCTGCTCAATCACTATCTCGACAGCCTTGCCGGTTTCCTCGATCTCGATCGCTCTGCGTTCATGCAGTTTTACTACGCCTACGTTTACGTCCGCATCATGCAGGCTCTGGGCGCTTATGGCTTTCGCGGTTTCTACGAACGCAAAGAACATTTTCTGCAGAGCGTGCCCTACGCGCTGAAAAACCTGCGCTGGCTGCTTCACAATGTGGAGTTGCCCATCGCCCTGCCGACCCTGACGGAAGCCTTCAAAAGCATGGTGGCCTCGGAGAAGTTGCAAGGCCTGACTGCGACTTCCCAACCGGAAAAGTTGACGGTGCGGATTTTCAGTTTTTCATTTCACCGAGGCCTGCCGCCAGACGAGGCCGGCAATGGCGGCGGATTTGTTTTCGACGGCCGCAGCCTTCCCAATCCCGGACGCGAAGAACGTTTCAAAACCCTCACCGGCAAGGATGCGCCGGTCATCGACTATCTCAATCAGCAGGAGAGTGTGCACCAGTTTCTCGCCAGCGTCATGTCGCTGGTGGACGCCAGCGTGAGCGCGTATCAGCGCCGCGGCTTCAAACACTTGATGGTCTCATTCGGCTGCACCGGCGGCCAGCATCGCTCCGTCTATCTGGCGGAGCAATTGGCAAAGCATTTGCGCGGTAGGGTTGGAGTGGAAGTGGTGGTCCGCCATCGCGAGCAGGAGCAGTTAAATCCATGAGAGCGATGATTCTCGCCGCTGGCCTCGGCACGCGCCTGCGTCCGCTTACCGACGATCGTCCCAAAGCGCTGGTCGAAATCAACGGCCGCACGCTGCTCGAGATCACGCTCTCTCGCCTGCGCAGCTTCGGCGTTCGCGAGGCAATCATCAATGTGCATCACCTCGCCGACATGATCGAGGAGTACCTGAAAGCGAATGACAACTTCGGCATGAGCATCGAAGTCTCGCGCGAGGAGGCGTTGCTCGACACCGGCGGCGGCCTGAAAAAGGCCGCTTATTTCTTTGCGGATTCCAGCCGCCCCGAAGAGCCTTTCATCGTGCACAACGTCGACGTCCTCAGCACGATCGATCTCGGGCGCATGGTGCAATTTCACAATGAAAATCAGGCTCTAGCCACGCTCGCAGTGCAGAACCGCAAGACCTCCCGCTACCTGCTGTTCGACGACCAGAGTCAGCTCTGCGGTCGGCGATCTGGAGACGATCAGAAACCAGAGCTTGTTCGACCTTCTCTCGTTCAATCTGCGGAGCAATTGCAGGCGCTGGCGTTTTCCGGCATCCACGTTATTTCTCCGCGTCTTCTTGCCATGATGACCGAAGACGGCGCGTTCTCCATCATCACCACCTATTTACGTCTCGCCGCCGAAGGAGAAAAAATCCTAGCCTTCCGCGCCGACGAATACTACTGGCGTGATCTAGGCAAGCCCGAGAATCTGGCGCAAGCCGCTCAGGATTTAAAGCAAAAAGTCATCGAGCAGTAGGCCCAGCGTTCCACCCCTCGCAACTGATACTCTCAATCAGGAACATCGATATCCCGGAGACCGCACCTCATTGCCGCCCATTGTCAACGCGCAGGAAATTACGAAAGCCTTCGGAGCAAACCCGCTCTTCCAGAATGTCTCTTTCACCATTTCTGACGGAGACCGCATCGGCCTGATCGGCCCGAACGGATCCGGTAAATCCACGCTCCTGAGAATTCTAGCCGGCGAGGTTGCTGCCGACAGTGGCGAAGTGTCGTTTCGCAAACGAACCCGTCTCGCCTGTATCGAACAAGACTCGCGATTCCAGCCCGGAGCCTCGGTTCGCTCAGTAATCGAAAGCGCTCTCGATCTCAGCGGCGTCTCCGGCACCGAGCGCGGCGCCCGCTTTGCCGAGACTCTAGGCCGCGCCGGTTTTGAAGATGTAGATGCGCCAGCCACCGAGTTATCCGGAGGCTGGCAGAAGCGTCTCGCCATCGTCGAAGCCCTGGTGCAGCATCCCGACATCCTCCTGCTCGACGAACCCACCAACCATCTCGACCTTCCCGGAATCACCTGGCTCGAAGATCTGCTCGAGGGAGCGGCCTTCGCCAGCGTAATCGTGAGCCACGACCGCTACTTTCTAGAAAATGTCACGACCGACATGGTCGAGCTCAATCGCATTTATCCCGATGGTTCCCTCCGCGTCCGCGGCAGCTACATCGCCTTTCTGGAAAAGAAGGAAGAATTCCTGCACGCGCAGTCGCGGCGTCAGGAAGCGCTGGAGAATTTAGTTCACGGAGAAATCGAGTGGCTCCGCCGCGGAGCGAAAGCCCGCACCAGGAAGTCCAAAGCCCGCATCAGCAAAGCCGGCGAACTCATCGGCGAGCTCGCCGACTTAAACGCCCGAACCCGCAGCGCCACGGCACAAATCGATTTTTCAGCCACCGACCGCAAAACGAAGCGACTGATCGAACTGCGGGACGTCACCTGCAGGATGGGTACCCGCGAGCTATTCGACGGCCTGAACTTCATCCTTACCGCCGGAATGCGCGTGGGCCTCGTAGGTCCGAACGGCAGCGGCAAGACGACCCTACTCCGCTTGTTGCAGGGAGACCTCGCTCCAACCGGCGGTAAGATTCGCCGCGCCGATTGGCTGCGCATCGTCTACTTCGACCAGACCCGAACCCTCGATCCCGATGTAACTCTGCGCCGCGCGCTCGCGCCGGACGGCGATTCCATCGTCTATCGTGACCGCGTAATTCACGTAGCCGGATGGGCGGCAAGATTTCTATTTACAGGCGAGCAGCTCAGCCAGCCTGTCGGCCGCCTTTCCGGAGGCGAACGCGCGCGCGTCCTCATCGCACAGCTCATGCTCCAGCCCGCCGACATTCTTCTGCTCGACGAACCCACCAACGACCTCGACATTCCGACGCTAGAAATCCTGGAAGAAAGCCTGCTCGATTTTCCCGGATCGTTAGTGCTGGTCACGCATGACCGCTACATGCTCGACCGCGTCTCCAGCATTGTCCTGGGCCTAAATGGCAAAGGCGGCACCGATACCTTCGCCGACTACGCGCAATGGGAGCAATGGCAGGCGCAGCGCTCCAAGCCGGACGCAGCAACAACGTCCGGGTGCCCCATTCATTCGCGTTCTTTGCGAATGAGTGGGCAGGAAACCGCTCCATCGAAAAAGAAACTTTCCTACCTGGAAGCACGCGACTACGCGACCATAGAGCAGCGAGTGGAAGAAGCCGAGCAGCTGGTGAAAGCGAAACGTTCAGAACTGGAAGATCCCGCCAACGCCATGGATGCTCCGCGTCTAGTGGCTGCGCAAGCCGCGCTGGACGCGGCTCAACAAGCGCTCGATGTCCTCTACGCGCGCTGGGCTGAGCTGGAAAAGAAGAACGGCTGAGATTCCCGGCAAGCCGATGATGTCACTGGTGTAATAGGGGACGCTACGTCAACAGCCCATTTCGGATAGCGCCGACTCCACGGGTTTCATTGACTTGCCAGTTTCACCGACATAAGATTTCGTGGGAAGCGAGCGTCCGCACTGCATGGTCATTCTCGTTCTGGCACCAAGCGTCTCCATGTAATCCTGAGTATGACTTCACCGAGCCACGACCGCGCCATACCTCCGCGTCCGCCCGTGGCGGACTGCCCCCTAGTCGCAGGAGTTTTGGTCCGAATTTTTCTCTTGCTCTTAGCGGTAGGAGCTTATCAAGGCTCGTTATCCGCGCAGACCCACTCGCGGATGGAAATGGGCGCGCAGGGTGCTTCACTGACGCTAAGTGATCCAATCTCAGGCACCGAAGAAAAAGCTGGGTTCGGCGCACGCGTCACCTATAACGCCTCCCCGATTCTGGCTTGGGACGTTGAAGGCGATTTCTTCCCGGCTACGTCCGAGCCCGGCTGGCAACGTGGTGGCCGGGCATTCATGGTAGTGGCCGGTCCCAAGGGCGGTTGGCGCTGGCGGAAGGTCGGCCTTTTCCTGAAAGCCCGCCCTGGCATTGTGAACTTCAGCAACGTGGTTCGGGTCGAAACCGGGATCTTGCCCAGCGGCGAGCCATACGCAAACATATTCCCTGGTGGGCACCTCACCCACCTTGCCTTGGACTTGGGCAGCACGATGGAAATCAATGCCAGCCGCCGAACATTCATCCGGTTCGATGTCAGCGAGATGCTCCTGCGGTATGGAGACCGAACCTACCCCATTCCCGATACCCAAGGCGCGAGCATTCAAGCCCGCGGCGTCATAGGAAACTCGCTGCGCATCAGCGCTGGCTTCAGCTATCGGTTGGGGAGATTGGATGACCAATCGATTTCTGTCCAGAGCAAGCGGAGGTGGGAGATCGGGGGACAGTATGGAGTGCTCAGCCTGGGAAGCGCGAAGGTGGAGGACACCCCTTCTTTCACCCCCTGGTCTCTTGGGGGATTACCCGGGGTTTGGCGGGCGTTTGACGTACAACTTCAATCGGTGGCTGGCCGTAGACTCGGTTGTCAATTACTTTTACACGGCCCCCAACATGGGTGACGCTCAGAGGGGCGGAAAAATACTTCAAGGGTCTTTCGGCCCTAAGGTGGGAATTCACACGCGGCGGTTCGGCGTTTTCGCGAAAGTGCGTCCCGGCTTCCTCAGTTACGGCGGTGTGCAGGATAGTTATTTTCCGCCCTTCCCGACAACCCGTCGAACCGATTTTGCCGTGGATTTCGGCGGGGTTCTGGAATACTACCCGTCTCGCCGCACGATGTTGCGGTTTGAACTCGGCCATACGGCAGTGTTCTACGGATCCGCGAGATTTATTGCCCCGCCGGGCCCGCCCTTCTACGGAGGTTTCGTAGACCCAGGTTTCCGTGACAACGGGATGCAGTTCACAACCGGGTTTGGATGGAGATTCTAGACCTGACATATAACGGTGTCGGCTCCCAATCGAATCTTGGAGATAATTGCTGTAACCGGGAGATTTCGCTCCCAACCCCGTCGTTGGCGCAATCTTCTTTCATCACATCCAACCTGTGCGCCCCATCACAGACTTCCCACCCACCCGGTGCGACAATATTCCCCTGAAGGGCCAGTGCCGAAGTATGCCCGTCAACCAAGACGGCCCAGAAGCCGTCAGGTCCCAAGTGCTGTTAGCTCTTTGACAAGATTATTCACTTGACGCGTGTACCAGTCTACAGGATGATGAGGATTCCGAACCAAAACTCTCAGACTGGAGATTTGGAGTGACTACCTGCATCGCGGCCATTACTCAGCGTTTTTTCATCGTTACAGCCTCAGATACCCGTCTGTCATTCGGCGGTAGCTATTCCACAGATGGGGTGTTGAAGGATGAGGGCGTTCACCGTGAATGGGGCGCATTGGTTGCTGGCGATGACATATCGCACGCCCCTTTTGTGATTGAAGAAGCAAAACGCCTTCTGAGAGGACAGTCAGGGGAATTGAATGTGGTGAAGGATGCGTTTAGAAAGGCGTACCAGTCGTGCCGCAGTGAGTCAATCACGGATAGCCTGCTTGCCACCTTCGAGATGAGTATTGATGAATTTAAGAAAAGAGCTAGCAAGCAACTGCACCCGGAAGTGTTCGCCGACATCTCGATTCGGATGAGAAATTTCAATTTAGGTTGCACCTTCATGGTCTATGGTTTCGATGACAACGTTCAGCCGCATATATTCACCGTCAGGAATCCCGGTCGCGTTGAATCATTCGATAAGCCGGGGTTTTGGGCCATTGGCGCGGGGGCATCTTCGGCGCTAAGTACGCTCTCTGTCCTGAAGCAGCACCCGGATCGCTGCGCAGTTGAGGAGACGATTTACAACGTGCTTGCTGCAAAATATAGTTCGGAGAGCGCCTCCGACGTAGGCCCGGAAACATGGGTATGGATCAAGAGAAATGGCTGTGATGGATTTTCGGGTAGTGTCGCATGGGAAAAGGAAGTTAAGGCGCTGTGGGAGAGCGAAGGCAGACCGAGAACTCTCCCCTCTGCGGTTCAAGCGATCAAGCAAGGTGATCTTAGATTCTTCTATCAAGGGAAGGACGGCAAGAAGCCTAAGTTACTCTCAATCGTTGAAATACCGGAATTCGAAGCGCCGTTCACTTTACTTAGAAAGGAACAGGAGCTTAAAAAGGAACAGGAACCTCACTAACTTGGTTCGCTGGCGGATTCGTGGTGAGTTTGTCGAACGTGAGTGTTGGCGCGGTGACCATGTGACGCAACGTATCAATGAACAAATCGGAGCGCTTGCGGCGGTTGAACCGGAAGGTCATTTCGTCCAAGTAGGCCGGGAGATGCTTGGCGCTGATCTTGTGCCAGCTTCCCATGATGCCGCGCTTCAAGAGCGAGAACGCGGATTCGACCGTGTTGGTTGTGACGCACGCGCCGTTTTCGTAGCGCACGTATTCTCCCGCCACGTGGTTGACTGTTTTGTGTTCGGCTTCTCCAACAGCGTTCTTATAGGCTGGAAAGCTGTCGGTAATGAGCACTTCAACATCGGTGCTGATGTTCTCGCGAATATATTTGGCCAGTGTTCCGCTCTTGGCATCTTCGGCATGGAAGAACCGGAGATCACCGTTACGCTGGCGAAGTCCGATAACTACTTCTTTGTTGGCAAGTCTTGCACTTTGGCCGCCGCCGCGATTCTTTCCGCCAACGTAGGTTTCGTCCATTTCGACAGTACCATCCAACATTGGGGAGTCCACTTCTTTCATGGCAGCACGGATACGGTGACAGAGATACCACGCCGTCTTGTAGGAACCTTTGTGCTGGCCCCAGATCGTACGCTTGAGTTGGCTGGCACTCATGCCTTTTTTAGCTTCACAGAGAAGCAGAACAGCCATAAACCAGAGCGGAAGGGCCAAGTGGGAATCGTTGAAAATCGTTCCAGTGGTCACAGAGAACTGGTAGCTGCATTCGCTACATGTGAACTGTTTGCGGGAATCGACCCACCACACATTGCGATTCTTGCAGCGCGGGCAATCGACACCTTCAGGCCAACGGAGCTTGGTCAGAATTTCGCGGCAATCTTCATCAGTGGAGAACGACCGATTCAACTCAGGGAGCGTCATGACCGAACCTCGTAAGAAGAAATCACGCAAAACAGGACGACCGCTTGAAGCGGTTCCAATGCGGAAGCTAGTAAAGCGAGTGAAGGATGAACTGCACGAAAGGATAAGGATAGCGGCGTCCGAAGGTTCCGGTAAACCGAAGCAGGACTAGAACTTAACCTCATCATGAAACTAGTATATACCAATGTCTAACACGTGTCAAGTGAATAATCGTGCTCTTTGATAACTAAATTTGAAGCAATAAGTGGGCATCCGCAGGACGCAAAAAATCCGAATTTCAGTAGATTTGAGGTCAAAATCGAGCTAAACCCTTATTCCGGAATATTTTCCATATAAGTCCTTTAGGCTCTAGATTTTGAAAATTTTCCACAGCCTAACTCCATGATTTCTAACGGGAGGGGGGAGGGGGGTAGTGGTAAACACGGGTTAATACCTTTAGAGTTAACAGGGCCTTCGATCAAATTTCCGAGTGCGCTAAGCCCGAGCAAAATCAATAAACCCGCGCTGCACATCAGTCCGCGTAAGTTTCGCCCGAATTTTGTCGCCGACGTGTAGCCCTTGCGCTCCCTGAGCCAACAATCCTTCGATATGTGGCTGCAGAACGCGGACAAACGTTCCCTTCGGAGTAACTCCGGTGACGATGGCGTCGAAGGTTTCACCCACCCGATGGCTCATGGCCACGGCAGCCAGCCGCTTCGACATTTCCCGCTCCACTTTTCGCGCGGCATCGCCTTTTTGCGTGCAGTTGGCGGCAATGCCGGCGAGTTCGTCGTCGGAGTAAGGTCCCGGTTTTCCGTCGAGCAAAGCCTTGATCAGCCTCTGCGTAACCACATCGGCAAAGCGCCGGTTGGGAGCGGTCGAGTGCGTGTAGTCCTGCACGGCGAGTCCGAAGTGTCCCTGCTCAGGATCGCCCGGACGCTCCAACACATATTCGCCCGGCCCAATCAGCTTGATGACCGCCAGCGACAAGTCAGCGAAGTGATCGGGATCGGCGGCTTTGCGCTTCAGAAGAAAATCGTTGAGCGCCTTGGAATCAGCCTGTGCGGGCAGCTTTTCACCCTGCGCCGCCGCCAGTCGCACGAGGCCGTCCCAATGCTCGGGAGTCTTCACGATGCGGCGCAAAGAAGAAACTTCCTCCAGCAGCCGCGCCACCACGCCATTGGCGGCGATCATGAAGTCTTCGATCAGCTCGGTGGCGCGATTTTTCTCTACGGTCGCGACGCCGGTTACTTCCTGGTTGAGCAGCAGCGGAACCACCTCGGCCGTGTCGATGTTGAGCGCGCCGTTAGCGTAGCGCAATTTTCGAAGCGCCTGGGCGACTTCGTCCTGCAGCTTGAGCTGCGCCTGCAGTTCCGCGGACGCGGCTAGTTTTGGCGGAGCAGCGGCTGTGCCTTCCAGCCACGCTCCGGTCGCGTTGTAGGTGAGTTGCGCCTGGTTGCGCACGAGGGCCCGATAGACGTTGCTGGCATTCAGCGCTCCGTTGGCATTAATCACGAATTCCGTGACCACCGCCGGCCTGTCCACGTCGGGGAGCAGAGACGATGCGCCCGTCGAGAGTTCGTTCGGCAACATCGGAAAAATCGTCACGCCGGCATAAACAGAAGTCGTCTCCTTCGCCGCGTGCTGATCGATCGGGGAATCCTTGAAGACAAACGCATCCACATCGGCGATGCCCACCATCACCTTGACGTCGCCATTGGGCAAGCGTTCGGCAACCTCGATCTGGTCGAGGTCCTTCGAAGTGTCGTTATCGATGGAAGACCAAAGCAGGCCACGCAGATCGCGCACCTTCTCCGAAGGCGTCAGTTGCGGCGGATGAGCGCTGATATCCGCCAGTTGTTGCCGGGTCGCGGGCGGAAAATCCGGCTCGAAACCCTGTGCCAGCATCACTTGCCGCGCCATTGCCTGAAGATCGATAGAAGAAGGCCGAGAGTCGTTCATCACGCTGAAAAGGCTAACATGAATCCCTGGCGGGCAGCGGCGAGTGGTTGTCGCCCTCCCCTGTGTACCGGAGCCCGCCCGGAGCGAAGTCGAAGGGTGCTGCCTGTGGTTACGCTTTTGCCTGTGTGGCCGCGAGGTCGTGATATTCTAATAACAGCACTGCGTCTCCTCCGATTGGATCGATTCCCGCAGTTCCCTAAACATCATGATTTCAGTTAGCAATGTGTCCATGCGCTACGGCGCCAAAGTTCTGTTCGACGAAGTTTCCACCGGCTTCATTCCGGGGAAGCGCTACGGCCTTACCGGCCCCAACGGCGCGGGCAAGTCCACTTTCATGAAGCTTCTGACCGGCGAACTCGAGCCGCAGAAGGGAACCGTCGTCCGCCCGCGCAAGCTCGGCGTTCTCAGCCAGGATCAATTCGCCTTCGATCGCTATCGCGTGATCGACGTCGTCATCATGGGCAACCGCCGCTTGTGGGCCGCTCTCGAAGAACGCGAAATCATCTATGCCAAGCATGAGATGACCGACGCGGACGGCATGAAGCTCGGCGAACTCGAAGGCATCGTCGGCGAGGAAGACGGCTACACTGCCGAAACCGACGCCGCGATTCTGCTGCAGGGCCTTGACATTCCCGACGAGATGCACGAGCGCAAAATGTCGGAGCTGCCCGGCGGACAAAAAATGCGCGTACTCCTAGCGCAGGCGCTGTTCGGGCATCCGCAGGCGCTGTTGCTCGACGAGCCCACAAACCACCTGGATCTCGACTCCATCCACTGGCTCAAGACTTTTCTGAATCAATATGAGGGCGTGCTGATCGTGATCTCGCACGACCGTCATTTCCTCAACGGCATTTGCACCCACATTGCCGACATCGATTATGAGACCATCATCACTTACACCGGCACTTATGACGACATGGTGGTCGCGAAGACGCAGATTCGTTCGCAGATCGAATCGCAGAACGCTCAGCGCGAAAAGAAGATTTCCCAGTTGAACGAGTTTATCGCGCGCTTCGCCGCCGGAACCCGCTCCAGTCAGGTGCAGTCGCGGCGCAAAGAAGTCGAGCGCCTGCAGGTCACTGAGCTGGCGAGGTCGAACATTCAGCGTCCGTATTTGAAGTTCGAGCAGAAGCGGCCCTCCGGCAAACACATTCTCGAAATCGAAGGCGTCAGTAAGTCGTACGGAAATGCCAAAGTGATTTCCGGTTTCACGGCAAGCGTGATGCGCGGGGAAAAGATCGCGCTGATGGGCCGCAACGGCTCCGGCAAAACAACTTTGGTGAACGCTCTGCTCGCAAACTCGCCAACGGTTTCGGATTCGGAACTGCGAAAAACCAGCGGGTACGATGGTCCCTTTGTGGACGGCGGAAAAGTTATCTGGGGTCACGAAGCGGCCGTGGGATATTTTGCCCAGGATCACAAGGCGCTAATCGAGCCCGGCATCAAGGTTCTGGACTGGCTCCATCAGTGGGATCCTTCCGCTTCGACCGAAGAGATTCGCGGCTTGCTGGGACAGATGCTGTTTCCTCGCGACGACGCCGAGAAGCGCACCGACGTACTCTCCGGTGGAGAGGCGGCGCGGCTGATCTTCTGCAAGCTGATGCTGCAGAAGCCAAACCTGCTCGTGCTCGACGAGCCGACCAACCATCTCGATCTCGAATCGATCAACGCCCTCAACATTTCATTGCAGCGCTATCCCGGAACGGTGCTGCTGGTCACGCATGACGAGGATCTGATCGATGAAGTCGCGACCCGGATATGGCACTTCGAGGGCAGCCACGAAATCACCGATTTCAAAGGCGCCTATGGCGAGTACGAGGCCGTTCTCGCCTAGGCAGGCCGCGTTCCAAAAGACTCAAAATAAAATTGTCATCCTGAGCGAAGCGAAGGACCTGTTTTTCCAGCACCGCTGCGGAATTGTTACTTGCTCTTCGCGTCCTTGTGAACGATAGACAGAAGAGCACTTTTCTTCGCCTTCTTCGGCGCGCTCGGCCGTTTGTGGGATTTAGAACCCCCTCCGACGATGTCAGCGACGGTGGTGCGCTCCAGTATTTTGGCCGCGGCATCTCGTACCTCCAAGAACACACCGTAGAGCGCGCGATGGTCGGAATCGGTGACCATGAGGTTCCGGAGTTGATCCGCATCCGCAAAGGGTGCGAGTGGGCCGTCAACCAGGCGAATGATCTCGCTGAGTTTGATCTCCTCGGGTGCGCGCCGCAGTCGGTAGCCGCCCTTCGCGCCCCGAACACTTTCCACGATGCGCGCGTTCTTGAGTTCCAGCAGAATCAACTCAAGAAATTTCTCGGGCAGGTCGCTATCAATGGCAATGTCCCGGATCTTGACGGTCTCAGTTCCGTATCTGCGGCCAAGAGTCGTTATCGCTTGCAGCGCGTAAAGCCCTTTTTGCGAGATTTTCAATCGGGTGTCCTTTCCAGCCGCTTTCGGTGATTTTCCGCTGCGGCGCCACGCCAGTCACCCCAGCAGCGAACTTTCGTATTGGACGTACTCTAGTGCTCCCGCGCCTGCTTTGCAACTGATCTTCTCGCCGAGCGTCTAGGGGGAGCTATGTTAGTGCAAAAGATTTCACTTGAAACGCGGATTGCGCGCGTTTCACGTCGAAATCAGCTACCGCGTCGACGCCATCTTCAACGCCGGCTCGCTAACTTCGTCGTGCGATTCGCCTTCCAGACAAACGCGATGCCACAACTCGAGATTAAGCAGCCGCCAGATGCGATCGTAGTTGTCGCGATGCTTCGCGCGATGTTCGTCGAACATCTGCTCGATTGCTTCGCGCCGGAAGTATCCGCGATCCAGGCTGCGTGGTTCGAGCAACATCTCGCGAATCCTTTCCAGTCGCGGTCCGGTCAGCCATCCGCTCCACGGCGTCGGAAATCCCAGCTTCGGCCGGTACAGGATCGAGTGCGGCAGCAGGTCTTCCACCGCCTTTTTTAGAATTCGTTTGCCGGCCAGTCCCTGAATCTGCACTTCGCGCGGAATTCGAGTCGCAAATTCCACCAGCACATGATCGAGAAATGGAACCCTGCTTTCAATGGACGCGGCCATGCTCATGTTGTCCTGCTTCATGAGCAGTTCCACCAGGTAAGTCTTGATGTCGGTGTAGAGCAGCCGTTGCAGCATTTCGCCCGACGAGTGGTCCCAGTAGTGGAGCACATTCTTATATGCCGTGCTGGGCACGGCTTCCCGTACGAACTCGGCGGTGAGCAATCCGCTCTGCTCCGCTTCGGCGAAGGCGGAAAAGAAATTATCGAAGTAGAAAGAAGCCCAGGAGTTTCCATCCTTGGCGAGAAAAGTATGTTCTAGCTTCCGGCGCACGGTTGCTCCCAGCAGGGAAGAAGTCGCCACCGTGTTGCGGAATCCGCGCCGCAGAATGCCCGGAACGACGCTACGGTATGCTCGATCCATGGCGGCATTTTTCAAAGTGAAGGCATAGCGCGTGTAGCCCGCCAGGGTTTCATCCGCGCCCTCGCCGGTCAGCACCACCGTAACTCTTTCGCGGGCAAGCCGGGCGACAAAATAAAGCGAGACGCTTGAGGGCCACACGATCGGCTCGTCTTCATGCCAGACCAAATGCGGCAGGGCACCAAAAAAATCCTGCTCGCTGACCAACACTTCATGATGCCGCGAATGGATGTGATCCGAAACCGTGCGCGCAAAGGGCAATTCGCTATAAGTCTGCTCGGTGTAGCCGACGGAAAAAGTCTCGACCGGATCGCGCCGTATTTTCGTCATCAGCGCCGCCACGGCGCTCGAATCCACGCCGCCGCTCAGGAACACGCCCAGCGGCACGTCGCTCATCAGATGGCTCTGGACTGCGCCCTCCAGTAACTCGCGGTAACTCTGGACGTAGTAACTCTCATCTCGCGATTCGTGCGGCCTCGATGTATCCAGGTCCCAGTACTGCCGAATTTCCGCTTTGCCCTCGGGACTAATCGTCATGGTGTGTCCCGGCAGCAGCTTGCGGATCCCGGCGTAGAAACTCTCCTCGCCCGACAAATAGCCAAATGCCAAATACTCTGGCAGCGCCGCCCGATTGAACTCCGGACGAATTCCGCCATGCGCCAGCACCGCTTTGACTTCCGATCCGAACAGCAGCCGCTCCGGGGTCAATTTGTAATACAGCGGCTTGATGCCGAGCCGGTCGCGCGCGATGAAAAGCGTCTTCGTATTGCGATTCCAGATAGCAAAGGCGAACATGCCGCGCAGATGCCGCACACACTCCGCGCCGTACTCTTCGTAGAGGTGAATGATGGTCTCGGTATCGCTGTGTGTGACGTAGCGGTGGCCGCGCGCGATGAGTTGCTCGCGCAAAGCAAGATGGTTGTAGATCTCGCCATTGAACACGATCCACAGCGTACCGTCTTCGTTCGTAATCGGCTGATGGCCACCCGCCACGTCGACGATGCTGAGCCGCCGCATGCCGAGGCCCACCTCGCCATCCGTATAAAAGCCTTCGTCGTCGGGCCCGCGATGGGTGATCACGCGGCACATTTCGCGCAGAGCCGCGGCGCTTGCCCGCGCGTCCCGTCCGAATTCAAGAATCCCGGCGATCCCGCACATTTAGTGTTTCTCCGCGTAAGGCGACAAACTGCGATGAAAGTCTGCCGACAAGGAAGGCACGCCGCCCGTCAGCTCTTCGGACGTCATCTGTTCGAACAAAGACGTAACCGAAAATTCGCCCGGCGCATTCATCACTGCATCGTGCTTGCGCCACTCGAAAAATGCGGATGACGGCGCCGCCTTCAGCAGAGGCTGCCCCTGCCACGCGACGTACGTCCCGCCGATCACGACCAGGTGCGCGAGCTTCTCTTTCTCGATGCGGCAATACAGCACTCGCGCGTCCGAAGACCACGGGCCGAAACTCCACGCCTCGTCGCCGAGCGCAAAAAAGAATCCCTGGCTTTCGTCACTTTGATGATAGTCGAGTTCGTAGACCTGCACCGCCGCCTGCGCCATGCTGGCCAATCGGGGCTCCATTGTTTGTTCGGAAAGCGGCTCGCCCTTCTGCCGAATTGCGCCACGCCGTGGCAGCAGCGCCGTTGCCGTCTCCGCCGGCAGTAACACCCGCGCGTGGCATCGCACCAACGGCGCAGGCTGGAACGCACCGTACGCGGGCGAAAGCAGAGTTCTCGTAACTTCCGTCGCCGTGTGCCAGGCTGTTTCTTCCGGCACAATCAGGGTCAGTCCCGGTTCGCCAGAGGCAGCGCCCGTCTTCGATCCTGATCTTGATGTTGATGTTGATACTTCTACCCTTCCCGAGCCGACTGCCTGCACTTCAAGATCGGGCGCGAAGTGCCACCGGATCTCCAATTCATGTTCTGTTTGGCCGAGCACGACATCGCGGACCAGCCACACACCACCCGCGATCTTCAGTACGTGCCGCCGATGCACAACCGGGTCCGCCAGCCGCGCATATCCATTGTGGCTGCCCACAAAGTACGTGAAGCTTTTCCCCGCGATCCAGTTTTCCGCCTGCGTGGTCGGAATCTGAGTCCATGAAAAAGGTTCATCCGCAACCGCCTGATCCATTCCATCCACGCGCACGGTGTTGTGCGCGCCCGTTCCGCGAAACGTGTTCCGGTCCGCCGGATCTCTCGAAATGTAGACGCCGCTCCCTGCGTCCACCAGCCAGCGCCGTCCATCCATGGTGAGCCGCAGGCTGAGCGCGTCGGCATGTCCGTGTCCCGAGCGGCCCTCGCCCTGCGGACCGGCATCCACCACCATCGCTTGCGCGTAGGGCTCCGAATCCGCCAGCACGTAAAGGCCGCCGTCGGGAAAAGCAAACGAACGCGCAGCCGGACTCGCTTCTATGCTCGAGTGTGTGCGCGCGAGTTTCTCGACCGCTTGATTCCCGAACAACCAGATCGCTTCCTCCGTCAGCCGTGCCGCGGAAAATTCACTGGAGTAAATCACCGCACCCAGGGCCAGCGGATCCGTCATCTGCTCTGTCCGATTGCGCCGCGGATTCCACAACCGCCCGCCATCGTCATCTCCGAAGCCTTCCGCCGGTCCGGCCTGCGCCAGCGCTGCCACTACATCCAGCATCCGTCCGAGCACCGCGTCATACTCCGGTGGAATTTCCGTTCCATTCCGGGCTGCGAGTAACCGCGAATAGAGAAAGAAGTCGAGCGCATAAACGTGGTAGTACAGCGATTGCTCGAAGTAAACGCCATCCCGACGCACCTGCCGCTCTGCCTCGCGTAGAACAATCTGCCACGCCGATTCCTTCCAGCGCGCCGCCCGCGGCATTTGCGGATACAGAGTGCCCAGAAAGAACAGCGCCACCGCTTCCCCCAGCAGATGCGTATTCGGAGAAAAATAAGTAGATAGATAGCGCTCAATGTAACGCCCGTGAAACGCGAGCGCCGGGCGAAGTTCCGCGCGAAACTCCGCGCACTCAGCCGTTTCCGGCAGCATCTGGTCCACCCAGATCCATGACAAACTGCGGAAGGCAACCTCCAGCGTGCTACCCCAGTTGATCCCCAACGGATACGGATTCGCCTTGATCCAGCTACGCCACTGCGCCATCAGTTCGCGCACGTACTTCTCGTCCCCACTCAGCAGCCGCGCCTTGGCCAGCGTCACCAGATGCTGGTGCCGATTCAATTCCCAGGTGATCTTGTGGTCGCCCACCAGCGAGAAATCAAGAAAAGGAATCTTGAACCACGGATCGAGCGGCGCACGTTTGCCGTGCAGCGGATCGAGATGCCAGTCGATGTCACTGCCGTAAGCAAGATTTTCGTAGCCCAGCAGCCGAAAACGATGGCCGCAAATCTCGTCAGCCTCGCGCAGAATTTCCGCCGCTTCGTCGGGCAGATGCTTGCGCAACAACTCGGCGCGTTCCGAACTTTCACGGCCAGCGAACTCACTGCCAGAAAACTCGCCGTCCGAAAAGAAGAATTGCCCCGGTCGCGCCGCCGCATCTGCGCTCAGCCGTATCGCCCCTTGGTGCACGCCCGTCCGGTGTATGAGCAGGTCGCTCTGCCTGTGAAATTCCTGCCCCGCGCGAGCCCGCACCTCTTCCCAGTCCATCCGGGATAAGCGCGCCAGCTTGCTTTGCCATCCAGAAGCCATAGGATTTCCTTATCTTACATGCGGGAAAGGCCGGTCTCGACCTCCGCCCGCAGCAACATGATTGAGAGTGGGTAGAATTTGACCCATCGCAGTTCCGCCCGGCGGAAATGGTTGTACACTTTTTGCGCTACCGCTTGGATGGGGTTCCGGTGAGCTTTCATGATATTCTGTAACATATTGAAAACAAGAATGTTGCTGTCTATGTTTAAGGCGATCCCGTTCCCCGATGGAGAACGGCTTGCTATCGCTTGACCTGGGCTTGGTATAGTTCATAGTTCCACCGAGCAGCCCCCAGATACTCGATTGCCAGGAGAATGCGCTTGGGCTTGTCCGTTAGCATTTTTGGGTTGGGATATGTCGGGTCCGTTTCGGCCGCCTGCTTTGCCTCCATGGGCCACAAAGTCACCGGCGTCGACGTGAGCCGGGCCAAAGTCGAGATGATGGATTCGGGCCGGACCCCGATCATCGAAGCGCGCATGAGTGAAATGGTCGGTGAAGCGCGCCGCGCCGGCTTGTTACACGCGACCACCGACGCCACCGCAGCCGTGCTGAACTCCGAGGTCTCGTTCGTCTGCGTCGGAACGCCCAGCCTGAAAAATGGCAAGCTCGATCTTAGCCACATCGAGCACGTTGCCCGGGAAATCGGCGCTGCCATCCGCCAGAAAAAATCACCGCACGTTTTTGTTCTGCGCAGCACGGTGCTCGCCGGCACCACCGAAACGGTTGTGCTCCCCATCCTTGAAAAAGAAAGCGGCAAGAAGTGCGGCCAGGATTTCACCGCCTGCTATAACCCCGAGTTCATGCGCGAAGGCAGCGCGGTCGCCGACTTCCTGAACCCTCCCTACACCATTCTCGGAGCCCGCGACACCCAGCATCTCGCGCCGCTGCGCGAACTTTACAAGAACACTCCCGGCACGCTCTACGAGACGACCATTCCCGTCGCCGAAATGGTCAAGTATTTTTCCAACTGCTATCACGCGCTGAAAGTCGGTTTCGCCAACGAAATGGGAACCATGTGCAAGCATCTCGGCGTCGACGCGCATGCCGTGACCAAAATTTTCACCTCTGATACCAAGCTGAATATTTCTTCGGCCTATCTTTCTCCGGGCTTCGCCTTCGGTGGTTCCTGTCTTCCGAAAGATCTGCGCGCCATCACCTACAAGGCCAAAGAGCTCGATCTCAAGTTGCCCTTGCTCGAATCTCTCATGCCCAGCAACGCCGAGCACGTCGATCGCGCCGTGGAAATGGTGATGAGCACGGGCAAGAAGAAGATAGCGCAACTCGGCCTGAGCTTTAAAGCCGGTACCGACGATCTGCGCGAGAGCCCACAGGTGCAGTTAATCAAGCGCCTCATGGGCGAGGGCCTCGAAGTTAAAGTCTGGGACGAGGATGTTTCCATGGGTCGCCTCGCCGGCGCCAATCGCCAGTACATCGAAGAAGTCATCCCGCATATCGGATCCGTGCTCTCGGCCGACCTAGAAGGCGTACTGCGCACCGCCGAAGTCGTGATCCTCGGCAACAAGTCGGCGAGCAAGGATCAGCTCGCCAAGTACCTTCGGCCCGAGCAGATCGTGATTGACCTCATCCATCTGGATAAGACACGGCGTCCAGAAGGCGCCGGAACGTATGAGGGAATTTGCTGGTAGGAATTTGCCGGAGCTGGGTTCATAACTGTTTCTGGAAGTGTTCCTGGGAAGGGCATGGCCTGTTCAGCTGTACCGCTCTGAATCACAAGAGATGCGGGATTTATCCCTGAGGGCCGTACGAGTTACTCGCAGGCGCTGCGGCTGGCGGGCTGGAAGCGATCCATCTGCGCTTCGCGCTGGCTGCTGAATCGGCCGTTGGCGGTCGTTCCGTACTGCTCTTCGCCGGGACAGTAGTAAAGAGCGGAGTGCGGATCGACCCAGACCTGAATGCCGGGGTCTCCCTGAAGATGGACGACGGGCGCCGGGGCCTCGGCGATTCCGAGCGTCACCAGCGCCCTTTCCCACGGGCCGAGCGCTGCTCGTCGCGGCGAGTCGGCCCCTGGCCACAAAAGGGCGAGCGCAGCGACGAAGACGGCCATTCCAAGATACAGGTCGGCGCGGTGAAAGCGCAGCGTCACACGCAAATCCGCAAAGCGCTGAACCAAGGAGCCTGCGGCGGCGCGGCGGGCGTCGGTCGTTTCGTTGGTCGTGGCGTCGATGCCGGCGTCGGTCGGGGAAGAATCGTCGTCGTTTGCGGATGACGGGAAGGGCCGGACGGTCAGCTCCGGGTCTTCGGGCGCGAAGTCTTTGGTCGCCAAGTCTCCCGTGGTTTCAGCGGTCAATTTGCCTTCCGCAGCCGTCTCGTCGAGCGCTGACTTGCCGAGCCGTGCGTTGTCGCGCGCTCGATCGTGGAGGTCGTCGGTCTGTCCCTGCGCAGTCGTTTCCTGGGCAACTTTTTTTGCCACCGGCAAAGCGGGCAAACCGTTGCCGGCAAAATTGCTCGCAGCCTGGGCTCTCGGCCTGCGCTGGGTCTCGAGCGGCGTGGCTTCCTTTTGTGTACCTTCGCGAATCTCGGGAGAACGCTCGGGCCACAAGCCGTGCTCCTGGCTCATCAGCCACATCGATGCCCAGTTGCGCTGCAAGCGTTCCCCTGGACGAAACTCGTCATGACCGCAACTCTCGCACTGCGATCCTTCTGTGGGCGTCGGAGCCCCACAATGCCGGCAAACGCCACCCGCTTCCGGTTCCGGCTGGGTCAGTCGAGATTGTTTGACTTGGTCGTTATGGGCCTGAATGGTGAAGGCAGCCGACAGCAAGTCCTGAAAGGATTGCTCGTCCAGTATCAGGTTGGGCCGGTTCGAGAGCATGTCATCGCGGGGGAGAGAGACAGTGCAACGCTGACAATATTGTAGTGCAAGTCGAGGCAATCTTAACATGAAAGAGAAGGGGGGCGTTCTGGGAGGGATTCCCGATTGGGGATGCCAATGTGGAAGCGATTCATGAGAACGGTCTAAGAAGCGGCGAAAGAAAGTAGAAGGGTGAAGTGTAACTAGATGGTTTTAAACGTTATTGTCAGGCAGCGAAGATTTGGCGAATGGCTTGCTTCTGCTCAGGGCGGGTCGCGACCCCAAGACTGAACTAAAGGAGCCGCCGAAAAGCCGATGATTAACCTTAACGAAATCAAGATCACGCCCCGGGACCAGCAGGTGCTACGTCTGCTCGTGCAGGGATGCAGCAACAAGGAAATCGCGAGCCACTTGAACATCAGCCCGCGGACGGTGAAACAGCACTTGCGCACGCTCTTTCTGCGCGCAGGCATTAAAGAAGGCCGGAAGCGAGTGAAACTCGCCACCGCCATGTTCATCAAGGAGCAGGTGCAACCATGCAACCCCGTGATCGGCTAACCGCCAAGGAAATTCAGGTCGCGACCCTGGTCTGGCAGGGTCTTACTAACAAGGACATTGCTAAGGTGCTTATAACCAGCGAGCAAGTAGTGAAAAACTACCTGCGTACTGCCTTCGACAAGCTGGGAGTGTGGACCCGACTGGAACTCGCGCTCTACGTCGCCAGCCACGGCGGAGCGAACTGGCATGTGCAACTCGGGAATGGGCTGCTGTCACCGGGGGCAGGGTGGAGCGTCGGCTTGGGCGAGGAAGGCGCCGCCTACGCGGATGCAAAATCAAAGGCGGCTGCGGCATCTGGAGAGAGTCGCTAGGAATTGCCCATCCGGCGACTTGCATGTGTCGTCCAATTTCCCGACGAGCAGTTCGCAGCGACCAACTTTACGCAGCCGCGAGTTGTAAGCGGCAACAGATTTCACACTGGGCGTCGTATTCGGCGGTTCCCGCGATCCGTTGGTTTTGCGGGACCGCCGGCCTAAGTAACATGTTTTCAGAGGAATAGCCCACAGCTTCCCCAGAGCCAGCCGCCTGGGAGAGGCGCGCCGGCTCTCGCAATCCCGGTAATCAAATTGCTCAGTTACGGATGGACCCGTTTGTTCGCTTTATCGGTTCAGACCCAGACTGAGGTAGGTATGTCTTACAAGGACATTTTCTGGATGGCCTGCGACTCAACTGAGCAACTGCGCGCCGAATATGGGCCGTTCCACACTCGGGAGGAAGCGGAAGTCGAAGCCCGCAAACTCGGTTTTGGATACCTGCTGCGCTACGAGCACATTCTTGGTCCCAACGAAGAGATCGAAGAAGTCCGCTGCGTCTTCATCGAATTGCAGGACGTGCCGGCTCTTTCGAAGACAGGCGTTACCTTTCACACCCGCTGTGCCAGTTGCGGCGAAGCCGAGACCCACGAGACATCGTGGCAGGCGGAAGTCTGGGCCGACATCCACGAATTCGAACATACCCGCCACAAGGTCAGACTTTTCGAGCATGCCCGCGGAGAAGGTCTGAAGGAGATCGCCGACTGGCGCGGCCACGCAGCCTGAGGTTGATCCGATAATCCCACTTCAGATAAGACCCCTGCGGATTCTAAGAAGGAAATCCTCGGCTTCAGCGCGCGCCTTCTCGATCATCCTCGGATTGTTGCCGTGTTCGAATTCCATTTCATGAAGTACAAGTTCGACAGCAACCTTCGGCTTGTATCCTCGCTTTATTAGTAACCGGGCACGCTCTGCGAAAGCGCTGCCAGCATCCCGTTCTGTTTCCTGTTTCGCAGCAGAAAGGTTGGTCTCGGTCTCGCACTTGTGCTCGCGAAACTTCACAGAGGCTAGGCGGTCGTAAGCAGCCTTAGCCTCTTCTCCGCTAAGCAGCGTCGGGACGGGGAACCTCCATCGACAATTCGAGCAGGCCCAGCCGTTCTCATCGCCCTCGAACCAGATCAAGAAGCGCACCATATCGGTAACGCCCACATATTACCGCAATGAACGCCGACCCGAGATAGTTAACATAAGCAACGATTACACTTTAAGAATTGGTGAGCCCGTCTATGCAGGCGGAAAGAAGTACCGACTTGCGCTGGTAACGAAGCTCAGTGAGTTAGTTTCGCAGCGGCGGCTTCGTCAAGCATCCACAACAATTTTCCATTCGAGGGCTGCACTCTTTGCGAAGGCAGTGGAGGCGTGTTCTTGCCCTCGAGAACCTGATGCAACATGGTGGCTTTGTCCGCGCCACTAGCCATGAACATTACTTCGGCGGCACGATTGAGCACGGGGAAAGTGAAGGTGATGCGGTGGGTGTTGAACTTCGCGACCCAGTTGGCGACCACCAGGCGCGCCTGTTCGTCGAGCGCCGGGGAATCGGGGAACAGGGAAGCGGTGTGGCCGTCGGGACCCACGCCGAGCAGAATCAGGTCAAAGCGCGGGAATTCTCCGGGCCGATCTCCGGGGCGAAGATCGAAGAATCGACGAAGCTGGGACTCATAGTCCGCGGCAGCGGCGGCGGCATCGGGATTCTCGGCCGGCACGCGAAAGACGTTCTCGGCTGGAATTGCAATCTTCGTCAGCAACGCTTCATTCACCATCCGATAATTGCTCTCGGGGTCGGTGGGCGGGACGTGGCGTTCGTCGCCGAAGAATAAAAAGACACGGTTCCAGGCAAAGGTCGAGTAATTCGTAGCGAGCAGGGAATAGAGAGCTTTCGGAGTCGATCCACCGGAGAGCGCGACCGTGAATCGTCCCTGGGCGCCGATGGCGTCGCGGGCGACGCGGACCAATTCTTCGGCGGCGGAGTGAAAAAGATCGGCCCCGGTGGCGAAGACTTCAATGAATCGAGCAGGCGGCATAGAAAATTTGTAATTGGTAATTGGAAGTTTGCAATTTTCGTAATCTGGAAATCTTTGTAATTTGATCCCTCGCGACCGGCAGGAACCAAACACAAATCGCAGAATAACTAAATTACAAATTACAAATTACCAATTACAAATTCCCCCTTATTTCTCGAAATTTCTCCAGCGCCGGCCATCGCGTTCCATCAGTTCGTCGGACTCTTTCGGGCCCCAAACCCCGGCGGGATAGTTGGGGAAATTACGCGGCGGCAGCGCCTTCCACACGTCGAGCACGGGATTGACAATGCTCCAACCGGCCTCGACCATATCGGCGCGCTGGAATAGTGTGGCGTCGCCGGTCATGCAATCATGCAAGAGCCGTTCGTAGCCGGTCGAAGGCGTGACCCCGAAATAGTCGGAGTACTCGAAGTCCATATTCACTTCGCCCAGTTGCATGGCCGGCCCGGGAGTTTTGGCGGCAAAGCGCAGCGAGATGCCTTCCTCCGGCTGGATGTGCAGCACCAGTTGGTTGGGCATCATGTTCTCGACCTGGGTTTCGCGGAAGAGCATGAAGGGCGCGCGCCGGAACTGAATCACGACATGCGTATTGCGGCCGGGCAGACGCTTGCCGGTGCGCAGGTAGAAGGGAACACCCGCCCAGCGCCAGTTGTCGATCAGGAGCCGCATGGCGACGAAGGTCTCGGTGCGCGAATCCGGCGGCACACCTTCTTCCGAGCGGTAGGCGGGCACGCGCTGGTTGTCTATGATGCCTTCTCCGTATTGCCCGCGAACGGTCTTGCTGAGCACATCCTCATTACTGAAGGGCTGGATGGCATGCAGAATTTTGGCCTGCTCGTCACGCACCGCGTTCGCCTCGAACGAGATTGGCGGTTCCATGGCGGTCAGCGTGATGAGTTGCATGATGTGGTTGGGCACCATGTCGCGCAGAGCGCCCGCCCCATCGTAGTAGCCTCCGCGGGTCTCGACACCGACGGTTTCGACGACCGAAATCTGCACGTGGTCAATGTAGCGGCGATTCCAGATGGGCTCGAAAATTCCGTTCGCGAAACGGAGCGCCAAAATATTCTGGACCGTCTCCTTTCCCAGATAGTGATCGATGCGGTAGATCTGGCATTCTGTAGCAACTTTCAAAAGTTGCTGGTTCAAAGCCTTGGCGGAATCAAGGTCGTGGCCAAAAGGCTTTTCTATAATCACCCGCCGCCAATGGCCGTTCCCTTCGGTCATCAAGCCGACTTTCGCAAGCCGCTCGACGATGTCGCCGAAGAAGTTGGGCGCGGTGGCGAGGTAAAAGAAATAGTTGCCGTGGCAGTCGTGTTCCCGGTCAACCCTGGCCAGCGTCTCTTTCAGCTCGTCGTAAGTAGCGGGATCGTCGAAATTTCCACTCACATAATCTATGCGGCGGACAAACCACTCCCACAAATCGGCGTCAATGGCACCGGTGGCGAACTTCTTGAAATCTTCCGTGAGCTTCTTCCGTGCATCGTCAGTGCTCATGGGGCTGCGGCCGACTCCGACCACGGCGAACTCGCGCGACAGCAATTGCTGGCTGGCGAGGTTGTAGAGAGCGGGAATCAACTTGCGGCGCGTCAGGTCGCCGGTGAAGCCGAAGATCACCATGACGCACGGATCTGCGGTACGCCCGACTCGCGGTTTGGTTGGTGTTGGCCGAGCATCGGTTAGAGCCATCGTTTCCTCGTGATCGTGAGCTGCGAGCTGCCCCAAAATCTGTTTGCTCGTAGCCCGAAGCTCGGGGCTCGTAGCCGCAGGAGCAAGTTCCGCAGCAGTCTCTTATGACGCCTTCGCCGGTGCCTTGAGCTCGATGTGCCCCCCAAACTTCTGTCGCATGGCGGAGAGCATTTTCTCCGCGAAGGTGTGATCCTGCCGCGAACGGAAGCGCGTGTACAGAGCCGCCGTCAGCACTTCGGCCGGTACCGCTTCTTCAAGCGCTGCCTGGATCGTCCAGCGGCCCTCGCCGGAATCCTGCACGAACCCGCTGTACTCGGAGAGCGTGGGATTCTCGACCAGCGCCATTGCCGTCAGGTCCAGCAACCATGAACTCACCACGCTGCCACGCCGCCACACCTCGGCAATATCCGGCAGATTGAGATCGTAGCGGATATCTTCTGGCAGTTCTTTACTGGCCGCGTTTTTGAAAATGTCGAAGCCTTCCGCGTACGCTTGCATCATTCCATATTCGATACCGTTGTGGACCATCTTTACGAAATGTCCGGAGCCGGACGGGCCGCAATGGATGTAGCCTTCTTCAGCCGTCCCACCCATCTTGTCGCGTCCCGGAGTGCGCGGAACATCCCCGCGCCCCGGCGCCAGTGTCTTGAAGATCGGGTCGAGGCGCTGGACGGTTTCTTTCGGGCCGCCAATCATCATGCAGTATCCGCGCTCCAGTCCCCAGACGCCGCCACTGGTGCCGACGTCGACGTAGTGCACGCCCTTGCCCGCGCATATTTTCGAGCGGCGAACGTCGTCCTTGAAATACGAATTGCCGCCGTCGATGATGGTGTCGCCCGCCTGCATTTTCGCGAGCAGAGCCTGCACGGTTTTTTCCGTCGCATCGCCCGACGGTACCATGATCCAAGCGGCGCGCGGAGTGTTTAGCTTGCTGACCAAATCGTCGAGCGAAGCGGAGGCCACCGCGCCTTCGCCGGCGATACCCTTGACAGCATCGGCGCTGAGATCGGAGACCACGAGCGTGTGGCCGCCGCGCATCAGGCGCCGCGTCATGTTGGCGCCCATGCGCCCAAGACCTACCATTCCCAGTTGCATTGCAAGCTCCTTTAGGGATCCCTGATTCAGTTCGTTCCCTAGTAGCTTTGAAAGGGCATGGCTTCAGCCATGCCGTTAAAACCAGCCAAACATGCGGCTTTGGCCGCTGAGGGCCGCAGCGGCTGAAGCCGCGCCCCTTCAAAACAAATTCAACTCACAAAATCTGCTTTACCAGTTCCGTGAGTTTCGCGAGCCCCGCTTTCACGTCGCTGCCGAGGTGCACGCGCAGAGCGCGGCGCTTGCGGTCGATTAGAACCTGGAAATCCCCTCTAGCCTGCGCCGCCTTCACCACTCCGAAAGTATATTTCTGTCCGGGAACCGGCAAGTCCTGGGCATCGTCGCACGTGATCTGCAGAAAGACTCCGCTATTGGGGCCGCCTTTATAAGCTTGTCCCGTGGAGTGTAAGAAGCGCGGCCCGAAGCCAAGGCATGTCGCCACATGTTTGCGATCGCGCACGGTCATGCGCAGAGTCTGCAGCAGAGATTCGTGCTCCGCATTCATCTCGACGTAACCAAGCAGGGCAAAGTAGTCGCCGGGTGCAAGACGCGCCAGATGCGCGCGCAGATAGTTTTTGAGCGGACTGTCTGACGAAGGGCCGGTGCTGGCGGCTTTCGCCAGTTCGGCGGCGTTCTTCTCGTCGGTGAAGAGCTTGAAACCCGCTTCTTCGAGTATCGGTTTTTCGGGAGGAAGCGAGCCTTTGCTTTCGTACTCAGAGGTGAGTTGTTTGGTTACGATTTTGCTCGCTTCCACGTCGGGCTGATTGAAGGCGTTGATCCCGAGGATCGAGCCCGCGACTGCGGTCGCAATTTCCCAGCGGAAGAATTCCTGTCCGAGGCTGTAGATGTCGGACACGGTGATGCGCACCACCGGTTGCCCCGCTTTCTCAAGTGCGCCGACCTTGGCGTCCTGCGCAGCATCGGGCACGCTCTCCAACCGAAGGTAGGCGAAGATGCGGTCATTACCGTACACATCGGGCGCGCCCAGTGCTTCGCGATCCACCGGGATGATGCCCTTTCCGAGTTTGCCGGTAGATTCCGCGATCAACTGCTCGAGCCACGCGCCCAGGTCGGCAATTCCGGGCGAGGTGATGAGAGTGATTTTGTCGCGGCCAAGTTTCGCGGCCGTGCCCATGATCAGGCCGAGCATCACCCCCGGATTCTGTTCTACCGGGACGTATGCCTTGCAGGCTTCGACCATTTCTTTCGTGCGCTGGAGGAACTTGCCGGTGTCGATGCCCATCGCGGCGGCGGGAACCATGCCAAAGTTCGAGAGCGCGGAGTAGCGTCCGCCGATGGACGGCACGCCGTAAAAAATGTGGCGGAAGCGGTCGCGCTCGGCAACCTGCTGCATTTTCGAGCCAGGGTCGGTGATGGCGATAAAGTGGCTGCCCGCCTTGTCTTTATCCGTGCCCACGGTCTGCTGCACGCGCTCGAAGAAGTACTGCTTATAGATGTTGGGTTCGAGTGTGCTGCCCGATTTGCTGGAAACGATAAAGAGCGTTTTGGCGAGGTTGACCTTTTTCTCGACGCTCCGAATCTGCGCCGGGTCGGTCGAGTCGAGTACGTGCAGGCGCGGGAATCCGGGCGTCTGCGCGAAGGTTAGCGAGAACACTTCCGGACAAAGGCTGGATCCGCCCATGCCGAGCAGCAGAATATCAGAGAATCCGGCACTCTTGACCTCGTCGGCGATTTCCTTCAGCTTTGCGGCGCCGGCGAGTTGTTCGTCCGTGATTCCCAGCCAGCCGAGCCAATCGGCCTCGTCTTCGCCGGTCCAGAGGGAAGCATCGTGCTGCCAGAGACGTCTTACTTTTCCCGATGCCCGCCAGTCGTTAAGGTTTTTTTTTACGGCAGCATCAAGATCAGCCGGCACGGCTGCGCTCTGCTGATTGACCTGGGGCGTGGGCGCCGTTGATCGTTTCGTATTTTTCTCTACCGCGGCCAGCAGAGTGTCGAAGGCGTCGGCAAATAGTTTCACGCCGTCGGCAGTGAGCTTGTCGGTCACATCTTTCATGACGATGCCAACGCCGGCCAGGTCGGCCATCGTTTTCCGTGCGCCGTCCAGGTCTTCGGTCAAACTCTGGCGCGGCTTGCCGTGATCGCGGAAGGCATCGAGCGTCGCCGGAGGAACGGTGTTGACGGTGTCCGGCCCGATCAATTCCTCGATGTAGAGCACGTCGCGGTAATTCGGATTCTTCGTGCTGGTGCTCGCCCACAGGACGCGCTGCGTCTGCGCGCCCTTGGCGGCCAGCGCTTTCCAGCGCGGAGTAGAGAAGATTCGCTGATAGGCTTCATAGGTCAGTTTGCCGTTCGCGATCGCGACTTTTCCCAGAATCCCCTGCAACTTCGCCTTGCGGGCCGCGTCCGGCGCTTTCTTCAGTTGGTCGCCAACCAGCGAATCGACCAGCGAATCGATGCGGCTGATGAAGAAGCTGGCCACGCTGGCAAGCTTGCTCACGTCGCCGCCGGTCGCAGCGAACTTCTCAACTCCGTCGATGAAAGCCGCAGCTACTTCCTCATACACCGCTTGCGCGAACAGCAGCGTCACGTTGACATTGATGCCTTCGCTGAGCAGTTGCCGGATTGCGGGGATGCCCTCGGCTGTGCCCGGCACTTTGATCATCAAGTTTTCCCGGGCCACGGTCTTCCACAGCCGCCGCGCCTCGTCGATGGTGGCGGCCGTGTCGTGCGCCAGATAGGGAGACACTTCGAGGCTCACGTAGCCGTCGCGCTTCTTCGTGCTCTGGTAGACGGGCGCGAGCAGGTCGGCCGCGTCCTCAATATCGCGGATCGCCAGCAGTTCGTAGCGACCCTTGGCGTCGAGGTCGGCGCGGCCAGCGAGCGAATCCAGAAAATCCTGGTACTCGGTCGAACCCGCAATCGCCTTTTCGAAAATCGCGGGATTCGAAGTCATCCCACGCAAGCCATCTTCCGTAATCAGACGTTGCAGTTCACCGCCCTTCAGCAGGTCGCGGCGAATGTAGTCGAGCCAGATCGACTGGCCGAAAGCCTGAAGCTGGGTGAGAGGATTTGCGGCTTCTGCGGTTTCGAGCGTGCCCACTGGATTCATAACCATCTCCTAAACTGAGGGCATTGAATCATTGAGTCATTGAATCATTGAATCAATACCCTAGTGCGTTACTTGCCGAGCAGTTCGCGCGCTGCCTGCAGAACGGCATCGGTCGTGAAGCCGAACTTCTTCTGCAAATCCTCGAGCGGCGCGGACGCTCCGAAAGTCCTCATGCCGATGATGCGTCCCTTCGCTCCCGCATATTGCGCCCAGCCGAAGGTTGAAGCCATCTCGACCGCGACCCGCGCGGTGACGTCGGGCGGAAGCACTTCATCGCGGTAACTCTGGTCCTGACGTTCGAACAAATCCCACGAAGGCATGCTGACGACGCGCGCCCGTATGCCTTCCGCTTTCAGTTTTTCGTAGGCGTCAATGCAGAGATAGACCTCGCTGCCGGTGGCCATCAGGATCACCTGCGGCTTGCCGCCTTCCGCGTCCGCAAGGATGTAAGCGCCGCGAGCCACGCCTGCCGCTGACCCATATTTCGCGCGGTCGAATGTCGGCAGGGCTTGCCGCGTCAGGATCAGCGCCACCGGTTCCTTCTGCAACTTCATGATTATTTTCCACGCCTCGACGACCTCGTTGGCATCGGCGGGGCGCAGCGTCATGAGTCCGGGAACGGCGCGCAGCGTGATCAGTTGCTCGATCGGCTGGTGAGTCGGTCCGTCTTCGCCGACGCCGATGGAATCGTGCGAAAAAATCCAGATTGCGGGAATTTTCATCAGCGCCGAGAGGCGAATCGGCATCTTCATGTAGTCGCCGAAGATCAGGAACGTCGAACCGTAGGCGCTGATTTTCGACAGCGTCATGCCGTTTACGATTGCGCCCATGGCATGCTCGCGAATGCCGAAATGGAAGTTGCGCGCGTTGTAATGATTCGCCTCGAAATCGCCCGCGCCCTCGAACGTGAGCCGTGTCTTCGTCGAGGGATACAAGTCGGCCGAGCCGCCCATGAGCCAGGGATGGTTCTTGGCAATAGCGTTGAGAACTTTGCTGGACGAATCGCGGGTTGCGAGTCCCTTGGCATCGGGCGCGAATGCGGGGAGATCCTTGTCCCATCCGTCCGCAGGTTGCCAACTTTGCATGCGTCCGAATTGAGCTGCTAAGTCGGGATACTGCGCGTTGTACTTCGAGAGCAGCGCGTTCCACTGCCCGCTCAATTGCCGCCCGCGCTTGCCCATGACGTCGCGAAAGTTCTCGCGCACTCCGTCGGGCACCAGAAACTTGGCGTCTTCCGGCCAGCCGTATGCGCGCTTCGTCAGTTTGACTTCTTCTTCGCCGAGCGCTTCGCCGTGCGCTTCTTTTGTGTCCTGCCGGTGAGGCGAACCGAAGCCGATGTGGCTGTCCACGATGATCAGTTTGGGACGATCCTTCACGCTGAGCGCGTGACTGTAGGCGTTGGCCAGCGCCACCAGATCGTTCGCATCCAGGACGTGCTGGACATCCCAGCCATAGGCTGCGAACCGGGCGGGCACATTTTCGTCGTAGGCCAGATTAGTATTGCCCTCGATAGTGGTGTGGTTGTTGTCGTAAATCCAGCACAGGTTCGAGAGTCGCAGATGCCCGGCGATCGACGCGGCTTCCGAGGAAATTCCTTCCATCATGTCGCCGTCGCCACAAAACGCCCAGATGTTGTAGTTGAACAGCTCGAATCCCGCGCGATTGAAATACTCGGCCAGCCACCGCTCGGCGATCGCCATGCCCACGCTGTTTCCGACGCCCTGACCGAGCGGGCCGGTGGTCGTCTCGACGCCCGTAGTCAAGCCGTATTCGGGATGCCCCGGCGTTTTGCTGCCCAGTTGCCGGAAATTCTTGATCTCGTCGAGCGACACAGCAGGCGCTGAAAGAATTTCGCCTGCGGAAGTTACTTCGCGCACGCCCGCCAGGTGCAGCAGCGAATACAACAGCATGGAGGCGTGTCCATTGGAGAGCACGAAGCGGTCGCGGTTCGGCCAGAGCGGATCTGCCGGATCATAGCGCAGAAACTGCTGCCACAGACAGTATGCGACCGGAGCTAACCCCATCGGCGCTCCGGGATGGCCCGAGTTTGCCTTCTGCACCGCGTCTATCGAAAGCGTACGAATCGTGTTGATGCACAACTGATCGAGCTCGGTACCGGTGGCGACAGACTGGTCACTGACAGCCATCAATTCTCTCCTTGCAAATTGGCCTCTATTGCCCCACGTCCAAATTAGATGAAATCAACGCCAAATGGATACAAGTGCACCGACCGCCCAAGTTTATATCGTGGTCGAAAAACTAAACGAGGCACCAAAGGACCAAGCTCCGATTTTACACCGAAGAAGAACTCGGCTAGGGGTTGTCCGATTCAGTCTCTATGCGCGAAGGAAGTTCAGGTGAGAAAAATCTTATTCTGGCTGATCCTGTGTTGCAGGGTGGACGCCAGTTCGTCCACTTCTACAGCGGAAAGGTTCATTATGTCGGGCTCGAGGATCGGGATGCGGTTGGTTCCGACCGCGTCCCGCCGCACCTGGATCAGCAAAGCCTGCAACACCTGGGGATCGTATTTTTGCGGCGTCATGCGGATCAACTCCTGCAGCGCTGCTCCGATCGACATACGTTCGCGGTAGGGACGTTCGTTGGTCATGGCATCGAAGGTATCGGCCAGGGCCACGATGCGCACCGCTTGCGGC
>Ga0116134_1000086_pt1 | contig 50093 bp, 59 predicted proteins | sample June2015DPH_19_5_FD_89737 | JGI IMG/M metagenome (GOLD analysis project Ga0116134, IMG submission 89737) | Peatland microbial communities from SPRUCE experiment site at the Marcell Experimental Forest, Minnesota, USA - June2015DPH_19_40 | ecosystem: Environmental > Terrestrial > Soil > Wetlands... | reverse complement strand
TACTCCGGCGGGCTGGACACGCAGGTACACAATTCATACCAGCGCGAATTTTGAGCGGAGTAAGGATCAGAAGATCGTCGCGAAAGTGATGGTCACCTGTGAGCTGACCATCTTCGGCCTGGGCTCGCATTCCGCAACCGGAGAAGAGTGGGCCGACGACGATAACGCTGCCACGGCTGCGGAAGCACAATCTTTCAAAAGGGCCTGTTCCTGTTTTGGCCTCGGGCGGTATCTGTATTACTTCACTGGGACGTGGGTCGATCTGGACGAGCGCAAGCGGCCCAAAACTGTTCCGAAACTGGCGGACTGGGCAACGCCTGAAGGATGGCGCCGTGGTCTTCGGCCCCACGCGGAGGAGGATTCGAAGCCGGCCGAGCGAACAACTGCTCGAAACGGCGGGAATGGCGATGGCCATCGCAACGGCAACGGTGCGAGCGACCAAGGCGCCAGCTTCGTTCGCGAGATCGAGCAGATGGAACAAGCTGGGGAAACGCATGTATCGCGGGTTGTTGAAGACCCTAGCGAGAGTGTGGAATCCGAAGGATATTCAAGACCCAGCGATCCAACAGAAAGTGCTGGCGCACATGCAAGCCGCTGAACGGTGCTTCCGCCGACTGGATGCGGCGCTGGAACGCATCGGGCCGGAAGCGTTGACAGAAATACTCCGCTCTCAGAAATTGCAGTCAATTGACCGGGTGGACAACCTTCAGGCCTTGCGTGGGATCGTGCTTGCTCTTGAAACAGCCGCAGAAGGAAGAGCGGTGAAACAGTAGACCGTCCCTAGGGAAGTGCCTTTGACTTGAAAGATCAATTGCAATCGCGCGGGGAAAACTCAGATGCTCTACCGGCACCTCTGGAAAAGGGGATGATGGTGTTCCACTTGTTCCACTCTTACTCATCCTTCTCGCCCTTCCTCACGCGCTGCGATCGATTCAAAGAATGCAATGTGTAGTTTCGCCGAACCTCCGTTCTCAAGATTCGCTGTCTTCACAATCGCGATCCTTCCGTCCAACAATGCTTCGGAAAGGTTCCCATGAGAGCCTTCAGCGGGATCAATCCGCGTGATCAACTCCGCTCTGGAGCGTCCGGGAGCAAAATCACGGAGAGTCACGCATTGGTAGCAGCGTCCGGTTTTATTAATGAGTTGGCAGAGTCCGTCAAAATGCTCTGTCATCTGCCGCCGTGCTGCAGAGAGTTTGTGCCTCAAAGCCGGCTCCGAAATTCCGAGCATCTGTGCTGCTTCTGCATTGCTGAACTCAAACACCTCGCGAAGAAGTACTGCAGCCTCCTCAGTGGGACTGAGCGTCCGCCCGATGCAGGTAAAACAGAACGCGATATGTTCTTTTACCTCGTATCGGCAATCCGGTTCGCTCATGATCGCAGCCAGTTTCTCGACTTCGTCCGGCTGAGAATCCAGCTCTTGCTCTCCGATCAGTTGCGCTTCCACACGCCAGCGCTTGCGTTGCCTCAAATAATCAAGAGCCAGATGGGACGCGATTCCAAACCACCACGCTTTCAGGGCACTCGCGCCTTCGCGGAAAGCGCCTATGCCGCGTTGGCCCCGAAGCCAGCATTCCTGAAGCAAATCTTGCGCATCGGCTCGATTCCCGAGCATACGGTACAAAAGACAGAAAAGGCCTGCCTGTTGTTCTGCAAAGAGTCGCTGCAAAGCGTCCAGGTCGCCTGCCCGCGCGTCAGCCAACAATTCGGTCTGGTGAGATTCGCTCATTTGCTTGTGCACCACTTCTGCGCCTCCGAGTTCGGAGTTTCGCTTCGAACGATTAGGAAAGCCCATGGCTCTCCATCGAAGAGAATGAAGGGAGCATAGCTGCCCCCGTGCTCGGAAGGCATCGACAGGCCAAGCTGCTGGTTCGTCGCGTAAGGCGCATAAAACATCAGGTGTGGATGTTCACTGACCAACTGTCCTGATTGGTCCATCACGCGATTACAGGGTGAGAGCATGTAGGCTAATCCGAAATTCTGGCTTGGCCGAAGTTCGCCTCGGCGATAGCGTTGACCGATTTCTGCATCGACCGCTGCATCGTTCAGTCCCTTCTCTCGCAATTGCTGTTCGATGAATTCTCTCGCGACAAGGGTATGCGTTTTCTCTTCGTCTTCATAGCAGATGGGCTCGATTTCACCGGGTTCGGTCCGGGCCACGAAACATGTGAACCCGTTACTGCCCTGGCGTTCGAGCACAAACCCCCCTCTATGCAAGAGAAAGATGGATGCAGCCTTCGCGATAGCTGGCGGAGCACCGCTCTCGGCCAGCGCAATTTCGCGGTCCGGAGGCATTAACGAGGGTAATAATCTCTGTGCACATAAGGTTTGAGTTGCGATTAGGCTGGCAATCACGATAGCAACTTTCACGTCTGATCACCCCAATATAGATAAGACGAAAACCTTTGCCAATTCCGCCATCCCTAAGCAAACACAGATGTTAGGCGTCGTCCGACTGCGCGGCGATTCCTATGGCTCCTTCATTGCTTTAAGTCCAGGTGCTTGGAATCTTTCGCGTCCCACCTCCGTATCGAGCCGTGGGAATACGACCGGGCCTATACAAGAATCTTAACGAGATCGAGAGGCTATTTCGCAGGCTCAAGGATTTCCGCGCACCTTCTCGCGCTTCGAGAATCTCGACCGTGTCTTGCTCGCCTTCGTCTACTTCGCCTTTATCATCGAGGCGCTTCGATCGTGGTGATGCGCCCTAAGAAAAACGGAGGTGCCTGTGAACACTTGCATCTCCGCGGTCCAATATCTGCGTCCACTTCGGGGCGGCGCGCAATCTCACATGTTGAAGGCATCTGACGGTGCCTGCTACGTGACTAAGTTCCAGAACAATCCCCAGCACATCCGAGTGCTCGCGAACGAGATGCTAGCCACCAACTTGGGCCTGGTCCTGGGGCTGCCGATGCCACGGGTGGAAGTGATTGAAGTCTCCGACCGGCTGATCGAAGAGACCGAAGATCTCCGGCTAAACCTTGGTGGCTCCAAGATTCCGTGCCGGAGCAGCAAACAATTGGGATCACTCTACATCGGCCCCGAGAGTCCCGGTATGACCTTCGACTACTTACCTCGCGAGTTGCTTCAGGGAGTCCTTAATGTCACGGACTTCGCTAGGGTCTTGGTGCTGGATAAGTGGACGTGCAACAGTGATGGGAGGCAGGCGATTTTTCGGGCTCAGGGCTTCGGCCGAAGGCTGCATTTGAGTCAGGTACTCCAGTACCTTTGCCGACGTGATGGACTCTTTTTCCAAAGCCTTCAGCCCGGCGACAAAATCTCCAATTCGCGATTTGAGTGGATGCACATCCAATGTCAGCGGCATGTTGGGTCTCTCCTGTCTAGGTCTAGGTACTTGAAAAGAAGTACGCTCGGGGAGGGGCACCACCACTAGCGACCGCCTGTGGGACCCGCTGCCTGTGGATGCTGCCGGATTCGCCCATCCACAGAGCCCCGCCGTCCAGCGCGATAGGGAGGCCCGGGTGCGTTGTCAGGATCGTCGAATGAGGGCAAATCTGGCGACGAAACGATTCCCACGTATATGAGAATACTCAAGAAGTGGGTGAATGTCTAGAACATTGATCATATTACTAGTATTGTGGGCCGGCAAAGCCCCCAGAGCGCTCTCCCCGGTTTTCCATAAACGCGAATCACTCCGGCGAATTCAATCGAAAAGGATTGCCTAACGCAATCAGTGAGTGGCCCGAAGTCGGCCTCGAGGAGATCGCCATTCATCTCCTCCAAGTCCGTTTGTGGACAGTGTGGTTTTGGCAACGATCCCTGGCTGCTCACCGAAGAACAAGGGCGAAGTTTTTGCACCTCCATCCACGTGGTGCGGGACTCTACCAAATTGCTAAAGATCCTGATAGCGGCTCTCCCGCCCTCAGTGGCCTACTGAGTTCACCCGATCTTTGGGAAATCTAGTGGGAGACAGATTATGGTCGAGAAAACTTGTGCAGCCTGCGACTGCAAGTTGGATGAGGGTGCCATCAAGGTCAAAATCGGCGGTCAAACGGTCGAAGTGTGCTGCGATGAGTGCGCCCAGAAGCTGAAGGAAGCCAGTTCTTCGTCAAGGGAGGGCTGAGCTATGCACGTGAATCCACTACTTACGAGCGTTCATCGCCTGCGGCGTCGGCTAGCCCAGCCTGTCGCAGTTCAAAGGACAAACGCTCTAATCGCGGGCTTGTGCCTGAGCGTGTTGGTGTTGGGACATGCGTACGGAAAGGAAAACATAATGACATCGAAACAAGGATTGAGTGCGACGGCGGCATCTGAAAACAAATCGTTGCCCGTCCGGCGCAGTGTGCAGACCGCGTCAGGCCGTATCAGCTATATCGAGCAAGGCTCTGGACCGGTTGCGTTGTTTGTTCACGGAGTTTTGCTGAACAGCCATTTGTGGCGTCACCAGTTAGAGGATTTGTCGGACATCAGGCGCTCCATTGCTGTGGACTTGCTGGCGCATGGCGACACCGAAATCGCGCCGAATCAGGACGTGTCGGTCACCGCCAATGCGAAGATGCTCAAGGAATTTCTCGATGCTTTGAACATCGATCAGGTGGACCTCGTAGGCAATGACAGCGGCGGCGGCATTTCACAGATTTTTGCAGCACTGTATCCGGAACGGGTGCGGAGCCTCACACTCACCGACTGTGACACGCACGATAACTGGCCGCCCGAAGCCTTCAAGCCATTTCTCGCGATGGCCGCCGGTGGTGGATTACGCGGAACGCTCGATGCGATGTTGGCGGACAAGAGTGTCTATCGATCGCCCCAGGCCTTGGGACCAGCCTACGAGCATCCCGAGCAGCTAAGCGACGACAGCATCGAAGCCTACTTGCGTCCGTTCGTTAAGAACCCCCAGCGAACGCACGACCTGGAACGCTTCCTCGCGGCTTTCGACAACAAGCACACTCTTGCCATTGAGCCACAGCTAAAAACGTTGAAGGCGCCAACGTTGATCGTCTGGGGCACGGATGACGTGTATTTCCCGGTGAAGTGGTCGCACTGGCTTGCGCAGAACATCCCGGGCACCCGGCGACGTGCCGAATTGAAGGATGCCAGAATCTTTTTTCCGGAAGAACGCTGGGAAGAATTCGACAATGAGCTGCGCGCGCACTGGTTGCTAGTGGAAGAACAAGCCTCGCAAAGGGAGCTGTCAGCGACGCATTGAGTGCTTCCGCCAAATCGCCGCTGCAAGAAATAGCGCAAGGGCCGCGGATGCACTCCGCGGACTTGTGATTCTTGATCGGAGACAGAGTCAATGAAACGTCGAAACTTTCTGTACGGTTGCTTCGCGGCGGCGGGTGGGGTGCTTTTGTCGCGAACCATGTCACGAACCGTGGCCTTTGCAAAACCGGCAAACTCAAGGACAATCGACCCCAAAACTTTTCACGCCACGCGCCGATTCGCCGATCTATCTCTCAGCCGTGTCGCCTACGTGGAACGCGGTCATGGGCCAGCGGCGTTATTCATCCACGGATATCCCCTCAACGGCTTCCAGTGGCGCGGAGCGCTGGCGAGGCTTCAAGCATACCGCCGCTGTATCGCCCCCGACGTAATGGGCATGGGCTACACGCAAACCCCGAAAGGGCAAAAGATTTCCCCTGAAACACAGGCGGCAATGTTGGCCATGCTGTTGGATTCGCTTCACATCGATGCAGTGGATCTGGTAGCCAACGACAGCGGCGGGCTGGTTGCTCAGTTGTTCCTGGCAAAGTATCCCAGTCGAGTCAGAACTCTACTCCTGACCAATTGCGATGTAGACGAAAACAGCCCCCCGCCACAGTTTCTTCCTTTTATTGAACAGGCGAAGAAAGGCACCTTCGTGGACGAATTCATCGTTCCACAACTGAAAGACAAGCAGCTCGCGCGGTCGCCGCAGGGCGTGGGCGGCCTCGCCTTCACGCACCCCGAAAACCTTGCAGACGAAACTATCGAGACCTATTTCCGTCCGCTCGTTGAAACGCCGCTCAAGAAATCCCAGGTCAACGAGTACGCCGTTTCCATGGGAACAAACTCCCTCGTCGCAATGCGCGAGAACCTCCATCAATGGAAGGGGCCAGCCCGCATAGTCTGGGGACTGAAAGACGTGCTTTTCGGTGTGAAGTGGGCCGAGTGGCTTGACCGCACTCTCGCAGGCTCGCGCGGCATAAGAAGAGTGGAAGGCGCAAATCTCTTCTTCCCCGAAGAAATGCCCGACTTGATTGCGGAAGAGGCGGAGCGGCTGTGGAACCACAAATCGCTCCCCACGAAAGGAGTTCTCCGGTGACATCGAACAAGAGTGTCACCGTTTTTGGCGCCTACGGGCATACAGGACGCTTTGTCGTTTCCGAGTTACGCCAACGTGGATGGTCGCCGATCTTCTCCGGGCGTGATCCCGATAAGCTGAATGCTCTTGGGGATCTGCATCCGGGACTTGACGTACGGCCCGCGCGTGTCGATGACTCAGCCTCGCTTGATCGCGCACTTGTCGGGGCAATAGCTGTTATCAATTGCGCCGGACCATTCGCCAGAACCTCGGCGCCAGTGATCGAAGCCGCGTTGCGCGCGCAGATTCCCTATTTGGACGTCGCGGCAGAGATAGAAGCTAACGTGGACACTTTCGAACAATATGCGGATCGATCGCGCGAGGCAGGCATTGTGATTGTGCCCGCGATGGCTTTTTACGGTGGACTGGGTGATCTGCTCGCGACGGTGGCCATGGGAGATTGGACTGCCGCAGATGAGATTTGCATCGCCTATGCCCTCAGTAGCTGGAAGCCGACTCTTGGAACGAGGGCTACGACCCAGGTTTCGCGGCAGCGGAGGAGCGGCCGACGAATTGTCTTCTCCAACCATCGAATGCAGTTCCGCACCGACGACGCGCCGGTCGTCAATTGGACGTTCCCGCCTCCCATCGGAACGCAGGTGGTCGTTGGAGAATTCACCACGGCGGACAGCGTTACGATTCCGCGTCATCTAAGAACACAAGAGATTCGCACTTACATGACGCTCGCGCCACTCAAAGACTTGGACGATCCCGACCTATCGCCGCCGCCCGCCGCCGACAACACTGAACGTTCAGCGCAAACTTTCCTCGTTGAGGTAGTGGCACGTGTGGGAAACGAGGAACGCCGCGCAGTGGCGAAGGGGCGAGACATTTATGCGTTTACCGCGCCCCTCGTAGTGGAAGCTACTCAACGCGTCGTCAACATGCAAGGCAAGATGGTCGGCGTGTTCGCTGCCGGCGAAATCTTTGACGCGCGAGATTTCTTGAAGTCGCTTTGTCCGGCGCATCTCTTGATCGAGATCCAATGATGTGACTCGCGTTCGGGATGCGAAACGGCGAAACTCACTGGGCACCCGCCGAATGGGCATGATAGCCTAGCTTCAGGACTTCGCTTCTACATCCCAAGAAAAACCGCTCATCCGTTTTGGTCGAGAGTATGGCGCCGAGAGACGAAACCAAATCTGTCCCTGAGTTCGTTGTTGACTCATTGTTGAGAACTCCAGTCGTTACCATTCGGGAGACGTACTGCAGGGGTACCTGCATTCATCCAAGCGTTGAAGAGTGCACGACCACCACGCAACTGGTCTTTCCGTACAGAGGCGTATACGTGCGCCATGTTGGATATGATCAAGCCGTCGCCGAAGCGAACCAGGTGCTATTTTTCAATGCCTTTGAAGGCTACCGGATCAGTCACCCGGTTCCGGGTGGTGACGCCAGTCTGACGTTGGTTATTAGCGAAGCGATGCTGCGTGAGTTAGCGCCGGGTTCGTTTCTGCGCGACGGCGCGGACCTTTTGTTTCGCCCGCCGCGCCTGCGGATTGACGCACGGACCCAGGCGCTGGTGGCGCTGCTACGGCATAGTCTTCGTCAAAAAATCGCGGAACCCCTGGAAGCAGAGAGCTTATCGTTGACTCTCGTACGAAGGGCTCTGGGCCCGCGCACCACTCACGCTCCGGGAGCTACTTTCGGACGGCAGCGGTTGGTGGACCGAGTGAAGCTTGTGTTGGCGAGCGATCTGGCGCGACGCTGGACGTTGGCCGACATTGCCGCTGAAGTGCGCGGTTCTCCGGTCTATCTCACACAAGTCTTCCAACAGGTGGAAGGGCTCCCCCTATATCGCTATCAGTTGCGCCTGCGGCTTGCACGGGCGCTGGATCTTCTCGCCCATTATGACGACCTGACGGATCTAAGCCAGGACCTGGGCTTTTCCAGTCACAGCCATTTCAGCGCCGCATTCCGCGAAGCTTATGGCCGCTCTCCTTCCGAATTCAGGCGGTCGGCATTGAGTCGCTGACACTCTTTACTGCAAACCACGCAAAGGCAGATCACCCAAGTGTTCGCCAGAGCAGACGATTTAGACGATTGCGCGCTTTTCTAAGTCTTCTTGAAGGGGCTGGCGTCAAAAAAGAGCTCATTGCGCACGATCAGGCCGTCTTGAAACGTCATCAGGGCGGCCGCTCGGCAAAGGCCGGCAGGCCCGGCAAAGTGCATGTTATAAACCAGCATCGCCTGTTTCCCGGAATCGAATCTTGCCAGCACCTCCACGCTCTCGATGAAGCCTAGCAGTTTCTTTGCTGCTTCGAGAACTGCCTCCCGTCCGGTTAGGTCTTCCATCGGCGTAACGAGTCGGACGTCCGGGTGTAACTGCCGCGCCATCGCGGGCAGGTTTTTATCGTCCATGGCCTTGTAGTAGGCTTCGGCGGAGGCTGCGTTGCTCTGGGTCATCTTTAAGTTCTCCTTTTTCCTGAATTGTCAAAACTTGCGGTGATCATTTTGTAGAACTGGTGTGCCAGCCTGGATTGCTCCAACGGCCGTGTTTCCAAACGCCGTGTTTCCAAACAAAGATCTCGGTTGCGCGGCCGGAACTCGACTCGTGTTTGCCACTCTCCTCCGTTTCCACGACAAAGGTGCTCCACACGATCGCGACATTGCCAAAGCGCTGAACTTCAGTGTGGGGAAATTCGAGCCGAACGAGTTTTCGACCGCTGGCATGGAATTCAGCCGCACTTCGCATTACGGAGGCTTGGTCTTTCCATTCGTTCTCTCGCCGCCACTGATGACGATGGTTTCGGGTGGCACCAATTTTTCGATCGCTCTCGTGTCGCCTGCGAACCAGGCGCGCCACACAGCTTCGCGCGTGCTGAGTAACTCATCGTCACGTTGTCTCTGAGCGGCAAGACTCGCAGAGCTCATGGTGGTCACAACCAAAATCGCGATGGCCATCACGGTGTTGCACTTTCGTTGCGTCATGATTGATCTCCGTTTCGGTGTTTGAAAGATTGCTTGCCGTCTTGCGTGAAGCGATGCAGCGTCAGCAAGACAGCCGCTGCTGAGGCCGAGAAGACCGAATAATCCATGGGTGACTTGATTCCGAAGGAGATCGCCATTGCCGTTCCAAACATCGCGAGCAGAACCGCGCTGGCGAGCGACACCCATCGTGGCCAAAGCCCCAATATCAGCAGGATTCCGCATGATGTTTCGGCAATCGTAGCCGCCCAGGCGACAAAGGGAATCCAAGCTTTGGGCAGAAAGGAATTCACTTCTGCCGCGTATTGCGTGAAATTTGCAAAGTGTTTCAGGTCGAGGGTTCTATTCCATAGTCCGAAACGCGAAGCTACTGCGGAGAGAAATGCGGTGCCAACCGCAAGGCGGGCGTAGAAAACCGCTGCCCGCTCCCACTTCATCGCAAGCGCACGTCCGCTGATGCCTGCCATGGTGTTGTCCGAGATAGCGTCCATGCGCTGGTTCATCTGGATGGCTCCTTCGCAAATTTCCTTTCCGGAACATTAATGCTCAGCGGCGTATCGTGATCGCAAACGAAGTAGGCAATGAACGTGGCCGGTTCGGTCTGGCTGGCGTTGGCGGAGACTGCATGAATCCCGTTCGGCGCCTCATAAAAAGCCTGCCCGGCTTTGTAGATCGCTTCAGGTTCGCCCTTAACCTGCGTGCGAATCGCCCCTTCCACGACGTAACCGACGACAGAGCAAGGATGACTATGTGGCGGTGACGATTCGCCGCGTCCGTAGTGCACCTCAACCACACTTGCTTTCAGGCGGGCGCCATCCAGTTTCGGCAGAGCATGAGCGAGGGCGACGCGAGCTCGATCCTTGGCTCTAGGGTGAGTCGCATCGATGGACGATTGAGTCCAGGCCATCGAATCTCCCCAGGACACCATCAACAGAATTGCTGCGAGGGCTCGTATTCTGGAAGCGTTCATCATTGGTTGCTCAACTCCGACTATTTCAGCTCCGACCTTAACGGCATAGTGGACTAACGGCAAGATCCATTTACTTGATTTGTGATGTACCATTATATTCATGAAGCGAGCGCGTCTCTTAGAGTTGGTCCTTCCGGTGCGGGACTACGGCAAGTCTGCCAGCCGTTGGCTGTACGAGTCTTTACGCGCCGGGATTCTAGAAGGCCGTCTACGTCCCGGAATCAGGCTCCCGGCTACACGCGACCTGGCGCGACAATACCGCCTTGCGCGGGGAACGATCGTCAACGCATTCGATCAGTTGAAGTCCGAGGGCTACATTCAGGGCAGTGTCGGATCTGGCACTTATGTGAACAAGATCCTGCCCGAGGACTTGCTTCAGGTCCCACGCAAGGAGAGCCCGGCACTGCCAGTGCGACACAAACAGCGTCGAAGGCTTTCTGACTATGCACGTCGGGTGAGACTGTTTCCGAATTTCGAAATTCGCCCCAGCCGTGCTTTCCGGACAAACATGCCAGCCCTGGATTTGTTCCCAACGACGCTATGGACGCAAGTGGCGGCGCGACGCTTGCGGCGCATCTCAGCCAGTCTCCTGCTCGGATGCGGCCCGATGGGATACACGCCGCTGCGAGATGCCGTGGCTAGCTACCTGAGCACTTCACGTGGCGTGAAGTGCGTTGCCGACCAAGTGGTGATCGTCTCCGGCGTTCAGGAAGCGATCGACATTGCGGTGCGACTCTTTGTGAATTCTGGGGACCGGGTATACATGGAAAATCCTGGATATCCTGGGGCAGCGATTGCGTTCAAAGCCGCAGGCGCGAAGATCTCTGCCATCAGCGTAGACGGCGAGGGGATGCGGGTGCCCGACGCAAAGATGCGCGGTGTGCGCCTGGTTTACGTCACACCAGGACACCAGTTTCCACTCGGAGTCACAATGAGTGTCGCCCGGCGGTTGCAGTTGCTCAGTTGGGCCGCGAAGTCCGGCGCGCTGATCCTCGAAGACGATTACGACAGCGAGTATCGTTATGCCGGCCGTCCAGTGCCAGCCCTGCAGGGACTCGATCGCCACGGACTTGTGCTCTTCACGGGTAGCTTCAGCAAGGTGCTCTTCCCGTCGCTGAGGGTGGGATATTTGGTGGTCCCACCTGATTTGGTGGACTACTTTGCCGCTACTCTTTCGGTGACGAATCGCCACGCGCCGCTGCTTGAACAGGCAGTGCTTTGCGATTTCATTATGGAGGGACATTTTGGGCGACACCTGCGGCGCATGCGTGAAGTGTATGCGCGGCGATTGTCGGTTTTATTGGAGTGCGCGCAGCAGAGCCTCTGTGGGCTGCTGGAGATTTCGGGCGTCGAGGCAGGACTGCAGACCGCCGGCTGGCTGCACAGAGGCCTGAACGCTGAGTCGGTCGCGACCGCTGCAGCTACGCGTGGTGTAGAGGTAACTGCGCTCGGTCGCTACCGCCAAGGCGCTCCGGGGCGCGAGGGATTGCAGCTAGGGTTCGCCGCCGTAGACTCCAAAGAAATCCGGCGCGGAGTTCGAGAGCTCACGATCGCGCTGGGAAATGAATTGAAGAGGCTGCATGGCAACGGCAGCAGCGCCTGAGTGTAAGACCACGGGTTCGTCGTCGGAAATAAGAAGAACCTCTTCTGTCGGTTTGGCCACCGCATCAGTGCAAATCCGACGATTCAGTATGAGTCCTCCGCTCCTCCGCGATCCTGAAGTAATCCGGATTGGGATCCAGGGACTGGCATCGCAAGCCGGCTAGTGTTTAGCTAATTGAGTTTGGACGCGGCACGTCGTCGATGACGATGACGTCTGGTGGACCAAATCAATGTGTCCTCGCCGCTTTCATGTCTTGCCTCGTTTAGCGAGCCTTGAAACGAACTCATCGGCTTAGGAAAGACGTTACTTTTTCTTTGACGGATCGTTCGAGGAATCGAAGTACACCGTGTCCGTCGGTCCATAACCAGAAATCTGGACAATCGACGGAGGATCGTCCGTTCGCGCGAAATGATTCACGCCCGCAGATTCGGAGTAGACACTGTCTGGCGGCATGTTCTTCAACTGTCCCTCGTCGATCGCCGTCCCATATCCGAAGTGCCAAGTCCCCGACAGAACAGCAGCCATCCTACGATGCGCATCGCGAGCCTCATACCGATCGCGAATCGCGTCCGCCCTATTCCGCTGAGTTGGCTGGGAGTGCATTGAAGCTCATGCGCGAGTTGCGGCCATGAGAAGCTCCGTTCGCGGCGCTGCGAATCGAGCGCGTCATAGAGTTCTTGAAGATACCAACGAAGCCGCGGGCGCAGTTCTCCAACCGTTCTTATCTAGCGGTGAGCGGCACGAGTTCAGTTCGTTTTGTCAGCTTCATCTTTCACCCGCGTCTGGTCCGTGATCCAGTTGACTTCCCAGGTTTTGCCCCCATCCTCCGAGAATGACTGCTCAAAGTAAGGCGTATCCGTGTTCGTGTTTGTCCAGACAAAGCGACACAGGATGGATCTGCCATTCGGGCCGGATGGTTCCGTGTCGAAGAACTCGCCGCGTCCATTCTTGAATTCACCGATGGTCGGCACGCCCATGGCACCGCTCTTGCTGGTCGCCCAATAAAGGCTCCACTGGTGGGTTTGGGGATCGTAGAGACGCAGGGTCAGACCTTCGATGTGGCCTCCATCCGGGCTATCGGTTTCGAACTCCTCCAGATTGGCGCGCCCACCCCAAACCTTTCGGGTAACCGACGTACCGTCAAATTCGACCCAGTTCGTCGAGCCGACTAAACGATGATCGAGGCGTTTCAGATGAATTTTCCAGGTACCAACCTCGAAATCAAAGTCGTGTTGCCCACCATGTTCCGGGGCACCGTGTTGAGCGCTGGTTTTCGCTGCGTCTGAATTCTGCTGTGCAAGTCCCCGAAGGGATAGAAAAGCGACAACCAGGCTGCACGCCATGAGATAAGCCCGAATGTATTTGATGTTCATCATTGCCTCCGTTCGTTTGCCTGTCGATCCTAATTCTTCGGCGAAATCCCCAGGTTAACTCGTTACCTTCCGCGTGAAATCAATCACCCAGTGTTTGGTCCAGGTCTTGCCGCCATCCAGGGACCGGTGACTCTCCCAGTGGGCAGACCGCTCAGTGATCCGAGACCAAGTGAGCCGCGAGAGAATCTGGCGCCCAGCCTCATCCTCCCACTGGCCGTGAAGGTCGATGGCGTTGCCCACAAATCGTCCGCGCCAGACCATGAAGCCGCCCGGCGCGGACGTGTCCGTCCAGGTATGTTCCCACTGGGAGGTTTGCGGATTGAAGGCGCGAAGACCGAGGCCCTTGATGACTGTTCCTAAATAGGGTCCCTTGAAGAATTCCAGGGAAGCGCAGCCATCCAGGACCTTGCTTGCCATCAGCGATCCGGGGCCCTCGCCCCAGGATCCATCGGGCAAAGGAAAGCGGCAGAGAGCTTTCCACTCGCCTTCGAGAAAATCAAACTGTTTTGCTTCCGCGTTCGTGGTTTCGGCTATCACATCGTGCATACCCACCCCCCAAGTGTTCAAGACGCAGTTTTTCATATCCCAGTCGCGCGATCTGCGGCCTTGTCGGCCGCGTACCTTCAATGCGCTTCATCTAAGCGGCACGAATTCGGGGTGATATCCGTTTCAGCGGGTTCATGAGTGCCTCCGTGCCAGTGGCATGCTGGGAGATTAGCTCGTAACGTGGCTTACACAAATAGCCACTTTAGTGTGATACGATATGGCCACTTTAAGGTAGACTCCATGTCCATAAAGCGAGTCTCCGCAAGCTTTCTCCCACCGATTGCATTGGATTCCAGCCGACCGGTCCCGATGTACCGCCAATTGTACGAATGGTTTCGGCAGGCCATCCTCGTGGGCCAGTTGCGGCCGGGACAACGCGTGCCCTCGACAAGAAGCCTGGCGGCGGACCTGAAGGTGTCGCGCATACCGGTAGCAAACGCATACGAACAACTACATGCGGAGGGCTACTTCGAGACATTTGTTGGGGCCGGCACGTGTGTGTCAAGGTCGATCCCGGACGACGCCTTAAGACCAACGGCCGGCAAAATGCTGGCTACGGCACGGCCGATGTCGAACAGCAAAGCTCTGCGAAAAGTTTCGCACCGTGTAGCGCTGATGCGCGTGCCAGCGCAAACTTGGTCGAACAAACTGGTTGCATTCCGAGTGAGCCTGCCGGCACTAGAACATTTTCCGACCAAAGTGTGGTCCCAGCTGCTAAATCGTTATTCGCGACAGCCGACAAGACAGTTGATGGCGTATGGGGATGCGAAGGGATACATACCGCTCCGCGAAGCGATTGCGGAATATTTGGGTGCTGCTCGCGCGGTGCGATGCGATCCGTCGCAGATTCTGGTAACAACTGGATCGCAGCAGGGCCTACAACTTTCGGCGCAGGTTCTGTTGGATACAAATGAGCGGGTGTGGGTCGAAGAGCCTGGATATTCCGGCGCACGCCAGGCCCTGATGATGGTTGGGGCAAAGCTTATCCCCGTGCCCGTAGATCGCGAGGGCCTAGACGTAGCCGAAGGAATCCGGCGCGCTAGCAGCGCACATGCTGTCTACATCACACCATCGCATCAATATCCGCTGGGTGTAACCATGACTGCCACGCGACGAATGCTGCTGCTCCATTGGGCCATGCGAACCGGCGCTTGGATTATTGAAGATGATTACGACAACGAATACAGGTTAGGAGGCCGCCCGATTGCCTCGCTGCAAGGTCTGGACACGGACGCACGAGTGATCTACATCGGCACATTCAGCAAAGTAATGTTTCCCGCGCTGCGCCTCGGTTACGTGGTTGTTCCAAAGGACTTGGTGGACGCATTCTCCACCGCGCGAGACTCTACCGACCAATTCTCATCCACTTTGTATCAGGCTGCGATGGCGGATTTCATCCGAGAGGGACATTTCGCGCGGCACATTCGCAGAATGCGTATGCTCTATATACAGCGACGAACAGCACTGGTCAAAGCGATTCACAAACGGATGGGTGACAGACTCGAGGTGATCGGCGCCGAAGCGGGGATGCATCTGGTGGCGCTGCTGCCGCCGCGTGTCAGTGATGTGGCGATTTCGAGGAGGGCCGCTGAAATCGGAATATCGGCTATGCCTTTGTCCTCATGCTATACGAAACCGCCGGTGCGGGGCGGCCTGATTCTTGGCTACGGTGGCATGGATGCGTGGCAGATTCATGATGGGATGCGCAGACTCGCCACGTGCATTTGACAAGCCACGAAGAAACATGATCCCGACACAATCGCAACCACTAGCCCTCTCAACCCTAATGCGGGCAAATCGCCGTTGCTCGCACTAATCTCGGATTGAGTGGCCGTTGTACCGAAGCTCAAACCCGACCGTGAGACTTGCGTTCCCAGGCCCTTTGCCCCTGAACGACGAGCAACTCTTACGTAACGCGATTAGCCAAGGTTTGCCGCCCATCCGCCTGGAAGGCTTCTTGTCCCCCACTTCTGCCAGACGCGGGAGCCAATGCGAGCGCGGTTCAGCGCACGGATCAAGACTTACATACCAAATGCTATAAAAGACCCATGCACCGACACATTTACGCACCCCGACCCGCGCACATCAAATGGCTCCTCGATTCTGACCCGGCCATCCGTTGGCAGGTCATGAGGGACCTCACAGGTGAAGCCCCCAACGCGATTGCATCTGAGCGATCGCGCGTCGCAACCGAAGGCTGGGGAGCCCAACTTCTCGTCTGCCAATCTGCTGCTGGCAACTGGGGCGGGAGCCCCCCTGGGTGGAGAGACGACATGCCGAAGGAGCACCGAGACTTGCTGATCACGCTCTACAGTCTTTCCGTCTTGATGGATCTCGGCGTCGACCCCGCCAGCAAGCAGGCTCGCCAAATGATCGACCGCGTCGACAAGCGGCTCGTGTTTCGACGGCTCAACAATCGGCCTTATCTTCACGGCGAAACGGAGCCCTGCATTAACGGCAGAATCCTCGGCATCGGTTCGTATTTCAAGAAACCGAACGACACGCTGGCCAATCAACTCCTGGGCGAGCAACTCGAAGATGGCGGCTGGAACTGCGAAGCACCCAAAAGCCGGCGCTCTTCGTTTCATACCACCATTTGCGTGCTTGAAGGACTGCTCGAATACGAACGAGCAGGGCACAAATCGGCGGTCGTAGCTAAGTCCGTCACTAAGGCCCGCAAGCGGGCCGAAAACTATCTGCTCGAGCGCCGCATGTTCCGTTCGCTTCGAACCGGCGAAGTCATCGACAAACGCTGGCTCCGCTTCTCGTCCCCGACGTTTTGGCGCTACGACGTCTTGCGCGGACTCGACTATCTGCGAAACGCAGGCATCGAACCTGACAGCCGCGTCGCTGATGCCATCGAAGTCGTGCTTGCGCGCCGCCACCAGAACGGGCGCTGGCCGCTCAACCTCCTTCATCCCGAGCATATTCCATTGGAGATGGAGACCGATGTCGGTAGGGCAAGCCGCTGGAACACACTGCGCGCTCTCCGAGTCCTGCGTTGGTACAACAATTCAACGTGCTAGTTGTGAGTTTGGTCAAGTCCGCCAGTTCCTTTTCGGAGAATGGTTTTCGGGCCTCTTCATAAATGTCATTCGAGCTCCGCTGGAGTCGCGTCATGACCTCTAGCCTTCGGGCCGTCCGACGGCAGGTGAATCTCCCGACCATTCTCGGGCATCGAAAAAAAGGCAGTGACAGGTTACTGGAATATGAAGCACCTGAAGAGGCTGGAAGAGGAAGTTTCCGCGTGGCCGCATATATCGGTTTACACTCACCGCTTTGGCGGCCGAGAATTCCGTTTCGGAAGTGCAGAGGTCGGGCACGTGCACGAGGGCGGCATTGTTGATATACCTTTTCCGCGTCCGGTTCGCGATGCGCTCTTGGCGGAGGGTCTTGCCGAGGAGCACCACTGGGTTCCGAACTCGGGCTGGACCACTTTTCACGTCCGCAACGAAGATGATTTGAAGCATGCGATATGGCTTATGCGGTTGTCTTATCTTCGATATGCGATGAAGACCGCGGCAGACGCTCAGGGATTCCTCGACCGGCAAAGCCAAGAACTGCACCTGAAACCTCAGTTCAGGTCGCTGCTCGAGCCTTTCTTGCCTATGAAGGCAACCCATATTTTGACAGAGCCGCTCGCGATGTAAGGGCTGCCGCATCATCCTTATTACTGTTGCAATGATTCCCAGGTAAGCTTTCCAACAAAGGAAGCCATCATGCATCGTCGAACGCTCGGCAAGAATGGCCCGCAAGTCTCGGCCCTCGGACTGGGATGTATGGGCACGTCCGACGTGTATGGTCCAGCCGACGAAGCCGAAAGTATCGCCACTATTCACGCGGCGCTCGACGCCGGTATCAACCTTCTTGACACGGGTGACTTTTATGGCATGGGCCACAACGAAATGCTTCTCCGCAAGGCCATCGAAGGCCACCGCGACAAGGTCTTCATCGCCGTCAAGTTCGGCGCCCTGCGCGGACCGGACAACTCGTTCAATGGCCTCGACGTGCGACCTGTCGCAGTCGAGAATTTCGTTACTTACAGCCTGCGTCGCCTCGGAACGGATTACATCGACCTCTACCAACCCTGCCGCGTCGATTCCAACATCCCGATCGAAGATACGATCGGCGCCATCGCCGATCTGGTGAGGGCTGGCTACGTGCGCCACATTGGCGTCTCCGAAGCTTCCGCCGACAGTCTTCGCCGCGCCTATGCCACGCACCCGCTCGCCGCGCTACAGATCGAGTACTCGATCGTGACACGTGGCATTGAGGCGGAAATCCTGCCCACCGTGCGTGAGCTGGGCATGAGTGTGACCGCCTATGGCGTGCTTTCCCGCGGGCTGCTCAGCGGCTCTCGCCCCACAGGTCCCCGCGATTTCCGCGCTCACTTGCCTCGTTTCACGGGGGAGAACTTCGAGAAAAACCAGAAGCTGATCGAGACGTTTCGAGAGGTCGCTGCCGGCAAGAACGCGACGCCGGCGCAGATCGCGATTGCTTGGGTGCTGTCGCGCGGTGCCGATATCGTTCCACTCGCAGGCGCTCGCCGCCGCTCGCAACTTGAAGATGCCGTGCGAGCTCTCGAACTCACGCTCTCGCCGCAGGAAGTCGCCGAACTGGAAAAGGCGATTCCGCCCGATGCCGTCGCCGGGACGCGCTACGACGAAAACCAGATGCGCTGGCTGGACAGCGAACGGAAAGCCGGGTAACAACAATCGTCCTAAACGACCGATACGCAGCTTGCTGGACAGGTGCGACACATGACAGGTGTTGAAGTCAGAATGAGCGAGGAAGGAGGAAGGCACTTTGTAGGACCGGTGCCCGCGGAACGGGAATGTGCAGCAGAAACTTCCGAATCACATCTGCTTCGAAGGGGTCGGATTCCGGCACCATATTCCGGTGTTTGCGATGCACTCGGGAGCTTGAAGGAGATTACCTTCCTGACGGCAAATCCCGTCTGAATCGACCTGGTGGCCAAATCCCGTGAGAGTCCAGCGCATAAACAAGTAGACCGCGGTCGGTTTTCATGACCGACGTGACGTGAACACTTTCGCCAAGCAAAATTGAGCATTTTAAGGATTGACCTTGTGCTGGGAAGGGCACCCCAAGTGGCCTCATTTGATCAAAGGCGAGAGGTCCTGACGATTCACCTGCACAACACAGGAAGCATTCCGCTGGAAAGGGAGATTCCCGATGGCGACGGTAAAGCTTCACGGGATTGAGGCCTGCGTGTTCGACGCCTACGGCACGCTGTTCGACGTCAACAGTGCAGCGCGCACCGCCCAGGATTCGCTGGGAGAGAAGTGGCAACCGCTTGCCGAGCTGTGGCGCGTGAAGCAATTGCAGTACACCTGGCTACGCGGGCTCGCCGGGCACCACGCGGATTTTTGGCAGGTGACGGGCGATGCCCTCGACTTCGCCCTGTCGACGCTGCAACTCGAAGACCCGGCGCTGCGCGTCCGGCTCATGAACCTCTATCTGGTTCTGAGTGCCTACCCGGAAGTCCCCGACACCTTGAAACGCTTGAAGGCAGCCGGCATTAAACTCGCCATCCTGTCCAACGGGAGCCCCGCCATGCTCGCTGCGGCGGCGGCCAACGCGGGCATCACCGATCTGCTCGATGCCATGCTGTCGGTGGAGGAAGTGAAGGTCTACAAGTCACACCCCTCCGTCTACGGGCTAGCCTGCGAGCGGCTCGACGTGGTTGCGGCCCGCGTCTGTTTTTTGTCTTCCAACGGCTGGGATGCATACTCCGCCAAGGCGTTTGGTTTCCGCGCCCTGTGGTGCAACCGCTTCAGCCAGGCGGCCGAGCGAATCCCGGAGACGCCCGACGCGCAGATTGCCACGCTTGCCGAGTTGCCAGACATCGTTCTGGGCTGACACGAGAGGCGGTATCGGTCAGGTCATAAATCGGCTTGGCGGCGAAGAGCGCTGACGCCCTTCGCGGCCTACTCGGACTACCCGTTTCGACCAAAGTCGCGCCCGGCTTTGACGAGTTCTAAAGCGACACGATCTGTCGCGAATCGGCGAGCGGCATCCCTGCGCGGCTGCGGTGGCTATAGTTACCAGTGGCATGGCTGGCACCGCTGTGGACATCACTTCGGCTGGTCGTCACCGCCAGCATCGGCGCAGCACCGCTGCAGAACGGAGCATTCGCATCGAAGATTGAAGCTGGTCCTCGTCGTCGCCTTCATTGCCATTCTTATTCTGAAAGGGGTGTTTGCTCACGCCGAAGGCGCTAAACGCAGAGCAACTAGCGACTCAAGTACAGAAGTGCGACGGTCACGCGATGCCGGATTTCCCGAGTCGACGTTTGACAGTTGCTGGCCATTCAGTTTCACCGCACGTCGGATTTGCTGCAAAGCGCGAGTTCGCGCGGAAAGCACATCCCGCCGCGCGCAGCCCAGGAGGACAGAGCAATCCTGATCGGAGTAGCGTTCCAGTATCGATAGCACATAGACAAAGCGCTCGAACGGCCCGAGTTTCAGAACCGCGGCAATCTCTTCGCGTTCCTCCGCTGGCGTTTTGGCAGCGCCGTTTAGTGAGGCAGAATTCGAACGATCTTGTCCCTCCATTGGCCGCGGGTTGATGACTCGCACCGCATTCCGGATGACGGCCCGCCGGGCCCAAGAGCATGCCCACTCTTTGAAAACTGGATTGCCCTTCATGGAATCCTCCAGCCCAGAGACAAAGCATTGCTCCGCTTTCTCGCGATCTGCAGTCAACAGGAACGACAAGAGATAGAAGCCGTCCATCTCCTGGTTGAAGATTCGGCAGAAATCATCGCTGCTCGCGTATGGTGTGGGCCTGGTGGTTTGTGTTGCTTCGGGCATATTCACCTTCCTGCCGATTTTGCTGTTGCAAGAACACGATTGCGTTTGGTCACCACGTCTCGTAGCTTGCCAGGGCAGTTCCGGGCAAGTTGTTTCAGCGCGTGTCTTTTTCGTTTTTCTCGTCTGTCCATTCATGTAGACGATTGAGCGCGAGAAATATTTTAGGAGGAAGGAAGAGACCTCATTTGTAACCAGCACCCCACGGAATTCAGCGGCCGCTCTCGTCTTATACGATAAAAGCAATTTCCCTAGAATATTGTGGCTTGCTTACTCGTCTACAAGGGCAGATAGACGAGGCGGCGAGAAGGCAGTGGACGATGGTGCGACAAGACCGCCGGATCTCTGAGGCGATCGAGCGCGAGACGCCGCGGTTGCGCAACTTCATTCGTAAACGATCGGCCGGCCAGAGCACGCAGAGGACGTCCTATAGGAGGTCTTCTAAATGCCGGTGGCGCTCTCTGGTTACGCTGCCGCCTCTTCCGGTTCGGGGAGTACACCTTCCGATTCCAAAACCCTCCCTGCGGCCGGCACTCGTGCTTTCGCCACCAGCATGTAGATGGACGGCACGATGAACAGCGTAAATGCTGTCCCGATGATCATGCCGCTCACCAGCATGATGCCGATACTGTTCCGAGCTCCAGCTCCGGGGCCTTTGGCCAGTATCAGCGGAAAGTGACCAATGACAGTTGCGGCAGTGGTCATCAGGATTGGCCGCAACCGCGTACCGGCCGCCTCGATGATCGCGGCCATCTTGTCGATCCCCCTTTCCTGCAGCTCGTTGGCAAACTGCACAATAAGGATGCCATTTTTCGACACTAGACCGACCAGCGTGATCAAGCCGACCTGGCTATAGATGTTGAGTGTAGTCAAGCCGAGAAACGAAAACAGCAAGGCCCCAGAAATCGCCAGCGGCACCGACCCGGCAAGAATGATGAATGGATCGCGGAAGCTCTCGAACTGTGCCGCCAGCACGAGGTAGATGAGGATTCCCGACAATAGGAAGGTGCCGAGAAACTTGCTGCCCTCAACCCGGAGCTGGCGGGACTCGCCCGCGTAGTCGACCGTGAAGCCCTGCGGGAGGATGGCCTTGGCGTCGCCTTCCAGCATTTTCAGCGCCTTGTCCAGCGGCACGCCCGGCGGGATCACTCCCTGGATGCGCACCGCGTTCAGCTGCTGAAATTTCTTCAGCTCGCGCGGCTCGGTAGTGGTTCGCAAGCTTGCAAAAGTGGACAGGGGCACAAGCTTGTTCTGCGATCCCGTGACGTAGATCTGCGAAAGTTGGTCGGGCGTCAAACGTTCCGCACGCTTGACCTGCGGAATAACCTTGTAACTTCGGCCTTGAATGCTGAAGCGATTGACGTAGTTCCCGCCGAGCAAGGTGGAAAGATCCTGGCCCGCTTGGCTCAGGTCAACACCCTGGGAGCGGAGCTTGTCGCGATCGAAGACGACTTCGGCCTGCGGCTGATCGAACTTCAAGTCGGAGTCGGCGTAGATGAACAGACCGCTGGCGAGGGCCTTCCCTACAAGCTGCTTGGCGAACTCAGCCAGCTGCTGCGGTTCAGCCGGCGAGGCGATTACGAAATCAACCGGAAAGTTCCCGCCACCGGGCAAGGCAGGCGGGGCCAGCGGAATCACGCGGATGCCGGCAATCTTCGAGAGCGGTCCCGTGGATTCGAGAAGAAGTTGTTGCGCTGTCTTCTTCCGCTCGCTCCACGGTTTGGTCACCATGCCGCCGAAGCCGCCCGTCGGAGAAGTAATCTGGAAAATGCTTTCGCTCTCCGGAAAAGAACGATAGACGTCGTAGACTTGGTTCGTGTACAGGTTGGTCTGATCGATGGTCGAGTTCGGAGACGCTTGGATGACTCCGAAGACCACTCCCTGGTCCTCGGCCGGAGCCAGCTCCCGCTGCGAGAACATGTAGAACGGAATCACCAGCAGGGCGACAATCGCCCACAGCGTGAGAATCACGGGCCGGTAGCGGAGCGTCCCCGCGAGGCTTTGCGTGTACCATTTGCGCACGAGCTCGAAATGGCGATTGATCATACCGGCGAAGCCGTGCTCCGTGGCTCCCGCGCGCAGCAGCCTCGATCCCATCATGGGCGAAAGCGTCAGGGCAACGATTCCGGACACGATGACGGCGCCCGCCAGAGTGAACGCGAATTCGCGAAATAGCGCCCCCGTTAAGCCTCCCTGGATACCAATGGGCGCATACACTGCGGCGAGAGTGATGGTCATCGAGATGATCGGGCCCACCAACTCGCGGGCGGCAACGAGAGCTGCCTGGAGTGGAGGACTGCCCATGTGAATGTGCCGTTCGACGTTCTCCACCATGACGATGGCGTCATCCACCACCAGGCCGACCGAGAGCACGATCGCAAGCAAGGTCAACAAGTTGATGGTGAATCCTGCCACCAGCATCAAGAATACGGCGCCAATGAGAGAGATCGGGATGGCGACGACCGGGATCAGCACAGACCGGAACGTGCCGAGGAAAAGGAAGATGACCACGATGACGATGAGCAGGGTTTCGGTGAGAGTCCTGAGCACCTCATTAATGGCATCTTGGATATAGGCGGTCGAATCGTAGGGGATGCCGACCTTCATGCCAGCAGGCAGCTGAGCTTGAATCTCGGGGATCGCTTCGCGGACATGCTTGATCACTTCCAGCGAATTGGCGGTCGGGAGCACCCAGACTCCCATGAAGGTTGCACCCTCGCCGTTGAAACGCACTTCGGAGTCATAGTCCTGGGCGCCGAGCACGACATCGGCGATCTCGCCCAAACGCACGACGACTCCGTTGCCCTGTTTCACTACGAGCTGGCGAAATTCCTCCGCCGTGCTCAAGTTAGTGTTGGCGACGAGGTTTACCGAAACCATCGAGCCCTTGGTGCTTCCGAGCGCTGAGAGGTAATTGTTTTTCGCCAATGCGTCGTGGACTGCGGCGGGGGAAATGCCGAGCGCCGCCATCTTGTCGGGCTTCAGCCAGATTCGCATTGCGAAAGTGCGGTCGCCGAGAATATCGGCGCGCTGAACTCCATTGATCGCGCTCAGCTTGGGCTGGACAACTCGCGTCAGATAATCGGTAATCTGGTTCTGATCGAGGTCGGCGGAGGAAAATCCCAGGTACATGGCCGCAAACTCGTTGTCCGCCGTTTCCAGATCGATGACCGGCGCCTGAGAATCCGGGGGCAGATCGTTACGAACCTGGGCCACTTTCGCTTGAATTTGCGTGAGCGCCGCGTTGGTATCGTAATTAAGTTTCAGGTGCACGGTGATCGTGCTGAGCCCCTGGGCGCTCGATGACTCCATGTAGTCGATGCCGTCGGCGCTGGCGATCACACGCTCCAGCGGAGTGGTGATGAATCCGCGAACCAGATCCGCGTTCGCGCCCACATAAGTCGTCGAGACCTGCACCACCGCGATGTCGCTGCGCGGGTACTGCCGCACGCTCAGCGAGCGGATCGCCTGCAGGCCCGCGATCAGGATGACGAGACTGACGACAATGGCAAGGACCGGCCGCTTGATAAAGAGGTCAGTGAGCTTCATTTCGCTATCCTTTTTAGCTATCTTCCCTTAACTATCCTCGGGCTTGGGAGCCGGATTGTTTCCAGGCTGGACTTTGTTGTTCACCTGGACGGCAGCGCCGTTGCGCAACTTGAACACGCCCGACGTCACGACTTCATCGCCGGGGTTCACACCGGAGATGACGGCGACCTGGTCTCCACGCGAGCCTTCGATTTTGACGAACTGTTGGCGCACTCCGCGGTAGGTCTTGCCTTTTGGGTCCTTGAGATCTGTGATGACGAAAACCGAGTCTCCGTACGGGGCGTAACTGATGGCCGATGCCGGCAGCGTAATCACCGTGCGGCTTGCGCCCACACCCACGTCGACTTGCACGAACATGCCGGGGCGCAGTTTGCCTTCTGGATTGGATAGCGTCGCCTGCACCTGAATGTTCCGCGTGGTTTCATCGACTACCGAGTCGAGAGCCGTGACGCGGCCCATGAACACTTGGCCTTCAAGATCTTCCGAGGTGACGCGCAGATCGCCCCCAACTCGAACTTGACGCGCAGACTGCTGGGGTACACCGAAGTCCACATAAATGGGACTGAGAGACTGCAGCGGGACCACCGCGCTGCCGGCGGGCAGATACTGCCCGAGGTTGATCTTGCGGAGGCCGAGGATGCCTGAAAACGGCGCGCGGATGGTCTTGCGCTCAATGGTGGCGCGGATCTCGGCCACATTCGCCTCCGTGGCCTTTTGCTGGGCCAGGGACTGGTCGTAATCCATCTTCGAAATGACGCCCGCGTTCACCAGCTTCCGCATGCGGTCGTAGTTCACGCGCGCCAGATCGCGCTGCGCCTCGAGCGCGGCAAGCTGGGCCCGTTCCTGCCGCGTATCGAGCTCGACGAGCAGATCTCCCGCGCGCACGGATTGCCCCGACTCAAAGTCGATTTGCTCGACGATGCCGGGCAGGTCCGCACTCACCGTGACGCCGTGGACGGCCTCCATGGTGCCGATTACTCCCATCGTTGCCGGCCACTGTTCCCGCCGCGCCACAATACTGGTGACGGCTTCCGGAGGTGGTTGAAACGAGGCGCCGACCCGAATGGCCGACTCGACTTGCTTGAACTTCACAAAGCCCAACGCAGCGATGAGTACTACCATCACCGCCAGCATCAAAACCATTCTCTTCACCATACTTCCCCCTTCAAGTTGGGAGCGGAGAGTCTGGTATCCACGAGGCAGCGCCGCTAAGGAGTGACCGGTAACGCCTTTTGCCGTCCTCACGTCAGCGTCGCTCAAGTGCACTCGTGAGCCGCGACACCAGGGTCGCGCCTGCGATAGGGCAAACAAGCTTGCCTATTTCACGAACCGGAGTTCACCCCGAAACTACCGCCCCACGTTGCAAACTATTGTTAGAATTCGATTCGCGGCGAGTGCGAAAGGATTCGAAGTATTGTCCGCACGCCCACTGTTTTTTTCACAAAACATTACCGCTTTGTGAACATCAGCGACATTGCCGTGCTTTGGCAAAACGCAACGCCCAGCGGCTCCCGAACTCTTCCCTGACCTCATCAACACGAAGCTCGACAAGAAAGATAGACTTCCGCCGTGCAGCGCGTTAGAGGCATTGGAGCGGCAGGAGCCGTTCGTGAACCAGTCGCTCGCCTATGAGGCGCTGGCGATGCTTGCGCGGCTCTTCCGTTACGGACGGCTCTCCTACCACGGCGCCTTCGTCAACCTGCGGAGCGGCCGCACGACTTCACTCCCGATTGATCCGGCCGTCTGGCAAGGGATGATGACCAGAGTTGCGTCGGACCGTTGGGGCGGAAAGGGAAACGGAATTAGGCAGTCACGGGTCCGCCGGCGGTCCCCGTAATGGGTCGGAATCTCACCGCTAGACGTTGTGACTAAACCCTTGATGGAAAGCCCCAAGTTGAGCGCGAGCGTCTTCTTCGACGTGGTCGCCGACGCCTCTGGCCCGAACGAAGGACATCGTTCATCGCCGCGAGAAATGCATTTACGATTCCTGCTTCTTCCAGAGTGCAAAGCCCCCTCAAGTCGATTCCCAACAGAAAAGCCCTTGCCAGCCCGAAGTCCGCCAGTCCGGCGTCTATTACGACATCCGAAAAGAGCCGTTCACTGTCAGCTTCATACTGTGTGAGCAAGCCCCGGATTATCATCCAGATCCTTCACTCGCCGCCGTGGATCATCCATGAAGGCGACAAGCTTCAAAAGCATTAGAGCCGTCGATGAAATCACTCTTAGCGTGAGATCTGGCGAAAACTCAACCGGTTGCGCACCAGTGAAAACATGCTCGAATCCCACCAGGCTCATGGTGAACTGGCTGATGGGCCAGGTCACTTGCTTGGCTTCGCGAAGCTTCGGCCCGGAGTTCGCCGGGGAAATGCACTTGGTGTGCGATGGCACCGATAATGACGATGTCCGCTCCGAGCGCAGTGCAATGGTCGCGGAGTGCACCGAGATCGGCGATTTGGGCCGCAGTCAGTTCGAGCATCAATTAGGTAGAAACTCGCGTTTGATTTCTTCCGCCGCCTCATGTGCTCGGGGATCGGAAGAGTACATCAGCTCTGCGTAAATCAACCACGGATGCGCAAGCGGAAACGGCCTAGTTTCCCTCCAGAACGGCACAGTGCCGAAGGAACGGAGGAAGATGAGAGGCCCGGATTTGTCTGGAATCATCCGCAGCTTCCGACGGAGCTGGTCGGTGAAAGAGTCGATGAAGACGGGCAGTTCCAGTCCCCGATAAAACTTCTGCAGAGCATAAGAAGCCGGCCCACCGGTTACCGACCACCGAATCGAATGCTCGGTGAGCGCTTCCCGTAAGCTGGCGAGCATGTCATCGACATCATTGACGGGAGAACGAAAGCGGCCAATCAAAAGCTTCGGACGCAGGGCGAGCTCGTACCCTCTCAGAAGTTCTTCCCGCAACTGCGCGCTGTCCCGGAACTGGAAGCCATCTTCCGACTGTCTCAGAACTCCCCGCTCGACCAATTGCTTCTCAACCTTCGCGACATTGCTCTTGCTCAGCCCGGAGACTTCCGCCAGTTTGCGGACCGACCAACTCCCCGCTTCTTCCTGCGTAGCGAAGGCGAACAAGAGCTGGGTGGTGGCCGGACTGATTCGTTTGCCTCCCTTCAAAACAGTATTTTCTTTGCCTCCGACGATGGTGCGCTCGTAGTTTCGACCGAGCACGAGGTGTATGTTGCCTGCCTGATCGAGAAAATTGATGCCCGATCCGATCAACCGTTCGGCGGAAGGCCCGGGAACGTAGCGCGCAAACAATAGAAGGGGCTTGCGATGTTCTCTGGCGCAGAGTTTGGCCTGAGCTACCAGCGCGTTCAGTATTCCTCGATCGAGATACGACCTCTTTTGTTCGACGAGGAAGTCGTAGGTTCCCTTGGGAGTACGGACTTTGAGCATACCGTCGACTTCAGGATGGGTGTCGCGGCCCGGCGCAGAGAAGTCGAGATCGCTGACGAAGGGCAGGGTTCGGAGCTGCTCCAGATAGGATCGGATGGACGGCTCAGTCTGCATTGTGTCCACTATTATGGCATGTCCATTACTAATGGACAGCATGAATTATAGGACACGCTTTACAGCGACACTCTGATTAAGGACCTATCCTGAACAAACACAAGAGTTTAACGTTCTACGTTCGAAAAACTCAAAGTTCACGTACCGTGAACATGGGGAAACGATGAACGTGTTGTCACCGTGGCCTCCATTTGCCTTCGACGCGCGGGGCTGGTCAGTTCAAGTAAAGAGGCAGTCTCTTATGAGCCAATGCTTTCGGCCTGTCAAAGAAATCTGGAATACCCATTCATCTTGCTTCATCGAACCCGAGACACTGATTACGCTGCTCCATGACCTTGCTGCCCGAGTGGCCACAGCCAGCGCTGACCACGCCTATGGCGACAACACGGCGGTGTGGTTCGAGAATGGAAACAAGGTTCTCGACTACATGGAACGAGTACGGGTCCGCAGGGCCGACCTCGCCAGCCTAGTCGGTAATATGCGGAGCCTGGCTGCAGAGTGGCGGAATTCCATTGGAGCGCACGGCGAACTCGTGTTCTACATTGACGCTTGTTGAGCCTCCGTAAGGGCCAGACTCTACGGAGATTGAATTCGCCCTTTTTGCCGCAATTCCTTCAGCTCATCAAAGCAGGGAGCGCATCGTCGGATGTGGGCGAGCAGGTCGGCTAGTTGAGCGTCCGCAGCCTGTTGCGCGAGTTTCAGCAGAACATCGCGCCCTGGACAGGCGATGCGCTGAGGATTGGGAAAGTCTTCATGCACTACCCTGTCAAATGCGTCGAGCAGTTCTTTTTCCGAATCCATTCTGCACACCCCAGTTGTGCACGGAGTCCAAGCCCAACTGCCATGTTGCCCTCAGCAGAATCCCACGATCCATGATCGGTGTCGATGAAAATCTTTGTGTGCATTCGCCTATCGTGCCGAACAGATGCGGCCGCGTATCCGAACTTGGCGATGAGTATGACGGCGACCGTGCCCATTTAGTGTCTGTGCTGTTGCCTCCAGATCAAGTGAAAAATGCCGCTTAACGCCCCGACATCCGGCCCAGCGTCCTCCTCGTTCCTTATGAGGAGCACATCCAGCCAACGCCACAATCGCACGATGCCAAAAAAGTGCAATCCCAGGTGAGACACATTCCTGTTTCGAAGCCATATATAGGTAGGAGGGGATGTGGGGTCCGGCTTCCACAGTCTTTGCTGAACGTGGGGGAATTGAATCAAGCAGCCCGCCGTCGTACTTTCCGCTGGCCCGGGGCGGCGAGAGAGATGGTGAGGACATATGTGGGCACCATATCATCCGAGGCCTCAGGCCAAGATGGGCACAACACGCAAATGGCGTTGCAGGGGCTGATCACAAGAATTGCGGCAGTGTCAGGAAACCCGCGTGTAGCCTGCTGGAGGTTCGTGCGCCAGATGGGAATCACCTCGAAGCGAAGCTACCGGCCATGGACAAAAACCGAACAACAGAAGCTAGTTGACTTGATCGCGTCACACTCTCTCGAGGAAGTTACGGTACTGCTCCGGCGCTCGCGGGCCTCGGTACATGCCATGTTGCATCGGCTCGGGGCCAGCGCGCGCATGGGACAGGATAGGTTTACGAAACATAGTCTGGCTCGGCCTTTGCATGTTCGTGCAGAAGAAGTGCAAAGATGGATTGATCGGGGACTCTTGAAGTGCCGAATCGTCGAGGCGACTGGAGTTCATCGACAGGTCATTGACGCAGAAGCCTTTTGTGAGTTCTGCAGGGAACATAGCCGGGAGATTGTCGGGCGAAGGTTGAACCCCGAGCGACTGAGCTTTGTCCAGACGTTCGTATTTCCTCCGAGCCATATGCAACTTCTGCCCGTGAGAGAAGCGAAGAAGGAGCAGCCAGCGTACAAGGCACAGATGAGGAACGGAGCAGAATCAGAGACGGATGATGGCGACGATCTGGGCGCCACTGCGTAGGGTCGTCAGCTGCACCCGATCTGGACATGGAGATCCGCGAGTTTCATGCTCATCGGCGGCGGACGTCGCAAGGCCACCTGATTCTCTCTATCTCACGCCAGAAACTGTTACGGATGGCCGCCGGCGATTTTCCCAATATTTGCGCAACGTCCTTCCACTCGTATCCGGCAGCCCTGAGCATCAGAACGGTGCCATTCGTATCGCTGAGTTTTCGGACCATCCTCGCGAGTTCCAGACGCGCGTTCACCTGGGCGATCCAACCCTCGCCTAAGGTGCGGTTTGACAGTTCGCCGGACCCTCCCACCAATTCAAGGCGGTTTAACTTGGTCGCATAGCGCCGCAGACGGCGGCAGAAGGCCACCATGAGAAGCGCATGCTTTTGTGAAGATTCAGGAGCCCCAATGCGGTTGAGGTAACGCGACACCTGCGCAATCGTGTTTTCCATTAGCTCGGCAGCGGGACCATGATCGTCAAGAAGAGCTTGCGTCCGCCGACATGCCTGTTTCCAGATCTCATGGCCGGCCAATCTCACATCCGCACGAATCGGTCTTCCCGCCTGATCAGCCTCCCGGTCCCACCAAAGAAGTATTCTCCCCGCACGCGCCATACTGCACCCCACCCTTGAGCAAAGACTAAAGATCGAAGTTGGGAATCACATCCGGGCCAGGCGGAGGTGTTGAACTCACGAGATGAGAAATGCGGGGGATGTCCTCACGCGCAGAGGCATTTGTCGAGGTCGCCGATCGTGTGCCCCTACAAAGGGGATCGGACCGGAAATAGGACGTTGTGAGAAAGACGGAGTCGTGATGGTCGGAAAACCGGACAAAATGTGCGCCCTGAGCGCCACGCAATTGCGCTCTCGCGCCATTACGAGCCTCCGGGACCATCCCGAGCTTAGGCTGCAGATCGCGCGACCGTGGCAGAGCGCACTCCCAACAGGATTACGGTTGAGAAACGCACATGGAGCCATGCATTCTCCTCCCATCTGATCTTGGAAATGTGGCGCTAAGCCTACTTTCCTTCACAAATCCACTCCTCGCTGAGCGCATTAGCGATTTGGCACCAACTGACCTGATGTTCTGTTCGTTCAAATTCGGGCCACAGGTCGAAGGCCGAAACGACGATGGCGAACAGGGCTAGGAAGGCAGCGAGAACATCGCGGATCGCTTCATAATGCAGGCTCCTAGGATGGTCTATTCGCGACATCCGTTCTTCTCAATGCGCACAACCGGATTCCACAGGTTCGGAGGCTTCCGGGGATGGAAACCACTTGACCCACTCATCCTTCCTTGCTCCCGACATAATTTCCGGCAAACATCCAGCGCACACCAAACCGGTCGTTCAGCGCCCCATACGTCCCGAAAAATGTTGGCTGCAGCGGATTGGTCACATTGGCACCAGCCGAGAGCTTTTCAAACAGCGCCTTCAGCTCTGGCAGCGTTCCTCCGCTCAGGAAAAGACAAACGGTGTTTCCCCGAACAGGCGTCTCGTTCAGCGCCAGCCAATCCGATGCCGAGATCTCCAATTTGCCCGCACTAAGATGCGCGTTCAGAACCTTGTCCTGCTGGATCGCCGGCATCTGATCCTTCGCCGGAGAGTTCTTCACCTTCGTCAGCGTAAGCTCTCCTCCGAGGCACGATTGGTAGAACTCCATTGCCTCCTTGCACTTTCCATCGAACAACAGATACGGCATCAGTGTCGTCATGCCCTCTCCTTTCGTCTTTTGCATCTGTCCGCTTGCAGTAGAACGCATCGGCAATGCCGTCATTACCTTGGCAGAAACTGCCGACGCAATAAACTTCCTTCGAGAAAATCCGCTCATCCTCGCCATTATTCCCCCTGTTCAATCGCAGCGCCGTCGGTCAGAAGGAGTCCGAGGCTTCTAGGCCAACTGCCTACTCTTCGTCTTCCAGCAACTCTCCTAACCGATCCATCCTGCGTTCCCATTCCGTCCGATGCTCGCCCACCCATCGCTCGAGCGCGTCCAACCCCGTTGAAGCCATCCGGCACGTCCGCACCCGCCCTACCTTCTCCGTTGTCACGAGCCCGCACGCTTCCAGTATCTCGAGATGCTGTCCCACAGCCGTCAGCGTGATCCCAAGTGGTCCGGCCAGTTGCGACACCGATACTGGTCCTCGGCTTAACCGATCCAACATCGCCCGCCGCGTCCTTTCCCCGAGCGCGTGAAACACCCGATCGATATCCACCCGTCTTTTGGTCACCACTCCGCCTTCTTCGGCCAAGCCAGAAGCCGCAAGCCTGTAGCCCGCGGCCAGACGCGCCAAGCTAAGCTGCTGCTACCGGATCGTGTCCACTGTTCACTGTTCATTGCTCATTGCTCATTGACCACTGCCACTAGGTTGTCCATTAACGCGTTCCATCCCTGCTCCCGCATCGCAGAACCATCTGCCCCTTCAAAGAACGCTCCCTGGTGTGTGAGGATCAGGTCGGTTCCCCGGCCCGTCGGCACCAACTCGAACGTCACCTGCGACGCCGAAAAGATCCGGTTCCCCATCTTCATGGTCGAGGCCGTCACAATCCGCTCGTCCAGGACGATCTGCTGAAACCGCCCCTCATTGGTGATCACCGCGCCTGCGATCGGCGTCTCCAGCCCCATCTTGTACTTCGCGACCTGTTTCCCGCCTTCCCGAAACTCGCAACTGAATTCGAACAGTTCGGAGTGCTCGCTGCCACCCATCCATCGCCGAACCTTGTTGGGATCGCTTAGCGCCGCAAACACCACGCTCACCGGCTTCGAAAAGCTCCGCTCCACCACGCACGTCGCATGCACAACTTTCGATTCCACTTTAGCTCCCGCCATTGTTTCTTAACCTCCTTGTTTCATCGCCATCACTGAAGTGACCACTTCAGTATCCATTGACAAATTCCCGACTGTCAAGTATTTACTTCACTATTTTTCTTTCTCCATTTCTAGTATCGCGCGAACAGCTCAAACCACTCATCCACCTCGTGTTTGGAGAATTTGAGAGGATTAGTCTTGGCAAACGCCAATGAGACCCCGAATCCGGCCAGACTCCCATGCCGGCCGGAAACGTGGCGCCATGCCGACTTATCATTATTGATCTCGTGATGGCGGACCGCTATGTTTGAGCCCGAACCGCTTTCATCCAGAAAAGAAAATAGGCCGTTCTAAGGGACGGTCCGATGACTCATGGAGCATGAGACTGAAGCGGCAGCGTCAGTCGGAAGGTTGTGCCCTCGCCCAACACACTCTGTGCTTCGAGCGTGCCATGATGGGCCTCCGCTATCCATTGAGCGATTGCCAGACCAAGGCCTGAACCGTCCGCGTTGATATAGCGGGCATTGGAGGCTCGGTAGAACCGCTCAAATATGTGCGGAAGATCCTCTGGCATGATGCCGATACCCGAGTCGATGACCTCGAACACTGCTTGAATCTCAGTTGACCGAAGCGTGCACCGGACGCTGCCGCCGCGCGGTGTGTATTTGATGGCGTTGTCGATGAGGATCAGAAGCAAACGTTTGAGAGATTGCCTCTCGGCCATGACGAGGATTTCTTCCGATGGGATAGAGGCCGACCACTCCAGGCCGAGATGTGACGTGCGAACTTCGATTCCTGGAACGATCTCTGGCAGGACGCTGCGTGCGTCCATCCGGGACAGTTCCAGTCGGGCCGGATTCGCATCGGCCCTGGCCAACGTCAACAGATTTTCGATCAACTCGCTCGTAAACTCCGACTCCGCGAGTATCTGGCGGACCATCTCCTCGTATTCCGGTACCGTCCGGGGACGTTGGAGGATTACCTCAGCCGTGGTGCGGATGGTTGCGACGGGCGTCTGAGTTCATGAGATGCGTCGGCGGTAAAACGCGTGATTCGTTTAAAAGCTGCTTCCAAACGCGTCAACATGTCATTCAAGGTCTCTGAAAGCTGATGCAACTCGTCGTTTGCCGCGGGAATCTCCAGTCGCTGCGAAAGATTTCGCTCCGAAATTCCATGAGCGGTGCTGGTTATGTCGTGCACTGGCTTCATCGCTCGTCCGCTGAGCCAATAACCGCCGGCTCCTGCCGCCAGCAAAACAAACGGAAGGGCGAGAAGAGCATTTTCTCTGAAATCCCTAAGCACCGCGTACAGCGGGCTAAGCACAGTGGCGACTTGAACCAGGTAATACTGCCCCGACACCTCCACCGTCGAAGACAGCACCCGAACGTTGAGATATCGCCGAGAGATGGTTGTGTACTGAGGCGCGCGATTGGCATCCGGCATTGCACCCGGAATATGAAGCGGCTCCATCATGGGAGCCTGATAAACCCAGGCTCCCGAAGAGTCTGCCACCTGAAACAGCTCTTCGCCCGGCTGGATTTCCGAACTCTGGCGGAAGTGCTCCGGCAAGTCTGACCGGCTGACCCTGCGATGACGCCACAGGAATTGCCGCATTTCCTCAACTCGCGCAATAAGAGCGCGGTCAACCGTATGCTGAATCGCGCTGCGCATGCCTACATACATACCAAGTGACGACAACACAAAGGTGAAGCAAATAACTGTCAGGTACCATCCCGTCAATCGAACGCGAATCGGAAGCGGCTTCATTCTCCAGCCCCCGCTTTCAGCCGATACCCTACGCTGCGAACCGTCTGGATTAGTTTCGGTTCGCGGTCGTTATCGATCTTCGCGCGCAAACTTCTGATGAAGGCTTCCAGCGTGTTTTCCTCGATGTCAGCATCGCTTCCCCAAACGCGCTCGATAATCGAATCCCGGCTCAACACAGAGTTGGCGCGCCGCATCAGGTATTCGAGAAGCATGTATTCCGTGCGAGTGAGCGCGACCAGCGTTCCTCCTCGTGTCACCTCGCCGGTTGTGGGATCGAGAATCAGGTCTGTTACTTCCAGGCGTACCCCTTGGATTGCGGGACCTCGGCGCACGACAGCTCGCAAGCGTGCCCTGAACTCAGCCATCGCGAAGGGCTTGGTGAGATAGTCGTCGACGCCCAGATCAAGAGTGGCGACGATATCGTGGACAGTGTCGCGCGCCGTGAGAACCAGCACCGGCACGCGGTTCTTTGCCGATCTCAATCTCCGGACAATTTCGAATCCATCGATTCCCGGCAACATTAGGTCGAGGACAATCGCGTCAAATTGCTCAGTCTCCGCATGCGCTAGACCGGTGCGACCGTCGAAGGCAACCACTACTGAATCGTTCGTCTCCTCCAGCCCCTTCTTGAGCATGAGAGCCAGGCTCTTCTTGTCTTCAATGATGAGCACGTACACGCGACACCGCCTCGAACTCAAAGAGTAATTCAATCCTCGGGGTTCAAAACGAAAATCGGCTTGTGCCCGTTCAGCAAATCTTCAGCATGGCCACGTAACTTCCTCGAAGAAGTGAGTCGCAGACGATCACGCTAAAAGGAGCGTCCATGTTTGAGAAATGTTTGCTCATTTTTGCCAATGCGTCAAAGAGCTTTCAGGTTGAAGAGCGCTCACCCACTCTGAAATAGCCAGCCGGCCAGTGCGTTCGTTCCGTTCACGTCGATGGTTGAATGGAATGGTTCACTGGATCAGCGCGGTAGTGTTGGTTTACGCGTTCATCAGCAACGGCGAAACCACTCACGCGATGAGAAACCCTGTCGCCATGCGAGGGGAAGTCAGGTTAGGCCTGGTTGTCGGCCTCATGTTCCTGATCCGATTTATTTGGGTGCAGAGCAGGCGCTCTGGGGGCGGGCGATGGGTTGGGTCGTCGGTTCGAATGCCGTGGTCAATCATCGGGCGCATAACCGACTTGGGAATCTATCTCGGAGTGGCTGCTTCCGTGGTTTCGGGGCTCCTGATCGCATACCTTCGCCCAGGCGCGGAACTCATCCACGAGGGTAGAGGGTTTACCACCAGCAGCGCAGCTTTGAACGCCACGATTGACGCTCACGCCTTTGTCTCCGACGCTTTGGAATGGCTATGCGCATTCCACGTGGCGTACGCACTCTGGCACTGGCTCACAAAGAGAACTCAATGGGGCAGGATTGTAGAGGGTTGGCTTGAGCGAGCGACGTCTAATGCAGGGCGCATGGGATCGTCGTATCTCAGAGGAACAAAACTTCACCTGTAGAAAACCTAACCTGACGATAAGTTCAAACCCGTCACTCCTTCAGCCCCCGCGAGTTCAAGCCAAGACCTTCTCGCCCGATTCAGCAAATCTTCAGCGTGTCCGCGTAGTTTCAGATTGCAGTTCACGAGGGCGAGATGAAGTACCTGCTTCGGGCAATGCTGTTGTTCCTATTTCTGGGCGTGTCGATTGCGGAAGGGCAGACTTCCGGAACGCTCGGCGGTTCCATTCAAGGTGCCAACGGAACCACATCAGGGCAGCAGACGCAATTGGCGCAGAACAACCCCGAACGTCAGCCCATTGCCGAAGCGGTCCGAATCGATCAACGCCCGCGTTTGGACGGCACGATCGACGATCCACTGTGGCAAGAGGCGGCTCCGATTATCGATTTCAAGCAGAGAGAACCCTATGAAGGCCAGCCCGCAACGGAGAGAACCGAGGTCAGGGTGCTGTACTCGAAAAATGAGATTTATTTCGGCATCACGTGTCACGATTCCGTAGGTCCCCTTGCTACTCAACTCCGCCGCGACGTGACGCAGGAGTTGGACGACTATTTTGAAATCGTAATTGACTCCCGTCATGACCGCCGCAACGCCTATGTCTTCCAGATCAACCCGCTCGGCACGCAACGAGACGCGCTGATCACAGACGAACAGGCTGGCGACCCTGAGGCTGGCGCAAACCAGGACGGCGATACGGGCTGGGATGGCGTCTGGATCTCGGAAGCTCGCATCACAAAAGATGGGTGGACGGCCACCATTGCCATTCCCTTTTCAACCCTGAATTTTATGCACTCGGAAAATGTTGTGTTGGGGCTGAACTTCAAACGGTTCATTCGCCGCAAGAATGAGGAAGACCTCTGGAGCAGTTGGCGCCGAACGTACAGCATCAACAAGATCACCCAGGCGGGTGAGTTGCATGGCATCCACGACATCGGTAGCGCGCGCTTATTCATTGTCAAGCCGTATGCTCTGGGCGGATTCAGCCACCTGCCGGCCGATGCCACGGCAAGCGGTCTAACCCCGGGAACCACCGGTCTCTACACAGGAGGCGTCGATGTCAAGATCGGACTGCGCTCTAATCTTGTGGCGAATCTCACGGCCAACACGGACTTCGCCGACAGTGATGTGGACGTGCAGCAGTTCAATTTCACTCCTTACAAGCTCTACTATCCCGAGAAGCGACCGTTCTTTCTGGAGAACGCGGGCGTCTTTTCCTTTCCCATGGGCCTGAGCAGCGGAGATCAGCTTTTTTTCAGCCGTCAAATCGGAATTGACCCGATCACGGGCGAGCAGGTTCCGATCAACGGAGGAGCCAAGATTACCGGCTCTCTCGATGGATTCGAGTTAGGGGTGATGGACGTGGACACTCGGTCTTCCGGACCGAACCCGTGGGCGAACTACGCGGTCATGCGCGTGAAAAAGTCCCTGGGCGAAAGCGGTTCGTACATCGGAGCGATGGGCATCGACAAACGTTCTGGTGATGTAGGTTCCAACTTTAATGATTCGTTCGGCGCGGATGGCAGGTTCGTCTTATTCAAGAACCTTGTTCTAGGCGGCTTCGCAGCCCAGACACATACACCAGGGCTTTCCGGTGGTCAATCGAACCTTGGGGCAAACCTGAACTTTCAATCCAATTGGTTCAACTTGCAGGCGGAGCATCGCAAGGTCGGGGCTAACTTCAACCCGTCTGTCGGATTTCTTGAGCTTGCCGCCTGCCTTTGCGATTATGTGGACCCACGCCTCCCAGGTGGCGATGCGATCCGCGTATAAGGCGCGAGCCCCCGGCAGAACTGTCGAACCGAGCACCAGCCGCAGTGGCGGGTTATTCGCGTCCACAAGCTTCAGAATAGCTTCTGCGGTTGCTTTGGGATCGCCGCGTTCCAGGCTGGTCAATCTCGCCACGAACCGCTTTCGGAAGTCCGCATACGGTTCCAGAACATCGGCGACCTTTGCGGATTTACCGAAGTCGGTGGCGAAGGCGCCCGGCTCGACGATCGTCACGCTGAGGCCGAACGGCTTGACCTCCTGCGCCAGCGATTCGTGGAGCGCTTCGACCGCCCATTTCGTGGCGGAGTAGAAGCCGATGAGCGGCATCGAGCCAATTCCGAGCCCGCTGGAGACACCGAGAATGTGTCCGCTGCCCTGTTGCCGCAGCAGTGGCAGAGCGGCACGGAGGACGCGAACCATTCCGAAATAGTTCGCGTCGAACAGGTCGCAAATCTGCTCGTCGCTTGCTTCCTCCACGGCCGCGAGCAGGCTGACACCGGCATTGTTAACGAGAACGTCCAGCCTCCCGAAGTGCGCGAACGCCTGCGGAACCACCCGCCGCACCTGTTCGGGATCGGTGACGTCGAGGGCGAGGGGCTGGACCGCATCGCCGAAGCGCTCGGTCAGATCGGCGACGTCTGCCAGATTGCGGGCGGTAGCTGTGACCTGGTCGCCCCGTGTGAGCGCGGCTTCAGCCCAGATGCGGCCGAAACCGCGCGAGGCGCCCGTGAGGAACCATGTCTTCTTTCATTTTCGATCTCCCTTTGGTCGGCGGTTGCTCCGTTTGCAGACGCTTTTTTGTCCGGAGCCGATTCAGTCGCTCACTCGGAGTTAGGAAAAACGCATGTTCTCGAGATCGGTGAGGAGCGTGGGGCCGGTTGGGTTCCAGCCCAACTGTTCCCGGGTTCGCGCGCTGGAGACCGGGCTATCTCTCCCCGCGAAGAACCCGAAAAATCCGAAATGCTCCTGGGCCTGTTCCTGTGAGATGGAAGTGATGGGCACGTTCAGGCCGCGGCCGATGGCGGCAGCGATGTCTTTGAGCCGGACACCCTCTTCGGCGACGGCGTGATACCGGGCCCCCGCAGTGCCTTTTTCCAGGGTGAGCCGGTAGAGACGGGCGGCGTCGAGCACATGCGCGGCAGGCCAGCGGTTCTGACCATTGCCGACATACGCAGAGACGCCCTTCTCGCGGGCTACAGCGATCAGGGGGGTTACGAGGCCCTGTTTTACCGTGTCGTGGACCTGCGGCAGGCGCATCACAGAGGCGCGAACTCCGCGCTCCACGAGTGCGACAGCCGTCGCCTCCGATACACGAGGAAGGGATGGGGAGGGGGTCAACGGTGGATCGTCCTCGGTCGCAGCGCGGCCCATAGCCACTCCGACTCCGGAGCTGACGATGAACGGACGGCTGGAACCGCTAAGGACGGCGGCAATGGTCTCGATCGCACGCTTGTCCAGTTCGCAGCTCTCCGCAAACCTCGACCAGTCATGCCGGAAGGCGGTGTGGATGACGGCGTCGCACGCGGCCGCTCCACTGCGTAGGCTTTCCAGGTCCTCCAAGTCGCCGCGCTGCACCTGGGCGCCAGCCGCGGTCAGCGACTGAGCACCCTTATCGCTGCGCGCAAGGCCGAGTACCTGATGGCCTGCGTCGACTAACTCTCGAAGCACAGTCGAACCAATAAATCCGGTCGCACCTGTAACGAAAACACGCATATGATTACTCCTTGTCTTGAACTGGGCTCTTCGCTTGTATTCGGGCGTTGACGAATCCCCTGTCACATCAAATAAAAGGGAGAGTGTCTCCGAATGAATAGATAATAGGAGACTGTCTCCGGTTGCAAATATTTTTCCCGATGGCAAAGAAGCGTTCACAACCCGCACCACGGAAGCTGCGCATGGATGCGCAGCGGAACCGCGGGCGTATTTTGGAAGAGGCAAAGGAGGCGTTCACGCGATTTGGCGCCGACGCCAGCCTGGACGAGATTGCCAAACAGGCAGGCGTGGGAGCCGGAACTCTGTATCGTCACTTTCCCACCCGCGATGCCCTGATTGAAGCCGTCTACAGGAGTGAAGTGGAAAAGCTGGCCGCTGCAGAGGGTAGATTTGCCGAAACCCTGTCGCCGGTCGAGGCTTTGCGGGCCTGGATGCTGTTGTTCGTCGACCACATCGCCGCAAAGCAGATTATTGCCCCCGCATTGAATAGTGTTGTGGGGGGCCCTTCGAAGCTTTATGAGGGTTCCCGCAGCCTGATCCAGGGGGCGATTGATGCGCTGGTAAAGCGCGCAATCAAGAGCGGCGATATACGAAGAGATCTCGACCCGTTCGACCTGCTTCGGGCGCTGATCGGCGTTTCCCACGTAGCCTCCGGTCCAGGCTGGCAGCAAAGCGCCAGGAGACTAGTGGACATCCTCATCACAGGGTCACGCCCGGTCAAATAGAGACCGCATCTCGCGCTAAGGAACCGATGAGACCTGAAGATGACCCGGCGTCTGATGCGTGGACCGAATATCCGTCCTCTGGAACCGCGTTCGTGGCGATCATTGTTCTTGACGAACATGGTTCGTTACGTTAGTCTAAGAACATGACGGACGCCCCTTCCCGCAACATCATCAGTCGCCGAAACCGCCCAGCTAAGTCCCCGCTCAGCCGCGACGTAATCGTTTCGGCGGCCCTTCACATTCTGGAGCGGGAAGGCCTTTCTGGATTGACCCTGCGACGAATCGCGACTGCTTTGGACACCGGCCCAGCTTCGCTCTACGTCTATGTGACAAATCTCGACGAACTGCACACCCTGATGCTTGATCGGGCTCTGGAGGCGGTGCATTTGCCCCGGTCTCCGAAACTCACTTGGCGCGACCGACTCAAGACGCTTCTTCGCAGCTACCTCAATATCCTTTATCAACGGCCAGGACTGGCGCAGATCGCCTTATCGACAATAGCCGCCGGGCCCAGTTCACTGCGCATCCTGGAGATGATCCTCAGTCTGCTTCAGGAAGGCGGAGTCGATGACCTCAAAGCAGCGTGGGGCGTAGACCTCCTCATTCTGTACGTCACGGCGATCGCCGCGGAGCAGAGCCAGCGGCACGAAGGAGATCAGAGTCTGGAACGAGTGAAGAAGGCGTTGTCCACCGCCTCGAAGGACCAGTTCCCGCGGATATTCGCTTTGAAGGATGCGTTGCTCGCCGGCGATGGCGGCTCTCGCAGCGACTGGGCGCTCGACGTAATTATCGAAGGGATTGCGCACGGTGGGTTTGATCCCCTCACAACTGCGACAGCTGGCGTGCGCAAGCGCCAGGGCTCCGGCCGCAACCGGTGACAACTTTCCGCGCCGCCGAGTCCGGCCTATTTTTTTCGCTTTTCTATTAAGGAAAATAAGTCATGAAATACGATCCATCCGCAATGCAGGACCACCCAAGCGCCCTCGAAGGCTTCACCAAGAGTTACGAAGGCAACCCGCCTTGGGACACTGGCAAACCGCAACCGCCATTTATCGAGAACGCCGATCGACTGGTCAGCCCCGTGCTCGATGCTGGCTGCGGCACCGGCAATGCGGCACTATTCTTTGCCGCCCAGGGTCATCAAGTCACCGGGATTGATTTTGTGGACGAAGCGATCCGCCGAGCGCGTGCGAAGGCCACCGAACGTGGTCTCGCCACGGAGTTTTTGGTTAAGGACGCCGTGACGCTCGAGAAATGGGACAGACGTTTCCGTAGCGTGATTGACAGCGGTCTTTTTCACGTCTATGCCGGAGACGCAAAACAACGGCGGTACGTCGAAGGGCTGAAGCACGTTCTGGAACCGGGCGGACGGCTGTTCCTGTTCACTTTCACCGAGGACGCGCCCGAAGGAGGCGTCTCTCGAGAACAGTTGCACGAAATCTTTTCGGACGGCTGGGAGGTCGAGTCTGTGGAACTGGCGCGGGGTGAGGTCAGTCGTGCGTTTTTGGCTGAGTTCCCGGATGCCTTTCCGGAGAGTGGCCTGAAGGGATGGTTCGCGATCATCCGCCGGAAAGACTGAATCGCAGTGCAGCCCGGAAAACTAGCCGCGGCGGTGTTTGTAGAAATCTTCGTGCACACTCGGAGGCACCCCCTCGCGAGCGCCACCAGCGCTTCCCCCGGTAGCCTAACGTTGTCGGACTGAGCTGCCGTTTTTCTACTGGTTTCCATCTGTCAACCCGACTAGGGTATGCCCTATTTGAGGCGACTGCCAAGCCGAGAAAATCGTGGGGCAACAGGAAACGATCCCGAAACGGGATTCTAGGAGATCTCCCCGATGCTGAGTTCTGGCCCGCGCGACTAAGATACTCCCCGTCAATCCGCAGCCGTCACATCACTCCCTAATAAACTAGCCGACCTCACGGGACTGATTGCTGGGCGAGCAGTGGCTCTTTTCGGCGGACCAGAACGTAGACTGCGACCAGGGCAGCGGTGAAGCCCGCCCCGGCACCCACTGCGAGCGACCAGCGCGGGCCGAAGTGGTTCGCAACCCAACCGACGATCGGAGCGCCGATCGTCATTCCCCCCAGTGCAACGCCGACCCGGAGCGCCATCACCCTGCCCCGCATGGATGGTTCTGTCGAGAGCTGCATGATGCTGTTCGTGCTGTTGGTCAAGGTCAGAACAGCGGCGCCGCTGACCGCGAGAGCTGCCGCAAACCACCAGTATCCCGGCGCGAGTGCGGCTAGAGTACAGCCCAGCCCGAAGACACCGGCTCCCATCGACAGAGACGCTAATCCTGGTTTCTTTCGGCCGGCAGCAAACAACGCTCCCGAGAGTGAGCCCACGGCCATGATGGAGGAGAGCAGGCCGAAAGCACGTGCGTCGGAGTGGAAGACATTCACGGCCATCGTAGAGATGAAGATCGGAAAGTTCAGTCCAAAGGTGCCGATCAGAAACAGTATGATGAGGATCGCCCTGAGGTCCGGCCTTCTCCACACGTAGCGAAAGCCTTCTAGAAATCCGGATGTCGTGCGATGCGCTCTGGCGCTTGCACGCAGTTCGGAGAGACGAAAGAAAGACATCGAGATCACAACCGCCGCAAATGAGAGCCCGTTCAGAAGAAAGGCCCAGCCGATACCAACCTTTGCGATAAGAAGACCGGCAATGGCAGGACCAATCATCTGGGCAGCATTGAACGAGGTTGAGTTCAACGCGACAGCATTGGGAAGATCCTCGTCGCCGACCATCTCTGCCACGAAGGTCTGTCTCACCGGAGCATCCAGTGCAGCGGCGGAACCAGACAGGAAGGCGAACACATATACGTGCCAGAGCCGGACGATTCCTGCGATCGTAAGAACTCCCAGAATGAGCGCAAGCACGCCCATGGTTGCCTGGGTGAGCATCAGGAGCTTGCGCTGATTGAGGCGGTCCGCAGCCGATCCCGTCCAGGGCAGGAGCAAAAACTGCGGAGCGAACTGCAGGCCCATCACAATACCGAGTGCTGATGCATCGTGATGGGTCAGTTGCGTCAGCACCAGCCAGTCCTGAGCGACGCGCTGCATCCAGGTACCGATGTTAGACACCAAAGCGCCGGTCGTCCACAAGCGGAAGTTGAAGCTTCTCAGCGAGCGAAAGATGCCGGACACTGGGTTCTTCATGTGCGCGACGGCGTGTTGCCCCCATGGAACTGGCCGAAGCGACGCGCCGAAAAGATGCTGATGAGCAGTGCGCCCAGGCCGAACGCAAGGATGTGGCTTGTCGCCCTCGGATCGAAAGCACCAACGTGCGCGACGAGCAGATACCCAACTACGGCGTTGAAGAATCCCCAAACAACGTTGACCGTTGAAGAGGAGAGCCCTTTGCCGGGTGGTTTGGCGAAGGGACTCTGGAAGGAACGTCCCATGGTTCCGGCGACAAAGTGAGGGATGGCGTTTGCCGCAAGAGCTCCCCCGAAGAAATAGGACACAAGCCAAAGCCAGTTCATGACGTAGCGCTCCTTTTTTCTAGTAGTGCAATGATTCCCTGCGTAGATCCTGTCTCGGCGACGCGAGGGAAAACGTTCCTGATGCTGTACTCGTGCGCCTCCTCGCGAAGATCGGTCATTGCATCGAGTGCGAGGGTGACGTTGAATCCCTGCTCGTAGGCCTGGCGGGCGGTTGCCTCGACGCCACCGGATGTCGCCACTCCAGTCACAACCACCTGAGTAACGCCTCTCGCCTTGAGCTGGTGTTCAAGATCCGCAGTTGCGAATACTCCCCAGCTTCGCTTGGTGACGACAAGATCGCCCGGTTGCTGATCCAGTTGCGGCAAAAGGTCGGTCCATCCGTCGGAGAACGCTGGGTTGCCGCGCGGACCCTGTTCCGTCCGCCCCGACGGCCGTCCCGCCACATTGACCAGCACGACTGGCAAGTTCTTCGCATGGAAGACATCTATTAGCGCGCGCGTCCGGTCAATGACCTCGCCGATGGGATGAACGAAATTCCCGTTGACGATGCCTTTCTGCAGGTCAATGACGATTAATGCGGTGTTGAGGTCAAGAATAGTAAGTGGCATAGGTGTGACATTTCAACAGGTTGTCCATTCGATGAAAACCGGAGAAGCTGATTGTGTCGAAGCAATCACGCACTTCGGAGACATCGAATGGACATCCATCAGAATGCCCGACTTACGCCTTTCAGTCGAGAGGCGCTCGCTCAAACTGTTCTGGCCAGGCGGGTGACTTTGAACTCGGCTGCAGCCGAGTTCAAAGTCAGCGCCAAGACCGCCGCCAAGTGGGCGCGTCGCTACCAAGGCGAGGGCCGAAACGGCCTCCGTGATCGGTCTTCGCGTCCGTGGCATTCTCCGCGCCGTTGCCACCCCGACCTGGCGGCGCGGGTTGAAACTTTGCGACGCCAGCGTTGGACCGGCGTTCGTATCGCACTCGCGACCGGACTCAGTCGCGCTACCGTCAGCCGCGTTCTCCGCCGACTCCACCTCAGTCGCATCCGCGATCTCGAACCGCCGCCCCCCGTGATCCGTTATGAGCACCCTCGGCCCGGCGATCTGCTCCATCTCGACATCAAGAAAATCGGTCGCTTCCAGGCCGTCGGCTGTCGAATCACCGGCCATCGTCAGGGCCGCATTCATCGCGCCGGATGGGAGTATGTCCACGTCGCCATTGATGACCATTCGCGTATCGCCTTCTCGCAGATTCTGCCCAATCAAAAGGCCTCTTCCGCTGCCGCTTTTTTGCAAGCTGCCGTCGATTACTATGCCCGCCTCGGCATCTCCATCCGCCGCCTGCTTACCGACAACGGCCCCTGTTATCGCTCCGGCATCTTTCGCCGTCTCAGTCACCAGCTCGGCCTCCGCCTGCGCTTCACTCGTCCCTACACTCCCCGCACCAACGGCAAAGCCGAACGCTTCATCCAAACTGCCCTCCGCGAGTGGGCTTACGCGCGTTCCTACGACAACTCCCAGCTCCGTGCCGCGGAGCTGCCCGCTTGGATCCACCAGTACAATTGGCATCGCCCGCGTGCTAGTCTGAACCAAGCTCCACCGATCAGCCGTTCCGGCCTCGACCGGAACAACCTGTTGAGCCACCACACATAGGTCCTTCTCCTCGGACACAAAGTTGAAATTGATAAGAAGCAGGAAGCAGTAGGTTTAATCCTCAACTAGCCGCGTAAGCAGATCGAGTGCCGCCTGAAGCTTCTCCTGCTCGCGCGCGGAAAGCTTCTGGGAGATCCTCGTGGTGAGCCAGTCCTGTCTTGCGGCCCTGCCCTCCTGAATCCACTTCAGGCACTTGGGCGTGAGAGACATCAGAGTTTGCCGCCCGTCGCTTGGGTCAGGCGCACCACTGATTAGGCCGGACTCCTGCAACGGCGTAACGATAGCGCTCATGGACTGCGGGCGCATGCCCTCCGCTCGCGCCAGACTTGAAACCGTGGCCGCACCATCCTTTTCGAGTCGAAGAAGAACGGAAGTCCGTGACGGCGTCAGATCGTTGCCGCCCCCATGCTCGCGGTAACGCAGCTTGAGCTTGCGGTATACCGCACGGATCTCGGCAGCAAGCGTCCGAGCGAGCCCGGTTTGAGTAGAAGACTTTCGATTGCTCACCAGATCAATATCGCATATATACAGGTAAACTGTCAAGTGTAGCTGTACACATGTCCAGCAGCCACTCTGACGAGCAGCAAGACAGAAAGCACCCGCGAGCGGGAACTCGCTGCACATGGAAATGGCCACTTGATCGCTGCGGTTTTGCGCTGCCCACGCCAGCAAAGACTCAATATGCCGCCGCTCCTTTTCGAACGTCCTCAAACCTCGTTCGGTCGATTCGCCGCCCAAAAGGAAGAGACGGTCAGCGCTGCGAAATACCTCTACGTAGTGGAGTGCGTGGCGGAGGAACGCTTGGTGCCAATTTGGCACGTCTCATGCTCGACTTTAAGCCTACTAATGCATTCTCGGAGTATGATTCACGTGCACCTCAGGCATCTTCAGTGCCTCGACACGGCTGGCAGCTATTCGGTCAATAGAGATCGCGCGTGTGCAACAAGGAGTGCATGCATTCGAAAGCGGCCACCCACAGGTTCCATCAACCCGTGGCTGACCAAGTCACGAACTACAGGTCGTGGGTCTTCAACCTGCCAAACAGCTTTCAAGGCATCAATGTCGAACGTGGCAGGCTTGGGCGCAAATGGACCGAGGTACGCGAAACAGTCGCGTGTGAATTGATCGAGCCGATCTGTGCTCTGCTTAAGAAGAGCAGCAACTGTGGGAATAGTTTGAGTTTCCAGATCAGCCCGATCCGCGGGGGCCTTCTGCTCGATGATCCGGGCGCCGGTGCGAAGTTGAATTAGCAATTCCTTGACACTCCAGCCCAGCTTCGCTTCCGCGTTGAGCGTTCTGCCTGCAACTTGAACCGCTAACGGAAGGCATTCGAGATCACGTACAAGATCCCTGGACTCGTTCGGATACTCCGAGACTGTGAACGGAGCCAGAAGGGCAAGCAATTCAAGAGCACTCTCGTGTGTTAGAACCGGCAAATTGTAAATCGCGGCGTGAACCGACGCGATTGCCTCGGCCACGTGCGTCTCACGCGTGGTAAAAAGCAGGCCGCACCCGTCTCCTCGAACCTGCTGAAACGGGGCTGCATGCTCTGTCTCCCAGACATCGTCGACTATAAGAAGCATCCTCTTGCGACTCAGCAAGGCGGTTAGTTGTGCGATGGCTTGCTTTAAGGTAGGCGCTTTCAATAGTTCATCCGTGCCCAGCACCCGTCCCCAGGTTGCAAGCGCCGAAAGTAAACTAGGCTTCGGACCAAGCGAGATCCACAGGATACCGTCTTGATATGCTCTGCGCGCTTCACTGTCGTATGCGAGAGCGGCTGCCGCGCTGCTCTTACCGACGCCCGGCCAGCCGCGCACTACTGCAAGACATCCCGTTCCGATGTGACCATTCGATCCGATACCCAACCGTTTCTTAAGTTCGTGTAGTCCCTCATCGCGCCCGATAAAGATGCCGGGCGCGGCCGGAGCAACAGCATTTGCTGAACAACTGCTGAATTCGGGGAAAGTGTCGGGGGCCCGCCCGTCATGTAATTGTCGCGGACGAAATTGATCAGATGGTTACGCAAGAGCCTCTCAAAATCGGTCTTACCCCGATATGGCCACCACAGCCCCTCGGCCGGGAACGCTTTCTTGAACTCCAAAACCTGTCCCCACTGATCAGTCTCTTGCTTCGAGGTAGGACTGTACGGCTTTTGATTGAAGTAGACCATTACTTGCGGTCGGTTATTTTTCTTCCACGCGTCGTACGCCTGTCGGATTTCATGCTCTGTGCCCGTTGTACCGTGTTTGGTAGGCGTACCAAAGCGTTTCCAAAAGATACCAACTAGAATATCGGAGTCTTCGATGCGCAGAATGCCGTCGATGAGACCTTGGGGCCCTTCGACATGAAACGCCGGGTAGGAATCAGTCTCCCAGCGAGCGACCTCAAAGCGTAGACCCAAAAAGGAGGCTATCCAACGGTTTATTTCCTCCACGACGATTGGAACGACATCGCGCTCGGCTTGCACGTCGCCAGGTGACGCAACCACTACGCGTAGAAGCTTAGCTAACTCGGGCATAGTCGCGATAATTGAACGAGAGCTTAACACTTGCAAGGAGCCAAATTCTAGTTGAGCAGTTCGTGTGCCGTGTCTTTGCGGCGGATCACCGCTGGCGTGTGGAGGCCAAGCGGGGGCCTAGATTTAGCACGCCAGAGGATGAAGACTCGGCCGGTACTCCCCAAAGGCAGAGGCGCTGGCTCAAGAATAAGGAAACATCGTATCAGGAGTGTTTACGCCGGTGCTCGCCAAACACTCGAAGTCATTCAAACTGATCCACTGCATTTCGGTCGGCGTCGACCGGATGCAACGCAACTTCGAGCCGATGCGGAAGCAGGTAGAGGCATGGCAGAGGAGCGAATTGACGGACGTTACCGCCAAAGGTGGTCATCTACGAAGCTTTGGTCGAGGGCAAGCTCGAAGCTCCGAAACATCTTGCCGGCACCATCCACAATTTGTACTTCGAGCCGAAATACGACGATTTCTGACCGCGGACGATCTGGAGTCTCTCGAACTCCTTCACTTCAGCATTTAAGGAATTGGAGCCGATTCCCCAACTCAGGGCGACCGCGAAGCTGGGAAAGTTTCTCGAGAGTCGATTCTCGCAGTCGTTCTGAGTTAAGGGAGGTACCGACCGGACCGCCGCTCGGCTCAGTTCGAGGGATGTTGGTCTGCCATTCCACGAGACAAACTGCGTTTAGCACGACATGCCCTGCGTCTCTCCCGATGAGAGCCGGCAGTCTACGAAGCCGCTACGCTGTGTGGGTCGCCCGGGCGTGAAGTGATTTTGCGACCAACAACATGGTTTTCTGTTTGCCGACGACACGCCCCGGGCCGCCGTCAGCACAAGACGATACGCCGCGCCGCGCCGCTGTGAGCTGAACGTGGGCAACCCATCGTCTGCTGTTTGCAACTGCCTCATGTGCGCGCTCAGGCCAAACAGGTTGTAGCCACTCCGCTTTGCCAATAAGCAGGCGCACTATCCGTGCAGAAACCGTGCACTTACGGTCGGAATTCGGGCCATTTGGGTTAACTTCGACCGAAGAGCAGATTTCCGAAATTGTTGAAAAACAATAGAAACCAAGATGAGGGATGGGCTTGTTGGAAAGGACTTTTCTGCTTGTAAGGCAGGCGCTCTAACCAACTGAGCTAACCGCCCGCTTGGCGCGGATGCGATCGCGGTATGTTTCGTCCCGCCGCTCGCGAAAAAACCTTCTGCAAAACTTATGCTGAGAATACTGGACCCATCCCGTGCGGTCAAACCAGCACTGTCGATACCGCGCGCGGCAGGCGGTTTCCCCGCATGTATTCGGCGCACCGGCGCGGCTGTTACACTTTCTGCGTGCGAAAGCTCATCGTTAACGCCGATGATTTAGGTCTGACCGCTGGAGTGAATCGGGCCATTGTGGAAACCCACATTGGCGGAGTCGTATCGTCCGCGACATTGATGGCCAACGGCGCCGCGTTCGAGGACGCGGTTACGGCGGCGCGCTCGGCGCCGAATCTCTCTGTGGGGTGCCACGTCGTTTTGGTGGATGGAACGCCGGTGTCGCCACCGGATGCAGTGGATACGCTGGTAGCGATTCGCTCGGCGGAGCCGGACAAGTTCTACTCCAGCCTTTCGGCCTTCGCGGCGCGCGCCATGTTGGGGGGCTTCGATCCCGATCAACTGGTCGCGGAAGTCACCGGGCAAATCAGGAAAATTCAAGCCACTGGTCTGCAGGTGACGCACCTCGATACCCACAAACATGCCCACATGTTTCCCGAGATTCTGGTTGCCCTGCTGCGAGCCGCGCGGATTTGCGGAGTGCGCGCCATCCGCAATCCGATCGTACCGGTGAAGACGTTGCCCGCGCGGCTGTTCAAAGGCAAGCGCGAACTCTGGAAACGTTATGGCCAGGTGCGCATGCTGCACACTTTCTCCCGGCAATTCTTGCAACGCACGAAGCGCGCCGGACTGCTCACGCCCGATGGCGTAATAGGCGTGATCGAGACGGGCATGGTTGAGGGTGCCGGCTATAGTTCCCTGCTGCGCCAGACGCTCGCCAGCCTGCCCGCGGGAACCTGGGAATTGGTCTGCCATCCCGGCTACAGCGACGCCGACTTGCGCGCCGTCCGCACGCGATTGCTCGATTCTCGGGACGAGGAGCGGCGTCTGCTGACTTCGGCGGAACTGCGAAAGTTTTTGGAGGAACAAGGCTTCCGGATTATCAGCTATCGTGATTTCGCGGAAAACCGCATCTGAATGATGACTGGGGCAACCCTGATAGTGGTGCTTCGCTCGTTACTGCGCCCGCTCACTTTATAATATCGTGGTGCGCCAGCGGGCGGTATTATCACAGCAATGGATACGAGGATAAGGCATGGCTGACCATCAAACCGAACCTCGCCTTACGGTGGACCTGCCGGTGCGGATATGGGGGATGAGTGCGGACGGACGGCCCTTTTCCCAGCACGCACGCGCTCAGAACATCAGTTCCGAGGGTGCGCTGATCTCGGGCGTCGACACCGAACTGAAAGTGGGCGACGTGATCGGAGTGCAGTGCGAAGAGAAAAAAACACGCTGCACCGTGATCTGGGTGATCAACACCGGCCCCGTCAAGAAAAATCAAGTAGGAGTGAAGTTGGTCGCCGAACAGGAGTGCCCGTGGAAAAACTATCTG